>Ga0209040_10004170_pt1 | contig 10962 bp, 10 predicted proteins | sample BogFormECP12_OM3_FD_188240 | JGI IMG/M metagenome (GOLD analysis project Ga0209040, IMG submission 188240) | Bog forest soil microbial communities from Calvert Island, British Columbia, Canada - ECP12_OM3 (SPAdes) (version 2) | ecosystem: Environmental > Aquatic > Freshwater > Wetlands > Bog ... | reverse complement strand
AGATACGCGAATTGCTCGACTCCCTTTATCGCGTGGATTCGGGACGAATCCTGGCAACTCTGATCCGCTTGCTCGGTGATTTTGATCTTGCCGAGGAGGGGATGCACGAAGCCTTTGCGGCCGCGCTGAGCCTGTGGCCGGAGAGTGGAGTACCCGGCAACCCGCGGCCATGGTTGATTTCGACGGCCCGATTCAAAGCCATTGACAGTCTGCGTCGACGGGCGAGATTTGATGCGTCTCAAGACGAGCTCGTGCGATATCTCGAAGCGCAATGGAGTTCGGCGGAAAGGTCCAACGAAGGGGACAGCCTTGAGCAGAGGCTTGAGGATGATCGCCTTGAAGATGACCGGCTGCGCCTGATCTTTACCTGCTGCCATCCATGTCTGGCGCCGGAAGCGCGCGTTGCGCTCACCTTGCGTGAGGTGTGCGGGCTGACCACCGAGGAGATCGCAAAGGCCTTCCTCACCACTCCGCGCACGCTGGCGCAGCGCATTGTCCGCGCCAAGGCAAAGATTCGAGAGGAACGGATTCCCTACGAGGTGCCGACGCCGCAGGAATTGCCGGAGCGGCTGGGCGCGGTGCTTCAGGTCATCTATCTCGTCTTTAACGAGGGTTATTCGGCTGCGGCGGGAGCGGAGGTAACGCGCGCCGAGCTAACCGGCGAGGCGATTCGACTGGGCCGGTTGCTGATGGAACTCCGGCCAGAGCCGGAAGGCATGAGTTCAGAAATAATGGGGCTGCTTGCCCTGATGTTGCTGCAGGAATCCCGTCGCGCGGCGAGAACCTCTCCGACCGGAGAGCTGATTCTGCTGGAGAATCAAGACCGCGCGCTCTGGAACCGGGAGCAGATCGCGGAGGGAGTGGCCTTGCTGGAGAAAGCCCTGGGGTACCCTGAGAAGTACCAGCAGAAGTCCCGCCGCTTCGGCTCCTACACGCTGCAGGCTGCGATTGCGGCCGTTCATGCGGAGGCGGAATCGGTCGCCGCGACCGACTGGCGGCAGATTGTTGCGCTTTACGACCAATTGCTACGAATTCAGCCTTCGCCAGTGGTACAGCTCAATCGTGCCGTGGCCATTGCCATGCGCGATGGCCCAGAGGCCGGCCTGGCGCATATCGACGCGGTGTTGAAACATTGTTCAGGAAAACAAGGCGACTTGGCCAATTATTACCTGGCGCATTCCGCCCGCGCCGATATGTACCGCAGGCTCGGCAGGACAGCTGAGGCTCGGGCGTCTTATGAGAAGGCGCTGGCCCTGACCCAACAGGAACCAGAGCGCCAATTCCTGCAGGCGCGAATTCGGCAGTTGAAATAAAAAGTGGAGTAGGGCGGGTGGCCACCCGCCACGCTCTTCGGTCCCGTGGGGACTGGAAGAAAATCGCCACTCTATTTTGCGACGAAGTACTCACCTCGGTGAGGCGGAGCGTCGATGTTTTGAAACCTGAACGGCAGCGGCTCGTCAAGAAAAAGCTGTGGGCCCGACTGAAGTTGATAATGCAAGTGTGGTCCGAATGCGTCTCCGGAATTCCCCAACCTTCCAATTACTTGGCCGGTAGCGACCCGGTCCCCTACTTTGACGGTGACGGAGCCTGGTTGCATGTGCATCATGACGCTGTACTCGGAGTTGCCATGGTCGACGATCACGCAATTTCCCGCATACGCCATAACCGGGTCATGTAGCGCCCTGTACCAATTGTCGCCAGGTTCCTCTCCTGGGTGCAGGTTAGTGGGTACGTCGTTGCGGGCGTAGACCACGGTTCCGGCCGCGGGCGCAAGGATCTCGCGGCCATAGCCCGCATCCGCCGCATTCTCATTGGCGTCGCTTATCTCCCCATCGTTCTGATCCAAGCCGTCCAGGTCTACGGCAAAGGCATTCCAAAAGCCGTTGTGGCCGCCGTTCGTGATCCAGTCCTGCCCAATGATGCCATGGCCACGAAAGGGAACGATGAGCGCTGTCTTCTGTTGGTAGTATTGAATCGGGATCCTGAGCATCTGTTCCGCCCGATGGCCCTTCGCGTCGGCGACTGCTAGCCGGACAGCAGCGGAGTCAATCGCCAACGGTTGGGGATGGCGAAAGTAAAAGCGAACGTCAAATGCTTCGGGCAGCGTAAACGCACGCGTCGGCGACGCGAGCGGCGTGTTCGGCTCGATCCGATACCTTATGTTCTTGATCTTTGCCAGCGTCTCAGTCGTCCAATCCTGCCGCTCGACGATAGATCCGGCACTTGAGAGTTCCACACTGGCGGAGATCGGGGTGAGCGCGCAATCGGTGGAACAAATGACGGCAATATCGAACACGAATGATGACGTTTTGATATTTCCTGGATCGTCTACTTTGTAGACAATTGCCGGGACGACCTGCAGATGGAAGTCGGGCTGACTGGCCCATGTAGGTTGGACGGCGAACAAACATGCAGGCACAACTAAAAGCAGCAGAACTCGGCTCATGTCAGCGCAACTCCTGCAGGTCGGGGCATACAAATGGGGGCTGGCCCACCTTTGGTTTCGGTCGGCACCATAATAACTGAGGCTGCCCCACCTTTCGTGGTGTTCGAAAGGTGGCACCACGGACCTCGCCCTATTCGTTCATTCGTCACCGCCGCCTAGAGTCCACATGAGGGCTAAGGTATTGTCCGCCAAGGCCCGATACCATCGTCCCGTGGTACCCGCCCTTCGAAAATCGCGAAGGGTGGGGCAGCCTCGGTCGTTGTAGCGCCAACCATAAGAACCAAGGGTGGCCAGCCCGCCCAGCGCCGGAAGAAGAATTCTTGGACGATTTGTCGAATTCCGGTCGGCCGTTCGACTATATCGTGAAGGCAGGGCAAACGGCCCGCCCAAGACCGTTACAAGAGGGCCGTTACAAGAGAAAGACCGTTACAGGAGAATGGAGAAATCATGACACGGTATTTGGTTGCTATTCACCACCCCGACGGATACGACGGGTCGCTCGAGGACGAAGCGATGCACCGCGATATCGACGCGCTCAACCAGGAGATGGACGCTGCCGGTGTCAGGGTTTTCGCCGGTGGCCTCACCGCGGCCAGCAACGCGAAGTCGCTGCGGGCGCAGCCCGATGGTAAGGTGCTCATCACCGACGGGCCGTACCTCGAGACCAAGGAGCACGTAGGCGGTTTTTGGTTGCTGGAAGCTGCTGACCTGGACGAGGCACTGGCGTGGGGGCGCAAGGCTGCCATCGCTTGTCGGGCGCCGGTCGAGGTGCGCGCGTTTTTACGGCACCGGCCTGACGACTCGCATCATTGAAGTGAAATCCAAAACGAAGCGATCCAATGGGCCGACTTGGTCCACTCTCAGGAGGAAAACAATGCGGAAAAAGAAGGTTAGCGCAATCGCAGTCTTGATCATGAGCTTCGCGCTGCTTGTCGTGCTCGGTACGTCGTGCTTTGCTACGGCGCAGCAGGCGATGGCACAGGATGCCACGACACCTTATCCGAACATGGCCCCGATCGACCAATACCTCATGACGGATCAGGGTGCGGAAATTGCCCTGGCGCGAAGTGCTGCACCGGAGTCCATTGCACGCGACGCAGAGGTCCTGGTTCTCGGGCGTCATGGTTTCGAAACGGCGGTCAAAGGCAAAAACGGTTTCGTATGTATCGTGGGGCGTTCGTGGACGTCCGCGGCTGATGCTGACTTCTGGGATCCGAAAGTGCGGGTCCCGATGTGTGTGAATGGGGCAGCCGCACGTTCGTACTTGCTACGCATCACGAAAATTACCGGATTGATCCTAGCGGGACGCACGAAAGCTCAGACGGACGAGACCATCGCGGCCGCCATCGCCAAAAAAGAACTGCCGGCGATGGAATCCGGGGCGATGTGCTACATGATGTCAAAGCAGGGATACGGCGGCGACACCATCCCCCACTGGCCTTCCCACCTCATGTTTTTCTTTTCGGACACCGACCCTGCAACCTGGGGAGCAAACCTGCCGGGTTCTCCCGTCTTTGCTATGGCCGACCCCTTGGAGCACCTGACGCAGTTCGTGGTTGCGGTGCAACGCTGGTCGGACGGAACGGAAGCCCGCTAAATGTTCGACAAGTGCGGGTTCGGTCGAAGTATGAACGGAGCAGTAGAAAACGAAAAAGTATGGAGGAAAACGATGACCCGAAATCAAATACACAGCATTTTGCTCAGCACATTTGCAATTGTCGTCGCCCTGATCGCATCCCGGCCTGCAGCGGCACAGGACGCCAAACAACCATATCCATCGATGGCCCCGGTCGAACAATATCTGATGGATCGCGACGCCGAAATTGCCCTCGCCCGCAGCGCCGCCCCAGACGCCATCTCCCACGACGCCTCGGTCGTCGTCCTGACCCGCCACGGCTACGAGACCGCAGTCCGAGGCAAAAACGGTTGGGTCTGCTGGGTCGGACGCGGATGGATGGCCATGTTCGACCACCCAGAATTTTGGAACCCAAAAATTCGCGCCGCGGATTGCCTCAACCCACCCGCCGCCCGCTCCGTCCTGCCGTATGCCTACAAACGCACAGAATTGTTACTGGCTGGCCATGCCAAACCCGAAGTCATCGCCGCAATCAAAGCCGCGATCGACAAAAAAGAATTACCAGCCCTGGAGCAGGGAACTGTCGACTACATGATGTCCAAGTCCTCCTACCTCACCGACAACGGCAACCACAACGGCCCCCACCTGATGTTCTACGAAACAGCGAAAGACGGTGCAGCCTGGGGCGCAAATCTCACAAACTCCCCAGTCCTCCGCGTAAATTACTGGTACATCTCCGCGCAATCCTACCCACAACTCAAATCCTTCCCACCCCTGTCCGTTTTCCTGGTAGGAGTAGACAAATGGTCCGATGGAACGCCGGCACCGAGCATGTAAAGACCCAGCGGCAATCTGACTTCACCGGTTAGCCAACAAATGGCTAAACCCGAAAACAAGGCACCCAACGATCGCTCAACCCAAAGGAGATTTCACAATGCGATTCATGGTCATGGTCAAAGCAACCCCAGAGTCAGAAAAAGAAGGCGCCCTCCCCGATCCACAGCTCTTGGTCGAGATGGGCAAGTACAACGAAGAGCTCATCAAGGCTGGAGTCCTGCTCGCCCTCGATGGCCTCCATCCCAGCTCCAAAGGCGCACGGGTCAAATTCTCCGGCAAGTCTCGTACCGTCATCGACGGCCCCTTCACCGAGGCCAAGGAGCTCGTCGCTGGCTTCTCGATCTTGCAGGTCAAGTCCCTCGAAGAGGCCATCGAGTGGGTCAAGCGTGGCCCCAACTGCAGCGCCAACGACTACGAAGTCGAAATCCGCCAGGTCTTTGAGATGGAAGACTTCGCCCCCATCCTGTCCGAAGAGCAGATCCAGCACAAAGTAGCGAAACGAGCTGAGCTGCCAAATCAGACCGCCAACAAATAGCCGCACTTGCATCCCATGGATCGAAAGCTGGTGTGATCGGTAGCAGTGTCCGCTACCGATCCACATCAGGTCTTCCATCGCCGGGTGCCCCATTTCTCGCGCGTTCTTTGCGCGAGAAATGGGGATTTTCGACAGAGCGGAGGGGGCTGGCCCACCTTTGGTTTCTGTCGGCACCATAATAGCTGAGGCTGCCCCACCTTTCGTGGTTTTCGAAAGGTGGGCAACACGGACCTCGCCCGATTCGTTCATTCGTCATCGGCACCGCCGAGAGTACGCATGAGGGCTAGGGTATTGTCCGCCAAGCCCCGATACCATCGTCCGTGGTGCCCACCCTTCGAAAATCGCGAAGGGTGGGGCAGCCTCAGTCGTGGTAGCGCCAATTATAAAAACCAAAGGTGGCTAGCCCCCTAACCTTCCGGCCGCCACTCGAACGCATCAGTGACCCACGGATTCCTCTGACGGGACTAAAAAATGGGGTCGCTGTCGATTTTCGGTCTCCCGAACGACTATCTGATAACAGATATTTGACAACAAACGATGAGCTACGGCTCCTGAGTCGCAGGAACCAAGGAGGAATGGATGAAATACATCTGTTTGGGATACCTCGAGCCCGGCAAGTTCGAAAACATGTCTGAGAGCGAGCGCAACACCGTGCTGGACGAGTGTTTCAGCTACAACGACGAAATGCGGAAGAACGGACATCTGTTCGCTGAGGAACCTCTTCAGCCCGCCAACACGGCCGTGACCGTGGGTTGGAAGAACGGAAAGGTGGCAGTGACAGACGGTCCGTACGCCGAAACGAAGGAGCAATTGGGTGGAATTCAGGTGCTGGAAGCGCGAGATCTGAATCACGCCATTCAGCTTATCTCCCAATGTCCGGGAGTGAAGTTGAAGTGTGGAACAATCGAGGTACGTCCAGCGGCGGATATAAACGAAATCATAAGAGAGAGCGAGCGGCGGCGGCGAAAGGATACCTCGCGATGAGAACGGCAAGAATAGTGACGGAAAGAATGATTGAGTAAGTGCAGGGCAAGGCCCTTAGAACCCCTAACAAAACCTCGTCGCGTCCGCAGCGTTCGACAATCCGACCCACTGCCTGACGGAGAAGGAGGGGATTCGAATCCGCGTAGAAACGTAAACTCAACAACCAAACGGATCGCAAAACGGATTGCATCGGATCGAGTGTTTTCAAAGCGAAAGCAAGGATTTGGACAGGGTGCAGAAGTCTACCAGTCCTTGTACTTGGTTCCGTCGAGCCCGGTGCCCTCTGACTTAGTATAGACATCAAACACACTCTGCCCGCCCCATGAGTCAGAATCTGGATCGTCCTGCATGGAGCGCAGCCCCCAGTCCTTACTCTTTGTCATGGGGTCGATGGGAATAGAACGAAGGAAGCGAAGTTTCTTGCCGCCTTGCGCTTCGACACCCTTCACCAACGTCTCTAGATCTGGTGGATAGCCGCCACTGTCGACTTTGATCTGAAACGCACCTCGATCACCCGCCTGCTTGTAGTTATCGATAGCGTCACGCATCTCCCACAGAGCCCTCCGCAGTTGCTTTTCCTTCTCGCGCTGGATGGTCAGGCGCGCCAACGGCAGTGCCATCATTGTGAGAATCGACAGTATGGTCGCCGCGACGATCAACTCAAGCAGCGTAAAGCCCCTTCGAGGTTTCGCGCTCCACGCGCAACGGTAGATTGTCACCTTTATCACTTTCGTCGCTTTCTACTTTACCGTCGAATCGCTAGAGGGTTGAGTTTTCCAAAAGGGCGACCAGGGTTCACCCTTCGGCAGGATCGAATTCTGATGGCGCAGAACTGGACGCTGTAACCAGTCTCGCGGCACCCCTCGTCTCCTCCCTTCCGCGTCGGCAGTTGGTAACAGTCGGCGCACAGGAAGGTGGGCTAGCTCTCTGCGGGATTTTGACACGCTTGGCAGCGGAAGAGAGGATAGGTTGACTTGGGCGATCCCGGTTGGCGTGATCACAAAAAGCAAGCCATCCGGATTATCTACGGTCAATACATCGTAGACGTTCGCCGCTTGCAGTGGTAAGGCAACCCTGTACCTTAGCAAGCCGGTCATGCCATCGATCACGTCAATTCCATTTGTCCACGGCTGGAATAGTAAGCTGCCATCTGAGTTCAGCTTTTGTCCGTATACTGCCACCGGGAGCCAAACGTCGCGATCCACATACCCGACTTGGGTAAGGGCGTTGAGATTCGCGTCGGTCAAGAAGTTTGCAGTACCCAAAGCGCTTCCGTCACTCGAAATCGCCATTTCCACCGACCCTTCATCTACGGTGACTTGGAGCGCCTGCGTGAGCGAGTTAGTGCTAGTGTCGAGAATCCAAGCATGACCGTCTTCATTCACATAAACATTGCTCCCATCAGGGCTCAATAGAACGCGGATGAATGCGTCGTCGCCATTCTGTCCCACGTCTTCGATTAGTGTGAAGTCGGTAATGGAACCGTTGGCCGTGTTGAGTTCGTGAAAAGCTGTGTTGCCAAATCCTGTGGTGTCAAACGTTGCGTAGTAAACCGCACCTGAATTGGTGACCGCCAGCCCGCCAGGTTCGTACTCCGAAATTTGTTCTGCCACGTTGAAGGACTGAACAGACTGGGGGGACCCAGGATTCAGAACATAGATTCTTGCGTCTCCAGCATCAGAGATCGCCAAGGTGTTGCCATCCGGAGAAAGTGCGATCCCATAGAGACGCGAGGAGACATCTGCGCTGGGTATCACGATCGGGGCCTGCCACTGACCACTGCCTGGCGAAAACACATCGACTTGCGCCTGATCCGTGAAATACATAAGAGAATTTTGCGGATCGTAGATTCCCTCCATCAAGGATGCCCCAGCCAAAGGGAATGACTGCACGGCGGGCACATATCGAAACGCATTGGAAGCCGTTGCCGAGCCGTAGCTGGTCGTGACCGTGACATTAGCCACAGTGCTCGCCGTACCGGCGGGCACTGTAAACAACACAGCCTCCATGGGAAAGGGATAGGGGAACGTTGGTGACGCCGTTGTGAGCAACTGAGTGACCGTGGCTGACTGTCCGCCAACCGTAACTTGTATAGAGGAGGCATTCTGTCCAAAACCGTAGCCGAAGATCGCGCCCTGCGCCCCTCCGTCTGCGCTGGCCGCATTCGTTGAGACTTCCACAATCGTTGGACCATAGCTGAAGTTTTCCGGCATGATGCGAATGCTCTTGTCCGGCAGAACCACGGTGAAGTCTGCTGCACCGCCAGTCGAGGCCGGGGGCGTGCTTCCGGCAAAAGCCGTTGCCGAGAGCGAAACACTTGTGGTTTGGGCATTCCCGATATAGACAGTGCCGGTCGTAATGGTTGGCGGCGGTTGAGGCGTTAGGATTTCCGTTTGTAATGCGGTCCCTCCGGTTGTCGGCCCAGTAGCAGGGGCGAGAAAGCCGATGTTGAACTGAGTGCCCTGAATCCCTGGATTGATCTGCGATCCATCGACAAATGCGACGCCGTGCCCAATCGGCCCAAAGATCAATCCGTTTTCATCTATGGACGAAGCAACAATCGCCTGCTGCAAATCAACAACATCGAAGCTTGGCACCCATCCTTTTTGTGCAAATGTGGTCATATCCCACGCCAATACGTTCGCCTCTAAGTCCACAGTGTAGAGTGTCGAACCATCGTGGCTAAGGACAGCGCTATACCCCGGCACGTTCGGGAAGCTTCCGAGTTCAGCCAACGTGGTGGCATCAAGCACTTCGACGTTTCCACTGAGCCCGACCACAATGATCCGTGTACCGTCGGGCGTGGGCAGAATCTCCTCGATATCCCCACAGGTGACGTTCGCCGTAAGCACAGAAGTGGTTGACGGGTCGTACTGCTCGATATACTCCGCCGTGGCTCCTCCAACGAGCACCTTGCTGCGGTCGGCGGTCACCGCCATCTGGCCAATATAAGGCCCGAAGATTGGGAGTCGAGCGTTTAGCACCGTGAGAGCGTTGGACGTTGGATTCCAAATCGCAAAGTCCGGCGAACCGTCAAAATAGAAGCCGCCGATAGGCCCGAGAAGGGCCAACTGTCCATCCGAGAGGATGAATGCCTGCGTCGCCATGTAGCCATGTGGCCCGATGGTTGAAGACGGGAACCTCTGGAGCAGCTGCATGGCTCCGGGATCGATCAGGTACACATCGCCGAAGGTTGCAGCCACATACAGCTTGCTTCCGTCCGGGGCCACGTCCATGCCCCAAGGTTCCGGCACAATGATCGAGCCAATCTGAGACTCTTGTGCGCCGTCGAAGACATCGATGCGGTTGAGCGTGGTGTTGCTGATGAAGAATCGGTTGTGGACGCTATCGTAGGCAGTTACGTGGGGCGGGAAAAACTGGAGGACATTCGGGTCGTATTGGAGATCAGTGCGTCGATACTGAGAGTTAATCGGCGGGTGCGGGCTGGTCTCGGTGGTAGTGCCAGAGCCCGACCCGACACCCAATCCTGATCCGCTGCCTCCGCCGCAGCTCGCCGTCAGGGCAACGATTGCACAGGCTACGTAGATATCGCCGAATCGGGTCATCGTGGATCAAGACAGGATGAAAGCAGCGCTTGGACGGCTATCCCGCTCCCCGACTGGGTCATCAACTCCGCCTGGGAACGATTGCTTCTAGCTAGGGAGTGGCTAACAGTCTTTTTGCCCAGCGACGAACATCCCCGTCGTCGTGCAACAGGAAGCCGCGAAGCGTTCGCTCGTATTCATCCGCACCGCTAAGAGTCCATAGCGCCCGGCAGCACTGCAGGTAGTCAAGATAGTCGGCCTTGCGAATCGGGTATCGAGTGCTCAGAGCCTCGCCGCACTTCAGATAAACAGCACGAAGGGGTTCCACTGCCCGGGAATCTCCTAGAGCTTCTATAGCCTGATAAAAGTTAGCCTTTGGCACTTCTGAAGCGGCGATCCTCCCAAGGAGAAAATCTAGCACCTTTACTCGGTTCGTGTGTCGCGAAAGCAGTGGACTGATGGTAGTCCAAATATTAGGGTCTCCCACCTCCATCAGGAAATCCAGAATCTGTTCGTCGTCAGAACTTAGCGACGGTTTCGCTTGATACGCCAGGGCGAACTCATGTTTTTCACTCGGTTGAAGAACTTTCCAGCGACGCTTAATCGAATCAGCAGATACTGTCAGTCCGCTAACCAGGAACTTCGACTCGTAAAAAAGACTTCCTGAGTCACACTGGTAGGTCTTCATCCATTCAGATTCACTCACTAGCTTGCTAGAACCTAAAGGACACACGATTCTCTCCTAGAACACGGGAAACTGCTGTGTCAGAGGACACGCCTGATTTACGTCCCAAAGGATTTCCCGACCTTGTCCGTCTGAGCACGTGTACGCACAAAACTTCCACTGATGGTCGTAAGATCGATCCTGGTACTCAGTGGAATATTGGCAGCTCACCCAGTATTTTACAGGTGTTTCGGTTTCCGCCATTGACAAAATGGTCAGGGATACCGCGTGCTCTATCGCGAGACTCACACCTTGCTCGATGATCTGGCCGAAGCCACGCTCGACGGCACCCGCAAAGAGCACATGGAGTTCCTG
>Ga0209040_10004169_pt1 | contig 10962 bp, 11 predicted proteins | sample BogFormECP12_OM3_FD_188240 | JGI IMG/M metagenome (GOLD analysis project Ga0209040, IMG submission 188240) | Bog forest soil microbial communities from Calvert Island, British Columbia, Canada - ECP12_OM3 (SPAdes) (version 2) | ecosystem: Environmental > Aquatic > Freshwater > Wetlands > Bog ... | reverse complement strand
TCTGTGCTGTCGGCGGGCTCGTCGTCATTTTGGGCTCCTCGCTCCTTCGAACGTCGAGGGATATCGATGATCAGAGGTTGCCCAGGCGCGCGGCAAGTGCTGAGCCGCCGCTTCCCGGTGGTGAACTCCACCCGAGCGCCAGTCGCGACGACGAAGGCGAGTGTAGCGGACCGGCACTAGCCATTGAACAGCGCCTCGCGATCGAGGATCCGCGCCGTCCAGCCCTCGGGCAGGCGCGTCGCGGCCACCCCGGCGGGGGTCTCGCTCGCGAGCAGGCAGAACTCCGGCGCCGGACCGAGGACCAGCTGGCGGCGCCACAGGCTGGCGCGCCCAGGATCCATCCCGTCGCCGAGCAGCTCCCCGAGCGCGGGGAAGCGGGAGCCCGGCGGGCGGGCTACCCAGACGGCGAGCGAGGCGTCGCCCAGCGCGCCGCCGCGCCCGGGCGGGCGCTCGCCCTCGACCAGGCCGTAGAGCCCTCCGCTGCCGGCGCCGAAGCGCCGGGCCGCGCGATCGTGGCTGGTGCGATGCCCCCGCCCGGCGGCCGCCTCGTTGAGCACGCCGAGCGCGGCGTAGTCCTCGACCACGTACCAGTCCTCATAGCCGCCCCCGTCCTCGGGCTGCCCCTGCGCCCCGGCGGGCGGGGGCCCGGACAGCCAGGGAAGCTCGCCGACGCGGAAGCAGGCAGAGCCGCACAGCCCCACCGGCGGCGAGTGCGCGAGCGAACGGTGGAACGCGAGCAGCGCCTGCTCGTACTCCTCCGCGGCGCCGGCATCGAGAGGTCGGTGCCAGAAGAGGTAGGCCAGCACGGCGCGAGCCCCGGCCTAGAAGGAGGGCTTGATCCAATCCATGTGCGAGCGCAGCTCGGCTCCCACGTGCTCGACCTGCGTGTCGGCCTGTTCGGCGCGCATGCGCTTGAAGCTCTCCTGCCCGGCGCGATTCTCGGCGATCCACTCGCGCGCGAAGTCACCGGACTGGATCTCACCGAGGATCTCGCGCATCGCCGCGCGCGTCTCATCGGTGATCACGCGCCGCCCGCGCGTGTAGTCGCCGTACTCCGCCGTGTTGGAGATCGAGTAACGCATGCCGGCGAGGCCCTTCTCGTACATCAGGTCGGCGATCAGCTTGAGCTCGTGCAGGCACTCGAAGTAGGCCATCTCGGGGTCGTAGCCGGCCTCGACGAGTGTCTCGAATCCGGCCTGGACGAGCTCGGAGGCGCCGCCGCAGAGGACCGCCTGCTCGCCGAAGAGGTCGGTCTCGGTCTCGTCCTTGAACGTCGTCTCGATCACCCCGCCGCGCGTGCAGCCGATGCCCTTGGCGTAGGCGAGCGCCAGCGCGCGGGCGTTGCCGGTGGCGTCCTGCTCGACCGCGATCAGCCCCGGCACGCCGCTGCCTTCGGTGAACTGCCGGCGCACGAGGTGCCCGGGACCCTTCGGCGCGACCATCGCAACGTCCACGCCCGCGGGCGGGGTCACCTCCCCGTAGTGGATCGAGAAGCCGTGGCCGAACAGCAGCATGTTGCCCTCGGCGATCCCGTCGCGGATCTCCTGCTCCCAGACCTCGCGGTGGAGCTCGTCGGGCAGCAGGATCATCACGAGGTCCCCGCGGCTTGCGGCCTCCACGACGGGAAGCACCTCGAGGCCCTGCTCGCGGGCCTTCGCGACCGAGTCCGAGTCCTCGCGCAGGCCCACGACGACGTTCACCCCCGAGTCCTTCAGGTTCAGCGCGTGGGCGTGCCCCTGCGAGCCGTATCCGATGATGGCGACGGTCTTGCCGTCGAGGAGCGTCAAATCTGCGTCGTCGTCATAGATCATTGGAGGCAGGCTATCCAACTGCGCCGGCCCGGGCGATCGCAGCCGCCCGGCGTCCGCTCAGGCGCGCGCTCTGGCGAGCAGCACCCGCCCCGGAATCGTGAGCGTGCCGTCACCCGCGGTGTACGGCGCGAAGCGCTCGCGCAACGAGCGCCTGATCTCCTCGATCTCGGCCGCGGGACGCTCGAGCACGGCATCGTGGAAGCTGCGTGACAGGTCTAGCGTGACCTCCCACAGCTCGTCGAAGCTCGCCTGGCGGCGGGGGATGTCCATCGCCTCGACGCGAACCTCGTCGAAGCCCGCATCGGCGAGCAGCTCGGCCAGGCGCTCGCTGCTGGCGAGCGCAAAGGGGCCCGGCGAGGGCCGCGAGGGGCCCTGTGCAAGCTCGACGCGGGCGCTGCCGGGCGCCGGTGCGAGTCCCCGCTCGATCAGCTCGCGCGCCGGCAGCAGCGCCCATGGGTTCTGCTCGATCGCGTCCCAGACGGACAGCGCTAGGCGTCCCCCGGGGCGCAGCACACGTCTGGTCTCCGCCAGCGCGGCCGCCGGGTCGGCCATCAGCATGTAGCCCCAGCGGCACAGCACCGCGTCGACGCTCGCAACCGGCAGGTCGATCCATTCCGCGTTGAGCACCTGGAACTCGACGTTGCTGAGACCGAGCTCCGCCGAGCGCGCGCGCGCCCCCTCGAGCATCGCCTCGGCCTGGTCTGAGATCACGACGCCACCCATCGGCGCGACGAGCTCGGCAGCAAGCAGCGCGGTCTCGCCGAGCCCCGCCGCGAGCTCGAGCACGCGATCGCCCGGCTGGGGAGCGATCGCGTCGACCATCCAGTGCGAGACCGGTGCGCCGAACTCGCGCAGCAGCCGCTGCCGGCGCACCCAGCCGGAGGCCGCGTCTTCCCAGCCCTGGAGGCTGGCGTCGCGATAGGCGTTGGCGTCGAAGCTCACCGCAGCTCCCTGCGCAGGAGCTTGCCCGAGCGCGTGCGCGGCAGCGGCTCGGCCAGCAGCGCGAAGTGCTTGGGCACCTTGTAGGGGGCGAGCGCGGAGGCACAGTGCGCACGCAGCGCCTCGAGATCGAGCGTGGCGCCCGGCCGGACGACGACGAGCGCCGTGACGGCCTCACCCCACTGCGCGTCGGGGCGCCCGAGCACGGCCGCCTCGAGCACCTGGGCGTGGGCCTCGAGCACCGCCTCCACCTCCGCCGGCGCCACGTTCTCCCCGCCGCTGACGATCGTGTCGGCCTTGCGCCCGCGCACCAGCAGGTTGCCGGCCCCGTCCAGCGCGCCGAGGTCGCCGCTGTGCAGCCAGCCGTCCGCGGCGGGCGCTGCGGGCGCGACGGTGGGACCCGACACCAGGATCTCCCCGTCGGCGGCGATCCGCAGGCGCGTGCAGAACAGCGGCGGGCCGGCGGCGGCGCCACCTGGAGCCGCTGCCTCGACTGCCGCGAGGGGCGTGGTCGTGACCTGCGAGCAGGCCTCGGTCAGCCCGTAGGTGAGGCTCACCGGCACGCCCGCCGCGGCCGCTCGCGCCACGAGCGTGCCCGGCACGGGACCGCCGCCCGTGAGCGCGCAGCGCAGCGTCGGCGGCGCGCTCAGCCCCGCGTCGAGCAGGCGCGCGAGCGTCGTCGCGACGAGGCTCACGAGTGTGACCTGCTCGCGCTCCAGCGCGTCGAGGACGCGGTCGAGCTCGAAGCGCTCGTGCACGATCGCGGTCGTGCCGTAGATGGCGGAGCGCACGAGGATCGACAGGCCCCCCACGTGGCAGACGGGGAGCGTGCAAAGCCAGCGCTCGCGGGGGTCGAGCCCGAGCGCGACCGCGGAGCCGAGCGCGCTCCACAGCAGGTTGGCGTAGCTGAGCGCCACCGGCCGCGGCGAGGACGTGGTGCCCGAGGTGTGGATCACGACAGCCGTCGCGTCGAGATCATGGGTCGCCGTCGCCGTCGCTGCAGCGGCCGCCGTCACGGCACTCTGCTGCGCGGCCGGGCCCTCGCCCAGCGGCTCGTCCACGAGCATCTCGGCGCCCGCGAGGATCTGCTCGCGCTCGGCGGCCGACAGGCGCAGGTCGACGGGTACGGCGACCGCGCCGAGCAGCAGGCACGCGTGAAGCGCCTCGGCGAAGGCGAGCCCGGCGGGCAGTGCGATCGCCACGCGCCGGCCGGGGCCGGCGCCGCGCTCGCGCAGGCACACGGCACCCAGGCGCGCGGCCGCATGCAGCTGCGCGTAGGTGCGGCTCCCTGCGGGCGTCTCCAGCGCGGTGCGTTCGGGCTGCCCCGCCGCCGCCCGGGCCAGCCATGCCTCGACCTCCATGGCGCACAGGCTAGCCTTCGCGCCATGTCCACCGCATGGAAAGCGACCGCCGCCGGCGGCGAGGGCGCCTTCAGCGACATCCGCTACGAGAAGTCCGGCGGCCCCGATCAGGGCATCGCGAAGATCACGATCGCTCGGCCCGAGGTCAGGAACGCGTTTCGCCCGCGCACCGTGATCGAGATCTCGACGGCGCTCGAGGACGCGCGCGAAGATCCACGGATCGGCGTCGTTGTGCTGACCGGGGAGGGTCCCGACGCGTTCTGCTCGGGCGGCGATCAGCGCGTGCGCGGCGACTCGGGCTACCTCGACGAGGACGGGGCCGGCAGGGCGGGGGTCGGGCGCTTCCACGTGACCGACCTGCACGTGCAGATCCGCCGGCTGCCCAAGCCGGTGGTGGCGATGGTCGCCGGCTATGCGATCGGCGGCGGGCACGTGCTGCACCTGGTGTGCGACCTCACGATCGCCGCCGAGAACGCGCGCTTCGGCCAGGTCGGCCCGAAGGTCGGCTCCTTCGACGGCGGCTTCGGCGCCGGGCTGCTCGCCAATCTCGTGGGGGCGAAGAAGGCCAAGGAGATCTGGTTCCTGTGCCGCCAGTACGACGCGCAGGAAGCGCTCGCGATGGGGCTCGTCAACACGGTCGTCCCGCTCGAGCGCCTCGAGGACGAGACGGTCGGCTGGTGCCGCGAGATGCTCGCGCTCTCGCCGTTCGCGCTGCGCCTGATGAAGGCGAGCTTCAACGCGGCCGAGGACGGCCTGAGCGGGATCCAGCAGCTCGCGCACGACGCCAACCTGCTGTTCTACGGCAGCGAGGAGGCCCGGGAGGGCCGCGACGCCTATCGCGAGAAGCGCCCGCCGGACTTCTCACGCTTCCCCAAGCGGGCCTAGAGAGTGGGCGCAGTCCGCATCTGGGTGATGGCTGCCCGCGTGCGCACGCTGCCGGCGGCGATCGCGCCCGTGCTCGTCGGCACCTCGCTGGCGCTCGGCGCGGGACACTTCCACGCGCTGACCTTCCTCGCCGCCCTGCTCGGCGCGGTCTTCATCCAGGTCGGCACGAACCTCTCAAACGACTATTCAGACGCGCGCCGCGGGGCCGACACCGAGGACCGGCTGGGGCCGGTGCGCGTGACCGCAGGCGGCCTCGTCCCGCCCAGCCAGGTGCTGCTCGCGACCTATGTGACGTTCGGCCTGGCGGTGCTCTGCGGCGCCTATCTGGTCGCTGTCGCCGGACCCGAGCTGCTCATAGTCGGCGGCGCCTCGATCCTCGCGGGCGTCCTCTACACGGGCGGTCCGCGGCCGTACGGCTACGAGGGCCTGGGCGAGCTGTTCGTGTTCCTCTTCTTCGGCATCGTGGCCGTCGCCGGCTCCTACTTCGTGCAGGTCCAGCGGCTGCCGTGGGAGGCGTTCGTGTGCGCCGTCCCGGTCGGGCTCCTGGCCAGCGCGATCCTGGTCGTCAACAACGTCCGCGACCTGGAGACCGACCGGCGGGCGGGCAAGCGCACGCTCGCGGTGCGCCTGGGGCGCAGCCGCACGCGCGTGCTGTACAGCGCGATGCTCGCCACGGCCTTCCTGACGGCGCCGCTGCCGTGGCCGCTCGGCTCGATGGGCCCCTGGCTGCTGCTCCCGTGGCTGGCGATCCCGCTCGCGGTTCGCCTCGCGAAGGTCGTGCGCACGCACACCGACGGGCCGGCGCTCAACGGCGCGCTCGCCGGCACCGGCGCCCTGCAGCTGCTCTTCTGCCTGCTGTTCTCGGCCGGGATCCTCGCCAGCGGCGGCGTCGCGCCGTGAAGCTCGAGGTGAGTCGGCGCACGCTGGCGCTCACCACCCCGCTGCGCACCGCCTATGGAAGCGTCGCCGAGCGCGAGCTGCTGCTCGTCGCGATCAGCGACCGGGACGGGCTCGTCGGCTATGGCGAAGCGGCGCCGCTGGAGGCCTACGACGGGGTGAGCAGCGCGCGGGTGCTGCGCGCGCTCGAGCTCTACGCCGCGGTCATGGCCGACGCCGAGGGGCTCGGCGGCGGCCAGCTGATCGACGCCTGCAGGCGCGCAGACGAGCTACCGGCGGCGCTCGCGGCGCTCGACATGGCGCTGTGGGATCGCGCGGGGCGCCGGGCGGGCAAGCCCGTGGCGGCGCTGTTGAGCGACGATCCGGCCGCGGCGGTCCCGGTCAACGCGACCCTCTCGGCGCTGGATCGGGCGGGCGTGGCCGCGCAGGCCGCGCAGGCCGTGGCCGAGGGCTTCGCCTGCCTGAAGGTCAAGGTCGGCGTCGGCGACGACCTCGCGCGCGTCGCCGCCGCGCGCGCCGCCGCGGGCGCGTCCGTGGCGCTGCGCCTCGACGCCAACGGTGCCTGGAGCGTCTCGGAGGCGGTCAGGGCGATCGACGCTCTCGCCCCCGCGGGGCTGGAGCTCGTGGAGGAGCCCGCGCACGGGCTGCAGGCGGTGCGCGAGGTGCGCGAGCGCGTCGCGGTGCGCGTGGCGATCGACGAGACCGCGGCGGAACCCGGAGCGCTCGGTGCCGGCGTCGCCGACGCCGTGTGCCTGAAGATCTCCCGCTGCGGCGGGATCGCGGGCCTGCTCGCGGCCGCCGCGCTCGTGCGTGCCTCCGGCGCCGAGGTCTATCTCGCCTCCACCCTCGACGGGCCGCTCGGCGTCGCGGCCGCGCTGCACGCCGCCGCGGCGCTGGCCTCGCGCGGTCCGCTGGCGCACTGCGGGCTCGCCACGCTGCGCATGTTCGACGGCATCGTCGACCCGCTGCCGGCGCGCGGGGGGACGATCGCCCTGCCGACCGCCCCGGGTCTCGGCGTGGAGCCGTTCTAGGCCGCGGCGACCACCGGCGTGCGGACCGGGTATTGAGCGATCTGGGGGTCGGCCGTCAGGATCGGCATGTCGAGCAGCTGCGCCTGGGCCACGAGCAGCCGGTCGAACGGGTCGCGGTGCAGTTGCGGGAGGCTCGCCACCGCGAGCGCGTGGCCGTGCTCGATCGCAAGCGCCTCGGCTCCTATGAGCCGCAGTCGCTCGGGTACGCAGCGCTCCGGTCGATCCCCAGCCGCCGTGCCGATGCGCGGCGCACCGGCACGAGGCTCGCGACCTGCTCGCCGCGCCGCGTGAGGATCACCCCCTCGCCTGCGGCAACGTCCTCCAGCAGCCGCGACAGGTGCGTCTTCGCCTCGTGCACACCAACAGACTTAGTCATGGACTTTGGCTATAACGGCGGCCACCGCGGCGGGGTTCTCGAGCACGAGGCCGTGGCCGCCGGCGGCGAGGACCAACTCGCCGTTGCCGAGCAGCTCGACCGTGCGCCGGCCGAGCCCCGTGTACTTCTCGTCGCGCTCGCCGACGAGAACCGTCACGGGCATGTTCAGCTCGCCGAGCCTCTCCCAGAGGGGCGCCATCTCGCCGGTGCCGAGGCCCCTCAGCGCAGCCGCCAGCGCCGATGGGCTGTTGCGGCGCTGATCCTCGCGCGCCAGGCGCCCGACCTCGGGCGGCTCGCCGCCGAACAGCGGCTGGGTGCGCCAGCGCTCGATGAACTGCTCGAAGGGCTCCTGCTCGAGCTCACCGGCGAGCCGCTCGTCGTGCGCGCGTCGGCGCGCACGCTCGGCCGCGTCCTCGATCCCGGGGCTGGCGGAGACGAGAACGAGCCGCCGCACGCGCTCAGGTGCGGCGAGGGCGACGTGCAGCGCCACGCGTCCGCCGAGCGAGTAGCCGCACAGCACGAAGCGCTCGGGTGCCTGCTCGAGCACCCGCGCCACGCAGGCGTCGAACGTGATCGGGCGCTCGCAGTCGCCGGCGCCGCCGTGGCCCGGCAGGTCGAGTGCCACTGCCGTGTAGCGTTGGGGGTCCAGCAGCGCCGTCACGCCATCCCAGGCATGGCGGGTGCCGCTGAAGCCGTGCAGCAGGACGACGCTCTCGGGCACGGCGTCATCCTATGGCGCCGCGAACAGCGCGATGAACCCCACGACCGACACCTACATGCTGCTCAGAGCGTTCGCCGACGAGCTCGCGCGCTGCGGCATGCGTGCGGCGTGCACCTCGCCCGGCTCGCGCAGCGCGCCGCTGGTGCTGTCGCTGGCGCGCGAGCCGCGGCTGCGCTGCTTCTCCCACGTCGACGAGCGCTGCGCGGGCTTCTTCGCGCTGGGACTGGCGAAGGCGTCCGGTCTGCCGGTGGCCGTGGCGTGCACCTCGGGCACCGCCGTCGCCGAGCTGCTGCCGGCGGCGATCGAGGCGTGCGAGGCGCGCGTGCCGCTGCTGCTGCTGAGCGCCGACCGCCCGGCGGAGCTGCGCGAGAACGGCGCGGGGCAGGCGATCGACCAGCTCAAGATCTTCGGCGGCGCGGCCAAGTGGTTCTTCGAGGTCGCCGCGCACGACGCGCACCCGCAGGGCCTGCGCTGGATGCGCACGCTGGCGTGCCGCGCCTACTGGACGGCGCTCGAGGCGCCGGCGGGGGTCGTGCACCTCAACTTCCCGCTGCGCGAGCCGCTGGTCGGCGAGGACGAGCTGCCCGAGGATGGCAGCGGACGCGCCGGCGGCGCCCCCTATGTACGGCGGGCGCCCATCGCCGACGCTCCTCGGGCGGCCGATGAATCGCTGCGGCGGCTGGTAGCGGGCGCGAGCCGCGGCGTGGTGGTCGCCGGACGCCACGAGCGCCCCCGCGCGCTCGGCGCGGCGGCTGCGGAGTTCGCGCGCGCGGCGGGCTGGCCGCTGCTGGCCGATCCGCTGTCGGGGGCGCGCCGCGGGGAGGCGGCGATCGCGCACTACGACGCGTTCCTGCGCGAGCCGCGGCTGGCCTCCTCGCTCGAGCCCGACCTCGTGCTGAGGGTCGGCGACCTGCCGGTGTCCAAGCCGTTGCGCGCGTGGCTGGCGGGGCTGCACGGGGTGCGCCAGGTTGCGCTCGACCCGGACGGCGCGTGGCAGGACCCAGCGGCGGTGCTCGCCGACTCGCTCGCGCTCGACCCGACCGCCGCGCTCGAGGGGCTGAGCGAATGGCTCACCGGGGAGGGCCATGGGGGCGGGCCCGCCGAGCGCGACTGGCTGGCCGGCTGGCGCAGCGCCGACGTGATCGCCGGTGAGGCGATCCTGGGCGTGCTCGGCGACGGCGCTCTGAGCGAGCCGGCCCTCGCCGCCGAGCTGGGCGTCCTGCTGCCCGAGGAGGCGACGCTGTTCGTGGCCTCCTCGATGCCGGTCCGCGACATCGAGACGTTCTGGCCCTCCCGCCCGGACCCGCCGCGCGTGCTCTGCAACCGCGGCGCCAACGGCATCGACGGGACCGTCTCCTCGGCCTTCGGGGTGGCGGGTGCCCGCGACACGACGCCAGCCGGTGCGCTCGAAGCCGCCGGCGCGGATCCGGTCGTCGTGCTGCTGATCGGCGACGTCGCCCTGGCGCACGACATCGGCGGCCTGCTGGCCGCGCGGCGGCTCGGGCTGAAGCTCACGATCGTGCTGCTGGACAACGGCGGTGGCGGGATCTTCGACTTCCTGGCGGTCTCCGCGGCGAGCATCGCGCTCGCGCCGGAGCCCAACCCGGCCGGCGCGGGCACCGGCGGCATCCCCGAGGATCTCTACACGCGCCACATCGCGACCCCGACCGGCCTCGATTTCTCGCGCGCGGCCGCGCTGTACGGACTCGCACACGAGCGCGTCGGCGACCTCCACGGCTTCCGCGCGGCGCTCGAGCGCGCCCTCTCGGCGGACGGCTCGAGCATCATCGAGGTGCCCGGCGCCCGTGCGGCGAACGTCGAGCTGCACGGCCGCGTGTGGGAGGCCGTGGCGGCCGCGCTCAGACCGTGAGCAGCGGCAGCAGCGCCTGCAGCTTGACCTCCGTCTCGGCCAGCTCGCGCGCGGGGTCGGAGTCGCGCACGATCCCGTTGCCGGCGTAGCAGCGGGCCACGCTGCCGTTGAGCAGCGCGCAGCGCAGGGCCACGCAGAACTCCCCGTCGCCGGTCGCGTCCGTCCAGCCGACGGGACCCGAGTACCAGCCGCGGTCGAGCCCCTCGAGCGCCGGGATCAGCGGCGCGGCGGCACTCAGCGGCTCGCCGCCGACGGCGGGTGTGGGGTGCATCAGCCCCGCGAGCGCCAGCGCCTCGATCGGCGCGGCCAGCTGGGCGCGGATCGGCGTGGCGAGGTGCTGGATGTTGGCGATCCTGACGAGCTCCGGCTCGGGTGCGGCGGCCACCCACACCGAGTGGGGCCGCAGCGTGCGCTCGATCCGCCGCGCCACGATCGCATGCTCCTCGCGGTAGCTCGCGTCGCGCAGCAGCTGCTCGCCGAGGTGGTCGTCGACCGCCGGGTCGGCGCTGCGGCGCGTCGAGCCGGCCAGCGCGAGCGTGCTCACGCGATGGCCCTCGCGGCGGATCAGCAGCTCGGGGCTGGCCGCGATCAGCGTGCTCTCGCCGCGCCCGACGCAGAACACGAAGCAGGAGGGGAACTCGTCCCGCAGCACGCCGAACAGCGCCGCCGGGTCGAACGCGCGCGGCGCATGGACCTGCACTTCGCGGGCCAGCACGATCTTCTCGAGCGCACCGGCGCGGATCTGCTCGACCGCGCGCGCGACCGCGCCTTCGTAGTGCTCGGGCGCCATCGCGCTGGAGATCTGCAGGCGCCCCGTGGGCGCCGGGTCGAGCAGTGGCAGCGGCGCGTGGCGCAGCTGCGCGAGGCGTCCCTCGAGGCGCGCGAGCAGCTCGTCGGGGAGGTCGTCGGGCGAGGCGAGCGCGGCAAGCGTCAGGCGCACGGCGAGCGCGCCGTCGCGCTCGCGGCGCACGATCAGCAGCTCGGGGACCGTCAGCGACGCGGGCTCGAAGCCGGCCCACTGCGGCGTGCGCCCGCCGTCGGGTGCGAAGGCGAAGCCCCCGAACGCCAGCG
>Ga0209040_10004167_pt1 | contig 10966 bp, 8 predicted proteins | sample BogFormECP12_OM3_FD_188240 | JGI IMG/M metagenome (GOLD analysis project Ga0209040, IMG submission 188240) | Bog forest soil microbial communities from Calvert Island, British Columbia, Canada - ECP12_OM3 (SPAdes) (version 2) | ecosystem: Environmental > Aquatic > Freshwater > Wetlands > Bog ... | reverse complement strand
CTTCTTGCGCGTATTCCCCATGTCTCACCTCCGGCCAACCGGCCGCTCCAAGGGGAGACTCTCTCTTAACAACCTGTCCAGTTTTCGGGGACCACCTCACTCCCACACCTCCTCATCTGGGTGTATGAGAATTTCTGACCGCCAGGCAAATTCCTCAAGGGTGCATCGAACCACCTTCTCCATTGCCGGGTTCTCGTAGCACCCAATCACAATGCTCATTCGATCAGTCAATCCAAGGGACGAAGCCAAAGCGATGACTGTCGCGCAATCAACCAGCCAATGGCCGTAATTTCGATACCAGGGCCGCTGGGCCAACAAGCACGGATGGCTGATCCGCCGGGTCGCTCGCGGGACCCTGAAGGTGTCGGCATCTGCCCTGAGGAGGCCGGTCGGAACCAGCCCGTTCGCCGTAAACTCGGCAACGGTCTCAGCGATCAGTGCCCCAGAACGCGTCAACACAGCCCCTTGCCCGGTTAAGCGGGCATTCCGCAGTGAGAGCGCCATGCGCTCGGGGTAGCCCTGACGTAGAACCGCATGATACCGAGCGAGCGCCTGCTTGGCGCGATCGGTTGCTTCGTCATCGTCCACCAGCAGCGGAGCTGCCCGATCGTAATGACTGGCGGACGCCACGACTCGCGTATTCCAGCAGTCTCTAATTACCTCGTGAGTGCACTGCTGGCTAGCGGCAACAACTTGCGCCGCATCCATCAAGCGCACCACCTCCTGTGGGGGCCCATCAGAGTTGGGTATAGTCACCCGACGCTCCGACACAAAGAGCAGAAACGCAGTAGCTCGTCAGGCGTCAGGTCCGAACCGAGCTCGAGACCCATACCCTGCGCGCAGGCTTCATCCTTGAGCATCGAAGCAATAGCGAGGTTCAAGCGACTGGCTCTCCTACTCAAGTACTCCGAATATACTACTGGTCCTGCTCGTTCTGGCAATGGCCCGAGGCGCACCCTTGGCCGCCGCTCCGCGCGACGGCCGCACCCACATATGTTAGCCTGACCCAAGCTCTCACCCATCCACGAAACCTTGCCAATGCCCTACAGCTCCTCGTCGACGGGCTCCGTTGCGATGGGGATCACGCGCCGCGCCAGCAACAGTTGCGCTGCCCGGTGCACTTCGGAGGGTTCCAATGAGCGCAAGCAGGCCAAACCGCGAGGGCAATCATCTGCGTTCGCCAAATAGCACGGGGCGCAAGTCATATTACGTTGCAGCGCAACCGCACGAGCACCGATGGGACCCCACTCGATGGCATCCGATACTCCAGAATGGATGCTGATAGTGGGCACGCCCAGCTCTGCGGCGGCATGCGTCAGCGCACCTTCGTTGCCGATGTACAGCGCACATGCTCCCAGTGTCATCTGCAAATCCGTCAGCGACGTTGGTCCCGTCATGGAGGCCACTCTTTCGGGTCGCCGAAGGTTCTCTATCAACATGTCGACGAGCTCGTGCTCGCCAGTCCGTCCGATGAGTAACACGTTGACACCGTCTCGCTCGAGCAACAGCTCGATAAGCGCGATAAAATGCTCCTGTGGCCACCGCTTGATTCTGGCGCTGGCACCCGGATGGATAACTACGACTGGCCTATCGAAAAGTGCGCGAACCCGCGTCGGCAGAGTGACTGAATCGGGCCGACCAGATGCGACCGACGGTGAAGCGGGTTCAGTCTCACGTGCGGCACCTATCCGATCCACCAAGGCGATCAAGTCGTTCATCACATGGCTGCGCTTGCGGTGCCTCGCTTTATCGCCATCCCACTCGAGAGCTATGTCCAGGAACGAGAATTGGCCCTTATAATCGAATCCCGCCAGGAACCGCGCGCCAGTGCCGCGGAGGAACTCCCGCGTCGAGGGATGCTTGCACAAGTCCACCGCAATATCGAATCGATATGAAGCTAATTGTTCAGCGAGCGGTGCGATGTTTTGCCCGGTGTCCCGCACTTCGGCAGAATCCGGGCGGCCGTTGCGGGGTTCGAACTCGATGAAGTCGTGGATACAGGACTCCTGCGTCACGAAGAAGTGAGCCTCACGGCACGCCAACAGGTCGATCGAGGCATGCGGGAAAAGCGACTTTAGTCGGCGAATTGCCGGCATGGCGGTGGCAATATGGTCCATGGTGTCGAGCAGGACCACGAGAATGCAACGGATCTCGTCAGTGCGGAACAGCGATTGGCCGGCGAATACCATCTGTGTCGGCTCACAGTCTGGCCTATAGTCCTCGAAATATCGTGACAACCGCGGGCTGAAATAGGGGTCCCCGGCGGCAAACAACGTAGTCCAGCGCGATTGGAAATGTCGGAAATCGAATGCTTCCTGTAGCTGATCGCGGCTGCCGAGTTCATAGTGGATCAGCCTCGCGTGAGGAGTGAAGACGGTCAATTTGCCCGCCCGATGCGCACGCAGACAGAAATCCAAGTCGTTGTTGATTACGGGGTGCGCTTCATCAAATCTGCCGAGTGCCTCGAAGAGTGACCGACGCATCAACATGCAGGCGCCGGTCACTGCGATGACATTGCGTTGCGTTAAGCCGAGGCCGAAATACCCCGGCTCGTTCTCAGGCGAGAAACGGAAGGCGTGACGCCCAACACCGACACCGAGGAACACGCCGGCATGCTGAACGTCGCGGCTGGGATACAGAAGCAACGGCCCCACAATGCCTACCTCCGGCCTTTGCGCATGCTCAAGCAGTGCTTCTAGCCAGTCGTCATGCACGATCTCAATGTCGTCATTCATAAACAGAAGATAGTCGCCGTCGGTAACATCAACTGCGCGGTTATTGAATTTTGACCAGTTGAAAACGCCGGGCATATCAATGACCTGGTCGGCGTTCCGTCTTAACCAGAGCTTCGATGCCACCTCGCTGTCCGGAGCATTGTCGATGCAAACTATCTCGTAGTTGCCGTACGCTGTCTTTTCGCGGATCGTCCTAATGCAGGTTTCGACATGGCCATGTGCGGCGCAGGTCGGGATGATAATAGAGACCTTGCCGGTGGCGGGTTGAACACGCTTGAGCCGGAACGTGCCTGGCAAGCACCCTTTCACTACTTCGGCGCCGAAGCCACGGCGCTTTGCGGTGCGAGCCAGCGCATCGCGAGAGATATTTTCGTCATCTAGCAACTTGGGACCACGCTTCGCCAGCAGCTTTGGCAGGTGATGTACAGCACGAGCTTCCTCCGTGAGCCGCAGCACTATGTCATACTCTCCGGCCGCTAATAACGCCCGCGGCGTCACGTCACAACGCCGAACAAGTTCTGAAGCGGCGAACCACGGATGCCCAATGTAGTTCGTTGACAGCAGCAGATCAGGCGAGAAATCTGGTTTAAAGAATGGCTCGCGTCGATGGTTGGCCGGATTGTAGCATGCCTCGTCGCCGTAAAGGAAATCCGCTCCACGATGCAGTCCGCTCGCAAGCGCGAATTCGGCCAATGCATCGCAGCCGAGTTCGTCACCGGGGCAGATTACACCGTACAATTGCGGCACATTGCCTTCCGCCATGGCGATCGGTGCATCGAACTCTGCGTCCGTTGGGCCGATTGCCGTGACATTCCTAACGTCACGCACGCATTCGGTCAGCAGCGTTCGCACGATGTCGGCGGTGTCAACGCCCGCAGCTAGGACACTTAACTGCCAACTAGGATAGGTCTGGGTACGAACCGAGTCGATGGTCGCACGCAGCTCATCCGGCCTTACCGTACTGCTACTCCGCAATAGCAGCTGAAAGTGCGGATGATGATCAAGGTTTCGTAGAACCTCGTCGACAAGTCGGCACTCTGCACGTGTGATGCGGCGGCGGATGCCAACGATTTCATCGTTCTCCTCGAGACGCGCCACCTCAAAGCAGAGATTATTGCTCAATTGCTCACCGCTGTGCGCTTTCACGATCAATTTCAACTCGTGGGCACCGTTGTACATCAGCCGCGGCGGACAGTGGAATGCAAATCCACTGTGCAGCGAATTTGCCCATTCGGGAAATGCCGCGCTAACGTCCTGACGCGCCAGTCCATAATGCGCCGCGCCAAGGTATTGGCCATCCAAATACACATCGATGCCGCTGACACTGGATCCCGCCAACGCCCAGCCCTCAATGGTTAGACGCCCAGTGATAGGTTCGACGACCTTGTCGGCCAGCACCTTCGGGGTCTCAAGATGGAACCGGAATTCTTCAAGCTCCACCATCGGCGTCGGCAGTGCCGATGCCTCGTCGGGCCCAGGCGGAGGGTTGGCGGCATTACTCAAATGAAGCTGTCTTGTTTCTTCTTCGATACCGTCCATGCTGTTGCGAACAACGATCCGGACTTCGTGCACACCATCAGCAAGAGGAGCAATGCGATGCGCGAAAGCGAAGCCAGCGAGCCTCGAAAGGGGAATGTTGGGAAATTCCTCGCCGACATCAGGTCGCGGCAGCATCAGTTCCGCGTCACCGGCTTTTTCTCTATCTAAGTATATGCCAATGGCGGCAATACCAACCGCACACGTTGCCCAACCCGTGACCGTCAGCGTCCCGTCAGCCGCCACACGCGCCTCGTCGCAGTGGTAATGAATAGCAAGGCGAGCGTCCTCTGACAGGACCGGGCTTGACGGCCGACTCCGCGCACCGTGCATCGCTCCCAATGCCGCAGGCGGCGCTGCCGCGGCACTGGTCGCAAGCTCCAGCGCAACAACGGCCTCAAGCGAACATTCATTCCGGCAAATCGCCTGAACCCGCACGGTGTTCGGACCCGTGGAATTGGCTACAGCCACCTGAGCTGACAGCGAAAAGCCCGACGTGCCCGAGCCCGGATACGTCGAATAGGCCTGCTCGACGTCGTCACGCCGATCGTCGGTCCGCGCCGTGAAAGCTTGCCCGTCCTCGTCAACGAAAACGCGCACCTTGACCAGTTCCGACAGCGCGACGACCCAGCCGTTTAACATGAGACGGCGGTCGACACCGAGCAGCGCCTGTTCGACATAGAGGACGAGCGGCGGTCCTTGGCCGGCGAAGCTCAGGCTTGCCTGGCTCGGACCGGATACGACGGTCACCGGCTGCGTGCCGGTCGGATCCACCGCCAATTCGAAGGCCTGATCATATATCTGGCCCTCACCGGTCCGCGCGCGGATGACGAATTGACATGGCGCTTTGACGTGCTCCAGCGGGCGCTGCAGGATGAACTGGCAAGCACGCTCCAATCTCGTTGTGCCATCCGCCAGCATGGTGGACACGGCCGGCGTTTGTCCGAACTGGATCTTCGCGATGGCGCCGCCATCGGCCAGTAGTTCGACCTCTTCGACGTCGACGGATGACACAACGCGGCTGCGGAGCTGCATGTCGAACCGGTCGTGGAGAACGCCGCATGAAATTGCCCGGTCGATTTCGATCAAGATCTCTGGAGCCGGACTTCTCGCTGCCGCTGCAGTCACCGGCTTGACAGCGCTTTTTCGCAGGTTGCGCCGCAGCTGCCTTGGCTGATTCTGTTCAGGAGCATGGCAGCTCAGCGGCCGATGCAGTTTGCCGCTTGGATGTGTAGACGACGGGGTCATTCTTGAAAGATGCCGGTTTCGCGCTCATGACGTCCAACAGTTCTTCCGGATGGGTTCGACTCTAGCACGAAGAACCAGTCTCGCTGTCGGCGCATCCGAGCGGTAACTTTCATGACAAGAATGTGGTGCCCTCGACACGGACAAAGCCCAAGGCAGTATCATATGGAATCCGGCGGGGCTTGTCACGCTAGCAGCTTTCCGGTGGTGTGTCAGTTCGAATTATCAGTGGCCGAGAGACTCTCCGGGAGGCCGACGGGGAGCGGTACGACCAGCCGGGTGAAAATCGGATTGGAGGACCTTGCATGCGGTGGGTGTCGCGGTTGATTGGGATGATGAGGCCCGCTCGCGGAGTGCCGACTTGATGGAGATCTGCCGACCTACACCACCTTGACGGACGTGATCCGTGGCAACCTGTGCGTCACCTGTTAGTGTCCGGGTCCCACCGTCTGCAGCTCCAGCAACCTGTTGTTTAGAGTTGACGGCTGGATCCCCAGTGGTATCAACCATCCCCGTCCAGTACGCCGAATACGCTCAGCCTGGGCTCCGATATCAAAAGCCACCACGTTCAGGCTTGCCTGCCACGCCTGCGTGAGAGTGTAACACCACGTCTCTGGCCATAACGACGGCAACCAAGCTAGCTGCGCCTGCTGCGCACGGATCAGCGCTACTGCGTCGTGTTCTTCGTAGGGACCGGTAATCTGAACATGTCCGGTGGCGATCAAACGCTCGTTGTCACAACTATAACCGACAAGGCAAAATTCCAGATTCAGCTTGCGATTTGCTGAATCCCGTGCGCAGGCCAGTAGAAGCTCGTAGCCCTTCTCAATACTGATGGCGCCTACAACGCACACGCGGCGCACATTTCCCGACACACGCACCGTCGGTTCTGGTGGGGGCAATTCTGTCTCATCCTCCCAGGGGATGACTTCAGCCGTCACCCCTGGAAAATGCCGCTTCATGCGCGTTTCGACATCCTGTGACGGAACTACTATGCGTGATGCCGTGGCCAACTCGTGGGCTGAGCGCTCGCGAAGCGCGCGAGGCCCAATGTCTTCGTCATTCGTTGTGCCGGCATCGGCCACGCACACTTCGCATTCCGCCACCTCCGGCTCGCCACAATAACGCCGGGCATAACCAACAAGGTTGATACGAGGGCAGAACCAGGAATAGTCGTGAATGATTGCCTCATACGGGATGTCTAACTGGCGGAACAAATCGATAAGCCTATGATCATGCCCGATCAGGTGGTGCAGCTCCGCACGGATCGGACGGTCAGCCCTTAGGAAGCGAGCCAACAGTTCGAGTTCCGAAGGAATACTGAAGCGCAGGTTAGGTGTTCCACCTTCAGGGCCGTTTCCCAACACGCAGTCGCGCCCTCCACCAACGCGGCTCGCCACTGGCCAGAGCACAATTGGGCGAACGCCTTCGGCGCGAAGTGCCAAGGCTCGCTCCGCCACGCGACGCTGCACGCCGCCCGTTCGGCCGTGCGTAACCAGCAATACCGATTCCGCGCGCGTCCGGAACGTTTTCCAGCGCTCCATGTCTAGTCGGCGACGTGGTTCCGCCATGGGGTCTATACTTTGAAAGTCGCGGATCAGCGCATCGTACCCAGGATGGAGGCGGTTGAGCACACGCAGATTTCGTTCGATTAGGTATTGTTTTGCCGCGCCGAACGATTGTCCACCGACATGCGCCACGAATACGCTGGGCACTGCCACATGCCGCCAGCCTAGGTGGCGGGCGCGGATACAGAAGTCATTCTCCTCGCCGTAGCCTTGCGCGAACTGGTCTTCACGCAACAGGCCGGTTGCCTGAAGGCAATCACGCTTAATGTAGACGCAGAAACCAATCGCCGTCGGAATATCAATTACAAGTCCCGCATTGGCGGCTTGTGCAAACGCGTCCAACTGGATCGTCTCGTCCAGTTGCGGTACTGCATTCGGGTGCTCCACGCTAGGGTAGCTGGCAATGGTCGCATCGTTCGACAGCGGGGTTGCACTGCCGATCCCGGGTGCAGAGTAGGCAGCGTCGCGCAGACGAGTAAGCCAACCTGGCGGAGTCAACGTATCGCTGTTCAGAATGACCACGTCGCGCGTCGCATCGTGGCGCATTCCGATATTGGCGGTAGCGGGAAAACCTCGGTTGACCTTCTGCGCTAGCAACGTAATACGCTTGCGTGCGGCTAACTTCCTGAGTTCCGCCACGAGCCGTAGATCAGGTGACGCATCGTCCACCACCACTATTCGTGCCCATGATGGTAGGCCCACCAATACTGATTCTATGCAGGCCAGGGTTAGCCCTAGGCCGCCGTAAACGGGTACGATCACGTTCACTGGACGCTTAGTCCTGCCTCCGCTCGGGCGATTGCCTACCAGGTGCGCCGGCACCGATGGCAGCGGCATCGGCTTTAATGCGGCGCGTGACGCACCAGCGGACGCGGGAAATAGTTGTGCGACGATCCTCGAAGCTATCTCTGCGCTCCGTCGCTCGGCGGACGGGTCGAGCGGGCTGCCCGTCAGATCACGCCCATCGTGCCCGCATACGCGCACTGGCCCATTGAAATGCCGCAACCGTGCTTCTGGAATTTGGAAGCCTCGCGGTCGAGCAAGGGGTTTTCGGTGCGTGATGCCATCGGCACGGCCGCTCGCAACCACAGTCATGCCGACGTTTCCATCCAGCGACACTACAGATAGGGTCGGATCGCGGTCAGGGTCATTGGGATACCAAGCCCAGCCGTGCAGATCGCCATCCGCGGTGTCCGCGAAGCCTTCTATATGCGCTATGACATCGATCTCGAGCGGGCTACCGAGCAATTCCATATCGCCCAGGCTAACCGTGACTCTATGAGCACGCTCCCACCCTTTAGGCAAGCGCGCAGTAAAGCCTCGGCCGTCCGTTCTTGCGCGTAAGCTTATGCGGCGTCCGTCCATTCTAGCGACCAGCCGAAATTCTGATGAGGGCTTAGACGCCAGGCGAATGACAAGGTTTCCCCCGTTTTCTAAAGCGCACCATCCCGTGGCATAAGCGGCGTTGACGATCCCGTCAGGGAAGAAAGTGAAGTTCGACGCGGTCACAATGTGGCGACGGAAGGCGTGCCCCAGTGCAGCGGCGGCTTGTGCAGCCTCGGATCGCAAATGGCGTGCAGCTGCGAGCCCGAGCCAAGCCTCCCGCAAGTCGTGCGCTTTCACCACGCCTGCGTACAATTCAGCCGCCTCGTCGCTTCTTAGCATCAGCTTCGCGGTGGCAAGCACCAACTGCGCGGTGGTGCCAATTGGTGCTAAAGCAGCGGCGCGCTCCAGCCATTGCTGCGCTACGTCAATTCTGCCGCCACTGACTGCCATCTGGCCCTCCAAGAGGGCCTGCGCCATTTCCTCACTCATGCACGGGGGTTCGCTTGGCCTTTCGTCCAACAAGTTGCGTCACTACCGGGGATGATCATACCAGACCAAAGGCCCATGATCGAGTCTACAGGGTACGCCCATTAAGGCTGTAGTGTGAGAGCTCCAATCCTATCTACCTGTCGGACGCCTTGGGTCTCCTTTGGGCTGAGGTACATCTGCAATTTGCATACCGGCTATCGAAGGATAGAGCGCTCGCATCAGGCGCACGTCGCGAGACCGGCATGCTCACACAGGGCGTCACGAGTGCTAACGATGCGGCAGGTTAGGCGAACGAAGGAAGTGCTCCAGCTCTGCCGCTGTTCGCTCCAGTTCGGATCATGCAGGCCCATGAGCCTCACACGCGCTGTTGGCCCGGACTTCTTGGATTCCAGCTCAAGCTGGGAAGTGTCCAAAAATGGGGGGATCATGCGCCTCTGGCGCATGGTTTGTTTTGGTTGGCCTGTGGCAGAAACAGTTGGCGGAACCTCGAGCCAAGCGTGCCGTTGAGAACTGCGCAGCGAACCTGGAGCAGAGGATCGGCGCCTCGTCGGGACCGTCGCATCTGCTGCGATTTGTTCATGCGCCGATTGACGAGAAAGTTGGCAGTGCCCTCGGTGATCGACAAAGTCCCGACATGGATACCGGCACGATACCGCCTGGCGTAGTTGATGACCCAACTGCTCTGCCCTCTGAGGTAGGCGTCGACGTCGTGCAATGCGTGCCATAGCCTGCGTGATGGCGCGCTCTTCGTGTGATGGCTGCGTTCTTCCTTGTAGACATGCATGACCTTGCGGATACGGTCGATGCTGCGTTTGGCGTTCCGGGCCTTGCCGTTCCAAATGCGCCAGCGCAGCAGCTCGACTTCCTCAACGATCACAGCCTTCGACTGCACCCAAACTGACGGTGATCGCTGCTGCCGATATGCCGGAACTGCCGGTTGGTCCGAGAACGTCGGCACGAGCTGCTGGCCAATCAGCATGGTGTGGCAACGGAATGTCTCGGGGCTCCTGCCGGCATCAACCGGCAGCACGTGTTGCAGTACGCCTGCAACGTCTTCACGTGGCATCTCCCGCCGCAGCATCGGCAATCCGGCCGCAGCATCCCATGGCGGTAGGCTTGCCAGTAACGATCGCTGGTTGAACGCTCGCCAGAAGCCGCTTCGCCTCGAGCAAGGTCGGGCCCAGCTCCGTGATATCGCTGAGACCATCCGGCCGGCAGATCTCTGCCAGGTCGGTGCTCCGGCAATGGGCATCATCCCCGGTCGCAATCAACCGCAAGACCCATCGCATCCGCGATCCCACAGCCGGCAAGTGACCCGACCGATCGTAACTCCCGTGGCGTCATCCCCCACTCGCTGGACACTCCCCTCAAACGCGGAGGGCGGCGTCAACAACCTATTCTCGCTCCAGGACATTTTTCCATGCATCAACGTCTATTGCCGACCTAGGGTTCGGCTGTCGCCATTCGCTCGCGCCGGCGATGCGGTATTGCATCTCAGCAGATTTGACCTTCCCTACCCTCTTGGCGGCGGCCACATCAGGATTTCGGGCGAGATACCAGTCCTCCTGAACGGGCGTTCCTCCTGCACGTCCCTCGAAATATCCTACTTGGATAAAATGCTCGCGGCCGCTCTGCATCTCTTTCCGGCGTATGGCAGTCGCGACGTCCGGGTTACATCTGAGGTATTGCATCTCGTCGAATTCCGCATGTTCCAACAGACGCCGCAGGAGGAAGTCCAGAAGCCTTCGGGGAACGGTCACGTCATGGACACCCTCAGGGCCAGGGTCGAGATGCTTGAGAATCAGCTTATATGGTGGAACAAACATAGTCTCTCCGGGAGCTACATCGAACGCCCGATCCGTTGGCTACTATAGTTGTATAACGCGCATTGGCAAGTGAACGGCGGATTCTATCAGTTTCGCGCGGCTGAGTCCGGCAAGCTTCGGCTATCGATGCCAGCACTCAAGCTTGTAACAGGGGCAAGACTGCGGGCAGCTGCTGTTATTAGGCCGGCTGCCCGCGGCAGCGGACGAGGCCCGGCAGGGCTGGAATAATGTGCTCACCGGG
>Ga0209040_10004166_pt1 | contig 10967 bp, 11 predicted proteins | sample BogFormECP12_OM3_FD_188240 | JGI IMG/M metagenome (GOLD analysis project Ga0209040, IMG submission 188240) | Bog forest soil microbial communities from Calvert Island, British Columbia, Canada - ECP12_OM3 (SPAdes) (version 2) | ecosystem: Environmental > Aquatic > Freshwater > Wetlands > Bog ... | reverse complement strand
GAGAGTGCCGCTCCGCCAAAGACCAGCGCGTCCTGCTTGCTGTTCACCGCGGTCGTGATGGCGGCGAAGTTGCCGTTGACCTGTTCTTTCTGTCCCATGATGGTCGGCGTAATCGTCCAGTTATCGCCGATATCGACTTTCAGCGCGGCGCGTCCGCCGCTGTTTTCGACGTCATTGAACTGTTTCTTGACGTACGGCGCGTTCGTGAAGACGTCGCCGGAGGTCGGGAAGGTCACGGACCCCGGCACGTTGTTGATGTAGCCGGCGCGCTTCTCGTCCCAGCCGACGAGCCGGATCGCCGCATAGCTCGTCAACGGGATGTTCACGAAACCCTCGACGGTGTAGCCGGTACCGCCATGGGCGACCGTGTTGCCCTCGACGTCGTAGCCCGCTTTGAAGCCGCTCGGATCCGGTTTGTTCGTGATCACGCGGATCGTGCCCGATTCGGAGCTCGCGCCGTAGAGCGTACCTTGGGGACCGTTCAGGACTTCGACGCGCTCGATGTCGTAGATATGCAGGTCGAGGTTGCCGTCGATGGTCGTGACCGGCTGTTCATCGAGATACATGCCGACGCTCGGCAGCGAGCCCGAATGATTGCCGTCGCCGCCGCTGACGACGCCGCGAATATAGGTGTGTTCAAATCCAGGGCCCAGCGATTGGAACGACACGCTCGGCAGGTACTTCACATAATCGTCGAAGTTGGTCACGTGCAATTCTTCGAGTTTGGCGGTGCCGAGGGCCTGGATGCTGATCGGCACGTCCTGCAGGTTCTCGATGCGCTTCTGTGCCGTCACCGTGATTTCTTCGAGTGTGGCCGTCTCGGACGTATCCGCACCATACGCGGCTTGCATGCAGGCCAGCAGCACGGGCACCACCGGGGAAACCCGCCGCAAAACGCGCGAGTGCCCAGAGGCTGCGAAACGCCGGAGTTTTCGCTGTCGACTTCTCGTCATTATTCATCCCCTCGAGATCGTATTGACCAAAACCGCGCAGGATAGACGCAGTCAGGCAAATTGCATAGAAACTTCGTGCCGGCGAGTCGATTTAACCGAATCAGCCGGCAGAACGGGGTTCCACGCGCTGCGATCCCGGGCGGTGCGGGGTGTCGCCAAGCCGATCGAGCGAGGCTCAGGGGCCGGCGCTTCGCCACACGCTCGCGAGCCAGGGCTGCTGTTCGCGCGGCAGGCCGGCGGGGCGGTAGTAGTGCTCGAGATGCGTGTACCCGGCATCCGCGAGATACGCGCTCCACGACTCGAAATCATGGTAGACGCCATAGCGGCCGGCGTTCCATCCCGCTTGGTTTTCGCCGCGCGGATTGGAGCTGAACAGCACGCCGCGGGGTTTGAGCGCGGCGCGCAGCTCCCGCAGCACGCGCGGCAATTCCTGCGTCGGCACGTGAAACAATGAGGCGTTCGCGAAGATGCCGTCAAAAGAACCGCTCGGCAATTCGAGCGCGAGGAAATCCTGCTCCCAAACCTCGCAGAGCGAATCGGCGCGCGCCATCGCGGCGAAGCGGGCGGTGCCATCGAGTCCGATCGCGCGAACCCCGAGCGCCGTCAAGGCCTTCAAGTCGCGCCCCGGTCCGCAGCCGAAGTCGAGAATCGTGAACGGCGGCTTGCCTTCGATATGTTTCAGCAGCGCCGCGATGTTCTGGCTGACGTCGTGATCGCGCGTGCCGGCGCGAAATTCCTCGGCGCGCTCTGCATAATAGCCAAGCGTGCGCGCGGTGAGATCGCCAAGCGCCTGCGGATCGAGCGGTTTGCGACTCAATAGGACGGACCCGCTCAGCGCGTGAGGACGTCGAACAGCGACAGCGTGATCATGATCGCGATCCCAAAAAAGCCAATGATCGCGATGACGCGCATCAACGGATGCGCGGAGCTCAGGTGCATCGAAAACAGCATCACGAGCGAGGCTTGCGTCACGCTGATCGCGAGGTTGACCGGCGTGTGGGCCCATCCTAAGGGCATGAAGGCGCTGAGGACGGTCAGCGCCAGCAGCACCATCAGCGCCAGCCACACGAGGATATAGACGATCGGGCGGGTTTCGGCTTGTCGCCTCATGATCGCGAGACCAGATAGAGAACGGGGAACACGAACAGCCAGATCACGTCGACGAGGTGCCAATACAGGCCCGTGACGTCGACCGGCGTGTAGTAGTCCGGACCGAATCTGCCGCGCGAGGCCATGACCGCGATCGTCGCGATGCAGCCGATACCGATCAGCACGTGCAGTGCGTGAACGCCGGTGATGAAGAAATACATGTAAAAGAACAGCTCGACCTGGTCGGCCTGGGGGCCCTCGTAGCGAAAATCGAGGCGCGGCACGAGGTGCTCGAGGAAATCGATGCGATACTCGACGCCTTTGATCGCGAGGAATGCGACGCCGAGAGCGACCGTGAGGCTGAGCCAGCCAACCAGCGCGCGGCGCGCGCCGTGCCGCGCCGCATGCACGGCGAGCGCCATCGAGAGGCTGCTGGTGATCAGTACCGCGGTATTGATGCCCGCGAGCGGGAGGTTCGTGAGGCGGCTCGCGGCCGCAAAGGCCTCCGGAAAGCGCACGCGCGTGATCGCATAAGCGGCGAACAGCACGCCGAAGAACAAGATCTCGGTCGCGAGGAACAGCCAGATGCCGAGGTTCGCGGCCGTGCGCTGCTGCTCGGCGTCGTCGAATTGGTGCTGGTGAGCGAACGTCGCGGCGTGCTCAGCCATGCGCGGACTCCGTCCGATAGGCATAGGCCTCTTCGGTCACGATCGGTGTCGTGTGAAAATTCTCGGTCGGCGGCGGCGATTCGGTCTGCCACTCCAAGCCCTTGGCGTCCCAGGGGTTCGCGGGCGCTTTGGCGCCGTATTTCAGCGACCACAGCAGGTAGGCGAGCGGCAGCACGTAGCCGAACACGAGCAGCGAGGAGCCGGCCGAGGAGAGCACGTTCCAGACTTGAAATTCGGGCGGATAGTCGGGGTAGCGGCGCGGCATGCCGAGATACCCCAGGATGAATTGCGGGAAGAACGTCAAGTTGAAGCCGATGAACGTCAGGATCGCGCAAAATCGCGCCCAGCCCTCCGGGTACATGCGTCCGGTGATTTTCGGCCACCAAAAGTGGATGCCGCCGAAAAACGCCATGACCGCGGCGCCCACCATGATGTAGTGAAAATGCGCGACCACGAAATAAGTATCGTGCAGCTGCTCGTCGAGCCCCAAGGAGGCGAGAAACAAGCCGGTGAGGCCGCCGATCGTGAACAGGCCGACGAAGCCGAGCGCATAAAGCATCGGCGCCTCGAACGAGACATGCGCCTTGTAGAGCGTCGCCGTCCAGTTGAACACCTTGATCGCGGACGGCACCGAGACCAGAAAGGTCAGCAGCGAGAAGACGGTCCCCGCATAGGCCGATTGGCCGCTCACGAACATGTGATGGCCCCAGACCACGAAGCCGAATGCGGCGATCGCGAGGATCGCGTAGGCCATGAAACGGTAGCCGAACACGGGGTTGCGGCAAAAGCAGCTGATGATCTCGCTCGCGACTCCCATCGCCGGCACGACCATGATGTAAACGGCCGGGTGCGAGTAAAACCAGAACAAGTGCTGGAACAGCAGGGGATCGCCGCCGAGGCCCGGGTCGAAAACGCCGATGCCGAAGGTGCGCTCGATGCCCATGAGCATCAAGGTCATCGCGAGCACCGGGGTCGCGAGCACGAGGATCAGGCTGGTCGCGTACATCGCCCAGATGAACAGCGGCAGCCGAAACCAGGTCATGCCCGGGGCGCGCATCTCGTGCACCGTCACGATGAAATTGAGGCCCGTGAGAATCGACGAGAATCCCGCGATAAAGACGCCGGTCGCGACCGCGAACACGTGCGAGGTGCTGAACGAGGTCGAATAGGGCGCGTACATGGTCCAGCCCGTGTCGTCGCCGCCCGACAGCAGCGCGTAGATCGTGAACAGCGCGCCGAACACGAACAGATACCAGCTGAGCAGATTGAGGCGCGGAAACGCGAGATCGCGCGCCCCCACCATCATCGGTATGAGGAAATTGCCGAGCGTCGCCGGGATCGAGGGGATCAAGAAGAACCAGACCATGATCACGCCGTGCATCGTGAACAGCTTGTTGTAGGTCTCGATGCTCACGAGTTGGCTGTGCGGCGTCAGCAGGTCGAGGCGGATCAGCGCGGCGGCCGCGCCGCCGATGCCGAAAAGCAGGGTGATCGAAACCACGTAAAGGATGCCGATGCGCTTGTGGTCGAGCGTCAGCAGCCACGAGCGCCAATTCCAGCCGCTGCTCAAATAATTCTCATGCGATGCAATGTTCTCGTTTGCACCGATTACCGCGCTGTTCATGGCAAGACCTCTGGCGTTGCGTTGCCCTTCGACTTGACGTACTCGATGATCTCGAGCAACTCCTCTTCGCCGATTTGCCCGCGAAACGACGGCATGCTCGCCTCATAACCCGCGGGCACATCCTGGTTCGGCAGCAGTACGGCGGCGCGGATGAAGCGCTCGTCGGCGAGCACCGTGCGGCCGTCGCGCAGCGGGACCGGCCTGCCGAACAGGCCCTCGAGCTTCGGCGCATGCACGGCCGCCTGCGCGCCGTGACAGCCGTCGCAGCCGAGTTCGCGATAGCGGCGCTCGCCGCGCGAAGCCATCGTCGGCACGTTGGCGTGCGCCGACAACCACTCCTCGTAGGCCACGGGCTCCATGACCAACACGCGGCCGACCATGTTCGAGTGCGAGGTGCCGCAGAATTGCGTGCAATACAAACGATATTCGCCGGGTCGATTGGCGGTGAACGAGAGAGTCGTATAGCGCCCGGGCAGCACGTCCTGCTTGATGCGAAAGTCCGGGATCGACAGGCTGTGAATCACGTCCTGGGATGTCATCACGAGGACCACCGGCCGATTCAGCGGCACGTGCAGCTCGTTGATTTCGCGCTCGCCGGCCGGGTGCTCGGCATGCCACATCCATTGTTTGGCGACGACGTAGATCGGCAGCGCATCCTTCGGCACGCGCACGGCGTCGTAGTAGACCTCGGCGCTCCAGACGAACATGCCGAGAAACAAGGCCATCGGCACGATGGTCCAGGTGATTTCAATGTGATGCATCGTGCGGGCGTGCGTGGCCGCATCGGCGATCGCCCGACTCGCAGGCGAGCCGCGCCGATAGCGGATCGCGAACCAGACGATCAGCACCGCGACTGCGAGCGCGACCACGCCCGACAAAATCAGCCAGGCAAAGTACAGGTCGTCGATCGGGCCGCCGATCGTCGAGGCGCGAACCGGAAAAAATGGTAGCGCATCCATGGTCTAAGGTCCCGAGGTCCTCGCCGCGCGAGCGCGGCGCAGCAGGTTCCAAGCAAACGCGATTGCGCCGAGCAGCATGATTATCGACACGGCGCGCAGCGCCGCCATGATCAGGTCGCTGTAGCGCCCGGTCGCCAGGTCGTAATGAAAGCAGACCAGCAGCAGGCGTGCAATCGGCGAGGCGATGCGCTGTGCCGCGGCATCATCGAAGGCGGCACTCAAGTCCGCGGCTGTGTAATCGAAGCCGAAGAAATAGCGTGCGATCTTGCCGTCCGCCGTGATCAGCGCAAAGCCCGCGGGATGGGCAAACTGTTGCGTCGCTTCATCGTAGCCATAACTGAATCCCAGCGCCTGCGCGAGCTGCGCAATCTCGGCGGGCGCGCCGCTCAAGAAATGCCAGCGACCTTCTCGCGCCGCGGGTAGCAGATCGTCGAGGAACTTGTGCTTGGCAGTATCGGCAAGCGCCGGCGTATCGAGCGGATCGATGCTCACGACGATGACTTGCGCGTCGGCGGCGCCGCCCTTGGTTAGCGCCATGCGCTGCGCGAGGTTGCGAATCTGCATCGGGCACAAATTCGTGCATCGATAATACGAAAAGATCAAATCGACCGGCGCCGAACCCAAATAATCGCCGAGCCGCACGGCGCTGCCGTGTTCGTCGTGAAACGGCAGCGCGGCAGGCACACTCTCCCCGAGATGCTGCACGAAATCCGCGTTGCCCGCGTAGCCGGGACGCGCAACATCGGCGCCGGCGGCACCCGCAGTCGCCGCGATCAGTGCGAGCACCATGCTCAAGGAGCGGAGGCTGGCCATGATCACGGTTTGGGCCCCCGCGCTTGCACGGCCGCCGCCGGCGCCGCGGGCTTCAGCGGCGGCGCTGCGGGCTTCGGCAGTGGCGCTGCGGCTCGCGCGCTCGCGTCCTGCACGACCAATTCCATTGCGCGCTCGATCGGGATGCGAATGACGCCGCTGCTGCGATCGATCCAGTGGTAACCCTCGAGCGCCGCGGTTTTGGTGTGCCGATAGCTGCGCAGATCGTCCTGCGGCGTGTCCTGCAGCGTCGCGAAGGGTCCGGTTGCAGAGCCCTCGGTGCTTTGTTTGGCGGTGACTGCATTCGCGAAGCGAAAGCCGCCCATCAGCAGAAAGGCCGCCCAGGCCGTGACGATCAGCAGGATCACGATGCCCACCGAAAACCAGCCGAGATAACGCACGTCGAGATCGAACAACTCGTGTCCGCGCTTCTCGGCCGCCGTACCGTCCTCAGGCGCGTTGTGTGCCATGTTCACCGCTTCCAGAGGCCATTGAGCCATGCAGCGGGCGCGCCGCCGGCAGTCCAATCACCGTGATCAAGCCGCCCAGCCACAGCCCGCCAATCGCGAGCAGCGCGCCCAAGTCGCTCCATTGCAGTTCGAACCCTTGCGGCCGGAAATTCGGCACGACGAGCCAGAAGCTGTCGGCGAGGCAGGCGATGAGCACGAGCGCACCGATCCACGCGAGCACGCTCGGTGCGCGCTTCGCGCCGCGCGACAGCAGCAGCACGAACGGCAGCAGGAAATGCGTGAAGACCAGAAACCAGGTGAGTGCGCTCCAGCTCGTATGGCTGCGAAGCAACATCCAGGCAATCTCGTCGGGCAGGTCCTCGATCCACATGATCAAGAACTGCATGAGCGCCAAATAGGTCCACACGAGCACGAGCACGAGCGACAAATTGCCAAGATCGTGGAATCGCGCGCGCAGCGGCGCGTCAACCCGCAAGCTAAGCGCATTCGCGCAGAGAATCGCGCCGGCGAGCGATGCGAGCGCTTGGCCGGTGCCGATCAGCAGGCCAAATACGGTCGAATGCCAGGGCGGCGTCAGCGACATCGTCCAGTCGACCGCCGCAAACGTCGTCGTGAGCGCATAGAGCACGAAGCCGATCGCCGCGACGCCCTGGCGCGAGCGGCGCGCAGCGTCGTCGCGCAGCAGCCGCGCGAGCCCAAGCCAAACGACGAAATACACGACTCCGCGCACGTAAAAGAACGAGGTATTCAAATACCAGTGCTGGCCCGCGGCGAGACCCGCGCCTTCGGCGCCGGCCTTGCTGTTCATCCACGGCAGCAGTTGCGCCGGCGCAATCAGCAGCGGTATCGCCAGCAGCGCGCACAATGGAAACAAGCGCAGCGCAGCTTGCGCGAACGGCCGCACGGCCTCGCCCCAATGTCCGCCCGTCATATTGTGCACGGCGACCCAGGCGAGGCTGCCCAGCGACAGTGAGAGCACAAACAGCCAGACGAACAGGTACGAGGGCAGCCAAGCTTGGCCGCTTTGGCGCCCCGTGACGACGAGCAGCGCGATGCCGACGATCGCGGCGATCAGGCAGGCATTGCGCATCCGGCCGGCTCTTGGCTTGCCTGAGCTCATCACGGCTTCTCCGCGAGCAGCCCCTGCTGCTCGGCCGCCGGCGCATCCGTGATCGGCGCATGCTGGCTGAGTTGCAAGGCGCGCAGGTAGCCGACGATCGCCCAGCGATCGGACGGCCCGATCCGATCGGCAAACGCGTACATCACGCCGTGCCCGCTCGTGATCACATCGAAGAGGTGCGCGTCCGATGCCGCGCGCATGGGCGCACCGTCGAAGCTCGCCGGCGCCGGAAAGCCGCGGCGTACGACCATGCCGTCGCCGTCGCCGCTGACGCTGTGACACGGCGCGCAGTAGACGTCGTAGCGCTCGCGGCCGCGCCGCAGCGACTCGATCGTGACCGGCGGCACCTCGCTCGCGGCGGCGGGGGCGGCCCAGTCGGGCAGCGCGAGATCGGCGCGCTGCCCACTCGAGGAAGCCGCGAGCACGCCGGCGCTGTGAGCGACGACGCCCGGCTCGATGGGGCGCTCCGAGCGGCCGTCGGGCCACAAGCTGCTCTCGACGAACGGCCGGTATTTCGGCTGCTCGTACATGTTGTGCACGGCCTTTTCGCAGCCGGCGAGCAGCAGGAGGCCGACACCGCCCGCAAGCGCGAACGCGTAGGAGGATCGCCTCATGGCTCGATCTCGCTGACGCGCAGCGGCCGCAGGCGCTCGAGAAAATCGCGCGTCTTCGCCGCCTCGTACTTCGGGTCGGCCGCCTCGATACAGAGGAAGAAGCGGTTGCTCGATGCGGCCGCAAAACCGTCATCGTTGAAGAGCGGATGGTAGAGCCGCGGCAAGCGGCTGCGCAGCAGCACACCAAAGAATATCGCGAGCACGGCGCCGAGCACGGTCATCTCGAACGTCGAGGGAATCAAGCCGGGCCAGGCCGGCGTACGCCCGCCGACGTTGATCGGATAGTCGACGGTCGCACTGAACCATTGCAGAGCGAAGGTGCCGGCGCCGCCGATGATCGCGCCGATCAGCGCGAGCCGCGGCAGCCCCGTGTCGGCGGATCCGAGCGCTTCGACGAGACCATCGATGGGCATCGGCGAGTAGGCGTCGAGCCGCCGGTAGCCGGCCGCATGCGCAGCCTTCGCCGCGTCGAGCAGGGCCGCCGGGCCGCCGAACTCGGCGAGCAATCCGTAGGGCGCAGCCGCCGCCGTTTTCATTGAGCACCCCGCTCGTGAGTCAACAGCTCCCGCATTTCCGACATGGAAATCAGCGGCACGAAGCGCACGAACAGCAGCAGCAGCCAGGCGAAGAAGCCGATCGAACCGATCAGGATCGCCCAGTCCCATTTGGTCGGGTAGAACATGCCCCAGGCCGAGGGCAGGAAATCGCGGTGTTCGCTCGTGACGATCAGCATGAAGCGCTCCAGCCACATGCCGACGTTGATCACGATGCTGATCGCGAACAGCACCCAGGGCGCGCGGCGCACGCGCTTCGACCACAAGGCCTGCGGTACGACGACCACGCACAGGATCAAGGCCCAGTACACGGGCGCATAAGGCCCGCGCATCCGATTGAGCGCCGTGTAGATCTCGTAGCGATCGGCGCTGTACCAGGCCATGAAGATCTCCATGACGTAGCTATAGGCGAGCACGAGGCCCATCGCGAGGATCAGTTTGGCGAGATTGTCGAGGTGGCGGTCGGTGATGAAGTTGCCGAGATCGAATGCGCGCCGCAGCAGGATCACGATCGTCATTGCCATCGCAAAGCCGGAGAACATCGCGCCGGCGACGAAAAACGGCGGAAAGATCGTCGAGTGCCAGCCCGGCGTATTGCCGGTCGCGAAGTCGAGGCCGACCACGCTGTGCACCGACACGACCAGCGGCACCGCGAGTCCTGCGAGCAGCAGCTGCGCGCTTTGGCGCCGCTGCCAATGGCGCGCCTCGCCGCGCCAGCCGAGCGCGAGCAAGCCGTAGACGAGCTGCCTGCCGCGCGTGCGCGCCCGATCGCGCAAGGTCGCGAAATCCGGGATCAGACCCAGATACCAAAACAGCAGCGACAGCAGCAAATAAGCCAAAATCGCGAAGAAATCCCAGACGAGCGGGCTGCGCCACTGGGGCCAGAGGCTCATCATGTTTGGATACGGCGTGAGCCAATAGAAGAACCAGGGCCGGCCCAGATGCAGGATCGGGAACATGCCGGCAATCGCGAGCGCGAACACCGTCATGGCCTCGGCGAAGCGGCTGATCGATGCACCCCAGGGCTGGCGCGTCAAATGCAGTGCCGCCGAAATGAAGGTTCCCGACATCGCGATCGCGATCCACCAGACGTAGTTCGTGATGTCGAAGGCCCAAACCACCGGGACGTTCAATCCCCAAATGCCGACGCCTTTATAAAATAGATAGACGATCGATCCGAAGAACAGCACGGTCAGCGCCGTGCAGACCGCAAACGCAATCAGCCACCAGCGCGCCGTGCGCGCAGAGAGCACGATGCCGCTGATCTTCTCCGAAATCGACTCGTAGCTGTGCGCGCCGGGCAGCACCGATTCGTGCGCGGGCGGCGGATCGGAGAGCAGCTCGGTCGATGCGGCGCTGCTCATCTCAAGCACCCGCCTTTGGGTCCGCGGCCGCGGGCTTGAGGAGCTCGGGATTGGGGTTGCTCAATTTGGCCAGATAGGTCGTGCGCGGACGCGTGTTGAGTTCGGAGAGCAGGGCATAGTCGAGCGGTGAGGCCTTGATTTGGCGGACCCGGCTCGCCGGATCATTGAGATCGCCGAACAGTATCGCGCCGCTCGGGCAGGCCGCCTGGCAGGCCGTGACGACCTCTCCATCGGTCAAGCGACGATCGCTTTTTTCGGCCTCGATGCGCGCGTCGGTGATGCGCTGAACGCAGTAGGTGCATTTCTCCATGACGCCGCGCATGCGCACCGTGACCTCCGGATTGCGCTGCGCCTTGAGGCTCTCGGTGTCCTCGTCGCTGTATTGCAGGAAATTGAAGCGGCGCACCTTGTAGGGACAGTTGTTCGAGCAGAACCGCGTGCCGATGCAGCGGTTGTAGACCTGCAGGTTGAGCCCCTCGGAATCGTGGACGGTCGCTTCGACCGGGCAGACGACCTCGCAGGGTGCCTGCTCGCAATGCATGCAGGGCACGGGCTGGAAGTGGGTGTGCGGCTGCTCGGCCTCGCCTTCGTAATAGCGATCGACGCGGATCCAATGCATTTCGCGGCCGCGCAGCACTTCGGTCTTGCCGACGACCGGAATGTTGTTCTCGGCCTGGCAGGCGATCGTGCAGGCACTGCAGCCGGTGCAGGCATCGAGATTGATGCTCATCGCCCAGGCGTA
>Ga0209040_10004165_pt1 | contig 10967 bp, 7 predicted proteins | sample BogFormECP12_OM3_FD_188240 | JGI IMG/M metagenome (GOLD analysis project Ga0209040, IMG submission 188240) | Bog forest soil microbial communities from Calvert Island, British Columbia, Canada - ECP12_OM3 (SPAdes) (version 2) | ecosystem: Environmental > Aquatic > Freshwater > Wetlands > Bog ... | reverse complement strand
ATTTCATGGGAAGCTCCAGTAACTCCGCCAGCCGGAGGATGACCCCCCGCTGGCGGAGTTACTGGAGCTTCCCATGAAATCGATTCCGGGTACCGGCTTGGCTGCTGTGCAAACGCCGGAAGCAGGCTCGTTCGAAACCACGGCTCACCTTTTCCCGAAGCGGGAGCACACAGTCAACAGCGCGTCCTTCTATCTCCCCGCAGCCGGTCCGGTCACAATGCCTGGGATCGAGGCGATTCCGCCTGGTGTGCCGGAACTGTGCCTCGAAGACTCCCAGCCTTTTTTTCCAGAAGTGTTCCAGCTACTGGTTCCGCCTCCTCCTGAGGAAAGCGTGGAGTTCGAGCAAGCCGCGGAACTTCATGTTCCCGATCGAGAGTTAGCGTTAGGTCCGCCGGGGAGCCTCGAGGAAGAGCCCGCTGAACCCGCGCTATCCGAAAACGTGGTTTCCGAAGCGTCAGCGGAACCGGAGCAACCGGAGTCCGAATCCGGTATTGACAGCCTGAAGCGGCTCGACAGCGGACTTCGGCCGCAAAACGGGGACCCGCGACGAGGGCCCGGCAGGCGCACGGAGCTGCCAGTGACGTCCGGTCCAGTAGTGGACGGCCTCGCGCTGGAGGGCTTGTTTTCGGCCCCCCGCCGGCCATCGGGGATGCGCGCGAACGCGAACGCCGCAGCCGCTGGAGGAGTGGCAACGCTGCAGATTGTTGAACCGGAGGAAGAAGCCGAAAGTGAGACGGGCCAAGTGGTGATGGCGGAGGCCACAGTTCCGTTCATGGAGCAAATGCTCCCGCTAACGCTGCGAATTATTTCGCCGGCCAAGCCGAAGCTGGTTTCCGAGTGTCACCCGCTCGTCGTCCCGAGCGATCCGCAACTGACCACGACCGAGACGTTGCCGTTGAGGCCTAAGATGGGGGTCGGGAAACCGCCTACGCCAGAGCCTGCCTCTAAGCAGTCCGCGGCTGTAAAGGTCAAGCCGGTAAAGGATGGGGTGGAAGCGGTAGCAGGAGGCGCGTCACGAGACAAGAAAGAAAAGCCCTTCGACCCGCGAGAGGCGGTTCTTGCGGTAAAACGCTCGATCAACGTGCCCGAGAACAAGCCCAGCGCCCGCAAGGCCGAGCGACTGGCGGAGCCTGACCCTAAGGTATTGGGGAAGCAGCCGGCGACGGCGGCCACGCCAACAGTAACCGGCCCGCCCGCGGCGACCGAGCCAACCCCGGCAACAACTCCTCGGCAGACGGCCCAAGCGCCGCAAGTTGAGGAGATACAGCCCGTTAGCAGTGCAATCGAAAATTCCGCGCCTCCTGACAGGGCCGCCGGCAAGGGCTCCGCCGCGGAGAGTCTGGAGCCCGCCGCTGGGGCTACCGACCAGGAGCGGCCAGCGTTTTCCAAGGACGCGCCGGCGAATTTCGAGCTGCATCTGGGGATGCCGGAAAGACCGTCAGGGCTGAGTACGCTTCCCTTGAACGTGAAGATCGGTATTGCCGTGGGACTGTTGCTCGTCATGGCCGGCGGATATTTTATCTATTCGGGATCAAGCAAGTCTAAACCGTCATCGGTGACCTTGATCGCCAGCCCTATGACGGGAGAAGGTGGATGGATCACCGACTGGGCCGGGGACTCCACTGGTAATCACAAGGGTCGAAAGATCAGTGTCTATCGCCCATCGGTGAGCCTAACCAACTATCAGTTTGAGTTTCAAGGAAGAATCGAATCGAACTCCATCGGATGGGTGTTCCGGGCTTCGAATGCCTCCAACTTCTACGCCATCAAGTTAACCGGTAGCGGGACGGGATATCGTCTCCTAAAGTACGCTGTGGTGGACGGCAAGGAGAGAGAGACTGGCCAAGTCCCGATACGGCCCGTCAATGGAAACACCTTTCCCATCCGCGTGGAAGTTTGGGATGATCGCTTTACGACGTTCATCGGAGGCAATCCCGTGGATATCTGGGTCGATGGCCAGCTCAAATCCGGTGGCTTAGGCTTTCTTACGGATCGGGGAGATCGTGCGGAGATCACCAAGGTAGGGTTTTCTCTGCTCCCGGGCTCGGCCAACTAGCACGCGTCCGGATGGATTAGGGAGTATTGTTTTGATGGAAGACATTAAAGATCAATGGCTGTGGGTGGTAGACGACCAGCTGGTTCAAGCGCTGGTTCGCGACGACCGGGTCGACGTAAAGGACCAAAAACGGTCTATCCAGTCAGCCGCTCTCGCCAAGGCCCTGGCCTTGAATGCCGAAGGCAAGACCGAGGCCGCCTTGCGCGAAGTTCGAAAAGCGATTGAAAGCGGGGACGCCCTGCCTGAGCTGCAGTGGACCCGCGGGCATCTGGAGTTTCAACTCGGCCAGTTTGCGGCTTCTTTGGAGAGCTATCGTAAGGTTCTGGAACAGCAGCAGGAGCACAAGGCGGCTTTGTATAACTCGGCGGTCTGTCTGGAGCGGATGAAGGAGTTCGAGGAAGCTGGAACGCTGTTTCGCCGCCTAGTAGGCCTGGAACCCAAGCTCTGGCAGGCATATCTGGGACTCGGTCAATGTCTTCTTCACCAGCAGCAAGTCAGCGAGGCTCTCGAAGCCTTCGACCAATGCCTGTCGCGCAAACCGGAATGTGAACCTGCGATTTTCGGAAAAGGAGTGGCCCTGCAACTGTTAGGGCAGCCGGATGAGGCCTTCGAGCTTTACCGCAAGTTGCTGCGAAACAATCCCTCCAATGTAGAACTGCTCTCCAACCTGGTAGGTCTCTCGGTGGGGCGCAAAGACTATGCTCAGGTGAAAGAGTATGCGGATCGTCTGCTTCGGCTGCGTCCGCAAGCCCGGCCGGCGCTGGAAGGCCTGGTTGCCTCGGCCATCCATCGTGGGGATTTCAAAGCCGCGGTCCAATACGGTTCGCAGTTGGTGAAGGTAGCGCCCGACTCCTACGAAGCCTGGTTCAATCTTGGTTTGGCACAGCAGAAGTTGAATCATGCCGAACAGGCAGGGCAAACCTACACGGAGGCCATGAAACTGGATCCGGAACGGGAAGAAGCGCAACTGAACCTGGCGGCTTCGTTGCAAGAGCGCGGCGACCTTGTGTCTGCCCGGCATCTCTACGAACAATTGTTGGAGCGTTCGCCAAACAACCAAGACGCGCTTTGGAATTTCGCGGTGTTGCACGAACGTCAGGGAAATTTCCCGGAAGCCGAAAGACACTATGAACTTCTGCTGGATCGGAAACCGGGGCGCGAAGATGCGTGGTTCCGGCTGGGTTACCTGCGCCTGCAAAGGAATGATGCCGGGAGCGCAGCGGCGGCATTTGGCCGCTGTGTGGAAGAACGCCCCGATTGGCTAGATGCGATGCTCAATCTTTCTATTGCGCAATGGCGGTGTGGCGACGGCGGCGCTGCCCAGGCCACCTTGGAGGCCGCCGTCAGACTGCATCCCAATTCGGTGGACGCAGTCCGGATTCTGGCGGTGATCAGCGTGGAATCGGGAGATCCGGCGGCGGCCGCCAAATGGGAAGAAGTGCTCTCCGAGCGCGGAGACCAGCATCCCGAGCTGGCCTACAACATCGGCCTTTTGATGCAACGGGCTGAGGCGAATGACGATGCGATCCGGTTTTACCAGAAGGCTGCGGAAGAGAAACCCGGATTTGCCGAAGCTCTACTTAATCTTGGCCATGCGTTGAAGTCGGTTGGGCGGGAAGCGGAAGCCAAGACATACTGGCAGCAGGCCGTGGAGTCGAACCCGGAACTGGCTGGAAAGTATTTCACTTCGCCGGCGAACTGAGACGTATTGCTACGATGTCTCCGCCCGCGGGAAACAGACTAGCGCGAACACCTACGCGACAGCGGCAGCTACGGCTTGGTCCGCCTTGAGCCGGGCTCCCGATTCTTCGGCAAAAACCGAAAACCCGAACAACGGATCAGCCGAGGGCTTGGACCAGCGGCTCATCCTCCATTCGACGCGCAGATAACGAACGCTGGGGTGTTTGGACAGGTTCAGCAATTGCGAGTACATGCCGCAGTACGATTTCGGAGGAAACGTAAGCAGCGGGCGCGTGCCCCAGTCTTTGCTGTCTCTGGAGCCCCAGACGCTGATCTGAAGAGCCCCTTGTTCGAGCACCCGGTTGATGCCCAAGGTCAACACGAATAGTTTGCCTTGAGCCGCTTCCAGATCCACTTCCGGACCGGTGCCGTTTTGTCGTGCGATTTCTTCTGGTACTAAATACTTTGGCAGCATGTCCTCTCCATCTCGGCTTTGCCGTAACTGCTGCTACCTGGCAGAGATAGGCTACTGGACTCGGTAGCCTAAACGCCACAGAAATGTGGCCACCTCTCAAGATTTGCACACTTCGACGAAAAGTTAAAGTGAATTTATCTAGAAAGTTCGATTAACGGCCGCAAGAAAACGATACAGCCCGGTCCGATTCGCATATGGTGTGGCCAGACCGGAAAAATTCCGCTATTCGAGCTCACCTGTGCTGCAATCCTTAGAGTGGAGCAGGGAGGAGCCTGTTCTCCTTAGGCTTCGACGACCGGACCGGACGATGAAGCCAACCGAAAACTTGCTAGATTGAAGGACGATGGCATACTGGAAACGGCTTCTGGCGGGAGTGGCAGTGTTGGCTTGCTTGGGAGCGGAGACCTTCGATCCCGCGCTGTATGCGGACCTGCGCTGGCGCATGATTGGACCATTCCGCGGCGGGCGCACGGTGGCGATCGCGGGCATCCCGGAGATGCCAAATGTGTTCTACATGGCCGCCAACAACGGCGGAATCTGGAAGAGCACCGACGCCGGACGGGTCTGGGTCCCGATCTTTGACGAGCAAGCGACTGGCTCCATTGGTTCGCTGGCTCTGGCGCCTTCCAACCCCAACATCATTTACGCCGGCAGCGGAGAAGGGCTGCACCGGCCGGATCTATCGGTCGGCGACGGGCTTTACAAATCCACCGATGCGGGCAAAAGCTGGGAGCATCTGGGGTTGCGCGATGCTCAGCAGATCGCGTCTATTCTGGTCGATCCCAACGATCCCAACCGGGTATTTGCCGCCAGCTTGGGACATCCTTATGGTCCAAATGCCGAGCGCGGAATTTTCCGGTCTCTGGATGGCGGCCATAGCTGGAAGAAGGTCCTGTATAAGAACGAGAACACCGGCGGCGTAGACTTGGCGTTCGATCCGAGGAATGCGCGCAATGTATACGCCGTGCTATGGGAATCGAGGGAAGGTCCCTGGGAGAACGGCTCGTGGAGCGGTCCGAATAGCGGCTTGTTCAAATCCAGTGACGGCGGCGACACCTGGACGCAGCTAACGGGCGGTTTGCCGGGACCGCAGCAGGGCTTGGGGAGAATTGGTATCGGTATATCGCCCAGCGATCCTCAACGGATGTACGCCATGGTTGAAGCCTCCAACGAATATGGAGGGGTGTACCGCTCGGACGACGCCGGCGCGACCTGGCGGCGGATGAACCACGAAGAGCGGGTGTGGGGGCGCGGGTCCGATTTTGCGTGGGTGCGGGTCGATCCAAGAAATCCGGATCGGATTTATGTGGCCAATACTTCCACCTATCGGTCCGATGACGGCGGCCAGACGTTCTTTGCGTGGAAGGGCGCTCCGGGCGGCGACGACTACCACTCCATCTGGATCAACCCCAACAATCCCGACATCATTTTGCTTGGGGTAGATCAAGGAGCAACGATCACAGTCAACGGCGGTAAGACCTGGAGCAGTTGGTACAACCAGCCGACGGCACAGATGTATCACGTTTCTACCGACAATCAATTTCCCTATTGGGTTTATGGCGGCCAGCAGGAGAGCGGCTCAGCCGCCGTAGCCAGCCGCGGCAACTATGGCGCGGTCACGGCCTGGGACTGGCATCCCGTGGGAGCTGAGGAATATGGCTACGTGGCCGCCGATCCACTTCACCCAGGTGTTCTTTTCGGCGGCAAGCTCACACGTTTCGACACCGCTACCGGCCAGACTCAGGAGGTCAGCCCAATCGGACTCCACGGCGCGAAGTATCGCTTCTTGCGCTCCGAACCAGTGCTCTTTTCACCCGCCGATCCGCGCGTGCTCTTTTATGCCGGTAACGTTCTGTTCAAATCCGTGAACGGCGGGCATGGTTGGGAAGTGATCAGCCCCGATCTGTCGCGGAAAAGCTATGAAGTTCCCGCCAGCGTCGGGGCCTTTTCAGAAGACGCGAAAAAGCAGGCCACCCAACGCGGAGTGATCTATGCCGTGGCGCCCGCGCACCAGGATGTCAACGTGATTTGGGCCGGGACCGACGACGGTTTGATCCACGTCACCCGCGACGGAGGCAGGAACTGGAAAGATGTGACGCCAGCGGGGTTGACCGCGTGGAGCAAGGTATCCCAACTGGATGCGAGCCACTTTGATGACAACACAGTATATGCGGCGATCAATCGCCTTCGGCTGGACGACCAGCGTCCGTATATTTACCGGACTCACGACGGGGGCAAAACGTGGAGCGCGATCGTCGACGGACTCCCTGAGGAACCGATCAATGTGGTGCGCGAGGACCCGGTTCGCAAAGGGCTTTTGTATGCAGGCAGCGAGCGGGCCGTGTATGTTTCGTTTGACGATGGCGGACATTGGCAGACTTTGCGGATGAACATGCCGGCGACATCCGTGCGCGATCTAGTGGTGCATGAGGACGATCTGGTGGCTGCCACGCACGGGCGCGGCTTTTGGATTTTGGACGATGTTACTCCGCTGCGGCAGATGACCGTCACGGTTGCCCAGTCAGAGGCGTATTTATTCCGGCCGGCTTTGGCTTACCGGGTGCGGCGGGATTTGTATACCGACACGCCGCTGCCGCCGGAGGAGCCGGCCGGAAAGAATCCGCCGGATGGAGCAATCCTGGACTTTTACCTCAGTAGCGCTCCTGCCAGTCCGTTGACGCTAGAGATTCTGGATGCCGGCGGCAAACCGGTGCGTAAGTATTCGAGCGACGACAAGCCGGACGTCACGGAAGACGAATTGGCCAAAGAGTTGAATGTTCCACTGTACTGGGTGCGCTGGCCGCGCATATTGCCTGGCGAAGCGGGGATGCACCGGTTTGTCTGGGATCTGCGGTATGCGCCTCCGCAATCGGCGAATCACGAATATCCGATCTCGGCCATCTACCACGACACGCCGCGCGAACCGCTGGGTGTGCTGGTGCTTCCAGGCCCTTACATGGTGCGCTTGACCGTTAACGGAAAGACCTACACCCAACCCTTGCCAATAAAGATGGACCCGCGCGTCAAGACGCCTTTGCCTGGGCTCGAGGAGCAATTTGCTCTGGCCTCCAAGCTTGCGGCCGGCATGAACCAGGCGTACGCCGCGCTGCAGGAAGTAAAGGCGGCGCGGGAGAAGGCCACCGACCCAGCGCGCAAGGACGAGTTGGCGGCGTTGGAAGGCAGCGGCGGAGGGCGCCGGGGCCGGCGCGGAGAGGAGAACTCGCTGTCCCGGCTGCTGGGAGAATTGCAGTCGCTGTACATGGTGGTCGAGGGCGCGGATACGACGCCGACGGCTCAGGCTGCGGCGAGCGCGGCGGAGATGGAGACCACCTTGCGATCCCTGCTCGCCCGGCGAACGGAGCTTCTGAAGTAGCGAATATCAGATGCCGTCCTTTTCTTGAGCCTCCACCGGCATCCCTGTTGTGGGGCGGGCGCCCTCGCCCTCGCGCGACCCCTTGGTCGATTAACCTGGGGGCACGGAAGGAAGGATGAAAACCGGCGCGCCTTTCCGCTCCAGGTCAATTTTTTACTCGGACAGGACACTAGACGGACTTCTTAAATGAACACAACTCTTGGCACAACCCTTGCCAAATCAGCCACCGCGATTCCGCATTCCCGCATTCGCGAACTCGCGGAGATCGCGCTCACCATGGATGGCGTTCTGAAGCTGTATTTTGGCGAATCCAGCCTTCCGACGCCGGACTATATCAAGCGTGCGGCCCAAAAGGCGATGGCCGACGGTTACACGTTTTACACTTCCAATGCTGGTCTGCTTTCCACGCGCGAAGCTCTGGCCCGCTACTACCGGGAACACCAGCAGGTGGAACTCGATCCCGCGCGTGAGATTCTGATGACCGCGTCCGGCGTCCAGGCGCTGCATCTGGCGCTACGGTGCGTGCTGGATCCGGGAGATGAAGGATTGGTGTTGACTCCGGCCTGGCCCAATGGAGCATCGAACATCGCCATGGCCAATGCGCGGGCCGTGGAAATCCCGCATGTGCTTCGCGGAGACCGGTATGAGATCGATTTTTCGGCGCTCGAAGCTGCGGTTACGCCGAAGACTCGGGTTCTGCTGTACACATCGCCTTCGAATCCGCTGGGCTGGGTGGCCTCAGTCGATGAACAGAAGAAGCTGCTGGATTTCAGCCGCAAGCACAATCTCTGGCTGATGGCGGACGAAGTCTATGAGCGCTTGAATTACACGGGAGCGCAGCCAAATACGCCGGCGCCTTCCATTTTGAAGCTGGCTACGCGTGACGATGCGGTAATCGTGATTCAGTCCTTTTCCAAAACCTATTGCATGACGGGCTGGCGCTTGGGCTGGATCGTCGCGCGAGCCGACTTTGCGGCCCGGGCCACGCAGCTGAACGAATTTGTGGTGTCGCACGCGCCCAGCTTTACCCAGCGGGCCGGCGAGACCGCCTTGCTGTGGGGCGAAAAGCCGCTGTGCGAAATGCTGCTGCGCCTGCGCGCCAACCGCGATTTCTGCCGAAACGCACTGGAGAAGATGCCGGGCTTTATGGTGCCCAAACCGGAAGGCGCGTTTTATTTGTTTCCCAAGATCAAGGGCCTGACCGATTCCTTCGATTTTTGCAAGCGGCTGTTGCTGGAAACGCAGGTCGGGCTAGCGCCGGGAGTCGCGTTTGGAACCGGCGGTGAAGGCTCGGTTCGCATTTGCTATGCGGCCGAATTGCCGATTCTGGAGCAAGCCATGGGGCGCTTAAGCATGTTTCTGAGATAAACCAATGTCTGAAATCGAAACAGGAGTCAAACAGCATTACTCGCGCGGGGGGCTCACCGATCGAATTCTGGCGGCCTTCGCAGAAGACGGTGTGGAACCCGCCTCGTTGACCTACGCCGACCTTGGCGCGCTCGACCAGTTTCATACGCGGGGACGCGAATCCACGCTGGACTTGGCGAAACTGGCGGAAGTGCGAGCCGGAATCAGTGTTCTGGACATTGGCTGCGGGATCGGGGGGCCAGCGCGGCTCTTGGCCGCCGAGCTAGGTTGCCGGGTCACCGGGATCGATCTGACTCCGGAATTCTGCGAAACGGCGGACGCGCTCTCGCGACTGGTAAAGGTTCCGGTGGATTTCCGGCAGGCCAGCGCGCTGGCCTTGCCTTTTCCAGCCGAAAGTTTCGATCTCGTCTGGACGCAGCACGTCTCGATGAACATAGAAAACAAGGATGGGTTGTTCGCGGAAGCGTTCCGAGTTCTGAAGCCCGGCGGCCGGTTTGCGCTTTATGATGTGGTGGCGGGAAGCGTCAGCCCATTGCATTTCCCGGTGCCTTGGGCGAGGCAACCCGAGTTCAGTTTTCTGATTCCCGCCGAGGCGGTTCGAGAGAAACTGGAGAAGGCCGGGTTCCGGGTGCTGCATTTCGATGAAGGCACGCAAGAGGCGCTCGAGTGGTTCCGGAAGCGGGCTGCCGATGGGCCGCGCCGAACCAGCCTTCACCTCTTGATGGGTCAGGAGTTCGCGGCCATGGTGGCGAATCAGGTCCGTAATCTGGCCGAGGGCCGGGCCGGCATGCTGCGTGCCGTGTGTGAGAAATGAGGCCGATGGCGCCAGCGGATCAGGTCACATTCGAGTGATGGAAAACCCGCCTCCACCTTTACCGGCGCGACAAGGCACCAGAGAAAAGGAGGCGACCGCTGTTCAAACGGCTTTGGTAAGAACCTGATACGTATCGAGAACGGGAGGAGAACCGAGCCCCATGGTGATAACGCGGAGCAGCGCCGATCCTATTCATGGCTTCTTTATGGCTTCGGCCACGAATAGGCGCAACTCGTCAACATCGTCGGACGACAGCTGCATCTTGGCTACGGTCGATTCCCACGACTGCCGGGCGCGTCTTTCGAAGTTCCGGTTGTCGTTCCAAGAATCCTCGGCTGGAACGACATTCCAGAACCGATTCAACTTTTGCCGATCGTTGGACGCCAACCTATCCCAGCATTCATCCTGAGCCATGATCATGTGCAAGAGATCTTCACACGCGGCCAGGCGCACCGGGCGGTCAGGGTGACGGAAAAGGCCACGCAAGATCTTAGCCCATCGCCACCTGCCTAGCGCCCGGCCTGGATCGGTGTGCATAGTCTGCCCAAAGGCATGGCTACGGTCGGGTTGAACCCACCATTGCAGCAAAGCGAAGCGTTCCCATAATGGTTTCGAATCATCCAACGGCAATCTGCAGTGCGAGCCGCTATAGACGGGATATATGCTTCTCAGGAAATCCCGGACCACGTGATAACGCCCGTTCTCCAGACGGACGGGAAATAAATACCGACGATTGTCTTGGGTTGAGTTCCAGTCCCCGGTGACACCAAGAGTTGGAAAGGCTTCATAGACATCAATCAAGGGGCGGGATTCAGTACCACGCAGTATCATTTCCACGCGAACCCTCATCTCGACCAGCCGCCAGTGTCCGGCATCTTCTCCGGAGACTCGAAATAGAAGTCTGTTGGGAAACTCGTGCTTTTCGATAACGCCGACGAACACGTGGGTTGAACGCTGGAGTATCTGCTCCGGCGTCATGTCGCTCGCGTTGCGCTCAATGCGCGCACATGACGCAAGGCCAAGCGCGGCCATCGCCAAAATAAACCGCATCAGGAGAGTTTAGACACCGAATCGAGTTGTCCTGTTCCTCGGAGATCATGCCTCTTTCGGGTGACTGAAGGATCCATCCTCATGGCAAGGAAAATCGCCTACTTCGAGCACGGCGTCTAAATTCAGCGGGCCGTAGATGTGTGGAAAGCCC
>Ga0209040_10004164_pt1 | contig 10967 bp, 12 predicted proteins | sample BogFormECP12_OM3_FD_188240 | JGI IMG/M metagenome (GOLD analysis project Ga0209040, IMG submission 188240) | Bog forest soil microbial communities from Calvert Island, British Columbia, Canada - ECP12_OM3 (SPAdes) (version 2) | ecosystem: Environmental > Aquatic > Freshwater > Wetlands > Bog ... | reverse complement strand
CCCGGTCAACGGCTCGCCGGTCACCGGCACCAGCTACACCGTAATCGGCCTGGTCAACGGGACCACTTATTACTTCAAGGTGGTCGCGGTCAACGCCGCGGGTCTAAGCCCTCTGTCGGAGGAGGCGTCGGCCACGTTGCGGCCCATCGTGCAGTCCACCGGCCCGCCGTCCAGTACCGGCCCGCCGTCCAGTACCGGCCCGCCGTCCAGTACCGCCCCGTCCAACACCGCCCCGGCGTTCGCCGCACCGACCGGCCTGACCGCGACCGCGGGCAACACCCAGGTCCGCCTGTTGTGGGCCGCGCCCGCGTCGGATGGCGGTTCGTCGGTCATCAGCTACAAGGTCTATATGGCCACCGCCCCTGGCGTGCCGGGGAGCGCCGCGATCGGCAGCGCCAAGAGCACCGGCGGTACCGCGACCGGTCTGCATAACGGCACCGTTTACTACTTCATGGTGACCGCGGTCAACGCCGCCGGGAATGAGAGCCCGTTTTCTACCGAGGTGTCAGCTGAGCCGGCCGGGCCGGCCACAGGGGTGACCGTTAGCCTGACCTCGCCGACGGCACCGACGCAGCTCATCGGCCTGCTGGCGGCTGTCGCGGCCATGGCTGCCGCCGGGGCTTTGACGCTGATCGCGCGCCGCAGGCGGCGCTTCCGCTCACGGAAGCTCGCCCGCTCGGAGCGTTCCCGGCAGCAGATGGCCGTGGCGTCGGACGTGCGGGCGGTACCGGATACCGCCCGGCCGGACGTGCTGGGCGTCCGTGACACCGGACGGGAGCCGACCCACACGGTTCGCCTCGAACCCCATCCCGGAGTTACCACTACGACGATCAAGGAGGGGCGGCCATGACGACCGCTACAGAGGGCAGTACGCCCACCGCCCTGGATCTGCTGTTCGGCCCGGACGCGGACGCGGCCGAGACCCTGGCCGGCGAGATCTTGTCACCCGGCGGCGACCAGAATTTCGGCCGCGCCCTGGCGCATCTCTCCGAGACGACCAGGAAGGCCGCCGCGCAGGAGGCGGCGACCACCATGGCCGCCCTGCTGAAGGTCGACCTGATCGGCGTGCTCGTGCGCGGGTGGCGCGAGCACGGGGACATCCTCTCCGCCGCACGGCGGACGCTGGCCGCACCCGGCAGCACCGAACTGGTCAGCATGTCCGCGCACGAGGTCACGGTGGACCAGCGGCCCTCCGTCAGCATCCTGGTGGACGGTCAGCCGGTGGCCACCCTCGAGCTCGGCCTGTCCATCGTCTTCGACGTCAATGCCCTGCTGCTCGTGATCAGCGGCGGCCGGCTCGTCGCCGTCCGCTCCGGGCGCTGCGAAATCACCGCCACCCTGGCCATCCAGGGCACCGACCTGCTCGTCAGGCACGCTCACCTCGAACTCCCCGGTGTCATCTCGATGCGGCGGGGAATCAGGCTCTTGCCCATCGGCGAGTACCCGCCGGGCGAGTACACGAGCAGCGAACCTAGGGGCGGCGAGTACACGGGCAGCGGACACCGGGGGAGTGAATACCCGGCGGAAAGGGATGACCCTTCGGCGCCCTGGTGGCAGAGGGCCAGATCGGTCCCACCGCCGGATCACGGGACCTGATGTGCTCCGGAGCTACAACAGTCCAGCCGGTAGCCCCGATTACAGGCGGCTGGACCAGGGTGAACCTCAGGACGACATCCCGGCTGGGAACGGCACGTTGCGGCCGGGCTCGACGACCATCCCTACATCTCGCCGATCTTTGGCGATTTCCCAGGCTTCCGTCGGCGGGCCGATGGATGACCAGGCGTCCAGCGTGGCCAAGGGGCTGGACGCGGCCGTTGCGTGTCCGGGCCCGGCGCAGGTCCGTGCATCCACCCGGCCATCGTGAACCGGCCGCCGTATTCGGTCTGCAGATATGCCAGAAGGCCAAGCTCGCCGCGGATCTCCCCGTCTCGTATCTGGATCACCTGACCGATCGGCACCACCCGCCATGATGTCTGCCGCGGCGCGGCGAACGCCTCGGTGACTGCCCGGCGAGGCTGAAGCCACATCGGCCTCGCCCACCGCTGCGGCACCGTGCCCCCCTCGCTGGGCTGCCGCACGGCCAGGGCAAGATCGAGTTCGGCCTGGATTTCGTCGGCGGTGCCCACGTCGACCGCGCCCACCGCGATCAGCGCCTACGCGACCAGCGGCAGGCTGCCGACGCGGCCCGCACCCAGGGCGCCGGGCGTGGTCGCGCAGCGCAGTTCGGCCTCGGCCAGCTGCCGCAGATGGGTTTCCGCGCGTCCGCGGTTCATGTCCTCAGTGTCCTCCCGAAGCACGCAGCAGCTCCACGGCCAGCGGTGCGCCAATTCGCCGAACTGAGGCTGTAACCCCGCCGCGCGGGTCCTCATCGAGCACGCGAAGACCATCGTCCGGCCGCGCCGCGACTAAACCGCCAGTGCCCCCGCCACCACCGCCACCAGGGTCTTGATGAGCTGGCCGTCGGGGTCGTGGTCAGGGTTTACCTCGGTGATGACCAGCCCGGCGAACTTCTCCCCGCTCACCCGCCGGCCTTGCGCCGTCATCCGCCCTCGCCTCCAGGTCTTCCGCCACCATAGGCTGCTCTGGCCGGCGCTGTGCCGATGCCTACATCGACACCTCGCCTGGCGGCCAGCGCCGTTTCTGCTCCGTGACCTGCCAGAACCGCGCCCGGGTCGCCGCCTGGCGGCAGCGCCGCGGCCGATAGCGGCCGGGGTCAGTAAGCGCCGCAGCCGATAGCGGCCGATAGCGGCCGGGAGTCAGTACAGGCGCCGTGAATAGTTTGCCGGGGCGTAGTAGTCCTCTAGCTCCTCCAACGTCTCCGGAGTTTCCTGTACCGCCTTGGTCAGGGCCGCGGGCGATGGGAGCGCCCCGGGCCGCCAGGACTCCGGCTGCCAGAGTTGCGACCGCATGAACGCCTTGGGACAGTGAAAGAAGATCTGGTCGATCTCGACCAGCAGGGCGCGCCGGTCGGCACCCCCAGCAGGTCCCGCAGTTCCTCAATCGAGCCGATCTGTTCGCACGCCATAGCGCTCACAGTGCGGGAAAGACGCGATCAGGGTTGTGCTCGGATAGCACCGACGGCGGCCCGATGAGGAGCTTGTCCGGCTCCCCGATGACCTTCTCGTCCTTGCCCTCGTAGTCGAACTTCGCCAGTACGTGCTTGATCGCCTCGAGCCTGGCGCGTTTCTTGTCGTTGCTCTTGACCACCGTCCACGGGGCATGCGGGGTGTCGGTGTAGTGGAACATCGCCTCCTTGGCCTCGGTGTAGTCGTCCCACTTGTCCAGCGACTCGATGTCCATCGGGCTCAGCTTCCACTGACGTACCGGGTCGATCCGCCGGATGATGAAGCGCGTCCGCTGCTCCGACGGCGTGACCGAGAACCAGAACTTCGCCAGGTGCAGCCGGGAGCGGACCAGCATGCGCTCGAAGTCCGGCGCCTCCCGCATGAACTCCTCGTACTCTTCCTGCGTGCAGAAGCCCATCACCCGCTCCACGCCGGCCCGGTTGTACCAGGAACGGTCGAACATGACGATCTCGCCGGCCGCGGGCAGGTGTGGTACGTAACGCTGGAAGTACCACTGGGTCCGTTCCCGCTGGCTCGGTTTCACCAGCGCCACCACCGTCGCGCCGCGAGGGTTCAGGTGCTCGGTGAACCGCTTGATCGTGCCGCCCTTGCCGGCCGCGTCGCGGCCCTCGAACACGATCACGATCCGCTCCCCGGTGGACTTCACCCAGTTCTGCAGCTTGACGAGCTCGATCTGCAGCGGGCGCTTCGCGCACTCGTACTCGTGCCGCGACATCCGCTCGGAGTACGGATAGTCCTCGCGCCAGGTGTCGACCGTCCGGCCGTCCGCGTAGCGCAGCACGGGATCGTCGTGCTCGTCGTCGTCGTCCACCCACAGGCCAGCCAGGAGATCATGGTCAGACGCCCAGTTCGCCGGGATTGCGTTGAAATCATCGGGTGCACTGCTCACGTCACTAGCACAACACATCTCGGCGGCCCGGTCACCAGCGGGGCGACCTCTATTCCGAAGATTCCGAACGAGCCTACGGTGACAGCCTCGCGCAGTCACCCCGTGGTATCGCGAACAGCACGGACCCGTAGCTGAGGCCGACTTCACGACGGCACTCACCGGTCGCCGTGTACGACCGTCCCGCCCGCCACCGTCATGACCACCGAGGTGCTGCCGATGTCGCGGGCCGGGATGGCGAACAGATCCTGGTCGAGCACGATCACGTCGGCGCGCATGCCGGGCAGCAGGCGGCCCGCCACGTCTTCCTCGTGGTTCACCCACGCGACGCCCGAGGTAAAGGCGTCGATCGCGTCGTCCAGGGTGATCGCCTGCTCGGGCTGGAACGGATCGGTGCATTCGGGTTCCCCGCGCCGCCCCAGCGAGGCGGACAGGACCCGGTTCACCGCGACGTGGATCTCCTGCAGCGGATCGGCGCTCGACACCGGCCAGTCGCTGCCGAACGCGATCCGCGTTCCCTGCCGAACGAGCGAGCCGATCTGATACTGCCAGGCGGAGCGCTCGGCGCCGACGAAGGGGATGGTCAGCTCTTCCATCTGCGGGTCGGCGGTGGCCCACAGCGGCTGGAAGTTGGCCACCGCGCCGAGCGCGGAGAACCGGCCCATGTCCCGCGGGGCGATGAACTGCAGGTGCGCCAGGTGGTGGCGCCCGGCTTGACGCTGCGCGGCCGGGAGTGCCTCGATCACGTCCAGCGCAGTGCTGACGGCGTGATCGCCGATGGCGTGGAAGTGGAGCTAGAATCCCGCCGCGCCCAGCCGGCTCGTGGCTGATCGCAGCGTCTCCGGATCGATGAACAGGCTGCCCTGGTGGCTGGTGGGATGACCGTGCTGGTCCAGGTACGGGGCGGACATCGCGGCGGTGAACGTCTCGCACACGCCGTCGAGCATCAGCTTGACCGTGGTCGCCCTGAACTGGCTGGCGCTGGCCTGCTCGCGCCGGGCCAGCAGGTCATCTATCTGGCCGAGGCCCCGGTTCCGGTCCCACCACAGGGCGCCGGTCACCTGGCAGCTGAGCATGCCGTAATCGGCCGCCATGAGGTAGGTGTCGAACGAGTCCGGCATGCCGAGTTCGTCGGCCGCGCCCACGCACGCATCCTGGAACCTGGTGATACCCAGCGAGTGCAGGTGGGTCTGGCCCGCGAGCAGGCCCGCGAGAAGCTCGGCCGCCGACGGCGGCGGCACGCGGGCGGCGACCAGGCGCATGGCCCCGTCGTGCAGCGTTCCCGTCGGCTGGCCGGATTCGTCCCGCTCGATCCGGCCGTCTACCGGGTCGGGGGTGCTCGCGTCGATGCCCGCGAGCTTCAGGGCCGCCGTATTCACCCAGGCGCTGTGGTGATCCCGGTTCGGCAGGAAGGCGGGCCGGCCGCCGGTGACGGTGTCCAGGTCCGCCGCCACGGGCAAGCCGCCAGGGAACGCCTCCATGGTCCAGCCCGCGCCGAGCACCCAGGCGCCGGGATGCAGGGCCGAACTGTACCCGGCCACGGTGTCCAGGCATTCGTGCCTGGTCCGCGGGCCGAGCACGTTACAGCGCAGGCTCTCAAGCCCGCCGCTGACCGCGTGCACGTGCGCGTCACCGAAGGCCGGCAGCGCCAGCCGCCCGCGCAGGTCGATGACCCGCGTCCGGCGGCCGGTCAGCTCCCGTATGTCGTCATCGGTGCCCAGGGCCGTGATCACGCCGTCCCGGACCGCGAGGGCCTCGACGAACCCGGACGGGTGCGCGGGCGTGCGGATCTTCCCGCCGGCGAAGACAAGGTCAGCCTCGGTGCTGCTCACCGCCATAGCCTCGCACCTCTCCAATGCGTAAGCCAGGAAAACCCAGTTGTCCGGATTGATCATCGAAGACTGGGGCCGCCGGGTGAGCTGCTACATGGTGACTCGGCGGTGCTCGTGATCCGGCGTCGGGTAGCCGGGCGCTGCGATCGGATGGGGCCTGTGATCGGATGGGGGCATGAAGGTTCGGATCGGAGTGTCCCTGGGGCCGGCCGGAACGCCCGAGGCGTTCGCCGACGCGGTCGACCTGCTCGAGCAAGCCAGGGTGGATTCGCTGTGGCTGCCGGAGAACGTCTACTCCCCGGTGGTGGAGCCGTTCACTGGCATGGCGTTCGCGCTGTCGCGGACCCGGCGGCTCAAGGCGGGCAGCGGGATCTCGGTGCTGCCCGGGCGGCATCCGGTGCTGGTGGCCAAGCAACTCGCGTCGCTGACCGGCCTGGCTCCCGGGCGGGTGCTCCCGGTGTTCGGGCTGGCGCCGGCCCAGCCCGCCGAACGTGCGCTGTTCGGCGTGCCCGACGGTAAACGCGCCGCCGTGTTCGACGAGTCGCTGCAGCTGCTGCGGCTGCTGCTCACGCAGGACACGGTCACGTTCGAGGGGGAGTTCTTCACCGTGTCCGACGCCAGCGTCGGCACGCGGCCGGCCAAGCCGCTCGACATCTGGCTGGGTGGTTCGGCCCCCGCCGGGCTGCGGCGGGTGGGGCGGCTGGCCGACGGGTGGCTCGGCTCGCTGCTGACGCCCGCCGAGGCAGGCGCGGCGGTCGGCGTGATCCAGGACGCCGCGGCGCAGGCCGGGCGCGAGGTGGATCCCGACCACTTCGGGCTCAGCCTGCCCGTGGCGCACGACGGCATCCCGGACGCGCTGCTGGCCTCGATCCGCCGCCGCCGGCCGGACACCGACCCGGCCGTGCTGGTGGCGCCTGGCTGGGACGGCGCCCGCCGGATGATCGGGCAGTACGTCGAGGCCGGGCTGAGCAAGTTCGTGGTGCGCCCGGTGGGACCCGGGCCGTTCGGCTCATTCGCCGATGGGTTCGTGCGGGAGCTCATGCCGCTACAAAATTGACTACCGAACGGGCGGCTGCTTGCGGTGCATCCGGTAATGCAGCACGAGGAACGGGAAGCCGAACACCCAGAACGCGTGCTCGGCCCGCAGTTCACCCGCCTCGACGTAGACGTCGAGCCGCTCGGCGAACCCGCGGACGGCGGCGGTGGTGAGCTCGGCGGTCTGGGCGTCGATGTAGGTCAGGTAGTGACCCGGCTGGTCAAGCTCGCTGCGGCTGTCGAGCGCCAGGCCCTGCCCATTCCCGGGCCCATTCCCGGGCCCATTCCCGGGCCCATTCCCGGGCCCATTCCCGGGCCCATTCCCGGCGCCCGGCCGAGCCTGCGGCAGCAGCGTGGCGGTGAAGCTGGCCTGGGGCAACGGGAAGCCGACGCTGACGTAGCCCCGGTCCTCGTGCCGGTAGGTGGTGTAGATGCCAACGTAGATGGGTTCGCCGGTGTCGGCGCGGGAGCGGATCCAGCCGCGCACCGCCACCATGTCACCGGTCCCCCGTGTGCCCTCGACGCTGGTGATCGTGTCGATCCGGCTGCGTACCCCGTGCTGCGCCTCCCGCTGGCTCATCGGCACGTTGGCCTGACCGAGCGGCCTGGCCAGCAGCGTCCGGTACAGCAGGTAGCCGGGGCGGACCCATAGCCGCCACTCCGGCACGATGTCGAGGGCGAACCTGGTGGTGTGCTCGTAGAACTCGCGGACCAGCGGGTCGGTTCCGGCCGGGTCGAAGGACGGCCCGGCCAGTTCGTCCAGCGAGGCGACGATGCCAATGTCGGCCACGTCGGGGGTGTACGTGCCGCCGAGGACCTGAGCGAGGGAGCAGACGTAACCGGTGCCGACGTAGGAGGTCTGGCTGGCCAGCGGCACCACGAACGGGACGTCCTCGGCCTGCACCCGCTCGGCGAGCAGGCTCACCTGCGGGTCGCGGAACAGCAGAGCCGACGTAACCCGGTAGCCCACCACGGCCGCCGCGGCGGCCACCGATCCCGCCACTGGCGCGCGCCGTCCCCCGCGATCCGTCCCCGCCTTGCTCAGGGCAGTCAGGCCGAGCCCGATCGCGGCGCCCGCGGCTGGTCCGAGCAGGACCTTCTGCGGCCGCAGGCCGAGCGCTCCGGCGACCGCGCCCGCCGCCGTGGCGACTGGGACCGGGCCGGTGCCGGTCAGCCGATCCGCCGCCCAGCCGAGCGGTGCCGCCAGCGCGCCGCTCATCAAGATGCGCGACCACAGGGCGGGGATCTCGCCCGGGCGCTGCGTGGCCCGGGCCACCGCCTCGGCCGCGCCGAGCCCGGCCGCGCCCGCCACCGCGCCGACGGCCGCCGCCGTCCGGCCCCGGTGCGCCGTCAGGGCCACACCGGCCAGCCCGCCGATCACGCTGGCGGTACCTATCTGCTGAGCCCGACTCGGCTGACCCCGACTCGGCTGGGCCCGACGATGTTTCGCCACACCAGGGAACCTATCGCCTTACGGAACAGGCCCGGCCAGTTCAGCTTCAGGCGGCCCTCGTTATCAGCCTGTTCTCCGTGACCACCGCCGTGACGAGCTCGGCCGGGGTGATGTCGAAGGCGTAGTTCAGCGCCCTGGTCCCGGCCGGAGCAGCCGGGACGCAGATCTCGGAGTCCGCGCGCTGCTCGATCGGGATCGCTGAGCCCGATGGTGTGGCCTCATCCAGGGTGGACTCGGGCGCCGCGACCAGGAACGGGATGCCCGCCCGGTGGGCAGCCAGGGCCAGGCCGTAGGTGCCGATCTTGTTGGCCACGTCGCCGTTGGCGGCTACCCGGTCGGCGCCGACCACCACCGCGTCCGCCAGACCCTGGCTGATCAGGAACGGGGCCGCCCCGTCACAGGCCAGCCGGTGCTCGATGCCGAGCCGGTCAAGCTCCCAGCAGGTCAGCCGGGCGCCCTGCAGCAGCGGCCTGGTCTCGTCCACGATCACGTGGCTGAGCGCACCGTCGGCGTGCAGCGCCCGGATTACCCCGAGCGCCGTGCCCCAGCCCAGGCAGGCCAGGCTCCCGGTGTTGCAGTGCGTGTGGATGCGGAGCCGCCTGCCCCCGCAGGCGTCCCTGAGGTAGGCGGCTCCGCGTCGGCTGATCTGGTGGCTCGCCGTGACGGCGAAGCCGACGACGGCCAGCGCTGCGGCCTCGACGGCCGCCTGGCCCTGCGGAATGCGGGCCGCCACCGCCGCCACCTCACGTCGCAGGTTGACGGCGGTCGGCCGGGCGTCGGCGATCCGCTTGACCTCCGCGTCCAGCCGGGCGCCGTCCCAGCCCTCGCGACCGCCCTGGTGAACCGCCAGGGCCACGCCGAGGGCGCCGGCCGCGCCGAGCACGGGCGCGCCGCGGACGGCCAGTGTGGTGATCGCATTGATCAGCTCGTCCACGGTGGTGATGCGCAGCACGCGGACCTGGTGGGGCAGCGCGGTCTGGTCCAGGGCCTCGATATGCCCGTCCCGCCACGCGAGCGCGTCCGGTGTGTCCATACCGTCGAACATAAGCGTAGGTGAGGACAGCGGGCTCCGGCAGGGGGTTAGCAGCGCCCCTGATAGGCGCCGGAGACGTAGGTGGTCCACGGGTCCCAGTTGGTCCCGTCGCTGGAGATGGCGACCGCGGCCTCGGCGTTCCCGATCGGGTTGAACGTGGCCTGCGCGGGTCCGTGGGATCCGTTGATCTGCCAGTAGCCGTAGTCGTTGGTGGGGCTCAGGGCGTACTGGTTGCCGCCGGATTCCGCCATGGCGATCTCGGCCGCCATGAAGGCCTCGGCGTGCGAGCCGCCTGCCGCTTCCCAGAGCGCCTCAAGGCCGGAGCAGCCGAGGGTGCCGCTCAGTTGGCTGGCGGAGGTGGTCAGCACGGCGGCCTTAGGGCTGCTCTTCGCGTGCCGTGGCGTGTACGAGGTCGTGCCGCTCGGGGCGCTGTAGGGAATCGTCAGCGACTCACCCACGTAGATGCTGTTGGGGTCGCGGATCTGGGACTTGTTCGCCGCATAGATCCACGTCCAGTCGCCCGGGTTGTGATAGTAGCGCTCGGCTATCGAGGACAGCGTGTCGCCTGAACGGACGGTGTAGGTGCGGGTGGCCGGCTGGGCGCGCTGTACGAGAGCGTCGGTGCGCGCTTGCTGCTCGGTCACCGTCGTGGCCTTGGCGGGCGTCTTCCCGGCGGCGTGCGCCTGCGGCGCGACGGCGACGAGAACGCCGGCGATGGCCATCGCGGGGGCGGCCTTGCCCGCCTTCTCCGCTGCCTTCTCCACTTGCGACGGTGCGGTGTGCCGGCCCGTTCGACGGATCTTCCGCGGGCGGCGGTGCACGTGCGCTGAATCCACAGAACTCCCCAGAGTAGTTTTCTGCGCCCGCCTACTGGTCCCGAGGGCGGGCCGGTCGGCGAGCCTTTTCGTTCACTGTGTGCGACCGATGTGGCTTTTCTTCGCTTTCGGTGGTCTGTGCCGTCTGCGAGAGCATGGCAGCAACTGTCCGCGGGTCGCAGGGAAATTGAAGTATTTCTGTGACTCATCTGTGATCTAGGAGCTGGCGGGACGCCGGCGCTGGGATACTGCTGTGGTGAACGATCATGGCCCGAGGTACTTCGAGGACTATGCGCTCGGCTCGACCCGCGAGTGCGGAAGCGTAAACGTTGACGAAGCTGGCATCATAGCTTTCGCTAAAGAGTTCGATCCACAGCCATTTCACGTCGATCCGGTAGCCGCGGCCGCCGGGCCTTTCGGCGGGCTGATCGCGAGCGGCTGGCATACGGCTGCTCTCGTGATGCGGTTGCTCGTCGGCAACTACCTGTCCGCGGAGTCGAGCCTCGGCAGCGCAGGCCTCGACGAGATCCGCTGGCCGTATCCGGTGCGGCCGGGCGATACGCTCCGTGTCCGGGCCACGGTCGTCGAGTCGCGCCGATCGCTGAGCAAGCCGGACCGTGGCATCATCAAGACCCTGGTCGAGGCGGTCAATCAGGACGGCCGGACGGTAATGCGGGCGACCGCGATCAACTTCGTGCACGTCCGGCCGGCGCCGGGCACCTTAGAGTCAATGCCGGGTAGTTAAGGGGCGGGGGCGGCTGTCAAGTATCGTTCCCGGCGTGTCGCTGGCGGGCGCGTGGTTTCCGGGTTGCTGAGGGTGATGGTCA
>Ga0209040_10004162_pt1 | contig 10970 bp, 11 predicted proteins | sample BogFormECP12_OM3_FD_188240 | JGI IMG/M metagenome (GOLD analysis project Ga0209040, IMG submission 188240) | Bog forest soil microbial communities from Calvert Island, British Columbia, Canada - ECP12_OM3 (SPAdes) (version 2) | ecosystem: Environmental > Aquatic > Freshwater > Wetlands > Bog ... | reverse complement strand
TGGTGGTGGATTTGCTCTACACTATTCTGGATCCACGGGTACGGTTGGAGGCGAAGGGGTGAGCATCACCGTCCTTCCCACCACCCCGCGCGAGGAAACCCCATTCCGCCGCTTCGTCGCCGAATTCGCGGCGTCGCGCATCGCCCTTGGCGCGCTGGTCCTCTTCCTACTCATCGGCCTCGCCGCCATATTCGCCGCGCTCATCGTCCCACAGAACCCCTACGACCTCGCCCAACTCGACATCATGGACGGCCGCCTGCCGCCCGGCTCCGCGTCGGCTGCCGGCTACACCTACATCCTTGGCACCGACGACCAGGGCCGCGACATGTTCTCCGGCATTCTCTACGGCCTCCGCATTTCGCTCGGCGTCGGCGTCGGCTCCGCCCTCATCGCCTGCGTCTTCGGCACTGCACTCGGCCTGTTTGCCGCCTATGTCGGCGGGCGCGCCGATGCCGCCATCATGCGCCTGGTCGATCTGCAGCTCTCTTTCCCCTCCATTCTCGTTGCGCTGATGATCCTCGCCATGCTCGGCAAAGGCGTGATGAATGTGTTGCTTGCGCTGGTCATCGTCGAATGGGCCTATTACACGCGTACGGTGCGCGCCTCCGCGCTGGTCGAGCGGCGACGCGAATACATCGAAGCCGCCGAATGCCTTGCGCTGCCGAGACACCGCATCTTGTTTCGCCACTTGCTGCCCAACTGCCTGCCGCCATTGATCGTCATCGGCACGCAGCAGATCGCGCGCGCCATCGCGCTTGAAGCGACCCTTTCCTTCCTCGGTCTCGGTGTGCCGATCACCGAACCGTCACTCGGCCTGCTGATCGCCAACGGCTATCAGTACATGCTGTCCGGCAAGTACTGGATCAGTTTCTATCCGGGGATCGCGCTGCTGGTCACCATCGTCGCCATCAACCTGGTCGGCGATCAGTTGCGCGACGTGCTGAACCCGCGACTGCAACGGTGACCACGGCGACCCTCGAAGTGCGCAACCTGCGCACGTATTTCTTCACGCGCGCCGGTGTGGTGAAGGCGGTGGACGATGTGTCGTTCTCCATCGCGCGCGGGCAGGTGCTGGGGCTGGTAGGCGAGTCGGGTTCGGGCAAGACAGTCACCGGCTTTTCCATCATCGGCCTGGTGGATCCGCCCGGACGCATCGCCGGCGGCTCGATTATCTATCAGGGCCAAGACCTCGCGCAGCTGTCGGAACGCGAGATGCGCTCGCTGCGCGGCAACCGCATCGCGATGATCTTCCAGGACCCGATGATGACGCTGAACCCGGTCCTGCGCATCGACACGCAGATGATCGAGTCGGTGCAGGCGCACGCCAAGGTCTCGCACGCCGAGGCACGCACCCGTGCGCGGGATGCACTCGGCATGGTCGGCATCCCGAGCCCGGATGAACGCCTGATGGCCTATCCGCATCAGTTCTCCGGCGGCATGCGCCAACGCGTGGCGATCGCCATCGCATTGCTGCATCACCCCGATCTGCTGATCGCCGACGAACCCACCACAGCGCTCGACGTCACCATTCAGGCGCAGATCCTGGTCGAGGTGCAGAAGCTGGCGGCAACGTATGGCACCGGGCTGATCTGGATCACGCATGATCTGTCGGTGATCGCCGGCCTCGCCGACGAGATCGCAGTGATGTACGCCGGCCGTATCGTCGAGACGGGCGCCGCAGATACCGTGCTGGACCGGCCGCTGCATCCGTATACACACGGCCTGATCGGCAGTGTGCCCAGCCGCAACCGGCGCGGCGAGAAGCTGCGGCAGATTCCCGGTACGACTCCGAGTCTGCTCAGCCTGCCGCCTGGCTGCGCGTTCCGCACCCGCTGTCCACGCGCCGATGCGGCTTGTGAGCAGCAACCGGAGCCGTCGCAGCCGATGCCGGGCCAGACCACGCGCTGCTTTCATCCGCTGCTCGCCGTTCCGGCATGACCGCTGGTCCCATTATCGAATTGCGCGGCGTCTCGAAGCGCTTCGGCCCTACCTACGACACCGCCGCACGCCTCACGCGTGCCATCTCGCGCCAGCTTGGTGTCGCGCAAAAGAACGAGATCGTGCACGCGGTCGACAACGTCGATCTCAGCGTGGCACGCGGCGAGGTGGTCGGTCTGGTGGGCGAGTCCGGCTGCGGCAAGTCCACGCTTGGCCGCATGGTTGCCGGCATCATGCCGCCATCCGAAGGCGAAGTGCGCTTCAAGGACCACGACATCGCGACCCTGCCGTCAGACCGCGCCCGCGACGCGAAGCTGAAGGTGCAGATGATCTTTCAGGACCCGTACGCCTCGCTGAATCCCCGGCTGCGTGTGGAAGATATCGTCGGCGAGGCACCGCTGGTTCATGGACTGGTGAAGCGCGCCGACTTCGACACCTATCTTGATGCGCAGCTTCGCCGCGCCGGCCTCGATCCCAGCTACCGGCGCCGCTATCCGCACCAGTTCTCCGGCGGCCAGCGCCAGCGCATCGGCATCGCCCGGGCGCTCGCTGTGCAGCCCGAGTTCCTGGTGTGCGACGAGGCGGTTGCCGCGCTCGACGTGTCGATCCAGGCGCAGATCCTCAACCTGTTCATGGACCTTCGCCGCGAGCTCGACCTCACCTACCTGTTCATCAGCCACGATCTCGGTGTGGTCGAACATCTCTCGGACCGCGTGCTGATCATGTATCTCGGCCGCATTGTGGAGAGCGCGCCGACCGATGACGTGTTCACCAGGCCGAATCATCCGTATACACAGGCCTTGCTCGCCGAGGTGCCGCGCATCGAGGCACGCAAGCGGCGCTTCACGGCGATCAAGGGCGAAATCCCCAGTGCGATCGCGCCACCGTCCGGCTGCCACTTCCATCCCCGCTGCCCGCATGCGATGCCCCGATGCAGCCAGGAGACGCCCCGCCTACGCGAGATCGCACCGGGCCATCGCAGCGCGTGCCATCTGAACGACCAAGTGTGAGAGGTACCCTATGCCCGTCCGCATCGTCGACGTCCGTGAGATCACCCAGCAGATCAGTTCGCCAATCCGCAATGCCTATATCGACTTCTCGAAGATGACCTCGAGCCTCGTTGCGGTGGTGACGAATATCGAACGCAACGGCCACCGCGTGATCGGCTACGGTTTCAATTCCAACGGCCGCTACGGCCAGGGCGGCCTGATCCGCGAGCGCTTCGCGCCGCGTCTGCTGGAGGCGGACCCTCGAGCGCTGCTCGATGACACCGGGGAGAACTTCGATCCGGATCGCATCTGGGCCTGCCTGATGACCAACGAGAAGCCCGGTGGGCACGGCGACCGTTCGGTGGCCGTGGGTACGATCGACATGGCGGTGTGGGATGCGGTGGCGAAGATCGCCGGCAAGCCGCTGTTCCGCCTGCTTGCAGAGCGGCATGGCGTCGCCGCCGATCCGCGCGTGTTCGTCTATGCCGCGGGTGGCTATTACTATCCCGGAAAGGATGACACGGCGTTATGCGCCGAGATGCGCAGCTATCTTGATCGCGGCTATACCGTGGTGAAGATGAAGATCGGTGGCGAAACGATTGACCAGGATCGCCGCCGCATCGAGGCGGTGCTGAAGGAAATCGGCAATGACGCTCAACTGGCCGTCGATGCCAATGGGCGCTTCGACCTGGCCACCGCGATCGACTATGCCAGCATGCTGCGGCAGTATCCGCTGTTCTGGTACGAGGAGCCGGGTGATCCCCTGGACTACCAGTTGCAGGCGGCGCTGGGAGAATTCTATCCAGGACCGATGGCGACCGGCGAAAACCTGTTCAGCCATCAGGATGCGCGCAACCTGATCCGCTATGGCGGCATGCGCCCTGATCGCGACTGGCTGCAGTTCGACTGCGCGCTGTCCTATGGGCTGTGCGAATACCAGCGGACGCTGGCGATGCTGAAGGATGTCGGCTGGTCCTGGCGGCGCTGCATCCCGCATGGCGGACATCAGATGTCGCTGGCAATCGCCGCAGGCCTGGGTCTCGGCGGCAACGAGAGCTATCCCGATGTGTTCCTGCCCTATGGCGGCTTTCCCGACGGCACGCGGGTGGAGAACGGCATCGTGACGTTGCCGGACCTGCCGGGGATCGGCTTCGAGGGGAAGAGCGATCTCTACGCAATCATGCGCGAGCTGGCGGCGTAGCATGCGAATATTCACCTCGCCCGCTTGCGGGAGAGGTCGCCGCGCGCAACGCGGCGGGTGAGGGTGCCGGAGTGCTGGCAACACCCTCACCCGGCGCTTCGCGCCGGCCTCTCCCGCAAGCGGGAGAGGCGATACTCAGCTCAGCAGCGAACGAAAGTACTCGTTCAACAGCCGATCGCCCGGGTCGAACTGCCGCTGTGCCTCGGCGAACGCCGTCCACCGATCGCCGAACGCCTTCCGCACGATCGCCGGCGTGAGACCATAGGTCTGGTTGAGCAGCGGCAATCCGCCGCGGTCGCTGCAAAATTGGTTGTACGCCTCAAGGAAGGGCTTCCAACCGTCATTGCCGGTCGACACCGGATCGATCGTCATCACCGGCCCGTCATACGAATACGACAGCAGCGACTGCTGATCCTGCGCGATGCGGTAGCCGACGTACAGCAGGTTCGACCGGTAGCCGTGCTGATCGTAATAGTCGCGGACGAATGCGAAGAACTCCGACAGGATCTTTGGGTACCGCGCTTCGGGGAAGGCGAACAGGCTGAACGTGTAGCGGCTGTCGTTGGACACGGCGGGGTAGTCGATAATCTGATCGGGCGGAACAGTGTAATCATTGCGGATCAGGTTTTCGAGCTTGAAGCGGAGGACGGCATTGAAGCCGTCGATCACCTCGTAGCGGACACTGGGGATCGGAACGCTGGCCTCGATGTCGTGGCCGAAGCGCGGCCCGGCGGTGCCCCACAGGTAATTTCGCAACGCCCAGGCCGACCGATTGGGACTGCCGCTCGCACCGGGGTTATAGCGGCGGAATTCGACGGTGATTCGGTTGGCGAACGGAAACATATAATACATCATCGACTCGCCGCGTGCCTTCAGCTCATCGAGTTTCGCGACGAAATCGTCGAGGGTGAAGGTTTCGTGGTACACCGCCATCGGCAGCAGCGGGCGAATGCGGTAGGTGACCTCATACACGATGCCGAAGGTGCCGTAGCTGGAGCGGATTTTTTGCATCAGCTCCGGCTGGGCCGCGGTGACCTCCAGCAGTTCGCCGCTCGGCAGCACCAGCCTGGCGCCGGTCACATAGGATCCGACCTGGCCGTATTCGCCGGCGAACGAAGCATCCTTCGTGCCGGCGCACGCGGCACTTCCCGCCGTGAGGCTGCCGATCTCGGTGTTCACGTAGAACTGCAGACCGCGCGTCTCCAGTTCCTTCGCCATGTCGATGTGCCGGGCGCCGGCCTCGACGGTGATGGTGTCGGTGCCGATCTGCAGGATCCGGTTCATCTTCATCCGCAGCAGCGTGCCGCCGTCGGCGACGCCGCAGGGGGCGGTCGAATGGTTGGAGCCGACGGCGCGGACCGGTGCCGGGTATTTCGCGGGGTCTTTCAGTACTGCGACGATGTCATCCACCGAGTTGACATCGACGATGACCCTGGGATGCGAGATCAGGTCGCCAAACCAGTTGGTGACTTCGGGATCGGCCATGTCCTCACCTGTGGGATTACGCAGCCTAATCAGGATGGGCTGCCGAGCCGGCCCCTCGCAAGGCCCCTTTTGCCGGTACCCACACTTGCCTGATCAACGCGGACCGGACACACCTTCGCCGATGCCACCACCTCCACTTCGAATCGGCGTCGCCGGCGTCGGCCACTTCGGCCGCTTCCACGCGCTGAAGGTCGCGGCCTCGAAGCGCGCCGTGCTGGCTGGGGTGTTCGACCCCGACACCGAACGCGCCGGAACCGTCGGCCGGGAGGCCGGAGCACCCCCGCTGGATTTCTCCGACCTGCTCGCCGCCAGCGAGGCGCTGGTGATCGCCGCGCCCGCCGAGGCGCACCATGCACTGGCGATGGAGGCGCTGAGAGCGGGCAAGCATGTGCTGGTGGAGAAGCCGATCGCCGCCACGCTTCCCCAGGCCGACGAACTGAGCGCATTGGCGGCGGAACGGGGATTGGTGCTCCAGGTCGGCCATCAGGAACGCTTCTCCGCCGCCTTCGCCGCGATGGAGGGACGGCTTGGCGCGCCGCTCTATGTCGAAGCGACGCGCATCGCGCCGTTCAAGCAGCGCGGCACCGACGTGTCGGTGATCCTCGACCTGATGATCCACGACCTCGACCTGATCCTGTCGCTGGTGGCGAGCGGGATCGACAGCGCGGACGCGGTCGGCGCCGCGGTGGCCAGCGAGCACGCCGACATGGCCAATGCGCGCATCCGCTTCGCCAATGGCGCGGTGGCGACGATCACTGCTTCGCGCGTCGCCATGCGTACCGAGCGGCGCATGCGGGTGTTCGCGCAGGACGGCTATCTGGCGGTGGATTTTGCCAACCGACGGCTGACGGTGATCGCGCGCGGGCGGGGCGCGCCGGTACCGGGTGTTGCGGGCTTCGGCATCGAGGAAGCGTCGTGGCAGGACCATGACTCGCTCGCCGCGGAACATGCCGCGTTCGTGGCTTCGGTGCTGGACGGTGCGCCGGTGCTGGTGAATGCCGCAGCCGGACGGCGGGCATTGGCGGCGGCGCTGATGGTGACCGACGGTATCGCGGCCGCGCGTGCCCGGATGGTGGTGTCAGGGCTGATCGAGCAGACCGAGAACGGCGGCCGCGGCGGCGGCTGACGGGGTGCCGTCAGGCGGGCGCAGCGAAGCCAGCACATCACGACAGGCAGTGTGCTGCGCCGCGGTAGCGGCAGGATCCTCCAGCAGCGTGCGGACTGCCGCCGCCAGACGATCCGGCGTGCACGCCTGTTGGATCAGTTCCGGTACCACCTCGCGTTCCGCCAGCAGGTTGACCAGCGCGGCGTAGCGCACCTTGATCAGTCGCTGTGCGATCGCGGCGGTGAGCGGATTGACGCGGTAGGTCACCACCATCGGCACGCCGGCCATTGCCAGCTCCAATGTCGAAGTACCGGACTTGGTCAGCGCAGCGGCGGAGGCGGCGAATGCGTCGTGCTTGTCCTGTGGTTGCGAAATCAGCACCGGCTGTCGCGGCCAGTCGCCTGTTCCCGCGCGTACTGCGTCGGCCACCGGTCCGGCCACCGGCACCACAGGCACCACGTCCGTCAGGCGCTGCAACGTCGCGCCCAGGATCGGCAACAACCGCGACACTTCGGTGCGGCGGCTGCCCGGCATCAGCGTCAGCACACGCGCTGACGGATCGATGCCGTGGGTCGCACGGAACCGCGCGGCGTCGCCGTGGTCGGCGCCGCTCTCCAGCACCGGATGGCCCACGAAGGTCGCGGGCAGGTGGTAACGGGCGAAGAACGCCTGCTCGAATGGCAGCAGGCAGAGCAACTGGTCCCACAGTCCGTGATAGTGCCGCACGCGGTGCTCGCGCCACCCCCAGACCTGCGGCGCGACGTAATGCACGCGCTTCACGCCGAGTGGCTGGATCGCCTTCAGCAATCGCAGCGTAAAACCGGGACTGTCGATCGTCACCACCACGCCGGGTCGGCGCGCCGCGATGTCGGCAACCGTCTGGCGCAGCCGGCGCCGCAGATGGTGCAGGCGTGGCAGCACTTCGAACAGGCCCATCAAGGCAAGGTCCCGCATCGGGAACAGGCTGGCGAGGCCCTGCATTGCCATCTGCTCGCCGCCGATGCCAACGAAGGTGAGGTCCGGCCGGCGCGCACGGAGCGCCGCCATCAGGCGAGCGCCCAGCACATCGCCGCTTGCCTCGCCGGCGACCAGGTAAATCAGGGGCATGGGAACGCCAGAACAACTCGGACAGATTGCCTGTGTAGAGCAGGTTCATGCCGCCGGGAAACGTGCGTGGGCTGCGGCGGTCTATCGTGCCGCGCCGGTATTCGGTTACCGGCGCAGGTTCAGTCATGATCGCGGCCGCCGTACAAGGTTTCCGGTGAAACCAATGGCGCGGCGATCTCCACCAGCTCGCCGTCGCGGACTGCGCGGAAGAAGCAGTTACGCCGGCCGGTATGGCAAGCGACGCCCTCCTGGTCCACCAGCAGCAGCAGCGTGTCGCCGTCGCAGTCCACCCGCAGCTCCTTCAAATGCTGCACCTGGCCCGAGGTCTCGCCCTTGCGCCACAGCGCGTTGCGGCTGCGGCTGAAGTAGCAGACGCGGTGGGTGGCGAGCGTCTCCGCCACGGCGTCGCGGTTCATCCAGGCGAGCATCAGCACCTCGCCGGTGTCGTGCTGCTGGGCGATCGCAGGCACAATGCCCGACCCATCGAAGCGGATGGCTGCCAGTATGTCCTGTTCGCTCATGGTTGTTATCTTGGGGCCGAGCGGGCTGTGGGGGAAGATGCCGCCATGTAGCGCGGCTCGATTTCCATTGCGCACCGACCCAATTGTCCAGACGATTGCGTATGCACCGATCGCTGCCACTCATGTTCCGTTCCTTGATGTACGCCCTGCGTGGCGGGTTCCTGGTGCGCCCGCTGGTCATCGCGGTGCTGTTGGGCGCGGTCGGCGCCGTGCTGTCCTCGCTGGAGGAGGCGATTCCGGCCATCGCCGCGTGGCTGCCGGCGACGCTGTTCCCGTCGCACCAGGACCCCCAGATGGCGCAGGTGATCTTCGCCGGCATCGCCGGCTCGATCATGACTGTGGTGTCCATTGTCTTTGCCATCCTGCTGATGACACTGACGCTCGCCTCCACGCAGTTCTCGCCACGCATCCTGGTCAACTTCGTCCGCGACCGCACGACGCAATGGACGCTGGGCGTGTTCCTCGGCACCTTCGCCTATTGCATCGCGGCGCTGCCCGCGGCGCGCTCGCAGCCATACCCGTTCGCCCCGGTCGCCACGCTGCTCGGCGCGATGCTGCTGGCGCTGCTGTGCGTCGGCTGGCTGATCTTCTTCATCAATCACATCTCGCAGTCGGTCAGCGTCAATCACATCGTCGATCGCATCGCCCGCGAGACCGAGCTGGTGATCGACGAGTTGATGCCGTTCGCGCGCGCATCGCTGTACCGTGCGCCGACGCCGGAGGTGCCGCCAATCGACGACGAAACCGCCATCGTCAGCGAGACGTCGGGCTATGTGCGGTTCATCGACACGCGGCGCCTGGTGTATTTGGCTCGCGGCAACGGCATCCGCGTGCGGGTGCAGCGCCGTGTCGGCCACTTCATTCCCGCCGGCGTGCCGTCGCTGCTGGTGTCGCGGCCGGATCGTTTGACCCACGACCTTATCGCCGAACTGCGCGGTACCATCGATATCGGGCCCACGCGCACGTTGCAGCAGGACGTCGAGTTCGGCGTCATCCAGATCGTCGACATCGGTTTGCGCGCCATCTCACCGGCGGTGAACGATCCGAGCACAGCGATCAGTTGCGTCGACCAGCTCAGCCGCATCCTGATCCGCTGGGTCAGCCGCGTGCGGCCTGCGTCGCATCTATACGACCCGCCGCATGTGCTGCGCGTCGTGCTGCCCTGGATCGACTTCGAGGGCCTGCTCGATACCGCGTTCGAACAGATCCGCCACTACGGTGCGGGCGATGTCACGGTAAGCCTGCGTCTATTGCGTGCCTACGCCGACATCGCCGGCACGCTGCGGGATCCGGTGCTCCGCGACGTGCTGTATCGGCGGGGGCAGGCGGTGGTAGCGGGCTGTGAGGCGCGCCTGCCGGACACGGACCTGGCCAGGCTGCGAGCGCGTGCCGCGCTGGTGCCCGAGTTCCCACGGTGACTGCTATGTCGGCCAGCCGGTACGGATCGGATCGCGACCGTCCCATCCCACCGCCGCCTCGCGCACTGCATCGAAAATGCGCTGGCGCATCGGCGTGGCGTGCGACATCTCGATGATCGTGCCGGGATGGCCCTCGTTGCGGAAATAGACGAACCGTCCGCGCGGTGCGTCGCCCTCCTGACCGACCACGTAGCCGTTGGCGAGCGCACGCTGATAGAGCTCGTCGTAGTTTTCCGGCCAGCTCGACCAGTGTTGGAGGCCGCCCTGCGGGTTAGCGGCAAGAAAGTCGCGATACATCGACGGATGCGCGGAGCGCTGCTGGATCAGCTCGATCTGCATCTCGCCCGAGTTCGCCAGCGCGATCGAGACGTGAATGTCGTCATGGCGCTGCCCCACATAGCTGAACGACGTGAGCGGCAGGCGTTCGGCATAGAACCACGGCCCGACGCCGCACACCTCGATCCAGTGCTGCATCGCGGCCTCGACGTCGGTGACGACGTAGCCCATCTGGCGCAGCGATCCGAACAGGCGGCTCATGTCGGTCTCCTCCCAGGCGGTACAATTCGCGGTGAGCGCAATGACCCGTTGTGGCAACCAATCATCCGGGTATGATAGCGCAGATTCGCGCTTGGGACGAACGAGGCAATGGCCAATAACTCCGTGCGGTTGATCGACTGCGCCGGCTCGTCGGGCGGCGTGGACAGCAACACGACCGCGGTCGGCGCCTCTCTCACCGCGTGGTATCGTTCGGTGTGTCAGCAGGCCACCAGCGGCGACACGACCTGGACGGCCGATGTGCAGTGGCAGACGCAGCCGGGCGGCAACAGCTCCGGCCAGGATGCGGGAAACCCGCTTACGATCAACCTCATCATCTTCTTCGTGCAGTCGCCGCGTGAGAGCGTGATCAAGCTGCATCCGCAGTTGGCTGTGTCAATGAATTTTGGCCCACTTGTGCTGACGAATATTGGCCCACCCTCCGGGGTTTGAGGTGCCACGCCGGGCTTGGCCGGGCGTAGCAGCTCAGCGTCGGCTTCTCTGTCTCTCCCTTGATGTTTTGCTGGCCTTGCGCTGTGCCGTGGTGCGGCGGAACCGATAAGAGTCGGCACCGGTGGTGATGATGTGCGCCTGGTCCGTCAATCGATCGATCAGTGCCTTGCACAGCCGTGGGTTCGCGATGACCTGCGACCATTCGGAGAACGGCAGGTT
>Ga0209040_10004161_pt1 | contig 10972 bp, 12 predicted proteins | sample BogFormECP12_OM3_FD_188240 | JGI IMG/M metagenome (GOLD analysis project Ga0209040, IMG submission 188240) | Bog forest soil microbial communities from Calvert Island, British Columbia, Canada - ECP12_OM3 (SPAdes) (version 2) | ecosystem: Environmental > Aquatic > Freshwater > Wetlands > Bog ... | reverse complement strand
GACGCCGCGCGCCAGGCGCCGGTCGTGCAGGATGGAGCGCGTCTGGATGCTCGAGTCGCGCAGCCACATCGCGTCGATGTCGCCGGTGCTGACATATGTCGTCTTGTCCGGCGCGGCAAAGAAAAGGGCCGCGTTCATGGCCGCGGCGCGATTGTAAATCGACACGAGCGTATCCGGCAAGGCCGGCGTGATGGAGAGCAGGACGGTGAGCAAGCCCCCGAGGGCGGTGAGCAACGCCATCTATATCGAACGTTTGTTCTAGTAGGCCGGAATTCCTACGGCCCGAGCCAGCGCACGATCGCGACTTGCTCGTCGTCGACGATCACGCTGACCACACCCGATGCGAAGCGGATCTTCGTCGGGCCATCAGCGGCAAGACGGACGTACAGCGTGGCGCGGTCGATACGCTCGCCTTGGCGCGAGGTTTCGCGCACGACCAGCGTGCGTTCGTTCTCGACGCCGAGATAATCGTAGACGATGCTTTCGATGAACGGCTGGACCGAGCGCGTCGTGGTGCCGTCGAAGCCGTCGTGGCTGGCGCCGCGCTCTTGCTGGATCTTGATGTCGATATGGACCTCTGCGAAGAGCCGATCGCCGATCGTCGCACGGTGCGCGCCGCTCTTGGGAAATGCGAGCGTCGGCTCCCACTTAGTGGTACCTCTGCTGAATTGCGACGACGGCTCTTGCGGACCGATTTCCGTGGTCCAGCGCCTTGATCTCGGCACTTAAACACCCCCGGCCATGCCAATGCTCACGGGTTCGTAGGGTCCCTATTGCCATATCGGCAGTTCGGCTGGCAAATCCAGAATCTGGAGGAACGGGACGCCTCGCGCAGACGCCGAAACCTAAGCCCGCGGAGGTCCGCCCTTGAGCGAAACCTTGAGTGAAGCCGCGCAGATCGCCCCGACCGAGCACGCCGGTTCGGGCTTAACCCCGCAAGAGGCGGGCGGCACGGTGGACGTCATCGTCGTGCTCGGTCATGACGAGCTCGGCATCGAAGTATGCCGAGGCCTTGCGCGCGCCGGCAGACGCGTCAGCGCGGTATGGCCCGGCCGCGAGCACGACGTCGAGATCAGCGATCCTTTGATCTCCAACGTCTTCGGCGATGCGCGCCGCCCGGCGGTGCTCTCGCAGGCCGGCGTGCGCGTCGCGGGCACCATTCTCGCCATCACTTCGGACGACCAGCTCAACCTGCGCGTCGTGCTCGCCGCGCGCGATCTCAATCCGCGCATCCGCATCGTGCTGCGCCAATTCAACCGCTGGCTCGGCCGCAAGATCGTCAATAACCTGGACAACAGCGAAGCGGTCAGCCCGGAGACGTTTTCAGCGGCCACCTTTGCCGCGTCGTGCCTCAACCCGAGCGTCTATCAGGCGATCGAGTTCCCGCGCTACTCCGAACACCTGCTCACCTTCTGCCGCGCCGACAGCGCCAAGCTGGACTGCGCCGGCCGCTCGGTCGGCGCGGTGCAAGCTGCTCGGCATTGGCAGGTGCTGGCGATCGACCAGCGCGCCTTCCCGCCGGACGAGGAGACGATACCAGAAGGTGCGACCGTGACGTTCGCGAGTTTGCTTGAGCACGCGCCCAGGTCTGCGGCCGAGGCCTCGACGCAACGCTCGCTGGTCGTGCGCCCGCGCGAGACCTTCTGGCAGCGGCTGATACGGCGGCGCTATGACCCGGTGTTGGTCTCGATGTACGCGGCTCTCGCAGGGCTGCTGGTGTTCGCCACGATCTTCTTCCACACCAAGCTCGGATTGCGGATGTTCGATGCGTTCTACTTCGTCATCACAACAGCGACGACCACCGGTTTCGGCGACATCTCGCTGCTGCACAGCGACGACATGGCAAAAGCGGTCGGTATGCTGGTCATGGCCGGCGGCATCGCCATCACCGGCACGCTGCTTGCGTATCTGACCGCCACCATCACCCGCCGCTCGCTCGAGTTTGCGCGGGGCCGCCACCCGGTCACCGGCCGCGGGCACATCGTGGTGTGCGGCTTCGGCAACGTCGGCGCACGCGTGACCCAGTATCTGCTGCACGCGGGCTATCGCGTCGCGGTCATCGACCGCAATCCGAATGAGGCGCTGGCGGATGACGTGCGCGCGCTCGGCGCGCATGTGATGACCGCCGATGCGACGAGCGAGGGCGCACAGGAGATGACTCGCGTCGCGCATGCGGCGGCGCTGTTGGCGGTGACGGATAGCGACAGTGCGAATCTCGAAGTGGCCTTGACCGCGCTCGCCTACGCGCCTGACCTGCCGATCGTCATGCGCATCGCTGACCCGACCATGGCCAAATCAGTCGAGCGGCATTTCCGCATCCGCGCCTCGTACTCGGCCGCAGCGCTGGCAGCGCCGCTGGTGACCGGTCTCGCGTTGGGGCCCGGGGCGCGCGGCACGATCGAGATCGCGGGCAAGCTATGCACGCTCACGCAGCGTCCGCGCGGCGCCCACGTCGAGGCGGATGAGATCATCATCGCCGACGACGGCGACTGGGAACTGGCGCTGCAAAGGCCCTAGCCTATACGAGCGGGGGCAACGGCTGGCCGAAGCGCAACACCGCGGTCGAGAACCCGTCTGGCTCCAGGTGAACGATCCGCGCTCCGGATGGCACCGAGTCTGAGTCGAAGGTCTGGGCCTTGGGCTTGAACTGGAAGAAAGTCGAGGGAGCGCTCATGTACCTCGCGTCGCCGCGCTGCTCGCTCGATTCCTGATGGACGTGTCCGTAGAGCACGGCACGCACCTGCGGCGCGGCATCGAGCACCGGCAACAGCTCGTCGGCATCGGCGATCGTCATCGTATCGAGCCATGCGGAGCCGACCGGCACGGGATTGTGGTGCACGACCACCATCGTGGGCATGGATGGTTGTTGGGTCAGCGCGTCGCGCAGCCACTCGATCTGCTCGCTGCCGAGCGCTCCCCAGTCCTGGCCGGGTACCGAGCTGTCCAGCAGCAGAAAACGCCAGCCTTGCGATTCGAAATCCTGTACCAGCTTGTCGCCCGAGGCGATGCTGCGGCCCGCCAGAAGACGAGCCATGCGGCCTGCGTCGTCGTGATTGCCGGGCAAATAATAGACGGGAGCGCCCAGACGCTGCAACTTGCCGGCCAGGCGCAGGTACGACGCCTCGGTCCCATCGGCCGAGCAGTCGCCGGTCACTAGGATGAAGCTGGGCGTGCCGTCGAGCTTGGAGAGCGACTCGATCGCTGCGTCAAGCGCCTGGTCGGGCGCGACGTCCCATAGCTTGGTCGCCGCGTCTTCGAAGAGATGCGTATCCGAGACTTGGATGAAGTACGGCGACGGCACGGTCATGCTTTCGAGCCTGACTTCTAGAGAACTCGGCCCCCGGGCGGTTTGCGCCGTGGGACGCGCGCAGTCCTCCCCGAACGCAGCCATCAAATGCGTCGGCTACAGGGACCGCTTTGCCGCTGCGCCGAAACCCGCGAGAACGGACCAACCCCGCACTAGCGCCGCGTCCGACTCGCTCCGGTCGACGAAGCAGCGACCGATACAGGAGGCGTTCGTGAGTAAACCGATCGAGCCCGAACACGTTCTGCTCGAATTCTATACCACGTGCTCGTTCTACCCCGACACCGAGCCGGCAGCGCAGCCAACACCCCTCTTCGTACTGGGGTTCCGGGAAGGCAGCGAGCCGGTTTTTGTTTGGCTCGTCGACAAAGATCGTTTCGACGGTTCCAAGCTCACCAAAGATCCCTACTGGCAGCACGCGCTCGGCAACCTCGAGGCCTACATGCTCAAGAAGCTCTCCAAGTGCGTCACTGAGGAGAACAGCGTGCACGGGGGCATCGAACTGCTCGTCTCGACATATCAGAATCAGCTGCGTTTCACGCCGCTGACACCGGTCGCAGATCATCCGTTTGGACTGCGCAAGGGTGCGCCGCCCTTGACCGCGGTCTCCTAGCACAAGACCCCCGCGGGCGGCTTTCGAGCCGCTCGCGTCGTATATCGAGGGGCTGATGCTTCATTCAACCCAAGCCGGCCCCGAGCGCGTCATCATCGCCGGCGTCGACACGGGCGACGATCACGCGCTGTTCGACGTCGAGCTTGACGAGCTGGTCGCGCTTGCTCGCGCCGCAGGGACGCACGTGGTCGCGCGCGTCATCCAGCGCCGCCCGAAGGTCGATCCGTCCACATTGGTCGGAGCCGGAAAAGCCGACGAGCTCGCGGCCCTCGTGCGTGAGAAAAATGCCGACGGCATCGTGCTGCTCAACGCCCTGCGCCCGCGCCAGCGCACGGCCTTGGAGAAGATCGTGGGCGCCGATGCGTTTGTCATCGACCGCAACGTCGTCATCCTCGACATCTTCGCGCGCCACGCGCGCACCGCGGAAGGCAAACTGCAGGTCGAGCTTGCGCAGCTGCGCCACCGCGCCGCCAATCTGATCGGCGCCCGCGATGCGCTCTCCCGTCTTGGCGGCGGCATCGGCACGCGCGGACCCGGCGAGACCAAGCTCGAGGTCGACCGCCGGCGCATCCGCCTGCGCATCTCGCATCTCGAGGGCCAGCTCGGAGACGTGCGCAAGCGCCGGCGCGAGCAGCGCCGCACGCGCGAGGGCACGCCGGTCATCGCGCTGGTGGGCTACACGAACGCCGGCAAATCGTCGTTGCTCAACACGCTGACGGGGGCTGACGCGTTCGTCGCCGATCAGCCTTTCGCGACGCTCGATCCCACGCTGCGCAAAGTGCGTCTCGATGGCTCTGAGGCGATCCTCGCCGACACGGTCGGGTTCATCACCGACCTGCCCAAAGAGCTTGTGGCCGCCTTTGCGGCGACGCTCGAAGAAGTCACGGACGCGACGCTGCTGGTGCACGTCATCGACGTGAGCAACCCGTTCTGGCGCCGCCAGCGCGAGGCGGTCGAAGCGCTGCTGGTGCAGTTGGGTGCCGGCGGCAAACCTGTAGTCATCGCGTGGAACAAGAGCGATCTCGTGCCGGTCGCACCGCCGGGCGACGGCGTCGCCGTCTCAGCAAAGACAGGCGCCGGCTTGACCGAGCTGCGAGCAGCGATGCAGCAGGCGCTGCACGGTACGCAAGAGGAGATCATCGCATGAGCGCGTCCATTGCTTCAACCCCTTCGGGCTCGTACGCGGCACTTCGAATGTTTCTCGCCGTCCTGGCGGTGTGGGTCGCGCTCGCCGGCCTGCTCCTCATCTTCGCCACTAACTGGCTTGCCGGAGCGTATGCCATCCCAACCGGACCGGGCGCAGAGTCGGTGGGCTTCTTGATCAAAGCCATTGGGACGGTCGTCTTAGGGTTGAGCTACATGACGTGGTGCGCCTCTCGCGATCCCGTGCGCTATGTGGGGATCATCGACGCGCTCATCGTCACGTTGGTGTTGGTCGTGGCGCTGGAGACCTACGAAATCATCGTAGGAAATGCGGATCGGATGTTCCCGCACCATCTGATCCTATGGAGCGCGATAGCCCGAGCGGCCCTCGCCATCGTGCTCTTCGTGATGCGGCCTCGCGCGGCAGGCTGACCTTAGGACTTCGGGGCCCTTTGCTCGCGCTCGAGCAGCCACTGCTTCCGCTTTGCGAATGCGGTGCTGGCCTTTTTGCCCGCGCTATCCTTATATACGACCCGATGCCACGGCACGAGAAACCACAGCGGATTGCGCGAGATGGCACTCGCGGCGGCTCGCACGGCGCGCGGCCGGCGTGCCTCGCGAGCTAGCCACGAATACGGTCGCGTCTCCCCCCACGGGATCGTGCGCGCAGCGAGGAGCACGTCGCGTTCGTAGTCGCGCGCCCAGCTCAAGTCGATCGGCACATCGTCGCCGCCGGGGCGTTTGGCCGACTTCACCAGCGCGGCTCGGATGCGTGCGGGCACCGGCGCTTCGACGAGCTGCATCTTGAGACGTTTCGCCATCAAGCGCTTCGCGGTGGGCGTGGCGTCGTCCACGAACGCGACGCCGGCGCTGGTCCATGCCACGCGCAGCCGCTTGCCCTCGACTTCCGTCACGCCGGTCGAACAGACCGGCCGCCATGCCACGTCTGCGCCTAGCGCCCGTAACGGCGCATGATCTCCAGCACGCGATCGTGCGGCAGCGCATACACCGTGTTGCCGTCGCGGCCGGTCATCGTCTGCGCGGAGAGGAGCGCGTTAACGATCGCTTCGTCGGTCGCTTCGATCGTCGCGATGAACAGCGGGTTGATATTGCCCCGATCGAACGCGGTCGGCGTGTAGGTCAGCGCCTTCTCGCCATACGGCACGACGTCGGCGGTGGAGAATGCGAGGATGAGATCGCCGCTGCCTTCGCGAGAGTCGCCGCCGGTGCGCGCATAGCCGAGCGCGGCGCGCTTGCAGATCTCGAGCAGTTGATCGTGCAGCAGCGGCGCGTCAGTTGCGACGATCATGATGATCGACCCCTCGGTCGGATGCGGCTCGACCGGCTGGAGGTCTTTGATCTCAGCGCCGACGGGGACGCCGTCGATGGCGAAATCCTGACGCCGCCCATAGGTGTTGATGTTGACCAGCACGCCGACGGTGTAGCCGCCGTCGGCAACCGATACGACGCGCGACGCCGTACCGATCCCCCCTTTGAACGCGAGCGCGACCGCGCCGGTGCCCGCTCCGACGCCGCCTTGGGCGACCGGTCCGGACGTGGCTTCATCCAGCGCACGCATGACGTCGGCCGGCGTGTTGTGCCGTCCGGCCTGGTCGTTGAGAAACGCGTCGTTGACCTCGGCGACGACCGGCAGGGGCACGTCCTCGGTGTTGCCGATGCCCGGGTACTGCTTGATCATCCACGAGATGACGCCGTCGTCGACTCGGCCCACCGAGAGCGTGTCGGTCAGCACGATGGGCACCTCGAGCCAGCCCGACTCATTGATCCACAGGCTCCCGGTCATCTCGCCGTTGCCGTTGAGCGGCCACGCGGCGGCGTACATGCGCTTGTGCCATATGTCGGTGCGCGGAATGATCGCGGTGACGCCCGTGCGGATCGGGCCGATGCCGGGCGCAAGCCTGCCCTGGCCCTCGATATGCGTGACCTGGCCGACGCGCACGCCTGCGACGTCGGTAATGGCATCATTCGCGCCGGGCGGGAGCGTGCCGATGTGGATGCCCATGCCGGGCGCTTTGGTGTATGGGCCGCTTGCCTGGAACGCAGGCGCGGCCGGCGACGCCGGCATTGCGGTGACTGCGGCGAGCACGAGCGGTACGAGCATGTGTATGATCATGCGCCGCCTTTTCGGTAGGCGGCTGCGGCCGGCCTCGCACGGTCGCGCATCCGCGAGGAACCCGTCGGCGCGAAGCGCAAGGTGAGCGCACCGTGCACCGATCGACGCGGCGTCATTTCATCGCAGGCGGCGTCGCTATGGCAGCTCTTGGGGCCGGACGCGCGCTCTCGGCCACCCATACGCCTGCGCCGCTGCCGCAAGTGATCCGCGTGCGCCTTTACTCCGGCCAAACGATTGCGCGCGTGCAGATCAGCGGCACTGCGCCGCTCGAACTTTCGATCGGCACCGCCACGCGCGAGATGACGGCGTTGACGTTCGATGGCGTGGCCGGCACGCTCACCGGCGATCTGACGAATCTCACGCTCGGCGACGCACCGGTCGTCGTCCGTTCTGCGGCTCCAGTGCTGGTGAGCGCGACAGCCGGCACCGCGCTGACGCCGCGCCATTACGGCGGGGCGATCACGCTCCAGCGCGTTCGATCGTCTGCGCTCGTGGTGAACGCGATCGACGTCGAATCCTATGTCGCGTCAACCCTGGCGTCTGAGATCAGCCCGAGCTGGGCGGTCGAGTCGATCAAGGCGCAGGCGATCGTCTCGCGCACGTACGGGCTGCGCGCGGCGGTGCATAGCGCCGCCAAAGCGTACGACGTCACGGACGATACGTCGAACCAGGTCTACGAAGGATCCGACACTATCGCGCCGGCGTTCACCAGCGCCGCCGCGGCGACCGCCGGCATGATGATCACCGCGGGGGGAGCGCCGGCGGACGTCTTCTACAGCGCGGTGTGCGGCGGGCATACGGCAGGATCGAATGAGCTCACCGGACATCCAGGCCCTGCATATCTGTACGGCATCGCCGACACCGACGACCGCGGGCGCCCGTATTGCACGCCCGCGCCGTATTTCGCGTGGGAGAACGCGGTGTCGCCGCAAGCGCTTGGCCAGGTGTTCGGCGATCTTTCGGACATCATCGTGACCGATCGCTGGACGGACGGACGCGCGAAGACGGTGCGCATCGTGCGCCCGGCCACCTCGGCGGACGACGTGGACGGGCATCAGTTCTACACTCAAGTCGGCAGCGTGCTCGGCTATAAAGTGCTGCCCAGCGCGATGTTCGATGTCCGGGAATCGACCGAGGGCTACGTCTTCACCGGACACGGATTGGGGCACGGCGTCGGCATGTGCCAATGGGGCGCGCGCGGACGCGCGAATGCGGGCATGCTCGCCGCCCCGATCGTCGCTGCGTATTTCCCGGGCACGGTGCTGGTCAACCCCAGCCTACATTGAGGCGCGGCCGCTCGCGTCCGCCCACCACTCCCGCTTCGGCGACCAGCGGCCGAACCAATACACCAGCGACTGCCACTTGCCGAACTCCGCGAAGCGCCGACGGATCTGCTTCTCCGTCGGGCGCCTGCCCCTGAAGAGAGCGCGCTTGGCGTAGGCGAACGTCGCGCTGTCCACCGAGATGTGGTCGTAATGGCCGAGCAGGTTCATGAGAAAGTGCGCCGACGACTTGCCGACGCCTTTGAGCGCTAGGAGCTTCTTGAACAGCACGATCGAATCGTCTGTTTGCGACTGCGCCTCGATCGCGTCGAAATCGATCGCGCCGGATTTCTGCGCGCGGGCCAGCTCGATGATGTACGGCGCGCGATAGCCGGCCCGCACGACGTCGCGCAGGTGCTTCTCGCCCGCGCGTGCGATGCGTCCTGGGGAGGGCCACGCTTTGAGTGTCGGATCGCCGGGGAACGGTTCGCCGAGATCCGCGACGCGGTTGATCATGACGACTGCTTGGCTCCACAGCACGTTGGTCCCGAGCACTGTCTTGATCGCGTCCTCCCAAAGGGTGGAGGCGCGCATGACGCGTCCGGCGCCGTGCTCGAGCACGTGCGAGAGGTCGGCGCGCTCGCGCGCAAGCGCGTAGAACCCGCGCAGATCCTCGTCGAGATGCAGCATGACGGTGGCGCGGCGCGCCATCTCCTGTGCGACGCCCGGGTCGCCCGCGCGTTCTCCGATCACATCGACCACGGCATCGCGGTAGCCGCGACGCGTCGAAGGTTCATCCCGCATCTCGAGCAGCACGACGCTGCCATCCATCAATTGCTCGACGCGCTGCAGTACGCCGCGCGTGCTGTCGAGGCGAAACGGCATGGTCTGATACCAGCCATGAGAGATAGCCGTCGCAAACACCGAAAACGGCTTGCGCACGGGTATCCTGACCTGCTCGGAGCTTTTCATTGGTGCGCTGCGTTCGGCGCCCGGCGCAGGCGCCCCTCAGTGTCGCCGTGAACTCAAAGCCGCATGCAGTCCCCGGCTCACCAGCGCGATACGGCGGACGAGCGCGGCCGCGAACTCGCCAAACGCGTGCTCGCGTCCGATTGGCGGGCGTTGGCGCGCGCCATCACGCTGATCGAGAACGACGATCCGGCCGCCGCGTCGCTGGTCTCGGCGCTGTATCCGCGAACCGGGCGCGCGCACATCATCGGAGTCACCGGCCCGCCCGGCGCCGGCAAGAGCACGCTCGTCGACGATCTCACGGCGGTGATCCGCAAGGGCGGCCAGAGCGTGGGCATCGTCGCGGTCGATCCGTCGAGCCCGTTCACCGGCGGCGCGGTGCTCGGCGACCGCGTGCGCATGCAGCGCCACGCCGGCGACAGCGGCGTCTTCATCCGCAGCATGGCGTCGCGCAAGAACGCGGGCGGATTGGCGCCGGCGACCCGGGAGGTCGTGCGCGCGCTCGATGCCGCCGGCCGCGACGTCGTCATCGTCGAGACCGTCGGCGTCGGCCAGATCGAGCTCGAGATCGTCAAGGTCGCCGACACGATCATCGTCGTGACGGTCCCGGGCCTGGGCGACGGCGTGCAGACCATCAAAGCCGGCCTGCTCGAGATCGCGGACATCTTCGTCGTCAACATGGCGGATCGCGCGGGCGCGCACCAGACGGTGGCGGATCTCAAGTCTATGCTGACATTGGGCGGCTCTGAAGAGCGGCGCCGGCGCTGGAAGCCGCCAGTGCTGGAGACGATCGCCACGACCGGCCAAGGCGTCGAGGAGCTATGGCAGGCGTGCCAGCAACACCAGCTCGTGCTAGAGGCCGACCAGCGCATGGGCCGCTCGCGCGATCACCTGCGCGATGAGGTGGTCGAGGCCGTGAAGCGCCACGTCGGCGAATTCGTCAGCGCCCAGCTGTCGAGTGACGGCGCGATGGAGCCCGTGTTGGCGGCCGTGCTCGCGCGCGAGCTCGATCCGCGCGCCGCGGCGCGCAAGATCGTGGACCAGCACCTGCACCGTTCGAGCGGCTAGTCGATATCCACGCGCATCAGCGTCTGCTGCAGCAGCGCGCACACCGTGGTCTTGCCGCCGCGGATCGCCTCGACGTCCACCCTGCACACGCTGATCGTCTTGCCCGTTCGGATGACCTGGCCGTAGGCGACGAGCTCTTCGCCGATCGCCGGCGCGAGCAGGTTGATCGTGAACTCGACGGTCAGCACCTCTGAGGCCGAATCGAATAGCGTCAACGCCGCATAGCCGCCCGCCGAGTCGGCGATCGTGCTGGTGACGCCCGCGTGGAAAAAGCCGTGCTGCTGGGAGAGCTCCGGCCGGTACGCGACGCCGATCGAGCACACGCCCGGCTTCAGATGTAGTATGCGTGCGCCTAACAGCGTCATCGCGCCCTGGCGCGCGAAGCTCTCGACCACGCGCTGCTCCCAATGCTCGTCGACCGGCGTGAAGCGCTCGCTCATATGGTGACGACCTCGCCCACCTTCGCCACCTGCGTCGGA
>Ga0209040_10004160_pt1 | contig 10972 bp, 7 predicted proteins | sample BogFormECP12_OM3_FD_188240 | JGI IMG/M metagenome (GOLD analysis project Ga0209040, IMG submission 188240) | Bog forest soil microbial communities from Calvert Island, British Columbia, Canada - ECP12_OM3 (SPAdes) (version 2) | ecosystem: Environmental > Aquatic > Freshwater > Wetlands > Bog ... | reverse complement strand
GTTGGCCAGCGTGCCGTCGACAGTGAGGCTGCTGCCACCCTCGCCGGAGAAGGCATCGACGTAAAGCGTGCCGTTGTTGCTGAACCCGCCGTGGACGGTTAGCGAAGCCCCATGGCCTGAACCGGAGCTGTTGTGAAGGCCCAGGGTTGCCGCGGAACCAGTGATCAGAACCGACGTGACCGTAGTGGTCTCGTTAGAGCTAATCGTGACTGTGTAGGCGCTCGCTGCAGGCAGGACTGCTGTATCGCCCAGGCCAGGGCCTATACCGTTCGACCAATCCGACGGCGTGTTCCAGTCGGCCGTAGCGCCGTTCCAGGTTACTGCAGGCATCGACCGGCCTCCCCAGGGCTGTTCAACGCTGTCGCTCCGGCTGCGGCCATGGGCGTTTCCTCTCCGTTTGCTGCCTTGTCATTCCTTGTGGGAACGTGGCAACTTTATTAGAATGATGGTTCGATATCTAGACAGCACATCGCGCTTGGGACTGGTGATTCGCCTCCCGATCACCACGATGCACTCCGGATTGTCGCTACGCACGGTTTTGTGAGCCGACTTTCTCGCTTCTAGTCCCGGAAATGGAAGCATTGCAAGCCGAGATTGCAAACCAGGATTGGCCAGGCGCCAGCACGGGTAAGCTAAACTGCAACATGCTGATGCGGATGCCGCCGAGCCGAGGGCCCAACGGTCGCGGATAGAGATCATGGCAGCGGACCGCAGCGTGGTGTGGTGTGTCTCCTTCTGAGTGCCAGCGGCACCCATCACCATCAGCAGGCTCACATCAGCAGCATCAACTGCCGTGTCAGCAGCCCTTCCGTATCGCGCAGCTCGTGCACGATGGTGAAATGGTTCGCCCCCGCCACCGGGACCAGCACGCCCGGAGCATGCGCGGCGGCACGCAGTGCATGCAGATCGCGGCTGTCGGACACCAGCGGCGGCAGTTCCATCGTACCATAGGTGATCGCCAAGGGCTTTTGCACGACTGGCAGTCGCAGCGGCGACAACGCCTCGATCTCCGCATCGGTCAGCCGCAGCCTCTCGTTCAGATAGGTGTCGCGGATCGGCCCCAGCTCGAACAGGCCGGAAATCGCCAGTCCGGCCACGACGCTCGGATGATCGAGGCACATGGCGGTCAGATGCCCGCCGGCCGACCAGCCCGACAACACGATCGGTCCGGCCATGCCGTGCGCAGGCCCGTGCCCGGCCAGCCAATCGAGCGCGGCACGGATCTCGCCGACGATGTCCGTCATCGTTGCATCGGGCGCCAGCGTGTAACCCGGCAGCGCTGCCGCCCAGCCTCGCGCGTAGGGACCGCCGATCAGGTTGGCGAACTGATCCTTGCTGTTGCGCTGCCAGTAGCCGCCGTGAATGAACACCAGGCACGGCGCCTTCGGATCCCTCGCCGGGAACAGGTCCCACGTGTTGCGCTCGCGTGGCCCGTAGCGCAGATCGAGATGCTCCGGATGCGCGGCGCGGAATGCCGCCGACGCCGCCTCGCGCGCGGCATTCAGTGCCGCGCTGTCCTTCACCGCCTCGCTGTTGTTGTAGGCCGCGTCGCGTTCGGCCGACTCATTGTGCCCCAGTTCATGCCGTCGCCTTCAGATACCAGTCCATGATCTGTCGTCCCTGCCAGAATAGCGTGCCGGGCTTCGCCGCCATGTATCCCAGCGCCTGCTCGAACCAGCCGATGCGGTGCGGCACGCCGCTGATATAGGGATGCACCGCGAGGCCCATCACTTTCGCGCCCTGCGTCTCGGCCTCGGCATACAGCCGGTCGAACTGCGCCACGGTGCGGTCGAACAGCTCGCGCGCGGCATGGTGCTGGATCATCATCATCGGGATGTCGTTCAGCTCGACGCTGTACGGCATGGTCAGCAGCGGGCCATGCGCGGTGCGGAGCGTGCAGGGTAGATCGTCCACCACCCAATCGGCGCAATAGCCGATGCCGGCTTCCGCCAGCAGATCGGGTGTCTCCAGCGTCTCGGTGAGGCCCGGCGCGAGCCAGCCGACGATATCGTGGCCCGCCGCCTGGCGTAACGCGGCGATCGCATCGCGGATCATTGCGCGCTGATCCTCCACCAGATGGGTGGCGATCTGGCGAAAGCCGTGACCCATGAACTCCCAGTCCGCATCGCGCGCCGCCTGCGTGACGCGCGGATAGGTGGCGGGCACGGTACCGTTGATCGTCATCGACGGCGCGATGCCATGCGCATCGAGTGCCGCCTTCATGCGCCAGAACCCGACGCGCATGCCGTATTCGTGCCAAGCCCAGTTGGGCAGATCGGGAATCACTGACGCACCCTGCGGCGCGGTCAGCACCTGACGCGGCATGGCGCGCGCGATGTCCCAGTGCTCCACGTTCACCACAATGAACACCGCGACGCGCTTGCCGTCGGGCAGCGCCAGCGGCGGACGATCGATGCTCGCCTGATAGTCGAGACGTTCTGTCGGGTTCACGGCAGCTCGATCCCGGTTAGCGCCTGCCACACGCGAATAACGAACGCATCGTCCTTTGCGCCCTCGCCATGCGCCGCCGCGGCGAGGAACAACTGATGCGCGGTGGAGGCCAGCGGCAGCGGAAAGGTCAGCGCGCGTGCCTGGTCCAGAACGATGCCGAGGTCCTTGACGAAGATGTTCACTGCCGACAGCGGCGTGTCGTCACCGTCGAGGATGTGCGGCACACGGTTCTCCCACATCCAGGACCGGCCGGCCGACGACGAGATCACCTCGAACAGCGTGCGCGGATCGGCCCCGGCGCGGATGCCCAGCGCCAGCGCCTCGGCCGCGGTGGCGATATGCACGCCGGCGAGCAACTGGTTCACCATCTTCACCGTGCTGCCGATACCGGCGCGATCGCCGAGCTGCCACACCTTGGTGGAGATCGCATCCAGCACCGGTTGCGCCTTGGCGAACGCCGCATCTGCCCCGGACGCCATGACCGTCATCGTCCCGGCTTGCGCACCGGCCTTGCCGCCGGATACCGGCGCATCCAGCATCAGGAACCCGGCACCAGTGATCTTCGGTTCCAGTCCGCGCGCCGCCTCCGGTGCAATGGTGGCGCAACACAGGATCACCGCGCCTTTCGCCAACTTCGCCAAACAACCTTGCGCGCCGAACAGCACGTCCTCGGTCTGCGAGGCGTTCACTACGAACACCACGACGGCATCGGTATCGGCCGGTAGTTCGGCGGCACTGGCCACCGCCGCGCCGCCGGCCACCGCCAGTTCCGCCCGCGCCGCTTCGCGCACGTCGCAGCCGGTCACCCGATGCCCCTTACGCAGCAGATTGAGCGCCGCACCCATCCCCATGGTGCCCAACCCTATCACCCCAACCTTCATGGCTTCACCTCCCGTGGCGGAAGCGCTCGACCGCGGCCACCAGCGCGCGGCGGATGCCCGGTTCCAGCGCCGAATGCCCGGCGTCCGGCACGATCGACAGCCGCGCCGCCGGCCAGGTCGCGGCCAGCTCGAATGCGGTGCGCGGCGGACAGATCATGTCGTAGCGGCCCTGCACGATCTCCGCCGGCAACCGGCCAATGCGGTGCATGTGGCCGAGCAGGCCCTCGGGCGGTAGGAACAGGTTGTGCGCGAAGTAGTAAGCCTCGATGCGGGCCAGCCCCAGTGCCGTGCGGTCCTGTGCGAACGAACTGACGGTCTCGGGGCTCGGCAGCAGCGTGCTGCACGAACCTTCATACACCGACCAGGCGCGCGCCGCGGGCAGATGCACCGATGGATCGGGATCGGTCAGGCGGCGCAGGTAGCCGCCGAGGACGTCGCCCCGCTCTGCCTCCGGCAGGAAGCCCGCGAAGGCCGCATGCGCATCCGGAAAGATCGCGGCGAGGCCGTTCAGGAACCAGTCCACCTCGGCAGGGCGGCCGAGGAACACGCCGCGCAGCGCGCAGCCGATCACCCGCTCCGGGTACGCCTGGGCGTAGGCCAGCGCCAGCGTGGAACCCCAGGAGCCGCCGAACAGCAGCCAGCGGTCCAGGCCGAGATGCCGGCGCAGTGTCTCGATGTCGGACACCAGGTCCTGGGTGGTGTTGTTCTCCAGGCTGCCCAGCGGCCGCGAACGTCCCGCGCCGCGTTGGTCGAAGATCACCACGCGCCAGAACTCGGGGTCGAAGAAGCGGCGGTGCACCGCGCCGGCGCCGGCGCCCGGGCCGCCATGCAGGAACAGCACCGGTCGGCCGCGCGGGTTGCCCACCTGCTCCCAGTACATGACATGGTTGGCCGAGAGCGGCAGATAGCCGGTCTCGAACGGGCCGATCTCGGGGAACAGGTCGCCGCGCGGCATGGCGGCCGATGGTATAGCAGCCGGCGCGGGGCGGAACAGGGTCGCGGCATGCAGAGGACGTGGATCGCGCTGGGCGCACTGGCCGGGCTGACCGCGGTGGCGATGGCCGCGTTGGCGGCGCATGGGCTGGGAGAGCTGGACCCGGGGGCACTGGCGATGGTGCGGAGCGGGATCGATATGCAGGGCTGGCACGCGCTGGCGTTGGTGGCCTGCGGGTTGTGGGCGCCGCGCGGCGGCAAGTTGGCGGACGCGGCGGGGGCGGCGTTCGCGGCGGGGATCGTGCTGTTCTGCGTCGCGGTCTATGCGTTGGCGTTGGGCGGAGTGCGGCTGGGGATGGCGGCGCCGATCGGTGGCACACTGCTGATGGCGGGATGGGCGCTGCTGGGGGTGTCAGCGATCGTTCGAGCGCGGAAGGCATAGAGCAGAAGCACCGTCTCAGCCGGTCGTTTCATGGCCACCGCATCCAGCACTCGGCGGTTGACCGGCGTAATGGTGGGACGTACATCAACTGAGAGATCGCTCTTCCACGCAAGTCTCCAGGATCGGAACGATTCAGTTGGCAACAGCCCCTTCGAAGTGCTTGATTAGGTAGCCTTTGGGAGCGAAGGGGAAGATTTGGCCAGCAGCGGGGAGATGGTCCGGCCGGCGACCAACGGTGATCGTGAGGAACTGCGCCGGCTGTTCGAGGACACGCGACGTCGGCTGGTCGAGACCGGGACGCGAAACCGACTGGTTCACGTCAACCGAGCGAATACGCGCGGCAATGTCCTGAACATCGCGAACGGTCGTTCTGATGAAATCTACTCTGCCTTGTCCGCCCGACGAGCTATGCGCTTCCGTGCCCTTGGTACGGATGATGACCGTGACGGCGATGAACTCAACCTGGCAGATGCTAGCGAAGCTGGGAGCGACGCCAGCAGTTATATCGATGCGGAGCTGGAGACGCGACTAGGGCCGGACGCGCTACAGAAGAAGCCGCTCAAAATATCGCGCGAGGCACAAACGGTGGAAGAGGAGCAGGGCGTCAACATCCTCTATCTCGCTCTGGGCTTCCTGACATGGTTCGAGGACAAAGCCTCTAATATCGAGCGGGAAGCACCGCTACTGCTTTTGCCTGTAGAGCTCGTGCGGAACCGGCGCACATCCACCTATGACATTCGAATCCGTGACGACGATCTGGTCATGAATTTGCCGCTCCATCAGCGTCTCAAGGACGACTTCGGAATTCACCTACCGGGTGTCGAGGTCGGAGAGGGTTGGCAGCCCTCATACTATTTCGACCAGGTAGAGGTCGCCATCACCAGCCAACAGCGCTGGTCAATTGATCGAAACGGCATTCAGCTCGGCTTCTTTTCCTTCTCAAAACTGCTGATGTTCCTCGACCTGGCACCCGCCTCGTGGCCCGATGGGTCCCTGGAATCCAACGCCCTGGTACGCGGTCTGCTTTTCGAAGGATTCGAGGCGGAACCACCGTTGTTCGGCGCAGAGAATCAGCTCGATGAAGTATTGCCACCCTCCAAGCTCTTCCATGTCGTCGACGCAGATTCCTCTCAAGCGCGTGTCATCGAAGAAGTTCGCACGGGACGCAATCTGGTGGTCCAAGGTCCACCGGGAACGGGTAAGTCACAGACCATCACAAACATAATCGCCGCTGCATCGAGAGAAGGCAAAACCGTCCTGTTCGTTGCAGAAAAGATGGCAGCGCTTTCGGTCGTGCATGCCCGGTTGGTCAAGGTGGGTCTCCAAGACATATGCATTGAACTGCATTCCAAGCGCGCTAACAAGAAAGCCGTGCTCGCCGAATTCGCGCGGACGCTCAGTGCGGCACAAGCGATCCCGAGTCGGCCAGATGATCCAACCGCTCTCACTGAGGCGCGCGACCGACTGAACGCAATTGCCCAAGCACTGCATGCACCCATCGGGGCAAGCGGCGAAACTGGTTTCAGCGTGCTGGCCCGTCAGGTCCGATTTATTGGTACAGGAGCCACGCCTCCTAGCTTTAGAACAGATGAACTAGAAACGCTCACCACTGAGCAGGAGAGCCGGCTCTGCGAGCTGATCGAGAACTACGGCGCACTTCTGACGCATTCGGGCCCACCCAGCCGGCATCCCCTCCGCGGTGTCCGCAAAATGGATCTTCAGCCGGTAGACTTGAGTCGGCTTTCGATGTCGCTGGCGCAAGCGCAAGAGAGAGTTGCGACGATCATTCAGCTCATCGAGGCAGCGACTTCAGCTGCCAAGCTTTCCTTGCCACCGAGTATGGCCATTGTTGCACCACTGTTAGACTTGCTCGATCAGTTGACCAACTTGCCGAGTGGGGCAGGTTTGCTTGCCTCGCAACTCATCAGTGCTTCCGACAAGGCACGCCTCGCTGAGACTCTCGGCCAAGCCTCGGCGTGGTCCAAGGAATGGAGCGCCGCAGCAGATATTTTTGTGGAAGACGCGTTTTCCGCGTCTCTCTCGGCCCTGCGTGCGCCGATCGCCGCTGGTGACGCGTCCTACTTCCGTCGTTGGGGATCGAAATATCGAAAGGCGTCACGCGCGTTGGCAGGGCTATTACGTCGAAGCCTGCCGCCGGCTGCGTCGGAGCGGTTGGCGCTCATCGATCTCCTGAGCGGCATACAGGAGATGCGCGCTCGCTGGGAAAAGGATGAGGCCTATTGTGCCTCTGTTCTGGGTGAATTTTGGCGAGGCGAGCAGACCGACTTCATTGGCGTGCGTGTTGTGGTCGACTGGTGCCGCAGCGTAGGAGAAGGAAGGCTTCCAATTGCGCCTGACTGGGCCATTCATCTCGCCATGGCGGCAGGTGAATTGGCAGGCCTCGCCCGCGCACTCAGGCAAGCCGAGCCGCCCGCCCGCCAAGCCCTGCGTGCTGTCACTGAGTTGTTGGAACTTGATCCGTCCACGCTGAGCGCAGCTAGCATCGAGGACGCGGACCTGCGGGATATCACTAACCGGTTTGAGGCCATCGCCAACGCAATCGATCGTTACGGCGAATGGACTCAGCTCAACCGACTCCGAGCATCGATGGAACAGCTGGGGGTAGGCGCACTCGCGGCCAGTATGGATACCGGTGCGCTGGACGGACCTCGGGCGGCGATCGAGTTGTGCTTCGCGCGTGCGGAACAGCTCTGGCGCGATGCGCTTGCAGCATCTTCCGTACTCCGCGAGGTCAGATCTCTTGATCGACATCAACTCGTTCAACGCTTTGCTCACCTGGATCTCGAGCGACTGAAGGAGAACGTGGGCGCGATCCGTGCCTCGCATCTCGCACAGGTCCCTCAAGGCGCAATGGGCGAGATGAGGGTGATCCGGGGCGAGATTGGTAAGAAACGATCCCATATCGCAATTCGCAGGCTCTTCGCTGCTGCCCCAAATGCGATCCAGAGGATCAAGCCTGTACTGCTGATGAGCCCTATCTCCGTAGCCCAGTTTCTGCCGCCTGGAGTGTTGACGTTCGATCTTTTGGTTATTGATGAGGCCAGCCAAGTCCGCCCAGAGGATGCACTGGGCGCAATCGCCCGTGCCAAGCAAATCGTTGTCGTGGGCGATCAGAAACAGCTCCCTCCTACTTCATTCTTCGATCGCCTCCTTACGGACGAGGACGATGAAGCTGACGAGGATGACGAGGGGGCTGCTCAGGCGAATCTTCTTGGCGGCGCCGCGAAACTGGGTGACCTGGAAAGTATCCTCAGCCTGTGCGAGGCACGTGGGCTAAATCCTCGAATGCTACAGTGGCACTATCGGTCGCGTGATCCGTCGCTGATTCGCGTGTCGAACCAAGAGTTCTATGGCGACAGGCTGATCCTGCCCCCTTCACCACTACAGGAAGACCCCGAGTATGGTTTGCGTTTCACGCGGGTAGACGGCGTCTACGACCGCGGAGGAAGGCGCGAAAATCGCAAGGAGGGAGCGGCGATCGTGCAGCGTGTGATCGAGCATGCCCGTCAAAACGCCAGTCTCTCGCTGGGTATTGCCACCTTCTCCTCGACCCAACGCAATCTGATCACCGAACTGCTCGAGGTCGCACGACGCCGGGATTCGGTACTCGATGAGTTTCTACATGATGGTAAGGCAGAAGACGTATTCATTAAGAATATCGAGAACGTGCAAGGAGATGAGCGAGATGTCATTCTAGTGAGCGTCGGTTACGGCCCTTCGGCACCCGGGGGGCGGCTGGGAAGTATGTCGTTCGGGCCGGTTAACGTTGATGGTGGCGAGCGACGACTGAACGTACTTTTCACCCGCGCCCGCGTGCGTTGCGAGATATTTGCATCCTTCGACCCTGGCGACATCGACCTAAGTCGGGTCAGTCGAGAGGGGCCACGAATCCTGAAGAGGTTTCTGGAGTTCGCGAAGTCAGGCCGTCTCGATCAGCCGATGCCCACCGGTGAGCTTCCCGAGACTCCTTTTGAGGAGGATGTCGCCGACGTTATCCGAAGCCTCGGCTACCTCGCCGATCCGCAGGTTGGCTCGGCTGGCTTTCGCATTGATCTTGGTATCCGCCACCCTGAGCACCCTGGCACATATGTTCTTGCAGTCGAATGCGACGGCGCGACCTATCACAGCGCGCTTTGGGCTCGTGAGCGAGACCGGCTGCGTCAGGATGTCTTGCAACATCTTGGATGGCGCTTCCATCGCATTTGGAGCACCGACTGGTTCTACAATCGCCGCACCGAGATCAACCGGCTTCGGGATGCGCTCGACGCCGCGCACGCGACATCCAGAGCAGGTGTCTCGATTGTCGGTGCAAACCAACCCCGACCAACGATGCCGATGGAGACGGACGAGATGTCGGTTGTCGAAATACCCGAGGTCATTGAGCGACAGATGCCGCGATATGTGCGGGCCATCTTTCCCGTACAAACTGCGGCGGAACCGCACGAAGCCGATCGCTCACTGCTGGCTCGACTTGCGATCCGCATCATCGAAGCCGAGGGACCGATTCACCTTGAAGAAATTGCCCGGCGAATCGCCGCCAGCTTCGGACGAGAGCGCGCAGGGTCGCGTATTCTTTCTGCGACAAGGGCAGCATTGGACAACGCGAAACGCCTCTCTCCCGACTTGGTAACTGAAACATCCTTCTGGTTCACTCGCCGTCAGTCCGAAGCGCCACCTGTTCGGGACCGCACTGGCGAAGAAGGAGCAACGCTCAAGGCATCGAATATTTCGCTGCTGGAAATCAGGGCCGCGATCGAAATCGCGCGTGAAGACAATGCTGGAGGGGATGATGCGGAACTTATACGAACAGCGGCGCGTCTATTGGGATTCCGCCGCGTTGGTTCCGAGCTGCAGGCTCGTTTGGCACAGGGCCTGGAGGCCACCTGAATGCTATAGCCCTCCAGTACCTGGGTGCCAAACCGCAGAGACCGATCACGCCGCCAGACGCTGATGCTCCGGCACGTCCAACCCGAAGAACGTCGCCGCATTCAGCCCGAGGATCTTCGCGCGCTGCACCTCGGTCAGCTTCGGCATGGTGCGCTCTATGGCTTCCGCCGAGTGCGGCCAGGTACCCTCATGGTGGGGATAGTCGCTGGCCCACATGAAGTTGTCGACCAGCCCCCACGCCTCGGCGAGCGCCAAGCCGGACGGGTCCTCCTGGAACGTCGCGAACCCGTGCGCATGGTAGTAGTCGCTCGGCAATCCCTGCAGCTTCGGGCGAACCCACATGTGATGCTTGCGATAGGCCTCGTCCATCGCATCGAGCAGCCATGGCACCCAGCCGATGCCCGCCTCGATCGTGGCGAACCGCAGACCCTTGAAGCGCTCCAGCACGCCTGACGCACACAGATTGGCCACCGGCTCGATGTTCGGTGACAGCGAGTGGGTCACGTAGTTGATCACCGCCCCGCCATTGCCGCGCGCCGCGCGCGGATCGCGCCCGGTGGAGGCGTGGAATGTGATCGGCAGGCCGGCCTCCTGGATCAGCGCCCACATCGGATCGAAGTGCGGCAGGTTGTAGTTGACGTGATCCACGTCGTGCCCGCCCCAGATCGGCTTGCACGGCAGCGACAGTGCGCGGAAGCCCAGCTTCGCGACCCGCACGATCTCAGCCATCGCACCGGGCAGATCGCCGGTGGCGATCGAGGCGACCGGCAGCATGCTCTCGGGATGCGGGCCGAACTGCTCCCAGGCCCAGTCGTTCCACACCCGGCACTGGGCGTTGGCGAACACCGGGTCCGGCGTGGCCCACATCGCTAGGCCCTTGTTGGGGAAGATGATCTCGACATCGACGCCGTCGGTGCGGTTGTCGCGAATGCGGTCGAGGACATCGGCACCGGCCTTGGAGCGCACCCAGTCCTCACCCTCGAAGCTCATGACGCGGACGCGGTCAGGACGATAGCCCTCGCAGTAGCGCCACTGCACGCCCTTGTCGTCGGTGATGATCCGCGGCACCCGGTCGCGGTACTGCGGCTCGATCCGCTTCTCCCACAGGTCGGGCGGTTCGTTGGCATGGCTGTCGGTGGAGACGATGAAATACTTCTTCGGATCTCCCGCATGCGCGGTGCGCTCCCAGCCGGCGTGGCCCGGCGTCTCCAGGCGCCACAGATTCGGGGCGTTGATGGCAACGTCGCTCATGCGATCCTCCACACTCATTGTGCCCGTCGGCGTCGCTGACTCCACCGCCAATGACCGCCTTTACTATGTCGAACGCGCGGCGCAGGCTCAGTGCTACGCGGTATCG
>Ga0209040_10004159_pt1 | contig 10972 bp, 6 predicted proteins | sample BogFormECP12_OM3_FD_188240 | JGI IMG/M metagenome (GOLD analysis project Ga0209040, IMG submission 188240) | Bog forest soil microbial communities from Calvert Island, British Columbia, Canada - ECP12_OM3 (SPAdes) (version 2) | ecosystem: Environmental > Aquatic > Freshwater > Wetlands > Bog ... | reverse complement strand
TTTGGAAGGAGTCAAATCATGCTTTGGTCGTCCCCGTCTGACTGGCAGAAGCTTGAGGTGACACCGCTTGGCATTGACGCCACGGGGTGGCAATCGGCTCCATTCCGAGAGCGTCCCGCCCCGTTCCAGTTGGTCTCAGTCGGACGGCTCGCCGAAGTAAAGGGATATCCTCTTCTGTTAGACGCGGTGGCGCTCTTGGTCACGGAGGGAAGAGACCTCCGGTTGACATTGGTCGGTGATGGACCTGAACGTGACCAACTGGAGGAGCAAGCACGCCGCCTTGGAATCGCTGACAAGATCGTCTTCGCAGGCTGGAAAACCCAGGAGGAGTTGCGCCAACTCTATCAGAACAGCGACATCTGCGTGCTTTCCAGCTTTGCGGAAGGCATCCCTGTGGTGTTGATGGAGGCGATGGCTTCGAGCGTACCCTGCGTCGCACCCCGCATTACCGGGATTCCGGAGCTGATTCGGGACGGCATCGAAGGATTATTGGTTACTCCATCGCACACTGAGGAGCTTGCAAGCGCAATCCGTAAAATGATGGATGAGCCAGACTTACGTCGCCAAATGGCCAGTTTGTGCCGCGAGCGCATTGCCGACAAATATGAACTACGCAAAAACGTTCTTCACTTATCAGAGGTGTTCAAGCGATGGATACCACGGAATGCCGAGCCTTACGATGCGCCGCGATGAGTGTTGACTCGTAGATTTCCTGCATCGTATTTGCCGCCTGCGCAAACGTGAACTGTGTCGAGATTTTCGCCGACGCGGCGGCTGCGAAGCGTTGACGGCGGGAATCATCGGTCAAGAGATCCCGCACCTGACTCGCCAATTCGGCGACGTTGTCAACTTCGAACAACAAGCCGTTCTTACCATCGTCGATAAGCTCCGGGTTACCACCCACGCGAGACGCTATAGGAGAGCAACCACATGCCATGGCTTCCATCAAGGCGTTCGAGAGTGCCTCGGATCGCGAAGGAAGCACGAAGATGTCTATTCGGTTAAGCCATTCCACAACGTCCGTCGTGGCGGGCTCGAAATGACAATCCGACTCAACTCCAAGTTGAGTGCACAGTGTTCGCAAACTTGCTTCTTCGGGGCCGCTTCCGACAATCACGAGTGACGCGCCTGGACGATGTAAGGTTGCGAACGCCCGTATAAGCGTATCTACCCCTTTTTCCGGGCGAAGCGCACAGACGGTACCGACCACTAATTGGTTGGTCGAAGAAGAGGTTCGTAATCTACCATTGTAACGAACGGTATCTATGCCGTTATAACAGAGCTGGACCTTGTGCTGGGCTACATGCTCTTCTTCGATAAGGTACCGTCTCATCCATTCACAGTTCACAACGACTGCATCAGCGATATGATCGGTAATACCAAGCAATCGCTTCAAACGCTGGGTTGTTAAATCTCGATCACCGCGCTGACTCGAAATGACAGCTGGCGTCCCCGCAAACCTCGCGACAGGTACTGCAAAGACGTTAAGCGGCGCGTCAAAGGAGTGAACGATCTGAATATGGTGCTGCCGGATGTAACGGATTAGTTGGGATGCAGCCTTGAGAACAGTCGGCGATTTGAACGAATAAACCGGCAAGTGCAGAATCGGTATGCCGGCCAGCTCCAGGTCACGCCTTCGCAACCCGTCGGGGCGAAAGCACCCCACGTGTGGAATAAATCGGTCACGCCGCAAAAACCGGGCGGTTTCAACAAGTTGCCGCTCCGTACCGCCTATTCCCAGCTCTCGTGCCATGAGTAAAACGGGAATTCGTTCTAGGCGTTTGCTATTCATTCAACTGACACTACTGAGGATCGCAAAGGAGCGGCATGATACTTGGCGCAGCTTGTCACGCCGTTGCCAGACCTGGGGACGAGAAATCCATGCGAGTAGTTGGCATCGTTCTACCATTCATGAACTAGAAGTAAAGGGGGGGCTCTTTCCCCGTCGGGACTGGACTCCTTTGCGGGGACATAGCGCGGTCCCCCCGTGAGTTTGGTGCCTTCCAGCCATCGTGTTCACTATTACTTGTTGAACTTTCCGTCTTGACTTCTGGGGTGCCGCAATTGTTTGGCCGATAACAGCGGTTAGCATAGTCGATAAGAGTATAAAAATCCAGTGGACCTCTCTGTTGATTTAGGGAAGGGCCAGGGTGTCGATGAAAATAGTTTACACATTAACTCCAATCGAGCTCTGGGTCTCACGCGATCGCCCGAACGGGACGGGAAACCAGCTACACCGGAATCCGCTTGATCGGTCCTAGCGCATTGTCTAAATAGTAACCAAGTGGAGTGGTTACTTTAGTTTCCTCCGTGCCATATAAATGGTGACTCTCGACGGATTGTTCCTTATAGTGCAGTGTTTGGCCGGTAAAGTTTCGCCCCGCCCCAAGTTCCAGCGGGTCGGAAGCGTTGACGGAGGCCTCCCAGACGGACCGGAGAAAACGACGCACGATGGACGCGAGTTTTCCCGGCCACTTATGACTGGAGCTTGTTTCATAAAACCTGCTTTCAGCGGGCCGGGGCTAAAGCCGCAATTTTTCGCGGGGTAAGGTGGTCACGCATTGTCGTTTTCCCCTGTTGCTCATGAACAGGCCACAGGTTACATCCCGCGAACCGGCGAAATATGAGGAGCTACGCTATCCTTCGTTAAGTCGGCAGTTATCCAAAATGTTCGCGGAGCTGAGGAGAATTAATGTCAATAAAAAGCACTCCTGTAGAAGGGCCCTTAGCTCTTCGACTCTGCCTGCTGGCTTCTGTGTTGTTCGTCGCATTTACAACAGCCGCGGCCATTCCGAGCTTCACGATTTCCGCCTCGCCTTCTTCTCTCACTATCGCGCCAGGGAATCAGAACAACTCGACCATCACCACCACCGTCTTAGGTGGATTCTACAACCAGATCAGTTTGTCGGCTTCGGGTGTACCCTCGGGAACCACGGTGAGTTTCAGTCTCGACCCAATTCCCGCTCCCGGCTCCGGTAACTCAACGATGACCATCAGGGTAGGCAATAACACGCCGGCGGGTACCTATCCGATCACCGTGACCGGCACCGGGGAAAAGCTTCACCGGACTACGATCGTCACTCTAACGGTGCCTGCTTCTGGAGGCAATTTCACGATTTGGGTAAACCCCGTCGTCCTCCGTGAATATCAAGGAGGTCAAGGGAACTTTAGCGTTGGGACCACTGTCAATGGTGGTTTCAACAACTCGATCACACTGTCGGTTTCAGGGCTACCTTCGGGTACGACGGCAAGCTTCAACCCGAACCCAATTCCCGCGCCGGGTGGAGGCCACTCCACTATGGCTGTCACGATCGGCAACAACACTCCGGCGGGGACCTATCCTCTCACGGTGACCGGCAACGGCGGCGGGATCAAGCACACGGCCATGTGCACCCTGGTGGTGGCTGCCAAATCGAGCTTTACGATTTCTGCCTCGCCTTCTTCCCTTAGTATTGCGCAGGGAAATCAGGGAATTTCCACCATCACAACCGCAATCAGTGGAGGGTTTAACAGCTCGATCACGCTGTCGGTTTCAGGGACGCCATCCGGAACGACCGTGGGCTTTAATCCCAACCCAATTCCTGCGCCCGGTTCCGGCAGCTCGACGATGACCATTACGGTAGGCGGCAGCACCCCAACCGGCACCTATCCCCTCACGGTGACCGGCAATGGTGGAGGCATTCAGCAACACACCACAGTCACGCTGACGGTGACCGCGCAAGGACAGCCCAACTTCACGATTTCCGCCTCGCCTTCTTCACTCAGTGTCGCGCAAGGGAATCAGGGGACCTCGACCATCACCACCGTCATCAGCGGTGGCTTCAACAGCTCGATCGCTTTGTCGGCTTCAGGGATGCCATCCGGAACGACGGTGGGCTTCAATCCGAACCCTATTCCGGCGCCGGGCTCTGGCAACTCGACGATGACCATCACGGTCGGCGGCAGCACCCCAACGGGCACGTATCCCATCACGGTGACGGGCAACGGCGGAGGAATTCAGCAGCACACCACAGTCACGCTGACGGTGACCGCGCAAGGACAGCCCAACTTCACGATTTCCGCCTCACCGGCTTCGCTCAGTATCGTGGAAGGGAATGAAGGAGCGTCGATCGTCACCACTGCAATTAGTGGTGGCTTCAATAGCTCCATCAATCTGTCCGCTGCCGGTGCCCCCACGGGCACCACCGTGAGCTTTAATCCACCAACCATTCCGGCGCCGGGTGCGGGCAACTCGACCATGACCATTACGGTGGGGAGCAGCACGCCAGTGGGAACCTACCCCATCATCGTAACCGGCAATGGAGGAGGAATTCAGCAGAACACCACGGTTACGCTCACAGTAATCGCGGCGAGTTGTCATATCACCAGCCGGCGGCCGTTTAATCCGTGGCAAGTGAAGAGCAGCTATCTCTATCCGCTGTTCGCGACGCAGTGTAGCGGCTCGGTGACGTGGTCGATAGTGGGAACGCAGCCGCCGGGGCTGGGGATCGTGACCTCGCCGAAAAATGCCCTGGCGGGAACCCCGACCACACTGGGCAGCTACACTTTCACCTTGAAGGTCACCGATTCCGCCTCGAACACCGATAGTCAGAGTGTCACGGTGCAGGTTGTTTCCTCGGTCTCGGAGCCTGTACCTGCCCCACCCAACGTGTACATCGACACCACGTACTCACTACCAGTCGGCGGAAATACATGGACTGAAGGTACGAATTGCAGCGGCTTCCAGGCTTGTATAAACTCTGCGAGTCCCGGGGATGTGATTGTCCTCCAATCCGGAAAGACCTACACTGGCAACTACATTATCCCGGCATTGCCGAACCCTAGCAATAAGTGGATTTATGTTCAGCCCTCGGCCTACAACAGTCTGCCAGCGCCAGGGACACGCATCGATCCCAGCAACGTGGCCAACATGGCCACGATCGCAAGTCCCAATCTTGGTGATGCAATTCAACTTGCAAACGGGGCAAACTATTGGAGGCTAGTCGGTCTAGAGGTGACCAGTAGCAGCACGACGAATGACAACCCTCCATGCCCCGGCAGGGGTTCTGATTTTAGATATTACAATTGCGTCACTAATGTCTTAATCGATTCTCCTCAAGTTGGCCCTCCCATTCTCACCAACAACATCACGATTGATCGTTGTTACCTTCACGGCTCTCCGACACAGGACGTGTTGCGAGGGGTAGATTTGGAAGTTATCTCCGGCGCGGTCATTGACAGCTATATATCGGACATCCACAAGAGCATACAAGAATCTCAGGCCATCCTCGCTTATTTCACACCGGGGCCGCTCAAGATCGTCGACAATTATCTGTCGTCCGCTGGAGAAAATTTGTTCTTTGGCGGCGCTGGCGTGCCGTACAATACTTACGTGCCGTCCGATATCGAGATCCGGCGCAATCATTTCATAAACCCGCTATCGTGGTTTTCCTGTGGAGACGGAGGGACCGTGCAGCCCTGTGAGTCACTTGCAGACGGGACTGTATGTCAGGGTACTAATCCCTACACTCTTCAAGTGTGCGGTAATCCCGACGCCGATCTTAACCAATGGGACATAAAAAACAATTTGGAGTTCAAGAACGCGCAGCGAGTGATCGTCACCGGGAATCTGATCGAGAATAATTGGGTGAGCGGTCAGACGGGCAGCTCTGTGCTTTTCACGATCCGCACCGGGCAAAGCGGAGATCAGGCCGTGGTGGATGACATCACCATCCAAAGCAACATCCTCAAGAACGTCGATAATGGGTTCAACTCTTTATATGCTGACGATGGATGCGACGACAATTGCACTAACAATGGAGAATCCCGTCGGGTGTGGATCGACAACAATCTCGTACTGCTGGCCAACGCACAGGATGGTTCCGAGCATTGGATCATGACGTTTTCCCCGTACCTGACGGACTATGTTTTCCAGCACAACACCGTCCTGATGATCGACGGGTCGAACTGCGGTCAGAATCAGCCGTATTTTGTGGTCGATCAACTTTGGGGTGCTCCACCGTTTGCATGGAGTGTCACCGATAATATGTGGGTGCTGGACAACGCTCTGTGTAATCAAGTAAGTGGCGATAATGGATTGCTAGGTACGACAGCGTTGGACAATGGCACCGGGGGTTACATGCGTGAGGCTACTCCATTAACCAGTCGCTTTTTTGGTAACGTCATGTTCGTGCCGAGTGGTTCCCCGGCAACCTGGCCAGCAAACAATGATGCGACTACGACGCCGTTTACTTACGTAGATCCCGGCTCCGGAGACTACCAGCTGCTCATCCCCGATTGGACGGATACCACCGACGGGAAAATTTCAGGCATCGACTGGAATGAAATACAGCAGGCTATGAATAATCCCTGAACGCTGAGTCCCACAAAACGGGTGAGGTAAGTAATCCACACTGCTCTGATGTGTCTAGACACATGCCCGGCTCCATGGTCTCCGATCACATTTGAGCCGGGTCCTCATCCACTGGCCCGACCGGTTCCGTTATAGACAGATAGGTTCGCTGTTGCGCGCCGCGCGGAGAAAGAACGCCCATTCGGAAGCGTTCGTGCAGTGTCCCGCCATCGCGCGATTCTCCTGGACTTTCAACAGGCCACCTTCATTCTCTGTTCGATTCGAAGAGCACCAAGTTCAAACTGCAGCCCAGCCCGGTACCGACTCACCTCTCCAGGTCCAGCCAAAGAAGAATAAAGAAGAATAGTGTACTGGAATCCCTCGATGGGTATATAGTGTAGGGCCGTTGGCAACTCAAAGGGAAATTCCGGTTGAACCTGCATGCTGGCGGCTCGGGACAAAGATCGCGTTCCGTTTCGCGTTTGTCTACTTCTTGCTTGGCAGCCTCTACTATCCCTTCCACTTACTCCCAATTCCTCCTGTTCTCCAAATCTCCGAGTTGTACAACTCGCTGTGGTCGGCAACCGTTCCATGGGTCAGCAGGCATGTTCTGCACTTGTCACACGACTTCGCCATGGACTACCTCAATACGGCTGCAGGCAGTAAGGACACGACGTATGTCTACGTTCAGACGCTCTGTTATCTGGTGATCGCAGCAGCGGCGACCGTGATCTGGTCATTGCTGGACCGCCGCCGCCGCAACTACGAGTGGCTGCACAAGTGGTTTATGGTGTATCTGCGTCTCGACTTGGCAGCCACCATGATCCCATACGGCGTCGTCAAAGTTTTTCCCTGGCAGTTCCCCCCGCCCTCTCTCTCGAAGCTACTGGAAACCTACGGCGAGTCCTCTCCGATGGGGCTGATGTGGACTTTCATGGGAGCCTCACGGATCTACAGTTTCTTCGGTGGTGTCATGGAACTACTGGCAGGGCTGCTGCTGGTGGTTCCTCGACTGGCGACTCTGGGAGCTCTGGTTTGCATAGGGGTGATGAGCAACGTCTTGATGTTGAACTTGGGGTATGACGTACCGGTCAAACTCGGCTCAATTCACCTGGTCCTGAAGGCAGGTTTGGTAATCATCCCCGATTTGAAGAGGTTGGCAGACTTCTTTGTCTTGAATCGCCGGGTTGAACCAGTGTCAGCGCGGCCGCTCTTCCGTCGCCGTTGGCTAAATCGGGTTGCGATCGCATTTCAGGTGGCATTCGGCATAGTTTTGTTGGCCTACAACCTTTCTCACACTGGCCGCAGGGCGCAGCAGGCGATCCAGCGCCGCGGCACAGCACCATTGTATGGCATTTGGTGGGTGGACGAATTCAAGATTGATAACCAGGTGCGGCCGCCGTTACTCACAGATCCGATTCGTTGGCAACGCATGATCGTTGAGTCTACCGAAGACGCTGTGGTGCAGCCAATGACAGGCCCGGTTCGATACCTGTATCTGCATTTCGAAAGACAAAACACTAAATTCACCTTGACCAGGTATGAATCGAATTGGATTGCCGAATTCGCCTACGAGAATCCTCAGCCGGATGTTCTCATTCTAACGGGGAAGATGGCCGGACAACCCGTGAAGGTCACGTTGCACAAAGAAGATGAAGCGAAGTTCTTGTTGAACAGCCGTGGATTTCATTGGATCCAGGAATACTCTGCCAATCGTTAATTGGTCCCACAAGTTGTGTAGGTAGAGTCATGCATTAAGGTGTCGTTGAGGCGGAGAAACCGAATGCGTCGAAGCAAGCGGTGGGCTGCGGCCTCAAGGACCCGCGTCCGGATTCATGGCCGCCTGTAAGCTAGCGGCATTGACTCCCGCCAGGGCGCCGTCGCTTGTCTGAGTCCATTTTGGTGCAGTCAGTTGATAGTTTCCCGCGGCGGGATCGGCAAAAGCGATTTTCGTTTGAAGCGAGTTTCTGGGAGGGTAGGAGGGCATTGTATCACCCGAAGGAACATACATGACGTTACCCATAAATCGTTTGTCCAGCGGGGCAGGGTCGCCCATGTAGTAAGTCAGTCCGCGTGTCCCCAAAAGACCGGCACTGTCGCCCGAGGGCTGCCGCGACAGCACGTTGTCGAGCACCCACAAGTTGTGCGTGTACGGCTGTAACGGGGGCCACGGCCATCCTTGGACGGAGTTGAACCACAGTGACTGGTCTGCCGTCGAGTAGTCAGCGAGAACCATCGTGTTGTGCTGAAAAACCACGTCAGTAAGATTGACAGCAACGCTGAATCCCCAATTGCGATCCCAACCGGGACTCTTCGAGGGCATAAAGAGAATGAGATTGTTGTCAATCTTCAGGCGCTTCTCCTCCCCCGGCCACTTACAACTAGGCGGTTTGCACCCGTCGTCCTGCTCGAGAGTGCTAAAGCCAGAAACCACATTTTTTAGTATGTTGCTTTCGATTGTAATGTCATCTACAACGGTGTTAGGGCCACCTTGATCATCAGCAGTACGCGGGGTCAGCACAACAGAGTAACCTATCTGCCCACTTTTCCAGTTATTCTCCAGGAGGTTTCCGGTAACGATAGCGCGCTGTGCACTCTTAAACTCCAAGTTGTTCTTGACCGACCACTTAAACGGAGGGATCGTCGTCAGTGGTATCCAGGAGAGAGGTTTGAATAGCCAGTTCCAACGTATCTCGATGTCGGATGGGACGTATGGATTCGTTGTGCCTCCTGCCCCGCCAAACATGATGTTTTCCGTGGTGGAAGACACTAGGTTATTTACGATCTTGATAGGTCCAGGAGTGCGGTACACGAGAATTCCCTGAGAATCCATCGTGGAATCGTGAATGTCTGAGATGTAACTGTCTATGACGGCGACAGCGATTCCGTTCGCGACAACTCCTTGACGAACATCTTGCTTCTCTGATCCATGGATATAGCAACGGTCTATCGTGATGTTGTGCGGAAATTGGTCCTGTCCTACGAGCGCCGGTGCAACTCGTTGCGCAAAGTCACGCAGATGCGACTCCACGTCGGATGATGCGCTATCGATGTTAACCAGATGATACACTCGCGGCGCACCCTCAGATGGAGTAATCTCCAGACCTATGATGCGATAGTTGGCAGCGCCGGGCAGAACTGCAATGGCGGACGTACTGTTAGGGGTCTGGACTCTAGCCATGTACTTCGCCTCGGCTGGAGAAGTTCTCCGACCGGGTCGCGCCAGACTATCGATGGCGGAGCTTTCAATGTAGATCCAACCTGTACCCGTTTTTGGTGCGAGGGCAAAGTTGCCGATAAAGGTGGCTCCAGCCTCCAGGATGACAGTACCACCCGGATTTACCGCATCCAGGGCAGACTGCAGGTCCCCACCGTTCCTCACGAAGATCCTGGCTCCTTCCGGATGACGGTACGAGGTGTCAACATAAACGCGAGGCATCTCCGGGACTGGCTGCTGGCCTAGGACGCCGGTTGCAATCGTCAGCCACAGAAGCAATGAACACGATATGCGGGTGAGTATAGGCATTTTGCCAGCGGGCCAGAATCTGGTGGACTTGCCGATGTCTAGAAGTCCAGAGCACTGACGAGAACCCAGTATCGCATGCTAACGGTGCATTCTCCAAGAGCAGTCTCTTCCAATACAAGATGAGCCTAACTAGTACTTAGTTGCTAAAATTCGCGTACTATGCGCGAGAGCTAAACCACTGATTCCAAAGCTAATTGGATACACGCTAACCTCCGCAACTAAGTATTAGTTTGGGACTCAGGCGCTGATTTGCCATCGGATAAATCCGCTGCAGCTTCTCGTCGATCTGCTGGCCGAGACGAAACGGATCCATAGACAGGCGAAGCTTCTTCAGCTCCGCGACCCGCTTGGCATCCGCCTGCCCGCTAGCCAGGACTCGCTGCAAGGGAGTTTGTGCGGTGTCATAGACGCGGCAACCTTCGAGGACGCGGCGAACCTTCGAGCCCGCCCGAACTTTTTTTACCAGCTTGACCGAGGGCAGATACAAGTTCAGCCACAATCGCAATTCTTGGCGGTACAGATCGTTGATGGCCGTCCCCGCCGTCGGTGAGTCATAGCGTTCCCAGCCAATAGCTTCCATACGTGGGTCCAGTTCTTCTGCTCCACATGCGCATTGTCATCCTTCTTGTAAGGACGCCCGCGGGTGAGCTGAATCTGGTTCTCCTCACACCAGTGCCGCAGATGCCAATTGATGAACTCCGATCCGTTATCAGAATCGAGTCCCAGCAGGTCGAACGGCAAGCGGCTGCGGATTTCCTCCAGCGCTTGCTGCACCACCACCTGGCTCTTGCCCAGCAGCGCCCGGGTCTCGGTCCAGCCGGTGTAAATATCGGTCAAGTTCAGGGACTGCGCAAACTCCCCCGCCCCAGAATTCCCCGAATGCGAAACCAGGTCGATCTCCGCGAAGCAACGGACTGAACTTCGTTCAGATAGGAACGGAAGGAACTCGAGCTGAGCGATGATAGGTGGGCTGGAGATTGCGGCAAGCTACGGCCCGAAATCGGCATTGGTGCTTCATAAGCCCGCCGCGAAGCATGGGTCTGAGGCTGCGGATAGGTTAGTGATGACGTCTGCGGAGCAGTGCAGCGATCTCGATCAGGAGACTGCAAGGATTC
>Ga0209040_10004158_pt1 | contig 10973 bp, 14 predicted proteins | sample BogFormECP12_OM3_FD_188240 | JGI IMG/M metagenome (GOLD analysis project Ga0209040, IMG submission 188240) | Bog forest soil microbial communities from Calvert Island, British Columbia, Canada - ECP12_OM3 (SPAdes) (version 2) | ecosystem: Environmental > Aquatic > Freshwater > Wetlands > Bog ... | reverse complement strand
TGGTATGTGACCGTCAAGGCAGCGCATCACAAGACTCGGCGCATAGTTCTCGCGCGTGGCGTGCGCGTCTACTCCCAGCCCTCGCGCACGGCGATCCACATCGCGCTGACCAAAGAAGGGAAGCGCATGCTGAAGGGCGTCAAGCGGATGAAGATGAACGCCGAAGTGACCTTCAGCGTCTCAGGTGGTCCGACGATCACGTGGGCGGATCCCTTCACGCTGCACTGACCCGAGCCGGAAGGCGTGATCAGCAGCGTCCCGCTGGGCTCAGCTCATCGCCGGTGGGTCATGCGCGCGGCGCGCCATTGCGCGTGCGATCTGTTGGTGTTGTGATTCGCTCCAGCGGGCGACCCAGGCGAGAAAGGAATCCCCTCCGGTCGCCTCGGGGATGTCGGTGTCGTCTATCTCCACCTCGGCATCGAGGTCGGCGAGAACTTCCGGCCAGTCCTTACGATCAGTGGCTTCGAGGATGCGACGTGCTACCGCTACGTTCTCCTGCGACATCGCCTACGCCTCCAGGCCGGCGGCTTTGAAGGCCTCGTGGCGGATTGGGTAGAACTCCGCGCGGGCCATCTTGCCGTCGCGGATGGTCCAGATCGCGGTGCCGTTCATCGCGACCTCCTCGGCGCGACTCTCTCGGCGTCCATAGTCGCGAATCAGCAGGAGGACCCGGTCGCCCAGGTCGATGGCCTCCTCTACTTCGATCCGATAGGTCACCCACGGCGCAAGCCAGTCCAGCCACAGACCCCTGAGGCCATCCAGCCCGGCGTAGACTTCCTTGCTGGGTGTCGAACCGAGAAAAGCGCACTCGAAGTCGGGCTGGAAGAGGTCAGCGATTCTCTCGGCCACCTCCGCCCACTGTTTCTCGTCGCCGAAGAGTTGCACCAGATCGAGATCGGCTGGTTGCAGCCCAACGACAAGCTCCACGTTCTCCTGCGACATCGCCTACCCCCGCTCCTGCGCGAGGCGTTCGGCGGCAGCGCGGGCCTCGTCGAGTTCGGAGTTTGGGTAGACGATCACGCGAACGACGCGTCCGTCCTCGGTGATCCAAACGTTGGGCTCCCACTGGGTGACGTGGCCGGTCGTACCCGTCGGACGCGCGGTCTGCAGAACCCTCACGAACGCGACGCCGCTTCCGGCGCGCGCGAGCCAATCTTCCTGGAAAGCGCGAATAGCGTCTCGTCCGTGGACGACGACTCCGGTGGTCCGCGTCATGTCCAGCACCGCGTCGTGCGTGAGGAACCGCTGCGCCTCATCAAGATCCCCGGCGCTGATCGCCTCAAAGCAGCGACGCAGAAGCTCCACTAGGTCGGGGGTCGTGGACTCCTCAGACATCGCCCGGCCAGTATCCCGCCTGGTGGCTCCACGCGGACGCTCCTGACGCACGCCTTCGCCGCGTTGTCCGCAGGGGTCGACGGCTTCGGCCATCATGCCCCTGCGAGACGAGATTCTCCAGGCTCAGCGAGCGCGCTCAGACCTACTGAAGTGGAAGCTGGGCCTCGTAGGAATCATCGGGTCGATCGGAGTTGGGACTTGCCGGAGCGCGGCCATCGACGCACGGCGACCTCGTGCTCTGCGCCGTCCCGCTCGTCTGCGCCTACGTAGACATGCTGTGCCGACACCTGTCGCTCCGCATCCGCGTGATCGGTGCCTTCTTCGAGGGTACGCCGGCCAACGAGGAAGCCGCGAAATTTACGGACTACGAGGCGTTCGTCGAAGAAGCCCGCAAGAAAAAGGACCCCTTCGTGCTCGAGAGCTGGGCCCTCACATGGTCCACCGTGGTCCTGTCTGCCGCGATCATTGTGTACGGGATAGAAACGATCAACCAGACCGCGCAAGACAGCGAAGCGATTGGTATCGCTTTCATCCTCAGCGGAGCTATCGGCCTCATAGCGACGATCCGGGTTTGGTACGAGTACAGAACGCGCGCGAAGGCGCTGGAGACACTCGCGCAGCAACAGAAGGCCGCCAAGACACCCGCGAACCCCTAGCAGCGCGCAGCCCTGGCTCGCCGCGCAGGTCAGTAGCCCTCCACACCCCCCCTCGAAAGTTCAGAAGGGCCGCTCGCGACCCAGCCCCAACGTCCCCTTTTTTCAACGCGAACGTAGAAGCGGAATCTTGGGATGAGCGCTGAGATGGAATCGCGCAACGGGGATCTCCACGGGATCATGCGACATCGCCTACTCCTCGATGCCGAGGTCGGCGAGCGCGCGATTGCGGTCCAAGTAGATGACGAGCCTGGTGACCTTGCCGTCGCGGATGTGGAACACGTGTGCCGATTGTGTCCGCATCTGTCCGAGCTGCAATCCGCTGGCCTTGCCGCGTCCGCTGCGGTGATCGAACACGAGCACGCGCGCTTCGTCCAACTCGCGGTACTCATCCACCACGAAGCGCAGGTCGTCCCAGGCGTCCAGGTAGGTCCGCGCGCCCTCTGCCATCCCGGAGACGCCAATCCAGGTTCCGGGTTCGGGCCCTTCGGCCCGGACGTACTCGATCTCAGGGTGCGCCCAGTCCGCCGATCCGAAGTCGCCACGTTCCCAGGCCGCGTAGATCGAGCGCACAAGGTCCAGGTTCTCAGACACCGCCTACCCCCGTTCCTCGGCGAGGTGTCCGGCGGCAGCGCGTGCTTCGTGAAGATCACGGTAATGCGTGGCCTTTACGATGACCTCACCAGACCACACGAACAAAGACGTGTGTCGCAGCCGGATCTGCGGCCCCCCTCCGGCCGACGATCCCGTCTGGACGGCAATCACCAGCACGATCCCGCTGCCGAGGTCGTGCAACTCCCGGATCTCGAGCCTCCACCCCTCGAGTGCGCCAATCCAGTCTTCGAAGAAGTTGCGTATCGCAGCTGGTCCGGCGTATGTGCCGAGCCCCGAGGGCGATATGTCCCACACCGAATCAGGGCCATAGAACGTCATCATCGCGTCAGAGTCGCCGCTGTTCGCAGCGGCGAAGGCTCGGCGTGTCAGCTCCAGGACGTCGGCGCTCGTGTTCTCCTGCGACATCGCCTACGCCTCCAGGCCAACGGCTTTGAGGGCCTCATTGCGATCGAGGAAGATGCGGATGCGACTCATCTTGCCTCCAATGAAGTCGTAGACGTTCGCGGTTTCAGCGCCGGTCACGAGCCCGCTGGCGCGGCCGGTCGCCCCGACCCGCAGAAGGGCGATCACATTGTTTCGAGCCAGTATCGCCCATTGGTCAGACCTTTACAGGGCTCGTGGCGCTGTTTCGCGAGGCTGCGTCGGGCGAGCCCTCGCGTGAGGCGTGCTTCGACGGGTGAGCGGGGGCGCGGGTGCAGGACGCCGAGACGCTCGCTTTTCGTCTCTATGAAGGAGGGGCTGGTTGTCAAGTGGCGGTCTGTGGTTCGGGTCGTCCTTTCGCGGCTGTTGGTTTTGGAGCGACGCTCATGTCTCTATGGCCTCCTCGCCGTGAGGATCAGGCGGAATTGGATGTTCGCTCGGGCGCAAGTCCGAAAAGGGCGGTCAGGCCGCCAGACGAAGAGCGGCGCCTCGGGGAGCGAAGTTCTCCTTGCGGGAAAGCATGTGCCAGATCGCGTGGGCGAGTCTTCGTGCGAGGTCGACCTGGGCGACCTTGGCGCCGCGCTGCTTTCCGAGCCGGCGCTTGGTTCGCTCATAGCGCTCGGCGTAGGCGGGGTGCCTTAGCGTGTGCATTGTCGCCTCGAGTAGCGCCCAGCGCAGGTAGGTGGGCCCGTGCTTGGTCAATGGGCCGCGGCGATCCTTCTCCCCGGAGTGGTTCACGCGCGGACAAAGACCCGTGTATCCGGCGAGCTTCTGTGGCGATGGGAAGCGCTCGATCTCGCCGATCTCGGCGGCGATTGTGAAGGCGAGGACCCAGCCGATCCCGGGCACCGTCAAGAGCAGCGGGACGTAGGGGTGCTCGGCGTGGCCCTCCTTCAGGCGGCGGTTGATCTCCGCGATCTGGCGCTCGAGGTCGTCGATCAGCTCGATCGAGGCGGTGATGTTGCCCCGCCAGGGCTCGGGCACCTGCAGTCCCTTCAAACAGCCCTCGGCCCTCGAGGCCGAACAGGTCGGTGACCGGGCACGGCTTGCCGAAGTTGATCAGCGTTGAATGGATCCGGCACTTCAGGGCGGACTTGTGCTTGACCAGGTGCAACCGGAAGCGGGCGAGCTCACGCTCCTCGCGGACGCTCGGATCAGGCAGCCAGATCGCCGGCACCAGGTCGCGGTGACTGAGCACCGCAAGGACCTTCGAGTCGATCTTGTCGGTCTTGCATGCCAGCGGCGCGAGACCCTTGACCTTCTGGGCGTCGGCGATCTCGACAGACCAGCCCTGCTGCTCGAGGGTGTCGTGGACGATCCTTGCGCCGGTCATCGACTCGATCACCGCGCAGACCGGCTCGCAATGGACCTCCTCGATGCGGCGAGCGAGCCTTCTAAGCGAGTCGACATCGGGCGCTACGGCGAGCTGGTCCAGATGCTCTCCCCGATCGGAGAGCAGGCAAACATCAAGCTTCTTTCGACTTAGATCGAGTCCAGCGTGCAACATGTAAACGGGCCTCCTCGAGGTTGGTTCTCGATGACAAGCGGAGCTTGCCACCGAGGAGACCCTCCTTCATGGCAGTCCGAAGCGAGCGTAAAGCAGGGCGCCGCGGAGACGCTCGGATCTCACGCAAAGCGCTAGCCGGCGCCACTTCAAAGGACAGGATGCTCGCCCAGCCGAGCGTTTGGGAATATTACCCGCGCGATTTGCCAGCCTGAGGACCACGCCTCCTAGAAGGCCGGGCTCTTCGGAGGTTTCCCGGTTCGCGCGAAGCGACAATGCTGCACTACGCAAGCACAAGAGTAAGGGCGATGATGATCACGAAGGCGCTCTGTAACGAGTGCACGATGATCCCCATCCAGGCGCTCTGGAACCGTCGCGAGGGATATGCGAGAAGGAAGATGCCTTCGACGAGGGCGCTTGGAATGCTCCACGGCTGATGCAAGTGGTAGACCGCGAACAACGCCCCGTTGGCGACCCAGTCGCGCCTTCCGAAGACAGCTCGCATTCGCGGCAGCAGTAGCCCCCGGAAGAGGAGCTCCTCGCCGAGGACGGTGTTGAAGACGGCGAGCACGACGACCACGGCAAACCAGCCCCACGCACCGCGGAAAAAGTCTTCGCCACGTCGGAGCTGAGGACTCGGGCGAAATCCCTAGGCGAGGGCCCTGGGATCGACGGTACGGTCTGCCAGAGGGCGACAAGAACGACGAAGAGAAGCGCCCACCACCAGACCCTTCCGCCCACCCGGCCGGTCTTCGGATCGCGGGGCGGCAATAGCCACAGGGCCTCGCGCACGCGCGACCATTCGAGTCTCCCGAGCTCCCGCCTGATGAGGATCAGGACCAAAACGAATTGCCAGATGAGCCCCGCGGTGAGGCAGATCAAAAGCGCTTCGGCGACCGGGTCACGGCCCTCAAGTTGATCCCTGAGCCAGGGAGCGACGACCCAGGCGAGAACGCCCATCGGTACAACCGCCGCTGCCCACACTCCGAGGATCTGAGCGAGCGAGTACTGCCTTACGGCTTCATACCGATCAACCGGCGCGACTTGATTGAGAGGCTGAGCCGGCGCTTGCGACGAGGACGGCTGCTGTTGCGGCGACGCCTCCCGCTGCGACTCCTGACTCTCGCGGTCGGGCGGATTCACGGAGTGCCTTCTTTGGCGGTGTAATCACACCCTCGGTCAACTGGGCAAGGGACCCGGTGTCGCGCTGATGATGTACTTCGTGTGAGCTCCTCTGGATCTCGGGTTTGCTTGCTCGCAGTATCCCACCCTACCCGCGTCGACCAAGTGGCGATCCGGTGACGACACGACGACCCCGGCTTGCTCGACGCAGCGACATCCCACCGTGAGGCTTCCGAGCGCCGACACCGGTCCCGGGCGTGTCCGAAACGCTCACCGACACGCTTGCTCGACGAGTAATGCAAGCGCTCGCCACGTCCGCGCTTCGCTTGCGCATGGACCGACAAGCAGGCGCGTTTGGCGTTGGCCTACAGACGCTCGCTTGGCATTGCCCGCGAGCGGGCGCGCGGAGGACGCCGCTCCACACGTCCCCCTGTGGTGCGTCCGCGGCGGCGGCTCGGACCGGGCGCGGGGAGCCCCGGCCCGACCCGGATCACGTCTACGGGAAAAGGCGGATGCGGCGCGGGTGCCCGACCGCGACCTTGTTCTCAAGGCGGGCGGGCCAGGCTGTCATGAGGGGCACTTGGGCACGACCTGCGACGCGGAAGAAAGCGACGGCAGATGTCCGTTCAGCAGCACGACGCCACGGTCACATCGAGACCTCTGCCGCGAGGCGTCCAGCCGGCTCAAAGGGCGATTCACGCAAAAGGCGTGACGACCACTCACCACGCCGGGCGGCACGCTGCGGACCCTCCTCAACAATACGGAAGGAATGACAATGTCTACGCACCAAGGAGCGCTCGGGTCGTTCAGCCGCAAGGCCGACGGTAGCGCGCCGTCTAATGCACTGGAGGAGCCATTCCAAAGGTTCGCCTCGCAGCTGGCGAGGTATTGGTGGGCCGAGCTTGCCATTGGCGTGCTATGGGTGGTGATCGCCGCGGTGGTGCTCAAGTTCGACCACGCCTCGGTCACGACCGTCGGCGTGCTTACGGGGCTGATGTTCCTGCTGTTCGCGGCGGAGGAGTTCGCCCTCGCAGCGCTCGACTCCAGCGGAACCCGCTGGCTGTGGGGACTCTTCGGCGTGCTGATGACGGCGGCCGGAGTCGTCGCCCTGATCAACCCGGTCAACACGTTCGTGGACTTCGCAGAAATCCTCGGCTTCGTGTTCATGCTGATCGGAGTGATGTGGCTAGTGCGCGCCTTCTACGAACGCGTCATCAACGACCTCTGGTGGCTGACTATGACCAGCGGGATCCTGATGATGATCATGGCGTTCTGGGTCAGCGGCCAGTTCTTCCTGACCAAGGCCTACACGCTGCTCGTGTTTGCAGGGATCTGGGCACTGATCACAGGCATAACCGACATAGTGCGGGCGTTCCAGCTCCGTCGCCTCGCCGCTGATGCCTGACAGGCCGAAGGGGTGGATACGGAGCTCGCCGAGGCGCCTGCCGCACGGGCCCGCGAGGAGGGGATCACGACCTTCACAGCCCTCTTCCTAGCCGCGAGCAAGCACGTCCTCGAGCTGCTTCGGAGACTGGGCGAGGGGAGGATCCTGAGCCAGGAACAGGGGGCGTCGAGCTCAGCATCGAGCTCCGCCCCCGCTCGTGAGCTTCCGGCCTTTTGGCTGCTCGTGCCCGGGGCGACCGCCCGCGCGATCGTCGTGCCCTGAACGTATAACGATCGGCTCTCTCCGGCCCCGCGATCGCGTATCGCCGGCGCTGCGAGCGGCGGGCATGGATCAGGCGTGGCCGCTAGCGGAACCCATGACGGCACGCGCGGCGGGGCTCCCGCAGGGCGCTCGCGCGTCATCGGCGTGCCGCAGCTCGCGCTGATCCTCCTCGCCGCGGTTTTGACGCTGCGCAACATGCCGGCGGTCGCCGAGTACGGGTGGGCGAGCGCCTCCTACTACGTGCTGGGCGCGCTCGTGTTCCTCATCCCCCTCTCGATGGTGGTGGGGGAGCTCGGAACGGGCTGGCCGCTGGCCGGCGGGAACTACGCGTGGGTCCGCGAAGGCTTCGGGGACCGCCACGGCCTCTTCGCCGTGTGGGTCAACTGGGTCACGAACCTCACCTGGTTCCCCGTCGTCCTCTCGTTCTTCGCCGCCACGGTCGCCTACGTCGTCGATCCCTCGCTGGCCGAAGACAAAGTCTACGTCGTGCTGATGGTCGTGGGCGTCCTCTGGGTTCTGACGTTCGCGAACTACCTCGGGACGAAGTGGATGCTGCGGTTGAACAACCCCTCGGTCGTGATCGGGACCCTGTTCCCGTGCGCGGTGCTGATTGCCGTCGGGATCTACTGGCTGGTCTCGGGCAGGCACAGCCAGATCCCGTTCGCGACGAGCAAGCTCGCCCCAGACCTCAGCAGCATCGGCGGGCTCGTCTTCTTCGTCGCCGTGATTCTGGGGTACGCGGGGATGGAGGTCGGCGGCTTCTACGCGAGGGAGGTAGAGAACCCGGAGCGTGACTACCCACGGGCGATCACCGGCGCGACCGCGCTGATCGTCGGAGCGTCGATCCTCGCGACGCTCGCGATTGCGATCGTCGTCCCGCACGCGAAGCTCTCGCTGGTCGCCGGCATCCCCCAGGCCTTCACCGAAGTGTTCAAGCAGATCGGCGCCGCCTGGGCGGGGAAGCTGATGTCCGCCCTCGTCGCCCTCGGCACCCTCGCCCTCGTGAGTACCTGGCTGCTCGCGCCGTCGAAGGGGCTCTACGCGACGGAGCGCTCCGGCGACCTTCCGCCGTTCCTTCACCGCGTCAACCGCCGTCACGTGCCCGTCGCGCTGCTGATCCTGCAGGCGATCCTCAGCTCGGTGTTCGCGCTGCTGTATCTGATCGCTCCCGGCGTCAGCACCGGCTTCTGGATGCTCTCCGCGCTCACCGCGCAGATGCTGCTGCTGATGTACATCCTGGTGTTCGCCACGGCGATCAAGTTGCGCTACTCGCAGCCCGACGTCGCGCGCGCGTACGAGGTTCCGGGCGGGATGGCCGGCATGTGGATCGTGGGGGGGACCGGGATCGCCGGGTGCGTGTTCTCGTTCGTGCTGGGCTTTGTCCCGCCGAGCGAAGTCAAGCACTGGCCGACTCCGATCTACGTGGCGGTCATGGTGGCGGCGATCGCCGTCATGTCGGTGCCTCCCCTGATCATCGAGCGGATCAAGAAGCCGAGCTGGGTTGACCCCCACCCCGACCCGGTGCTACTCGACGCGACGCCCGAGGCCGCGTCGGCGACGAAAAGCGCCCGCGCAGGCCAAGCGCCCGCGACCGGATGACTAGCCCGCGTGGGCTCGAACCCGCAGCGACCATTGTCAGACGGAACGTGCGGAGTTGTCAGACGGCCGGGCGGCGGCCGGTGCGGGCGCCGCTGGCCGCAGGTCTTACGTCTCGATCGGCAACTCAGGCGTCTTTCCCCACTCGACCCACGAGCCGTAGTAGACGCGCACGTCGGGATAGTCGAGCAGGTACTTCAGCGCGAGCCACGCCTCGCTCGCCCGGTTGCCGATGGTGCAGTACGTGATCACCTTCGCGTCCTTGCTCACGCCCGCATCCTCGAGCACACGGCGTAGATCGTCGGGAGGCTTAGGAGTCCCATCCTCGGCGCGTAGCTCGTCGATGGGGACGCTGACAGCCCCTGGCACGTGACCGGCACGCCCGGCGTCCTCGGTCGCCCCCGATGGCCAGAAGCGCTCCCCGCTGTACTCGGACTCCGCGCGGACATCCAGGACGATCGTGGCCGGGTCGTTGATCGCGTCCTCCACTGCGGCGCGGTCGGCGAGCAAACCCGCATTCTCCGCGACCGCTGGGTGAGCGCTCGTGGAAGCCTTCGGCGCATCCGTGCTCCACTCGTTTCCCGCTTGCGTCCACTGGTCACGTGCGCCCATCAGGATCCGCACGTCCTCGTGGCCGTGCGCCTTCAGCAGCCAGAAGCCGAGCGGCGCGCTGTAGCCGTATACGACCACCCGCCTCTGCGGCGAGATACCGGAGCGCGACAGCAAACGCTCGAGCTCCGCCAATCCGACCGGTCTGTACGCCTCATCGCGCAAGTCCGCGTAGGCGTTCCACAGCACTGCACCGGGAATGTGGCCCTCGTCATAGGCGGCGCGGCTGACGTCGACCTCGACGATGCGAATGCTCGGATCGCCGAGGCGCGCAGCGATCCAGTCGACGTCGACGATATCCTCCGCGCCAGCATCCGGAGGGGTCATCCGCTCAGACTGAATCGGCGTACGCGCAGCACACGGCCAATGTTGCCAGAGCCGCAGTCATCGTGCTCTCAGCGCGAGCCTTCTCCTTCGCCAAGGGGTTGCAGCAGTCCAGCCCGGCGCCACCTCCGCTACCGCAAAGGAATGTGATGAAGGAGGCCCCCTTCGGTGGCGCGATCACTTGTCACCGAAGACCGAGCCTGGAGGGAGGCCTCGTACATCATGTTGCACGTTGGGCTGGATCTCAGTCGCAAGCGCGTGGATGTCTGCCTGATCTCCGATCAGGGCGAGCTCGTCGACGAGCTGGCTGCACCGTTCGATGAGGACGGCTTAGGCCGCTTGAGCGAGCGTGTCGCGGCCAAGCACACGGGCCGGGTGCGCGCGGTCGTGGAGTCGATGAACGGCGCTCGGTTCATCCACGACACGCTCCCAAGGCTGGGACGTGCTCGTCGCCGACGCGCAGCGCGTGAAGGGACTCGCGCCGTTGGCGTGCAAGACCGACAAGATCGACGCGCGCGTACTGGCCGAGCTGTCGTTTCGTGATCTGGTGCCGGCGATCTGGCTGCCCGACCCGCAGGTGCGCCGCGAGCGCGAGCTCGCAAGGTCTCGCCTGCATCTGGTCCGCCACCGCTCGAGCCTGAAGAACCGCATCCACTCGACGCTGATCACGTTCGGCAAGCCGTGCCCCGTCGCAGACCTGTTCGGCGTCGCCGGGCGCAAGCTGCTCACGCGTCTCGAGGTCCCTGAGCCGTGGCGGGAAAACGTCGAGGCGAGCGTCATCCCGATCGATCAGCTCGACCGTCAGATCGACGCGGTCGCCAGCGAGCTCAAGTACGTAGGCGCCGAGCACCCCTACGTGCCTTTGCTGATGACCGCGCCCGGCGTCGGTTGGCTCGTCGGGTTCTCGATCGCGTGTGAGATCGGCGACATCAACCGCTTCTCCTCGCCGACGAAGCTGTGCGGCTATCAACCTCCACGGGGCGGAAGTCCTCCCACTGGTCAAGCCACCGACGCCACGCCGAGGCCATCCCGGCGATGCCCTCGGTGCGGTCGGGATCGAACTCGATGTCCCTGACGAACTCGATGTCGATGTGCGCCCAATCGACTCGACGGAAATCCCCGCGTTCCC
>Ga0209040_10004157_pt1 | contig 10974 bp, 11 predicted proteins | sample BogFormECP12_OM3_FD_188240 | JGI IMG/M metagenome (GOLD analysis project Ga0209040, IMG submission 188240) | Bog forest soil microbial communities from Calvert Island, British Columbia, Canada - ECP12_OM3 (SPAdes) (version 2) | ecosystem: Environmental > Aquatic > Freshwater > Wetlands > Bog ... | reverse complement strand
GATGCTCTCTTGCGCGTAAGTTACCGGCTCGGGATCGCCGGGGCCGTTCGACAGAAAGACGCCATCGGGCTTAAGGGCCAGCACGTCGTCCGCGCTTGTTGTGGCCGGGACGACCGTCACGCGGCAGCACTCGCCAACTAAGCGCCGCAGGATGTTGTGTTTGATGCCGTAGTCATACGCGACCACGTGATGCTTCGGCGGCGCGTCCTTCACTCCGACAACTTGCGTCGGTTCGTGCGAGCGCACGCCTTCATCCCACTCGTAGACGCTGCGGGTGGTGACTTCCTTCGCCAAGTCGGTGCCGTCCATCTTCGGAATGGAGCGCGCCTTGGCGACCAGCTTCTCGGTGTCAGTTTCCAGTGTCGAGATGACCCCGCGCATGACGCCGTTCGTCCGCAGGTGCCGCACCAGGGCGCGGGTGTCGATTTCGGCCAGCACCGGAATCTTGTAGCGCTCCAGATACTCTTCCGCGACCTCCTGCGAGCGCCAGTTGGAGCTGACGCGCGAAAACTCGCGCACAATCAGCCCCTCGATGTACGGGCGCGTGGCTTCGTTGTCGTCGGAGTTGGTGCCGTAGTTGCCGATTTCGGGATTGGTGAGAACTACGATCTGCCCGGCGTAGGAGGGATCGGTGAAGATTTCCTGATAGCCGGTGATGGAGGTATTAAAAACAACTTCCCCGTAACATTCGCCTTTTGCGCCGTAGCCTTTGCCGCGGAAGATCCGTCCATCTTCCAGCGCAAGGATTGCCTGCATTGCCTCTCCGGGGAGTGGATTTTATAGATTCTATCAGGGAATGCGGCCGAGCATAAGAGGAAAGCTGTGGAATTCCTTGCGCACAAGTTTCAGTGCAGACCTGCGAACTACCTGGAGCGCTCGTTGCGGTTCACATCGCCATCATTGCTGGCGCATTCGTCGTCGTAACAAACGGTACTTTCCAGCGAAACCTCCTCAAGAGGAACTGGATAAGCTTCGTCGTTCCGGCAAGGCTGAGCGAACCCAGAACGAGGCAAACCGGAATCAGCCACCACCCCAGGAGCTCGCGAACCGGCGATGCCGGATTCGTCATCGTCGCGCCCATCCGGAAACTGAAACTGAATTCTCCCGGCCCGGCCCACAGCCCTGTGTTCCTGGGAAAAAATGGCTTGAGCAAAGCAAGGAACAGAAAGCTGACTCCCATTCCGTAACCGCACAGCGCAATGACGAAGACTAGAAAGCCTTCTACCCCGGTCGTCGCCCAGCGCAACGTGGCCCGCAGGAGCACCAGCGGCGAGATGCTATGCTGCGCCTTCTGCACCAGCAGCCCAGTGCGATATTGCTGGGCCAACTCGTCGGCTGGTCCAAGTCCGGCGAGAATCGCTTCCACGCTGGTCCGTGGATCGCCGCAGCGTTCGCGGATGTGCATCCGGATTTCCTCCACGATGTCCTCGCGCTCAGCCAAAGTCATGCCGGTCAGAGCTGCGCGCAGCCGCGCCAGATAGTCGTTCATTTGCTTGTCGCTGGTTGTCATAAGGCTCGCTCCGTTTCCTTGTCTTTTAGAACGGGCTCAATCAGAAAGCCGAGGCCGGCAGAAAATTCCGTCCATGTCTCGGCCATGCGCGTTGCGCGTTCGCGCCCGTTCTGCGTCAATTCGTAATACTTGCGTGGATGCCCAGCTTCGGCTTCCACCCATTGCGACTGCACCAGACCCTCCGCCCGAAGCCGGTTGAGGATGGGATAGATCGTCCCTTCCGAGAGCACCAGGCGAGAGTCACGCTCCAGCACCCGCAGAATCTCCAGCCCATACAGGCGGCCATGCCACAAGCTGGCCAGGACCGCCATTTCCAGGCAGCCTTTGCGCATCTGTGCTTCCCACTTGTCGGTGGTCTCGACTTCCGGGGTACCGAATCTAAGCTGTGCCATGAGTAGTACCTTGCAATGCAACGTATATTGCCAAACAACTACTTAGTTGTCAAGACTTGTGGGGGAAATTTCGTATGCTACTGTAAGTTATTTAGATTAAATAGTATGGAGAATAGAGCCCTCGCTACGGTTGACATTTATCTTGGTACTATGGTACATAGATAACATGAATGAACAACAAGATTTGCAAGTTGAAGTCGAACGAGTGCAAACCGGGGTCCGCATGGAGAAGCGCCTGCTCAAGGTGCTCAAGGGACTGGCCGAGCTGAAAGACCTCACCCTCGGCGATCTGCTGGAGGGAATTGTGCTGCACGCCTTCGAAGGCAAAGCCCCCTTTTCTCCCGAGACGCTGAAGGAAATCGAACAGCTTCGCAACATCTATGGCCTTTCTCTCAGGGCCACAGACAGCCACAAGCTGAAGGAGCGCCACTGATGAAGACAGCCTTAGTGATCTTCGCCCTCACCGCATCGGTTCCTCTTCTCACGTCCATCCGTGCTCATGCGCAGGATGCAACGCCAACGCTGGTGCATACGCGCCATGAGTTCAGCTTCACCGTGGATGCGCCGTTCGAGCAGATCGTGCCTCTGTTCGGCGCGAACGAGGAGCGCAAGTGGGCGCACGATTGGAACCCGCAGTTTGTCTATCCCATTCCGGCGCGTGACCAGCAGGGCGAGGTCTTCACCGTCGCGCACGGGCAATACTCGAGCGTGTGGATCAACACGGCGCTCGACCTGACCGGCGGACACATTCAGTACGCCTACGTCCTGAATGATGCGATGGCCACGCTCATCGATATTCACGCGGCCCGCCAGGGAGCGCAGAAGACCGCTGTCACAGTCGTCTATGAACGCACCGCCCTCATTCCTGAGGCGAACGAGCACGTGCAACATTTTGCCAAGGGAGATGAAGGTGCAGGCAAGGAATGGGGCGAGGCGATGAACGCGTACTTCGCGAAAAGTGGCAAGGGGGCGAAATAAACTCCCGCTGTCATTCTGAGCGGAGCGAGTTCGCCCCTTCGAGTTGTCATGACGAGCGCATCCGGGGTCCCCGGCGAGGGCCGGTTTTGCCCTCGCTGGGGTGGAGGAGCGAGGCATCTGCTTCTTCCGGACGGCGTTCTGCTCTAGACACGAAAAACAGATCCCTCGCGGACTGTCGTCCGCTCGTGATGACAGTAATAATAATGAAAAGCGAAAAGCTCATAGCGGCTTCCTACAACTCCCGCCGCCCTTCCATGGCCTTCTGCATGGTGACTTCGTCCGCGTATTCGATGTCGCTGCCGACGGGCACGCCGGTGGCGATGCGCGTCACTTTCACCGGCGATGGCTTGAACAGGTTCGCAAGATAGGTGGCGGTGGCTTCGCCTTCGACCGTGGGATTGGTGGCGAGGATGAGTTCGTCCACGCTGGCCGAATCGACGCGCCGCGCGAGATTAGCAATGCGCAACTGATCCGGTCCGACGCCGTGCAGGGGCGACAGGGTGCCGTGCAGCACGTGATACACGCCGTTGTAGTGGCGCGTCTTTTCGATAGCGGCGATGTTGGTTGGCTCCTCCACCACGCACACCAGCCGTTGATTGCGCGTGGCGCTGGTGCAGTAGGCGCAGGGATCGACGTCGGTAATGTTGTTGCAGACGGAGCACAGACGCAGACTGGCTTTGACCTCGCGAATGGCGTCCGCGAGCAGGTTGGCGTCTTCGTCACTGGCCCGGAGAATATAAAACGCAAGGCGCTGCGCGCTCTTGCTGCCCACGCCGGGCAGCTTCTTCAATTCTTCAATGAGTCGAGCCATGGGTTCGGCGAATCGCGTCATGGTGCCCTTTGAACGACAGGTCGAGGCCTGCCAGTGGCTTTATTGGGCTTCATCTTTCACCAAAACCCAAACCCTCTTCAGCGGCAAATCCGCTTTGATCTCATCTTCGAGTCGTTCATAATTTTGTAGAACGGCCTCCACAATGTCGCCCTGATCCCACAACCGGACCCTAAAGAAGTCATTTCGCGCATCCTGGTGCATAGGCTTCGTAAACCCGCTCCATGACACAAGGAGACCCTGCTCTGAATCAAACTTTGACATGACGCCACGAAGCTCGTTGAATGTCTTCTGCCCTTCGGCCACGCCACCCGACTTGACCTGGACACAAAGGCGAGGCTCATCGAACCCGAGCGATCCTGAACCGGAAAGAATGTCCACTCCTCCGTCCGGCCCAGGGGGCATTACTTTGGTCCTGTAACCCTGTGCCCTGAGGACCGCATCGACAAGACGGGCAAGTTCATGACCCTTGAAGTTGGCCTGAATAAACTTGAGTATTTCATCGCGTGCGGTCTCCTCCAGATCGACAGGTTCAGCCTCTATTTCGATATCACCTTGAGCAGTTTCCTCTGTCGTGGGTTCAGAAGCCGTCGGAGCTAAGGCGAGAATCTTGTTCACGCGGTTTTCCGCATCATTTCGATAGACCTTAAAGATAGTAAGGGCTCCGTTGATTGCATTGAGTATGTCCCGAGGGAGGTCAGTGCGTGGGACGGTTTTGATCCACTCGACACTGCGTATGTGCATTACATTGGGGGCGACCTTTTTGTACTGGTATCCTCCCGTGATCCGACCAAAAGCGATCGCAGATTGCGTTTTTAGAGGTAATGCAACCAAGTCGCCCTTTTGTATTTCCCCTGCGAATCTCCAGACTTGTCCAAGTCCCGCGATGGCTCGGTTTTCGCTTTCGCCCGGATACGTCTGCTTATAAAGCGCCCGCAGATCATCCCTTGTTTTGTACGCCGAGTAGTCGGGGAGTTCGTTCCAAGCATGGCAGACAAGATGCTCCCGTATAGCGGTTTCCTCTTGCTCGCCATGCCTGCCCGCGCGTACGACCCATAGCGACATCTTCAGATCCTCTATTTCCGATCACATCCCCGGCAGGCCCATGCCGCCGAGCATGCCACCCAGGCTGGACTTCAGCGCCTCGTCTACTTTGCGCGAGGCCTCGTTGACCGCGGCGATCACCAGGTCCTGGAGCATCTCAATGTCGCCGGACTTGACCACTTCGGGCTCAATGGCCACGCTCAGCAATTGCTTCTGGCCGCTCATACGCACGGTCACGCTGCCGCCGCCCGACGAGGCCTCGATAGTGATCTGCTGCATCTTCTCCTGCAGCTTTTCCGCCTGCTGGCGCGCCTGCGCCAGCATTTCCTGCAAATTGAATCCGCCCATTCGTTCTCCTATGCAGCACCATCCGGGGGAAGTCGCTCTTCGCCTTTCGCTCTTCGCTAAATCTTTCTGGCGAAAAGCGAAGAGCAACTAGCGAAAAGCGATTGGGTTCAGCTCCGGTCCTTCTGGTCGATCACGGTGCGAATCTCGGCGCCAAACTTTTCCTGCATACGCTGCACCACAGGATCGGACATCGCGCGGCTGCGCGCTCCTGCGCCGTTAGCCGGACGCGGCGTCGCCGCTTTTGCGGCCATCGGCGTTCCACTCACCATCTTGAACTTCAGCGGCTTGCCTGCGGCTTTGTGCAGCGCATTCTGAATGACGCGCTTCGGCTCCGGCCCCAGCGCCACGTCAATCAGCACCTGCGAAATGCCGACCTTGACCGTCACTTCCCAGCCGTTCAGCGACCACTCGCCTTCTTCCAGGTTGTGTGCCAGCATTTCGTGCCCGGCATCTTCCAGCGCCGCCAGCACGGCATTGCGTGCGAACTCGGGCGAAAGCTCGCCATCAGGCGGTGGATCGACCGTCGCCACCGCAACAGCGGTTGTCCCTCCCGCTTCCATTGTGTCCGATGGCGTTGCCAATTCCGCAGCGCCGCTCACCGGTGCAGGGTCTGAACCTGTGAAGCTGGGCTGCGCCTCCGCCTTCGGTCCACTCTTGCGATTCCGGTCAGCCTCAAACGGCGATGGCTTGCTGAACGGCGAGACGGCGGGCGAGTGCGTCGCGGAAGTTTCTGCCGCGCTCGATGATCGCGAAACCACAGTCGGTCGCGACGTAACCGGCGCTGCCGGCCGTGATGAACCCGAACCAGAGCGCGATGGCGATCCGGCCGTGCCTGCCTTCACCGCTTCGCCGCTCAGTAACTGTTCCAGAGGTAGCAGGCGTTGCGCGTGTACCAACTTCAACAGGCCAAGCTCCAGATGGAAGCGCTGCTCCTGCTTGTAACCCAGGTCGCTGTGCGTGCGCAGCATGATCTGCATGAAGCGCGCCAGGTCTTCCTCGCTGAAGCGCTCGGCCACGCGCGCCACCCGCGCACGCTCGTCCGACGAAATCTGCAATACCGGCGAATCGCTGCCCGCCACTTTGGCCACCATCGCGTTGCGCAGGAAGCGCAACATCTGCCGGGCGAAGTGCTGTGCGCTCTGACCTTCCACCAGCAGGCGATCGACCATGCGCAACACGTCCTCGCTGGAGTTGCGCGCGACCGCGTCCATCATGTCCTCCAGCACTTCCGACGGCACGCTGCCGACGAGGCCGCGAACGATCTCCGTGCTCAGCGTGGTTCCGCAGGAGGCGATGGCCTGGTCCATGATGCTGAGCGCATCGCGCATGGAACCGTCGCCGGCTTCCGCCAGCATGGCAAGCGCGTTGTCGTCAGCCTCGATGCGCTCCTGAGTTGCAATGCTGCGAAGTTGCGCCACGATGTCATCGAAGCGCACGGCATGAAAGCTGAAGTTCTGGCAGCGCGAGCGGATGGTCTGCGGAATGTCCTCGGGCTGCGTCGTCGCCATCATGAAGACGATGTGACCCGGCGGTTCTTCCAGAGTCTTGAGCAGCGCATTGAAGGCGGCGTCGGTTATCTGGTGCGCCTCGTCGAGGATGTAGATCTTGTAACGGTCGCGCGCCGGACGATAGCGTGCGCCCTCGCGCAGCTCGCGGATTTCATCAATCCCGCGGTTCGTAGCTGCGTCGATCTCGATTACATCCACTGCGTTGCCGGCGCGAATCTCGCGGCAGGAGTCGCACACGCCGCAGGGTTCGGCCACCGGATGGTCCTGCGACTGGCAATTCAGGGCCATCGCCAGAATGCGCGCGATGGTCGTTTTGCCGATGCCGCGATGCCCGCTGAAGATGTAGCCGTGCGCGATGCGGCCCTGCTCGATGGCGTTCTTCAGGGTGCGAGTGACGTGCTCCTGCCCGATAACGTCGGAAAATTTTTGCGGCCGGTATTTGCGTGCGAGGACTTGGTAACTCATGGAAGGAAAATTCGATTATACGGTCTGGGGCTGTGGAATGCGCGGCATCGCTGGAGCATAATAAAACGACATACTGGGGTGCTGAAAATGCAAAGCTTGATCGTAATGCAAGAACTGATCGACCGTCTGCCTGCCCGGCTGCAAGCCCTTCCATCTGACAAGGTGGAACATAAACCTGCGCCCGACGCGTGGTCGGCGAAAGAAGAGTTGGGCCATCTGCTGGATTCCGCCGCCAACAATCATCAGCGGATTGTCCGTACCCAACTGGAGGACAAACCGGCGATGCCGGGATACGATGGCGACGACTGGGTCGCCCTGCACCGCTATCACAGCCGCGACTGGCACTCGCTCATCGAGCGGTGGGCGGCGCTCAATCGCCAACTCCTGGCCGCCGCCGAAGCGGTACAGGATTCAGTCTGGACACGCACCTGCACCATCGCAGACTCGAAGCCATTGACGCTGAGGTTTGTGTTCGAGGATTACATCGATCATATGCTGCAACACCTGCGGCACATGGGCGTCGAGGTGGACGATTTTGCGAAGCAGGCCGCAGGTGTACATTAAAAGAGGGAGGAGGAATTTCATGACGCGCCCAAAACCCCAGAACCAGGGTTGGCAGGTGACACTTGCAGCGCTCGTGATTGTGTTTGTGCCGATGGCTGTCGTAACCCAAAGTGCCCAAGCACAGACGTTCAACGTTCTACACACCTTCACAGGAGGGGCAGATGGCGCCGGGCCGATCGGCGCTGGACTCAGCATGGATCGGGCAGGCAGCCTGTATGGCGCCGCAAGTTATGGCGGCCTCGTTCAATGCGCTTTTGGAGCCAGCTGCGGCACGGCCTTCAAGATGAGCCGCAAGGGCTCAGGGTGGATCTTCAACACCCTTTATGAATTCACCGGCGGAAGCGACGGATGGTCGCCGGACGCCCCCCCGGCAATAGGCCCCGATGGCGCCCTTTACAGCACGACCTTCTACGGCGGCGGCAACGGATGCGACCAGGATGGCTGCGGCACGGTGTACAGTTTGCGGCCCGCCGTTACTGCTTGCAAGACTGCTCTCTGCGGATGGTCGGAAACTGTTTTGTATCGCTTTACGGGCGGCGATGATGGCGCTAACCCCGCCTTTGGCGCGCTGGCTTTCGACCAGGCCGGTAATCTCTATGGCACGACGACGTACGGTGGGAAATACCCAGAGTATGGAAATATCTATGAGCTCACGCCCGCCAACGGTGGTTGGACCCAGAACATCCTGCACAGCTTTACCGGGGACCTCGACGGCGGCTCTTGCTGGACTGGAGTGATCTTCGACTCGGCGGGGAACCTCTACGGAGTTACCAGGGAAGGCGGCCTCAACTCCGGCGGCACTGCGTTCGAGCTGACTCCCTCGGGCCAGAACTGGACGCTGAATGTTGTACATGATTTTGTGCCCGCCTACGAAGGCTACGGCGCATTCGGAAACCTAATCTTCGATAGCGCCGGCAATTTGTGGGGCACGAATTGGGCGGGCGGCTCGGGAGGAGCCGGCACGGCGTATGAGTTAAAGCCTCCGAGTTACGGCTGGCAGTTGAACGTGCTGCACTCATTCAGTGGGTCCGTAGGGCCGCAAGCGGGTCTCGTAATGGACGCCTCAGGAAATCTCTACGGAACGACCAACGAGGGCGGCAAGTACAACCTCGGCTCGGTGTTCAAACTGACCCCGGCAGGCGACTATACCGTGCTGCACGACTTCACTGGCGGCAGCGACGGAGCACTCCCATATGGCCAGCTCGTTCTCGATGGAAACGGCAGTCTGTACGGCACGGCCTATGCAGGTGGGACGACAGGCGGCAACGTGTGCGGCAGCTCTGGTTGCGGCGTGGTCTGGGAGATCACGCTGTAGACGGTTTTGACAGAAAACAGAAAAGGCGCGAGCGATCGCGCCTTTCTTTTCGAATCCGATTGTCAGCGAATCGCTACTACCCGCGGCTTGCGGGAGGGATGATCCCGTTCATGCGCAGGTATTCCACCATCTGGCCGTAGTGGTCGAAGGGGTGGGAAATCATGCCGATTGCGAGGCCCAGACGCGTGACTTTGTTGGGGCCGAAGGGGCTTGGCACCATTCCGAGAACGTTGTTTTCGTCAATGCTGTTAGCGGCCTTGTGCGCGTACGTGAACGAGTCCTTCAAGAACTTCACCACGTCAGCCTTCGAGGTGATGTTGTCCGGCCCGTTCTCGCCTTTCAGGTCCACGGGTGGCTTCTCGCCGAGAATGCCCGCAGCGAGCATGTAGTTGGCGGCGGCAATGTGTTTCACCTGCTGCGCAAACGTGCGCACTCCTTTGAATTCGCCCTGCGTCGGGGCAAAGTTGAATTTGTCTTCCGGCATGGCGTCCGCTGCCTGGACAACTTCCTTCTCCACGTTGCCGAGGTTGCGGTCGATGACCATGGCAAACGTTGGTTTCTGGTCGGGTTTGGCTTGCGCATTGGCGCAAACCGAGGTTCCTGCCGTGCCAATGGCTAGCATTAGGATCGCCATTGCAAATTGCTTGTTCATGGAAACTGCCTCCAGTGAGAGTGTGCGTTCTAGATCGTGGCCGAGCGAGCGTTCCAGCAGTTTAGTCCATTCCGACGGCAGTCGCGTGGACTTGTCCCGGATGTAGTCGAAACCAGAGCGTCGCCAGAACACCAACCACCAGGCCCAATGCGGCGTAGGACAGCGAGCGGGCCATCCCAAACCGTTCGGCGATCTCTCCCCACAGCGCGGCGCCACCGGCCAGTCCTCCTTGCAGAACCAGCAGGTACACCGAAATCGCGCGGGCGCGCATGTGTGCCGGACACATGGTTTGCGCCGAGACATTCAAGCTGGCAAGAATCTGGATCCAGGCAACGCCGGCAACGAACATGGTGAGCGACAGTATCGCGAAAGTCTGCCAGCGGCCTCCCGCGAAGGTAGCGAAGGCGAAAACCGCGGTCGAGATGGCAATCAACAGGTCCGCCGAAACCATGCGCCGGAACAACGGAATCAGCGTCGCCCCCAGCAGCGCACCGACTCCAAAGAAGCCCAGCAGCAGCCCGTAGCCCTGCGAGCCAAAAGGATGCGCCAGCAGCGGCAACAGGGCCGGCAACGCGCTGGCCGAAATGCTGAATACCGCGCTGCGCACCAGCACCGCTTTCACCGCAGGAGAACGCCGCATGTGGCGGAAGCCGGCAAACATCGCATTGAACATGTGATCGGCCCGCATGGATATGCGTCCGGGCCTGCGCTTCCACTGATAAAGGAAGTAAATGACGCCGAAAAACGAGAGCGCGTTCAGCAGAAACGCAATGCCGGAGTTCGTCGCGGCAATTACCAATCCACCCAACGCGGGACCGATAGAGCGGGCGACGTTGAATCCGGCTGAGTTGAGCGCAATCCCCGCCGTGAAGTTCTGGTGCGAGACGATCTCCGGCGTGATGGCCTGCCACGCGGGATCGTTCAGCACCGCGCCAAAGCCCATCAGGAGCGTGAACAATAACAGCAGGGCCGGTGTAATGCGGCCTGCAAGTGTGAGCACGCCTAGACCTGCCGCCGCCACAACCATCCAAGTCTGAGTGAAGAGCAATAGCTTACGGCGATCCACCACGTCGGCGATGGCGCCCGCGGGCAGCACTACGAGAAACACGGCAATGCTACCGGCCGCCTGCACCAGTCCCACCATCAACGGCGACATGGTGAGCGAGGTCATCAGCCATGCGGCGCCGACGTTCTGCATCCAGGTCCCGGTGTAGCTGACAACTGCCGCGATCCAGAGCGTCCTAAACAGTGGCTCGCGCAGGGGGCCAAGCACGCTGTGCCGCGGTGGCGCGATGGGGAGCTCGGGGATCGATCCAAGTTCCGACATGGACTCAGGCCCTTTGCCCGTCGCCGGATTGGCGATCGCAGA
>Ga0209040_10004156_pt1 | contig 10974 bp, 8 predicted proteins | sample BogFormECP12_OM3_FD_188240 | JGI IMG/M metagenome (GOLD analysis project Ga0209040, IMG submission 188240) | Bog forest soil microbial communities from Calvert Island, British Columbia, Canada - ECP12_OM3 (SPAdes) (version 2) | ecosystem: Environmental > Aquatic > Freshwater > Wetlands > Bog ... | reverse complement strand
TCCGTTTTCTTTCTTGACCGGTCGCACCATACCCATCGCTGGATTCACGCGGGCGGATTTTCGTTCCAGCCTTCGGAGCTGGCCAAGCCGGTGCTGATTCTTTTTCTCGCGTATTTTCTCGAAGGCCGCGCCAAAGCGGGAACTGGTCCTATCCAGAGTCCATTATCCGATTACACCCCGACATTTATGGACGACTGGCGCAATACCTTGCTGCCGGCAGCCGCGCCTGTCGTGATGCTGCTCGGGCTGATTGTGCTGCAGCCGGATCTGGGTACGGGTATTGCGTGCGCCGGGATTGTGGCTTGCATTTTTTATGTGGCTGGTCTGCGCCTGCGCTTTTTCGGATACGCGTTTGCGGCGGCCTTGGTGCCGCTGTACTTCTTGATTTTTCATGTAAGCTTCCGCCGCGACCGCATTCTGGCTTTTATCAATCCCTATGCCGAGCGCCAGAAGGCCGGCTTCCATTTGATCCAATCTCTGATTGCCGTGGGCACCGGCGGCATCACTGGTACGGGCCTGATGGAAGGCAAGCAGAAACTGTTTTATCTGCCGGAGCCGCATACCGACTTTATTTTTGCCGTGACCGCGGAAGAGTTGGGGTTAGTGGGGGCCATGTTTGTGGTAGCGCTGTTCGCAATCTTCCTGTGGCGCGGTATGCGGGTGTCGTGGCACACCAAAGATGTGTTTGGACGCTACCTGGCCGTCGGGATCACGAGCATGGTGGTACTGCAGGCGTTCATCAACATCAGCGTGGTGCTTGGGATGATGCCGACGAAAGGGATTCCGCTGCCCTTAGTGTCGTATGGAGGGTCGTCTCTGTTCGTGACCCTGGCGTGCGTGGGCGTGCTGCTGAATATCACGAAGCATGCGGAGTGAAAAAAGCGCAACGGATTCCACGGATGCTCACGGGTCGGTCTCAGGGCTTCTTGTTTTATCCGTGTGAATCGGTGTAATCCGTGGCTGGCTTTCAGTCTGGTTTATAGTCACTCCATGCGGGCCATTCTGGCGGGCGGCGGGACGGGTGGGCACGTGATTCCCGCGCTGGCCATCGCCAACGAGCTCAAGAAAATTTATTCAGCTGAAGTGCTGTTCATCGGGACGGCGCGGGGGATCGAGAACCGTCTGGTGCCGGCGGCGGGGTATCCGCTGCAACTGGTGCGGGTGGGGGCGCTGAAAAATGTCAGCCTGATGACGCGGGCGAAAACCGGCTTCGACTTGCCCCGGGCGGTATGGGACGCGAGCCGCATGTTGAACGAGTTCGCTCCCGACGTGGTGATCGGAGTGGGCGGATATGCTTCGGGACCGACGATGCTCGCCGCAGTGGTGAAGCATATTCCTACGCTGGCATTTGAACCGAATGTTGTGCCGGGATTCGCCAATCGGGTTGTGGCACGGTTCGTGTCCGGTGCGGCAGTGCACTTTGAGGAAACGGCAAAATATTTTCGTCGCGCGGAAGTGACGGGCGTGCCGGTGCGGCAGGCGTTCTTTGAGATTTCCCCAAAGCGCGGCGGGACGCCGACCGTGCTGGTCTTTGGCGGAAGTCAGGGAGCGCATGCGATCAATGAGGCGATGTTTCGGTGTTTGCCGGTACTGGTGCGGTTGGAAGCTCCCGGGATTCACATCATCCATCAAACGGGCGAGCGTGACTATAATGACGCGCTTGCGGTCTATGGCGCCCTGGGGGAGTCGGTCGAGGTGTTCAAATTCATCGAGGATATGCCGGCCGCATTTGCGCGGGCTGATCTTGTGGTGTGCCGGTCGGGCGCGAGCACGGTGGCCGAGATTGCAGCGGCGGGGAAGCCGGCGGTATTTGTGCCGTTTTCGCGGGCGTCCGACGATCATCAGCGGGTGAATGCGGAGGCACTGGCGCACGAAGGAGCGGCGGTGGTGGTGGAGGAGCCGAAACTGGAGGGCGTGTGGCTGGCGGAGACGATTGCGGCGTTGCTGTGCGATCCGCGGCGTTTGCAGTTGATGAGCGCCGCAGCGCGGAGTTTGGCACACCCAAATGCGGCTCAGGATATCGCGGCTTTGGCGGCAAGAGTGGCAGGAATCGAAGAAAATTAGCCACGGATTTGCACGGATTGTCACGGATACTTCTTTTCGAGTCTTCTGGTCTCAATGTTTTTCGAATTTTGTTTTATCCGTGAGAATCCGTGCAAATCAGTGGCAAAGAATTTGACTTATGTTCGCCAAGATTCAGCAAATTCATTTCGTGGGCATTGGCGGGATCGGCATGAGCGGGATTGCCGAGGTGTTGCTGAATCTCGGCTACCGGGTTTCGGGATCGGATCTCAAGAGTTCCGCGGTTACGCAGCGGTTGGCCGGTCTCGGCGCGGCGGTGTTCGAAGGGCATAGCGCGGAAAACATTGCCGGAGCCGAAGTGGTGGTGACCAGCTCGGCAATTTCGCTCGAAAATCCCGAGGTCGTCGAGGCCCACAAGCTGCACGTGCCGGTGATTCAACGGGCCGAGATGCTGGCGGAGTTGATGCGATTGAAATACGGCATCGCCATTGCCGGCATGCACGGCAAGACGACAACGACTTCGATGGTGGCGGCGGTGCTTGCCGGAGGCGGACTTGATCCCACGGTTGTGGTCGGTGGGCGCGTCGATGCCATGGGGTCGAACGCCCGGCTGGGGAAGTCGCAGTACCTGGTGGCCGAGGCGGACGAGAGCGACCGGTCGTTTCTGAAGCTTTCGCCGATTCTTTCTGTGGTGACCAACATCGACCGCGAACACATGGATTGTTACCGCAACATGGGGGATGTGAAGAAAACATTTCTGGAGTTCATGGACCGCGTGCCATTCTATGGAATGGTGGTGGTGTGCAATGACGATCCCATGCTGCGGCGGTTGTTACCGCAGGTGCAGCGGCGCACCTTGACGTATGGAACCAAGCGGGGATCGGACTTTCTCATTAAGCTGGAAACCGCTTCGGGGCTGGCGGGTACGAAGGGCGAAGGCGAAGGCCAGGCGTTAAGCCGGTTTCGTGTGGGTTATCGAAAAAAAGATCTGGGCGAATTCACGCTGCATGTACCGGGCGTGCACAACATTCTGAATGCGACTGCGGCGATTGCGGTTGGAGTGGGCCTCGATATCGAAGTGGAAGCGATCCGCACGGGCCTCGACCAATTCCGCGGTGTGGACCGGCGATTCCACTTGCGTGGCCGGGCACGGGGCGTCAGCGTGATCGATGATTACGGGCACCATCCCACCGAAATCCGAGCGACGCTGGCGGCGGCGCGGCAGTGCGGCTTTCGTAAAATTCACGTAGTCTTCCAGCCGCACCGCTATACGCGAACCCGCGATCTGATCGAGGACTTTACCAATGCATTTGGCGATTCCGATTCGCTGTTCGTGCTCGATATTTATGCGGCCAGCGAGAAGCCGATCGAGGGCATCAGCGGCGAGGCCCTGGCGCGCACCGTCCGCGAGAAAGGCGGACAGGACGCGCACTATGTGAGTTCTTTTGCGGATGCCGTGGGTTCAGTCGCGGACAAGGCTCAGACTGGGGACATGATTCTCACGCTGGGTGCGGGCAGCGTCTCGCAGCTAGGGCCGATGATCCTGGAGAAGCTGAAGGAGCGGGAAGCTGACTAGCCGTCTGAGCGGAGAACGCCGCTCTATCCAAGGATGGCGTTAGTGATCCGAAGCCACCATCCGGGTTGGCCCCGCCACAGATAGACCGCGAGACTTTCCCCGACGATCAGCATGGGGAGCGCATAGCGATACACCGCGTGGACATGGCGATTGACCAAAAGATCGCGAGCGACGCCGAGCAGGATCACCAGGTCGAGACACACGTAAAAAAGGTTGTTGTTGAATATGAAGTCGAAACGCCCAAAGGCTGCGTCGAGGAGGACGCAGGTTGCGATGAAAAGAAGCCGCCGATGCAGTTCCGGCTTTTTGCGCCAGGAAATGGCGAGCGAAACCAACACGGCAAAGGCCACCATGTCAAAGAAGGGAATGCTCAGAAAGGCGGGATCGGGCTGATGAAGCTGAACGGCATCGAACCTGCCCATGATGATGGCTATGGTGAAGCCCAGCGGAACCATCAGTGCCGCGAGCCCGGCGCCAAACCAGCCGAAGAAGCGGTGCCACTTCACGTTGTGCGTCCGCACCAGGGCCGACTGAAAAATGTAGAACGCCACCCATCCGGAGAATGCGGCGCCATGAATCCAGAGAAGGAACGGCCGCGGCAGAGCGGGGTGGAACAGGTTCACATTCACGGTACGGCTGAAGCCCGCAATCACAATCGCGGCGACCAGCAGCGACATCAAGAAATAGAAATACTTGTCTAACAGCCCGTTGCGCCCGGTGACTCCATTGAACGGGCGGGCAATGGGTCGCTGCGACACAGTAGCCATATCGTGAGACCTCCATCTGGCTCGAATTGGGGAAATGGCCGAACCGCGAGTGCAGCGGGCAAGGAACGACGGTCAGAATTTAGCATAGGAAGCTAGTCAGCTCAACGGCAAAATGCCCTGGGTTTCCCGGAGTCTCCCGGTTGATGGGAAGTTTGGGAACCTAGCGCCTGCACTTCCGTATCTTTACTTCGCTAACCGAAACATCACGGGTCCGTCTATCAGCCAGATGGAGTTAAGGCGATGAAAACGACACAGGCTTGGGGATGGTTGGCGGCTGGGGTTCTGGCGCTTGGATTAAACGGTCTTTATCACGACGGTGGCGCTGCGTGGGCGGGTCGGGCCGTCGATCGAGTGATTGAGTGCATTGCAGAACGGTCACAGCCTGTACTCGCATTGGCTACCGGGCGAGTCGACCGGTTCGTGGCCAAAGCCAGGATGGAAGCGTCGCGGAGCGAGTCTGTGTCTTGCCGGGTCGGGACCCTCGTGGCGTGTTTGCGGAGTTCGCTGTCGCAAGAGAATAGCGCGGGCGCGGCGGATGGATTCGCCAGGATCGAGGAGATGTCGGCGCGCGAAGAAGCCGCGTTGGACCGGTGGGAAGCGAATCGATCCCGGATTGAGGCTAAGATTAACCGCGTGCGCATCGCCCCGGCTGACTTTAATCCTGTCATGTGTCCACGACTGCGAGTGAGCGTTCCCCGAGTGCACATCTCGGTTCCGGTGGTGCATGTTGATCCCTTCGGCGCGGGACCTATTTAAAACGCTCGTCGTTCTGTTCTCCTCCTAGAACGGCGGGCGCGCAATTGACCTGCCTCCGCCTTCTTTCTTTGCGGGCAGATGCCGGGGTGGGCTGCCCAACCCGATTCCGGCTGTGCAAAAGAACCAACATTTTGTCTATCTCAAACTCAAAAATGAAGTTATAGTTTGAAGGCTCAGCGATTCCCTACGACAACTGACCTGAACTGATGGCGCGGAAATCGGGCCCCACCATCTTGCAGGAGGAGTTGTATCCACCCAGCGCTGAAAATCCGCGCGAGGAGATCGATGACGCTCGCCTGATCGACCTCGATGTAGACGAAGAATCGCCATTTCTGCGCGGGCAAAAGCGCGTCTCCGCCCGCCGAAGTTCGCTTCCCAAGAAAACTGCAAATCGTTTGCTGTGGTCGGTCGTGGCCGCCGCGCTGTGTTGCGTGGCCGCTCTAGCTGTGGCGGCGCTGTATCACTATGGCGAGCGCTCGTGGCGCTTCCGCGTGGAGTCTAGCGACAACATCGAGATCACGGGCATGCAGAACGTGGCCAAGGCCCAGATCGTGGAAGTGATGGGCGCAGATATTGGGCGCAACATTTTTTTCATTCCGCTGGCGCAGCAAAAGGCGCAACTGGAACAGATTCCCTGGGTCGAGTCGGCCAGCGTCATGCGGTTTGTCCCGAACCGGCTGAAGGTAGAGATTCACGAACGGACGCCGGTCGCCTTCGCGCGCGTGGGGCCGCGAATGTCCTTGATCGATTCTGGCGGCACGCTGATGGAGCTGACGCCGAAGCACAAATACTCCTTCCCCGTGATTCTTGGAATGAATCCTGGCGAGCCGCTTTCGACGCGAGCTCCACGGATGAAAAGCTATGCGGAGATGGTGCGGCAGCTGGATTCCGGGGGGGCGCACTATTCGCAAGATCTGAGCGAAGTGGATCTTTCAGATCTCGAAGACGTGAAGGTGCGGGTGAACGATCCGGCGGGCGACGTGCTGGTGCATTTGGGATCGTCGGACTATCTGCGGCGTTACAAAATTTATGTCAGCCACGCGCAAGCCTGGCGTCAGCAGTTTCAGAAGCTGGAGTCGGTGGACCTGCGTTACGACAACCAGATCATCGTGAATCCGGACCTGGAGCGGAACGCAAAGACCGCGCCGTTGGGTCCGGGGGCTGCGAAAGCGGTGGCGGCAGCGGGGGTGAAGCCCGTGGCCTTGCTGACGCGCATGGGTCCGCACGACCGCCCAGTGCCCAAGCCGGCATTCGAGTTGACGCAGAAAAAAGTCGAACCGAAAACCGCGGCCAGTGTGGTGAAGAAGACGCCTGCCAAAACGAAGGCTAAGGGGAGGAAGGCCACTGCGAAGGCGGCAAAAGCGAAAGTCGGCGCGAAGAACAATCCGGCCGGGAGAGATACTCCGCCCTCCATTAAGCCAACGATGACGAAAAAGACTTCTGGCAGCGGCGCCGCTCAGAAACCGAGTCGGGCGATCGCGAAAAGTCAGACGAACCAGGGACCGAGCCAGTGATGACCGAGTTATAGATCGATCGAGTCATAAATGTTTAGTTTCTCATTAAAGAGTTGTCCGGGAACTCATAAGAATGGCGAATCAGCAGGGTAACTTTTTGACGGCAATTGATGTGGGCAGCGCCAAGACGTGCGCGCTTATGGTTGAGGTCAGCGACAGCGGCTTGCGTTATCGCGGGCACGGTGTGGCGGAGTCGCGCGGCTCGCGCAAGGGCGTGATCGTGGAATTAGACAAGGCGGTCGCAGCCATTCAGAAGGCAGTGGAGGCAGCCGAAGACGCGGCCGGTGCGGCGGTCGAGCACGCCACCGTCGGCATCGGCGGAGCGCACGTGCGCGGCGTGAACAGCCACGGCGGTATCAGCCTGGGCACGCGTCCGCGGGAGATTGGCCGCGACGAAATCAAGCAGGCGGTGGAGCGGGCGCGGGCGATTCCGCTGCCGGCGGATCGCGAGGTTCTGCATCTGCTGCCGCAGGAGTTCATTCTCGACGATCAGGCGGGCGTGCACGATCCGTTGGGCATGATGGCGGCGCGGCTCGAAGTGCGCGTGCATCTCGTGACGGCGGCAGCCAGCGCGGCGCAGAACGTAATCACAGCCGTGAATCGCGCCGGCGTTCACGTGGATGACACTGTGTTCGAGCCTCTGGCGGCGGCCGATTCCGTGCTGCGCGCCGACGAGCGCGAATTGGGAGTTTGCTTGGCGGACATAGGCGCAGGGTCGACAGAGCTGATCGTCTTCCTGCAAGGCGCGGTCGCTTTCACGGGAGTGATTCCGGTAGGCGGCGACCACTTCACCAGCGACTTATCGATGGGGATGTGTACGCCGCTGGCGGAGGCGGAGAAGATCAAGAAGGTGTACGGCAATGCCATCGTCACGCTGATTCCCGAAGGCAACGAGGTCGAGGTGCCGTCGGTGGGAGACCGTCCTTCGCGTTTGCTGCCGCAGCGGCTGGTGGCGGAAATTCTCGAGCCGCGCGCCCGCGAACTTTTCGAGATGATGCGTGAAGCCTTACGGCAGAGTGGGATGTTTGACGCGTGTCTGGCAGGGATCGTATTAAGCGGCGGAGGCTCGCGGCTGCCGGGAATGTTCGACGTGGCGGAGTCGGTGTTACGGCGTCCGGTGCGACTATCGTGGCCGACGCCTCTGGCAAAGATGCCAGCCACGCTGGCCGAGCCAGAATATGCAACGGTGTTGGGGATGGTGGCTTATGGACAGAGGGCGCGAGTAGCGCGCGGGTTTCAGAGTGATCGGTGGGGATCGAGGTTGAAAGCAATGTTGGTGGGGTAAAAAACAGTGGTCAGTGGTCGGTTAAAAGCAACATCAGCGACACCGATTTTTACTGACCACCAGGCACAGACCACTTCTGTACGGTCGGCACGTAGCTGGAACGAAATTCACAAATTGGTGGACAAAATGAAAAATGACAGCGGCATTCGCATCAGCTTCAATGAAGAGCCTCTCAACGACGCCAAGATCAAGGTGATCGGCGTGGGGGGCGGTGGCGGTAACGCGGTCAACCGCATGATCGATGCCGGAGTCGAGGGCATCGAGTTCATCGTCGCCAACACCGACTTGCAGGCGCTGCGCCTGTCGCGGGCACCGGTGAAGTTGCAGCTGGGCGTGAAGCTCACGAACGGACTCGGAGCGGGAGCGAATCCGGAGGTGGGGCGCAAGGCCGCGCTCGAGGACTCGGACAAAATCATCGAGGCGCTCGAGGGCGCCGACATGGTGTTCGTGACCACCGGCCTCGGCGGCGGCACGGGCACGGGCGCGGCTCCGATCATCGCGTCCCTGGCCAGCGAGATGGGCGCGCTCACCGTAGCCGTCGTGACCAAGCCATTCTCCTTCGAGGGAAAGCGGCGCATGACGCAGGCGGAGAAGGGAATCGCCGAGCTCATGGAATCCGTCGACACGACCATCGTGATCCCCAACGAAAAGTTGCTGGCGGTGGCCGAGAATGCGGGATTCTTCGAATCGTTTCGCATCGCCGATGACATTCTGCGCCAGGGGGTGCAGGGGATTTCTGACATCATCACGATTCCCGGCATCATCAACCGCGACTTCGCCGATGTGAAGACGATCATGGCCGGCATGGGCTATGCGGTGATGGGAACGGCCACGGCAAGCGGACAGAAGCGCACCCTCGAAGCGGCGCAGCGCGCTATAGCATCCCCTCTGCTGGAGGCGGGCGCGATCGACGGCGCGCGCGGCATTCTCATCAACATCACCGGCTCGGCGTCGCTGAAGCTGGCCGAGGTGCAGCAGGCCTGCACCATTATTCAGAGCGCCGCGCACGAGGACGCCAATATCATTTTTGGCGCCGTGCTGGACGAGAAGATGAAGGATGCGGTGAAGATTACGGTGATCGCCACCGGCTTCCGCGAAGTGAGGCGGGGGCAGCAGCGGCCGGCGGAGACGCATCACTCCTTCGCGTCGTCGCATGACGATGCCATGAGTTTGAATCATGCGGGTCTCAACACCACGGGCTTCGATCATGACAATTTTCCTGATTCCGCCGGTCGCGAACAATCCGCGTCTGGGGCTTCTCCGGCGCCCCTCCGGGAGTCGATATCCGAGCCAATGATGCATGAGCACTCCGGGTCAAAAAGGTTTGAAATGGCCGAGTCTTCGCCGGCCGGCAGCGCTCACTCAAGCGCCGAAGTGATTTCGCTCGATACCATGCGCAACGCCATGGTTGCAAGCTTCGAACAGGACGATCTTGACGTCCCGGCATTTCTGCGAAAGCGGGGCGAGGTGATGTGAGTAGGTGCAGCGCTTTCAGCGCAAATGCGCAATTTGTTCGTTGAGAGAAAGCGGAGGTGAAAACTCTTGCCCATTAAGCAGCATCTTTGCAGTCATCAGACGGTGAGTTACCGAGGCAGCGGTACTGAGGTAATTCCCCATTTAAGTACCTGTCCCATAACGGGTTAAATCGAAATTGATGATTTCTTCGATGGAAACTTTGTTGTTGCCTGAACGTGCTAAGTCTCGTACTATCGGCGAGTTGGCATAAATTTTCGCCCATTAGCACGGCTGGCGGGCTTCGTGCAGCATCCCAAGCTTAAGGGTAGGTGTAAGCGGCAAGTCCGGGATCAGGGGAACGAGTAAAAAAAGATGTCTACGCGCTATTTTCGTCTGGGGTTGATGGTTGCAGCGTTATTCCTTGCGCCCGCGATGTGGGCGGCGCACGTCAGTACGCACCCGCTGAACAGCAACAAGCCCAAGAGCGCGAAAGTCAGTGAGAGCCAGCACACCAGGCGCCGTATGCGCCATCTGGCGCACGGCCGCAGCACGGGTGCCCGCGTCAGCCCGAATCGAGCCTCGGCGAGCAATACCCGGCATCGCTATCACGAGCGCTTTTTCATGAGTTCGTTCGCCGCCGGCATCACCGGTGGCGATGTCACTGACGGCGAAGATTCTGTCGTGCGGCAGGCCGCCGTCGATGCCTTGGGCAACATGAATGGCACGGTGGTAGCGATTGAGCCGACCAGCGGTCGCGTACTCGCCATGGTCAATCAGAAGCTCGCGCTGTCGAGCGGGGCGCAGCCCTGCTCCACCATCAAACTTTCCGTGGCCCTGGCGGCATTGAACGAAGGCGTGGTCTCGAAAGAGACCGAGATTTCTCTCGGCGGCCGCACTCGCATGAACCTTACGGAAGCTCTGGCGCGCTCCAATAACGCCTATTTTGAGGCGCTCGGGCGCAAGCTGGGATTTGAAAAAGTCGCTTACTACGCCCACCAATACGGGCTAGGTGAGTTGGCCGGTTACGACATTCCCGGCGAACAACCCGGGACTTATCCCGATGAAGTGATTCCGCAGAAGCTGGGTGGCGTGGGCAAAATGTGCTCTTTCGGCGAAGGTATTTCCATGACGCCGTTGCAGCTGGGAGCCATGGTTTCCGCCATTGCCAACGGAGGCACGCTTTACTACCTGCAGCATCCATCGACGCCGGAAGAGATCACTAATTTTCAGCCGCGCATCAAGCGCCAGTTGGATATCGCGCCCCTGATCCCGGAGATCTCCGACGGCATGGCGGGCGCGGTGCAATACGGCACGGCACGCCGCTTGGGTCTCAACTTCAACGAAGAAGAAATTCTGGGCAAGACCGGGACCTGCTCTCACGCCGGCACCCGCTTCGGCTGGTTTGCCTCCTACGCCAACACCAGCAGAGGGCGGATTGTGGTCGTAGTTTTCCTGCAGGGCGGCCGCCCCACTTTTGGTCCGAAAGCAGCCGAGATTGCCGGGCTGATGTACCGTAATCTCTACGATCACAATTTCTTCATCGCTGGCGCTCCCATGCAAACTGACACCACCGCTGGTACGCGGTAGGTCAGACGCCAT
>Ga0209040_10004153_pt1 | contig 10977 bp, 11 predicted proteins | sample BogFormECP12_OM3_FD_188240 | JGI IMG/M metagenome (GOLD analysis project Ga0209040, IMG submission 188240) | Bog forest soil microbial communities from Calvert Island, British Columbia, Canada - ECP12_OM3 (SPAdes) (version 2) | ecosystem: Environmental > Aquatic > Freshwater > Wetlands > Bog ... | reverse complement strand
TCCTGCAACGCGACCGCGGGGTCCGGTGCGCCGAGCGCCCGCGACAGCCGCTCGACCGCACGCGGCGCCGCCGGCGCGTTGTACGCCAGCGCATGCGGAAGCAGGATGGCGTGAGTTTCGGCGTGCGGTAGGCCAAGCAAGCCGCCCAGCGTGTGGCAGAGCTTGTGGTGTAGCGCCATCCCCGCTGACGCAAGGCAGCAGGCGCACAGCCAGGCGCCATACAAGGCCTCACTGCGGGCGGGAATATCAAGCGGATCCTGCATGATCGATGGAAGCGCGGACACCAACGCCCGCGCGCCTTCCTCCGCCATCAGTGAGGTCAGTGGATTGCTGTCTTTCGCGTAAAGCGCCTCAACTGCGTGGGCGATTGCGTTGAAACAGGAGGCCGCGGTCGTCCTCGGCGGGACGGATAGGGTCAGGTCAACGTCGTAGACGACCACCTCGGGCCGAATCCGAGGGCTCCTCTTTGTGGTCTTCACACCTTCGCTCGTCTCGCCCACCACGTCCGTCATCTCCGAACCGGCGTAGGTCGTCGGCACGACGATCTGTGGAAGATCAGTCCGGAGGGCAATCGCCTTGTCGAGTCCAACCGTCGAACCGCCTCCAACGGCGAGCAGGCAGTCCACCTTGCGTTCTGCGACCGTAACCAAGGCGCGTTCTGTCACTTCGACCGGCGTGTGCATTCTCGCCTCGGCCAGGATGCCCACCGACCGCGAAGCCAAGAGCGCGGCGGCCGCGGCGCATTGTTCAGCGCGCCCCGCGGTCGCCAACACGAGGACGCGTTCGGCTCTGAGCCGCTCAACCTCCTCCGGCAGGCGCGAGAGGGCGCCGCGGCCGAACACGACGCGGCCCGGCGCCGTCTCGAATGCGAAGCTGTCGATCATGTCGGCGGTCAGCTCTTCGCGTCCCGGATCGGACCCGACTGGACAGCGATCAACTGCCACGACGATCCGTCGCGCACCCAAACCGCGAGCGCACGATTGTTCAGGAGCTTCGCCACGCCCCGGACGGCGATGTCGATCATCAGTCGGTTGAATACGAGCGCGACCCCAGCGTGCATCCTCACTGTCTGGTCGCCGCGCTCGATCTTGCGATAGTCCCAAACGCCGTCCCGAATCCCGGCGATGTAGCTCACCTTGGTGTCCGCCACGCCACTCGAATGCATGTAAACGAGATCATCGTGCAAAAGGCGCGCGAGCGCGTCGACATCCTTCGCGACCATCGTCGCGTAGCGTTCGTTCTCCAAACGCGCGATATCGATTACGTCCATTATCAACCTCCTAAGTAAGCCGCCCTGACCGCCTCGTCGCCGCCCATGGCGGACATGTCCTCGCCGGAGAGCACGATCTCGCCATGAGTGATGACATAGGCGTGATCGGCGATCTCGGTCGCTTGATGGAAACTCTGCTCAGCCATGAGCACTGTCAGGCTCCGCTCCTGCTTCAGGCTGCGGACCTTTTCGATCGTCTGCTTCACGATGGCGGGCGCGAGGCCGACCGAGGGCTCGTCGATCAAGAGCAGCGTCGGCTCGCTCATCAGGGCCCGCGCAATCGCCACCATCTGCTGCTGTCCACCGCTCATCGTGCCGACGAGCTGGTTTTCGCGCTCGACCAGAATCGGGAAAGCGGCGTGGACGTAATCGAGGTTCTGCTTCATCCGCTCCCGGGCGCGGCGGCGATACGCCCCAAGAAGCAGGTTCTCCCGCACCGTCAGATTGGCGAACAGTCGCCGGCCCTCCGGGACGACGCCGATGCCTAGGTCGACAATCCTCTCGGTCTCCATCTCATGCAGCGCGTGCTTGCGTCCGTCCGCCTCGAAGACGATCGATCCCGAACGCGCGCGCACGAGGCCCAGGATCGCCTTGATGAGCGTCGACTTGCCGTTTCCGTTAGTGCCGAGCAGCGCCACCGTATGGCCGTTCGGCACGTCGAGCGACACTCCGTGCAGGACGTTGATGGCGCCGTAACCTGCCACGAGGTTGGAGACCGTCAGGCTACTCACCGATATACGCCTTCTGCACCTGCGGGTCGCGGACGATCTCCTCGGGAGTCCCAGACGCCGCCAGCCTGCCGGCCACGATGCAGACCACCCGCTCGGAAAAGCGCATGATCGCGCGCATGATGTGCTCGATCATGATCACCGTGATGCCGCGTTCGGCGAGCCGGAAGAGGATGTCGAGCACTTCGTCGACCTCGCCGGCGGAAAGTCCCGCCATCGCCTCGTCCGAGATCAGGAGCCGCGGGCGCCCGGCGAGTGCGCGCGCCAGCTCCAGCTTGCGCAATTCGATCTGCGACAGCGACCGGCAGGACAGGTCGGCCTTCGCAGCCAGGCCGAGATCGCTGAGGATCTCTAGCGCCCCGTCGCGCAGCGCGGCTCCGTCGGCGACCCCTCCTCCCGCGCCGAATCCGAGCGGGACATAGAGGTTCTCGGCCACAGTCATCCCGCGGAATGGCTGCGGGATTTGAAACGTCCGCGCGAGACCGAGCCTCGCGCGCTTGTAGGCGTCGAGCGCGGTGACGTCGCGTCCGGCGAAGGCGATCGACCCGGTCTCGGGACGCAGCTGGCCGGCGATGCAGTTGATTAAGGTCGTCTTGCCTGATCCGTTCGGGCCGATGACGCCGAGCCTCTCACCCTCCCCGAGGTCGAGAGAGACGTCGGAGACCGCGACGAATGCGCGGAAGCGCTTCGTTACGCCGTGGACCGAGAGCAGCACGTCGCTCATGCCGGACGCCTTCGCCGGGCCAACTCCAGCGCGCCCTGGGGCAGCAGGATCACGCTGAGAATGAGGATAAGGCCAAGGACAAGAAGATTGACCTGCGCGGAGGCAAACACGGTCAAAAGCTGCTGGAGGGAGGAAAGCACGACCGCGCCGACGACCGGGCCGGCCCAGGTCGCCGTGCCGCCGAGCAGCGGCATCGCCAGCGCCGCCAGGCTGTAGCTCATGTTGAAGGCGGAGGTCGGGTCGATATAGGAGGCGTAGTAGGCGTAAGGCGCGCCGGCGACCGCCATCAGCGCTCCGGAAAGGACGATGGCTACGATCTTGAGGTTGAGCGTCGGCACGCCGCAAGCTTCAGCCGCCATCTCGTTGTCGCGGATCGCCGCGAGGCCCCGCCCCAAGCGAGTTCGCTCGACCTCGCGGGCGACCGCGACGCCGGTTACGGCGAGCATGGTCATGACGACGAAAAGAAAGGCCGTGTAGTTGGAGAACCCCGGCGGCGGCGGCGGCCGGACGATGGAGAGGCCGCGGGCGCCGCCGACAAAAGGCCAGTTCAGCACGATCGACTCGAGGATGACCGAAACGGCGATCGTGGCGATCGAATAGTAGATGCCGCGCAGGCGCACCGAGAGATATGCGACCCCCAGGCTGATCGCGGCGCCGGCAACCGCCGCACACAGGATCTGCACGGCCAGCGGCGCGCCCAGCAATCCCGCAGCGACGGCGGCATAGGCGCCGGCGCCGAAGAAACCCGCCGCGCCGAAATTGACATAGCCCGCATAGCCGCCGGCGATATTCCACGCGGTCGCGAGCAGCACGAACTGGATTACGACGTAGCCGGCGAAGAACGGGTATTCGTTGCTGACGACAAGCGTCAGCCCGTAGGCGAGCGCGATCGCGAGCGCGCACCCGGCCCAGAAATATCCGCCGCCGGTCATCGCGGCCTCCCGAACAGACCGGAGGGCCTCACCGCGAGCACCCCCAAGACGAGGGCGAACGACACGGCCGTCGCCCATGACGCGCCGAATAGGGTCAGCACCAAGGTCTCGGCCAGACCGAGCAGGAGTCCGGCGACATAGACGCCGGAGATCGACCCCATGCCCGCCAGCACGACGACGGCGAAGGCGCGGCCGATGTAGATGCGGTCCGCGGACGGAGAGACTGGACCGATGACGATCAGCAGCGCGCCCGCGAATGCCGCGGTCGCGAGCGACAGGCCGAAGGCCAGCTGGCGAATGCGCACCGGGCTGATCGCCAGCATGCGCAGCGCCTCCGGGTCGAAACCCGCGGCGCGAATGGCGCGGCCCGGCATGGTGCGCGTGAGAAAGAGGTGGAGCCCTGCAAGCAGCACCGTGCCGCCGACGAAGGACGCCAGCGTGCGATAGGGTAGCCGGACCCAGCCGAAAGCGAGCGCGTGGCCAATATAGGGAGCGGACACGCTCTGGAAGTCGACGCCATAGCTGAAGATCAGGGCGACCTCGATCAGGAAGGCGAGGCCGAAGAACAGCGAGAAACTGCGAAGCGGATCGGGGGAGCCTCTGATCTCGAAGACATAACGGTAGAAGCTATAGAAGGCGGCGCCGATCACGAAGAAGACCGGCGCGAGCAGAACGCCTGCGAGAAGCGGATCCAGGCCCCAGCCGTTCAGGCTGTGCACGATCATCGCAGCGGCGACAACCGCCGCAGGATGCGCGAGGTTCGGGATCTCGAGCACGCCGAAAACCAGCGCGAGGCCGCTGGCGAGCGCCGCGTAAAAGGCGCCGACGAGAACGCCGGAGACCAGCGCGCTGACGAGGAGATGAAGGAAGGTCATCGCGGGCGCGGCCTCGAGCCCGCTCCGCCGCGCATCGCACGGCGGAGCGCAAGGCCAGTACTCCTGAGTTGCGCGTCAGTCATGGGCCTTGTCGAACGGGTTGATGAAGTCGCCCGTCTTGAACTTCTCGGGTGCCACGACCACGACCTTACCCGCCTTGCGGAACTGCTCGATGTCGTTCGGCGCGACGTCACGATACTGGGCCATCAGCACGCGATTCTCCGTCCATTCCCCGTTCGCGTCGAAGCGGAGCGGCCCGAGGATCGTCGGGACCTCGTTGGCGTGCAGCCAGGCAGCAAGCGCCTTGTCGTCCGTTCCGCCGGTCGCCTCAACCGCCGCCTGGATCACCTGTCCGACCCCGTACCAGTAGGGCGGCAGGAAATGGCCGAGCGGATCGACTTTGGCCGCCTCCGCCTTCTTGGCGTAAGCGTCTAGAAAGGCCTGCGCGCCGGGATGCATGAGCTTGGGATCGATCGAGAACGTATCGTAGTTGACGACGCCGTTCAGTTGCTTGCCGAGGGAGGCGAGCAGCGATGCGTTCTGTATCCCCACCATGCCGCCGCCAAAGAGCTGCACGCCCGAGGGAAGCCCGACCTCGTCGAGGCCCCGCACGATCGCGGCGGACTCGGTGGGGTAGGAGCAGACATAGACGATGTCCGGGTCGGCGCTCTGCAGCGATTGCAGCAGGCCGCTGAAGTCGGTCGTGTTCGCCGGATAGCGCTGGTCCGACACGATCTCGATGCCGAGATCCTTGGCGGACCGGCGTCCCCCCTCCGCCGCGTTCTGCTGGAATTCGGCGTCGGCTGCGATGATCGCGAGCTTCTTGAGGCCGTTTTGATGGGCGAGATCGAAGAAGGCGCGGTAAGTCAGCTGCGGGTCCGGCCCCCACGGGCCCATCGAGAAATATTTGTCGTAGTGGGCCTTGGCGTTCAGCCCGATGACGAACATGCCAAAGAGCAGCCGCCCGCGCTCCATGGCGATCGGCAGGGTGGGGCCGGCGACGTTCGTCCCGTAGGGCGAGAGGAGGATGTCAACTTTGTCGATGTCGATCAGCTTGGAATAGATGGCTGGGGCCTGTGCGGCGCTCGACTGGTCGTCATATCCGACGAGCTCCACCTGACGGCCAAGGACGCCGCCCTTCGCATTGACGTCATCGCGCCAGATCTGGAGCGCGAGAAGACCCGACTTGCCGCCGGCCGCGAGGCCTCCTGACTGGGCGATGCTGAAGCCGATCCGGATCGGCTTGGCCTCGGCTCGCGCAGCCCGGAAAGGCATCGAAGCCGTTGCGGCCGCGCCGAGTCCCGCGGCTGTGAATTGTCGTCTATTGAGCATGGCGTTCTCCTTGGCTTTTCGTTGGTTGCCAGCGGCGTCAAAGTCCCGAGAGCCGTTGGATCAGCTTCCCGCAGGCGATGTAGTCCTCGCCGCCGAATCCCATGCCCTCCGTCGCGGCCATGATCTGCTCGACGGCCGCCCCGAGAAGGATCGGCACCCCTAGGTCGCGGGCCTCCTCGCTGATGAGTCTCAGATCCTTGCGAGTCTGGGTGACGGTGAAGGTCGGGACGAAATCCGCCCGCAGCAGGCTTTGCGCCTTGAAGGCAAGGTGCGGAGAGGCGATGGCGCTGCCGGTGATAGCGTCAACCGCGACGGCGGGGTCGACGCCGCCCTTGCGGCAGAAGGCGAAGGCTTCCGAAAGGCTCACCATCAGCGTGTCGACCATCAGGTTGACGGCGAGCTTCATCACGCGCGCCTGCTCCTCCGATCCGACGGGAATGATCTTCTTCGCCCAGCAGGCAATCAACGGATTTGCCTTCTGCAACGCGTCGGCGGACCCGGATACGAAGCTCGACAGCCCTCCCGACGATGCGGCGCCGACCGTCCCGGAAACCGGGGCGCGCGCATACACGGCGCCGCGCGCCGCCGCTGCCTCGGCGATGGCGCGGGACGCCGCGACGGAGATCGTGCTCGTCTCGATCAGGATCGAGCCGGCGCGCGCCTGCGCAAGCACGCTGCCCGCGCCGGCGAGAACGCTGCGGGCTGCAGCGTCGTTCGGCAGCGAGGTGACGATGGCGTCCGCCTCAGCGGCCGCCCCGCCCGTGTCCCCAACGAGCGACAGGCCGCGAGCCATCGCGGCGGCGCGCTGCGCCGGGCCGTTATCAAGCACGCTCACCTGATGCCCGGCCTCGACAACGCGGCCGCACATCGGTTCGCCCATCTTTCCATAGCCGATCCACAGCACTTTCATGACGTCTGAAATCCTTGAGAGGGAGAGAGATAGGGGTTGCCGCGGCGCCAGAGCCACGGCCGCACCTCAAAGGACGCGAAGAGGCCGGCGCGAACGTAGGGATCGCGGCTCACGAAAGCCTCGACAGCGCCCGCTGTCTCAGCTTCGATCACCACGAGAGACCCAACCTCCACACCCTCAGGGGATAGCAACGGACCGGACTGCAGAACCCGCAGCTGCGGAGCGCCCGCGTCGAGGTGCTCCTTGTGCCGCAGCTTGGTGGCTGCACGCAGCGCGGTCGAATCCGGCTTGTCCCAAGCGATAACGGCGAAGAACATGGGTGATCACACCGCTTTGGTGAGGACAAAGTCGTTCTCCAGTTCCCAGAACGGCTTCTTCAGTCCGTACTTGGCGGCGTCGCTCGGGAACTCGTTCAGCTCGAACGACCGGATCAGCGACTGCTTCACGGCGAATACGACGTCGGAGTCGAGATACTGGTCCTCCGAATCGAAGAGATGCGTGGTGAGCGTCCGGTACCCCGGAGCGGACACGATCGCATGGACATGCGCCGGCCGGAAGGGATGACGATTGGTGGCGCGCAGGAGAACGCCCACCGGCCCATCCGTCGGGATCGGATAGGAAGTCGGGCGGATCGTTCGGATCAGGAACTCGCCATTCTCGTTGGCCGTGTAGCAGCCGCGAAGATTGTCTTCCGGCTGGCTGCTGTCCTGGATGTCGTACATGCCGTTCGAGTCGGTCTGCCAGACCTCAATGGTCGCGCCGGGAATGAACTGGTTCGACTTATCGCGCACACGGCCGTGGATAATCAGCGGCGTCTCATCGCCTTCCCGCAACAGGACCGACTCGCCCCAGCCCCGGGGGCGGCGAGTTCGGAACGTAGAAGGGCCCGAGCACGGTCGTTTCCGTAGCGCCCTCGGGCACATTCGCGCTGAGGTGATTGACTAGCGATGAAAGGCCGAGGTTATCCGAGAGCAGGATCATCTCCTGTCGCTTGTCGTCGGAGATCTGGCCTGTCCTGGTAAGAAACTGAATCCCCGCCATCCACTCCTGCTCGGTGAGCCGCACCTCGCGCGCGAAGGCGTGCAGGTGCTTGATGAGGGACTGCAGGATTCCGCGCAACCGCGGGTCGGGCGTATCCGCGTAGCGCTTGAGCACGACCTCAGTGAGGTCCGCCTCCGTCATATTCCGCATGACATCTAACTCCCTTGTTTGTTCTGGACGATCACGCCGTTCAGCGCGACAGCGACCCGTCCACCAGGTCCCAGATGAAACGATCGGTCGGATCGACCTGTTCTTCTGCGATGTGAGCGATCAGCCCGGCTGTCCTGGAGAGCACGGCGAAACCGCGCATCAGTCTGACCGGCACGCCGATGTCGCCGAGGACGGCAGCGACGGCGCCGGTGGCGTTGATCGTGATGTGACGGCCCGCGGCGCCGTCGACCTCCGCCGCCAGCAGGCGCAGCGCTTCGGCGAAGCGCCCAGCCACGCCTGTCTCCTTCGCGAGATCTAGAAGCGCGCCGGCGCGAGGGTCGTCGGGCTTGTGCAGGTGATGGCCGAAGCCGGGAACCGCCTCCCTCCGCTTCCGCCGTTCCTGCGCGATGCTTTCCGCCTCGGCGCGAGCGTCCTGCGCATCGACGATCCGCTGCAGGAGAACCGCTGCGTCCTCCATCGTGCCGACAAATCGGCTGCCTACGGCGAGCAGGCCCGCAGCGACGCCGGCCTGGATGTTTTCCGGCGAGCTCGAATAGACCATACGGGTCGCGATCGCGCTCGGCGTCAGGCCGTGCTCCATCAGGGTGACGAGGACTGCGTCGACGACGCGGCGTTCGCCTTCGCTGAGCGCCCGGCGGAAAGCCTGTCTGAAGAAGACGTCGACGAACGACACCTTTCCGATCAGATCGCGAACGAGATCGTCGCCACGGTAGTAGACGGCGTGGGTCGTGTAGCGGCAGAGATCGCTGCGCGGTTCAGGCCTCATGCCGCGCCTCCGGCCCTTCGGCCGCGCGCCGCCGCACGATCTCGTCGCGGATGGCGGGCTTCAGCACCTTCCCTAGCGGGCTGCGCGGCAGGGTCTCAAAAACATGAATCGCCTTCGGAGTCTTGACGGACCCGAGCTCTCGTTTGATCATCGCCTTGAGCTCGGCCTCTTCAAGCGTCGCTCCCGCCGCACCTCGATGGCTGCGTGCACCGCCTCGCCCCATTTGTCGTCCTCGATACCGACCACCGAGCAATCGGCGATCGCGGGATGCGCGGCGAGCACCACCTCGACATCGCTCGGATAGACGTTGAAGCCTCCCGTGATGATCACATCGCGGATGCGGTCCTTGATGAAGAGATAACCTCGCTCGTCGAGAACGCCGGCGTCGCCCGTGAACAGCCAGCCGTTCTTTAAAGTCTGCGCCGTCTCCGTTGGCGCCTTGAGATAGCCCGTCATGACGAGGTCACCCCGAATGGCGATCTCGCCCTCGGCGCCTGGCGGGAGCCCTTGCCCTTCTCCGTCGAATATTCCGACCTGAGTCAGGAACGTGGGGCGGCCGACGGACGCAAGATCCGGCCCTGCCATCTCCTCGGGCGACAGGAAGGTCACAATCTGCGGCGCCTCCGTCTGCCCGTAGGTCGTGCAGAGAACTCGCCCGAAACAGGCCTGCGCTTCGCGGATCTGCTCCGGCCGCATCGGCGCTCCGCCGTAGATGAGATAGCGCAAAGCCGTTAGCTCGCGAGGCAAGCGGGTCTGCTCCGCAATGAGAGCGAGAATGAGCGTAGGAGGAGCAAAGACGAGAGTGGCGCTATGCCGCTCGGCGGCGTCGAGTAGGCCCGCCGCCTTGGTGGATTCAGGAAAGATCAGCGCGCCGCCGCTGCCCAGGATGGGCAGCATGTAGGTGGATGTGCCGTGCGTCAGCGGCGCCGCGACAAGGTAGCGGTCATCGGGACTGAGCTTGAGCGCGTGCATCTGGGTGACGATGTTGGTGTTCCACGCGCGCAGGGGTTGTTTCACGCCTTTGGGGAATCCGGTCGTGCCGCCCGTGAACTTGAGGGCTTGGGTCCGATCGAGCGCGAAGCCGAACCCCGGGCACGGCCCCATCGCGATTTCGCCTTCGGCATCCGGCAGTTCGGAGATGAGCCTGGTCTGTCGGCCTTCCTCGCCGACACGCGCGTACATCTCCTCGTCGACGAGAACCAGATCAGGCTCGACGAATTCGATAATCCGCCTCAACTCCGGATCGCCGTTGCGCGGATTGAGCGGAACCCAAACCCTCCCCGCCGCTAGGACCGACAGAATTGAAATCAAGTGTTCGCACGTGTTCGCTGCGCCGACGCACACGAAACCCTCGCTCGATGAGACGAGCTTCGCGACGGCGGCTGCTCGTGCCTCGACACGTCGCGCCAACTCCCTGAAGGTCAGTTCGCCCTCGGGCATGACGATCGCGGTCTGGTTGGGAAACCGTTGGGCGGCGCGCCAGAAGAATTCGATCGGATACATGGGTTAGGCCACCCCCTTCGTTCGGGTCGGCGCAGCGGAATAACGTTCCGGCAGCTCGTAGCCCGGCAATGCGGACAATTCCTCTCGGATGACAGAGACGATCTCCTGGCGCCGTGCGGGCGTCATTCGGTTTGCGATCGAAGCGATACTGACTGAGGCGACTGCGATTCCATCTTTGAGGATCGGAACCCCGATCCCATAGACCCCGTCGATGATCCTTCCCGGATTAAAGGAGAAGCCGGCCTTTCGTGCTTCCGCGAGGTCCTTCGCGACGACGGCGGCCGAGAGGCGATAATGCTCGTAGAGCGGCGCGCAACGTTTGAGGAGTTCAGCGCGATCCTCCCCGCCGAGGAACGCCAGGATCGCGAGACTGCCGGACCCCGCGCCGAGAGGGCGCCGTGAGCCTTCCGCAAGGCTCATCACACGGATCGGGAAAGCGCCTTCGCGTCTGACCAGGCAAACTGCTTCGCCGCCGCTGCGAACGGAGAACATGACCGTGTCCTGCGTGCGCCGCGCGATCGAGTCGAGCGCCGGCATGAACAGTTCCCGGCGCGAGAAGAGCGCATGCCCCCTTACGGCGAAGGAGTAGACCGCAGGCCCCACGGTGTAGAGCTTGCTCTTGCTGTCAAAAGCAAGAAGGCCCTCGGACGCCAGCGTCTGAAGAATGCGTCGCGCCGTCGCGATATGAAGGCCCGACGTCTCGGCAACCTGGGAGAGGCGCGCGC
>Ga0209040_10004152_pt1 | contig 10979 bp, 2 predicted proteins | sample BogFormECP12_OM3_FD_188240 | JGI IMG/M metagenome (GOLD analysis project Ga0209040, IMG submission 188240) | Bog forest soil microbial communities from Calvert Island, British Columbia, Canada - ECP12_OM3 (SPAdes) (version 2) | ecosystem: Environmental > Aquatic > Freshwater > Wetlands > Bog ... | reverse complement strand
GCGCGTGAAACGTGGGCTGGTCAAGTCGCTGACCTTCGACCAGCGTGCTCGGCGCGGCTTTCATGGTCGTGCGATCGGGCATGAGCCGACCCTCTCCTCTTGGGAACGCGATCCCAACCGAGTCGCGCCAACTCCTGGTGAGGATTGGCGCGACCTCGCGATCAAAGCCTGATTCATCCTACCACAGACCTGCCGTTCCCAGGAGGGCGCGCAAAGAGCGCCGGGCCGCCGGTGGGCAAGGATTTGCACTGGGCGCGGGTCTCCGGGCACGCGCGGGGCCTTCGCTTGCGCTTCAGGCTTGTAATCGGAAAAAGCCGCTTTCACAAGCCTGAAGCGCAAGCGAAGGCGGTGCTGGCCTGGGACACCCGCAATGTTCCGTATCCAACGCAATGCAATAATGCCTTACCGAGCCCTGAAACGGGCCAGATTCCGGCCCCGGTGGGCGGGGGCGGCGTTGAGCAACTCGTTCCTCTCGATCACGGCATCGACGGCCCTGGCCATCACGGTGGCCGGGGCGGCGACGGCGGCTGGGGTCACGCCGTTCTTGGTCACGATTGCCACGTAATTGCCGCCAGGCACGCCGTCGTCGTTGCCGTCGAGGGGGCGGCCGTAGGCGTCGGTGAGGTCGGCCGCAATGATCTGGATTCGATCGCTCTGCGATAGGTTTGGCTTGATTGCGGGCAAGAGCGAAACCATCGAGGTCATGGGGCTCGAAGCGGGCACGGCCGATGTCAGCCGGATGGGCTTGTAGCTCGTGACGGTCATTTTCTTGGCCTTCTTCGTCGTGATGCTCGAGAGCTGGTAAGCCGCAAGGTCACCGGCGCCCGCGACGAGCCCGCTGAACTGGATGTCGAGCACCGTTTCGGATTTCGTCCTTGCCCTCTTGCCGTTGCCGACCTTGACCTTGATGGTTTCCCAGCGCACTGATTCGACGATCGCAGGCGACGGGAACGAGTTGTTGTCGTGGATGACGAGGCTGGCGGTCGTGGCCGCGCCGAGCGTTGCTCCGGCGCCCGGCGACGACAGCGTCAGCGGGATGATCGTGTTGCTCTCGCCCGGCTGGCCGTCGTTGCTGATCGGGATCGTGACAATCTGGCTGGTCATGTTCGGGCCGATTGTCACTGTCTCCGCGAAAGCCGTGATGTCATGACCGCCGGGGCTGGACAGGGTCACGGTCAGAGATGCACTCAGGTTGCCAGTGCGGCTGATCACGACTTGCGCCCCACCTCCCGTGACGTTGGCGGCAAACTGTGCGGCCGCGAACTGAAGCACCGCGGGGAGGGAGGCGACCGTGATCGTCCCCGGCGCGCTCGGACTACTCACGTCGCCGTACTGGTCGATCACGTCGACTTTGTAGGCGTACGAACCAACGCCGAGCGGGCCCGGTACCTGGATCTCGTAACCGCCCGCGCTATTCGCCGTGGTGGTGTTCACGACTGCCCCGCTCGCATTGAGAAGCTGGACGCTCGCGCCGGCGAGGGTCGTGCCGATGAGGTAAGGGCTGGTCGAGGTCGTCGTCTCGCCGCCGGGGCTGCCGTTGCTGTCGGCGGGTAGGAGCGTGGGAGCACTCGGGGTTGCCGGAGGGGCGACGATCGTCAGTGACAGCGGGTTACTCGCCGGGCTGGCGCCCCCGGCATTGCTCGCCACGACGGTAATCTGGTACGTGCCGGGGCTGAGGAGGCTCTGCACCGAGACGGTATAGTCGCCGCTGGCATCCGCGGTCGCCGTGCCGATGACATTGGTGCCGTTCAGGAGCTGGACCGTTGCGTCGGCCTGGGTAGTGCCGGAGAAGGCGGGGGTGTCATCATCGGTGATGTTGTCCCCCTTGGTGCCGCTGTCGTCGGCCGCCACGAGCACGGGCGGCGCGGGCTGGGACGGCGGAGGCGTGGCGAGGACCTCCGTCGTGGCCTGGCCGACACTCGGCTCCGGCTGGGTGATGCCGGTATTGCTGGTCGCGACGCTGATGAAGCTATAAGTGTGGCCCGGCTGGCCGGTAAAGGTCGTCGAGGTCTGAGTGGTGCTCATCATGAGGTTATTGAACGTGCCGCCGTCGTCGGACACATAGACGTTGTAGTACTGAACGCCCGAGCCGTTGCCATCGCTCCCCGACCAGCTCACGGTGAAGCTCGTCGAGCTCTCGGTGGTGGGCAGGGCGGCTACGGCGCTGGTGGGGACGGTGTTGTCGATCGTGATCAATGCCTGCTTGGTCGGGTCGATCCCCTGGCTGGGGTCTTCGTCGCTCACCTGGTCGGTGGCGATCGGGGCGTTGACGTCGAACGTGATCACGGCCACGTTGCGGATCTGGGTTCCGGTCGGCAGGCCGGCCTTTGGCGAGACGATGTAGCTGACATAACCCTCGCCGCGGCCGGTGCCGTTCTCGGGAGGGAGGAAGCCGGCCAGGACGTCGGGGGGAAGCTCGGTGTCGGGATTGATGCTCTGGAACTTGACGCTCACATGGCGGGTGTTGAGGTCAAGGCTCGCCTGGATCTCAACGTCGAACGTCTCGCCGTTGTAGGTCATGGGCACGGTGGCCTGGTAGAACTGGCTGCTGGCCGGAACCGTCAGCAAGGTGTCGCCGAAGGCGATCGCGGTGAACTGGAACGTGCTCAGGTCGAGGTTCGGGTCCAACGTGTCGGTGATCACCACCTGCTGGGCCGGAGCGGTTGCGGCCGGGGCGTTTTCGAGGTCGATTTGGTATGGGAGTGGCGTGCCGTTCGCGACAAAGTTCTGCGAGCCGTAGCCCGCAGGGCCGATCATGGCGTTGGGGTCGTGGCTTGTGGCGCCGCTGCTACCACCACTGCTACCACCCCCACTACCCCCACCTGGTGGCAACGGTATAAGCTGAAAAAAGGGTATTAGGTTTGCAAGAGCGCCTTGTCCCAATCCACCAATGGATCCGGCAGCCCCTACGAGAGCGCCTCCAGCTAACGCACCAATAGCAATGGCTCCGGACGCCCCCTCAATGGAGCTTATCTGCTGCTGATTGAACCCAAGGTCTTCCAGAAGCCAATTGTTGACATACCGTCCATTAAAATTTGAATCTGGTTGATTGACACCCTCATTTCCGTCCACCTCTGTATTGGGCCGTTGTTGAGGTTGGATCCGATCAGGCACCGGAAAGCCAGGGATCGGTTGATTTGACGGAATTGGGTTCGACGTAGATGAAACGGGCTGGCCATCAGGCCCCACGATCGTTACGTCGGGTAGACCATGTGAGTTGGTCGGTTGGAGGCCCAGTGGATCGATTAAGCTGATAGGATTATTTAATACATAAACTTTGAAATTCTGATCATTCGTTGAGATACCGAGCGGGTCCTCTGTGGTGAATTGCCCCGTGCTTGGGTCGTAACTGCGATTTCGCATGAGATAAAGGCCATCCCCGCTACTGGAGACGCTGTACTGGCCGACAAATGTGAACGGATTGGAGGCACTCTCCGTACTGTCGAGCAGGCCACCGAAGGGGAGATAGCTGTAGCTGGAGAACAGTCCGCTGGTCGCGTTGGTCAAACCAACCGTCGAACCCAGCGCATCGAAGTCATAGTAGTTCGTCCCACCCGGTGTGACCTGGCTCACCAGCCCCAGCCCATACGTGTATCCGGCGATCAGGCTCCCCGAACTGTTGTACTGGCCGACCACATTCCCCAGCCCGGTCGGATCGACTAGGTTGTCGGTCACCTGGCCGTTGTGGATTGTGGCCACGCGGTTTCCCAGGGCGCCGTACTCGTAGATCCAGGTGTCGGTCGGTGACGTGACGCTGACGAGGCGGTTAAGCGAGTCGTACGCGTACGTCGTGGTGCCGGAGGAGTCGGTTTGAGAGACGAGATTCCCGTCCGCGTCATACTTGTACGTCGTGCCACCGGCGCTCGTGTATTCGTTGACGCTGTTGCTCGTGTAGTTGGTGGTCACGCCGTTGATGATTGTTTGCGTCCGGTTGCCCACCGCGTCGTAGACGTAGGTCAGGTCCTGACTCGGGATGCTGGAATTGGTCGATGCGAAGACGGCGTGGACGAGCTGGCCGGTGGTGTCGTAGGCGTAGGTCCACGTGCCGTCGACCGTGGCCATGCTGGTCTCTTCGCCCAGCGTGTTGTACGCGTAGTCGAACCGGCTGTCGACCGTGGTGCCATCGGCGGCATAGTTGATAAGGTGCATGACGTTGCCGTCGGCGTCGTAAACGTAAGTCGTGGAGGTGCCGTCACCCTTGTCCTCGCGGGTCAACTGGCCCAGGTTGTTATAGGTGTAGGAGATGACGGTCGCACCGGTGCCGTCGGTGAGCTTGGCCAGTTGGCCGAGGGCGTTGTAGGCGTAGTTGACCGTGTTGTTGACCGTCGAGCCCGACTTCTCGACCATCTGGATCCGCCGGCCGCTCGCATCGTAGGTGTATTGGATCGACAGCCCATTGGGATAGGCGACGCTGGTGAGCCGATCGCCCGAGTCGTAGGTGAGGGCCGTGACGCCCGAGGCATCGGTCGCCGAGATCATTTTGCCGCGCGCGTCGTAGGCGTACGAGAGCGTCGAGCCGTCGGCCAGAGTCTCGGTGGCGACTTGCCCGGCGGCATTGTAGGTGTACGTGACGACCTGCCTGTTGGGGTTCGTGAGCGAGAGGGGATCTCCCAGAGCGTCGTAAGTCACCGATTCGACGGAGTTGTCGGCGTACTTGGTCGAGGTCAGGTTGCCGTTGGCGTCGTAGTGATAGTTGGTGCTATCTCCATTTGCGTCCGTGGAGCCGGCCAGGAGGTTGTCGGAGCCGGTGTAGGTGAAGGTCGTGCTCTGGCCCAACGGGTTCGTGGAACCGGTCAGGTTTCCGTTCGCGTCGTAGGTGTACGTCGACGTCAGGCCGGTGGGCCCGGTGACGCTCGTGAGGTTGAACTGGTCGTCGTACGTGGCAAACGAGGCGTTGCCCAGGGGGTCGATGGTCTTGGCGATCAGCCCGTTCTGATCGAAGAAGAACTGGCTGGCATCGCCGGCGGCATCGGTGACCGTCACCTGGCCGGCGTTGTAGGAGTAGGTCAGGGGATCGGCGCCGCCGGTCTGGGCTGTCTGCGCCAGCCGGCCGAAGGCGTCGTACGTGAACGTTTCGGACGTCCCGTCGGGGAGCTGGATTGACGTGAGTGCATTAACGATGGCCGGGTTCGCGCCGGAGTTGTACGTGAACTGCGTCACCGTGCCGTCATTGTTCTGCACGGAGGTCAGGTGCTGGCCGGCATCGTAAGTGTAATGGACCGCGCGGCCGTCGGAGGCCGTGACGGAGGCGATCAGGCCGGCCGGGTTGTAGGCGAGCGTAAGCGACGCGCCGGAGGTGCTGGTGAGGCTGGCCAGCCGGCCACTGCTGTAAGCGGCCGTGATCCGGTTTCCGTTCGTGTCCTGGATGTAGTCAAGCGTCCCGTCGGCGTTGAATTGCTCGATCTGGCCGTCGCTTTCCTGGAGGGTGAACGTCCCCCCCGTTCCGGCTGCGAGGGTGCCGTGATCTCCGAGTTGATCGAAGTAATCGCTGCCACGGCTGTCGGGCTGGAAAATGCGCTCGGCGCCCGAGGGCATTGTCACGGTGACGGTCCCATCGCTGGCCACGGACAGGGAATATTGCCAGGAGTCTCGCCAGCCGTAACCGAGTGGACTGACAGTGTCGCGCGCATCGATCGGCTCCTGGTAGACTCGGCCGAAATCCAGCGACAACGCCCCGGGAACCACCACGCTCATGTCGGTGGCTCCATCCAGGAGCGGGGTGGGCAAGAGGCCGTCGGCTTGCATGACGGCGAACGACCAGAGCTGGCTGACGTCGGTGACCGTCTGACCCAGGCGGCCCAGGTACGAGGCCTCATTGTCCAGCAGCTTGACATATCCGCCCCAGGTGCTGCCCATCTGCGCGGTGAGGCCGCTGTAGATGGCCGACCAGGCTTGATTAGAGATTCCGGGAGGTTGGAGACTCGCCTGCAAGGCGCTCCAGGTGACGGGCGTGGAATCGTCCTGGGTGTAGACGCGAAGGTCAAAGTTCAGGACCTTGTCGAATGAGAACGGCTCTTGCATCCCGGCGTAATAGACGGGCACCGTGACCGATTCGCCCGGCTCGAGCACGCCGGGGACGCTGCCCGTGGCCAGGATCTGCACGGTGTTTGCATAGCCCTGCGGAATGGCCGAGGTCCAGAAGCCGGAAACCCGCAGCGCGGGGTTGAGCGTGAAGAGCGGCTTGTTTTCCGGCTGCGAAGACTCGAGCAAGAGCATCGGGGCGGGCATGGCCACACCGCCGGCGTTGGAGTACTCCACGTAAATGGTCGACGCGATGTGGAAGCCCATCGTAGCGGGCAAGATCAGGTGGGTTTCGAGATGGGCGGGCGCTGGGGGAGTGACCGTGAACGCACCCGCCAGCTCGGAGGTCGACCCGCCCGTCTGAGTCACTTCAACCGAATAGACCCCTTGCGGAACGCTGCTCAGGTCGAACGTGGCGGTCAGTTGCGTGAACGAATCGAACGAGACACTGGTGGCGGGATAGACCGCGCCTGTCCCGGACAGCAGGGAGACCCAGGTCGCGCTGCCGAAGCCGGTTCCGGTGAGGGTCAAGGTGGCCGGGCTTCCCGCGCTGGAGTGGTCTGGGATGGCGCCGGTCAGGCGAATCTGAACCCCGGAGGCCGTGAGCGTGTAGCTGCTGGACGAGGCGACCGAAGCCGCGTATTCCAAGATGTACCAGGTACCGGGCGCCGCGGAGGGGACGAGCAACTGCTGGTTTGCCGAGACGCCGTTCGCGAACCGATAGTCGTAGTCGCCGCGTGTCGGCGGTGAGCCGAGCTTGGCGTAGATCTCGTTGACATTGCTTTGGGAACTGTCCTGGAGCGTGACGAAGAGCGCCTGCGTTGCCGGCACGTTCACCGCGAACAACTGGGCCTGACCGCTGCCGGCGAGGGTGCCACTGTAAGGCGTGCCCAACGTGAGATTCGTCACCGATGTCTGCTCAAGCGCGATGGCATAAGCGCCGCCCGCGGCGCCGTTACCGTGGGCGGTCAGTACGTAGCTGCCGGTGGAGGGCAGCGTGATCAGGCTCGAGTCGGACGAAAGATCCGTGAAGGCCGTATAGCCCCCGGGTCCGCTCAGATCGAACTCGACGCCGCCGGACGAGTTGACCACATGAAGCTGGACCTGCTGGCCGGCAGCGCCGGTAAAGTCATACTGGTCAACGCCGTAGGCACCCCCGATCGTGCCGGTGTACGGCTGGTTGACGGTTAAAGAGCTGACGGTGGGCGTGACGTTGTAAACCGAAAGGACGTAATTCCCGGTGCTGGAGCCTTCTGCCTGGGGTGCTTGAACCTGGATCGTATACGTCCCGCTGGCCGGCAGCGCAAAGCCGCTGATCGACGCGATGGCTCCGGAGCTCGCGCTGCTCGTCGTGGCGAGCGAGTTGCCGCCCGCGTTCAGGAGGGCGGCCTGGCCCCAGTTCAGAAGAGGCGAGAGAGCCGGGTTCGTGCCGCCGCTGCCGGGGTTGAACTGGATCGTGATCGATTCACCCGCCGTGCCGTAGAACGTCCAGTTGTCAACCGCTCCCGCGGGTGTCAGCGTCCCGGGCGTTGGGGTATTCAGAGCGATCGAGCCACCCGACGGGACAACGGTGACCGTTCCTCCCACGATCGAGCCGCTGACCTGGTCGCCGCGGACGTAGAGGTGGAGGTTGTTCAGATTGAGGGTGGCACCGCTCGGGACGATCAGCTCGTTGGCATAGACCGCCTCGGGGCTCGTGCTGCTGGTGTTGTGCGACTGGTCCACCAGCTCGATCGACGTGTTGCTGGACAGGCTGAGCGTGCCGTAGGCGAAATTCCTGTTGAACCCTGCCTGTACTGATCCGAGGTCGGCCGACATCGCCTCCAGCAGTTGCGGCGGTTTGCTTGTGCCGGTGCCGCTGTCGAGCGAGACGGTCCCTTGCGGATTGAAATCATCGGCATTCTGGGTGTTGCCCAGTAGGTTGCCGCTGACGTTGAGAGTACTTCCCGGCACGGTGGACAGGATGCCTGAGTCATCGATGGACAACCCGCCCTGAAGATTGAGCGTGGCGCCACTCTTGACGCTGAGGCTGCCCTGATCGATGAGCGTTCCGGTTTGGACAGTGCTCGTGCCGCCAGTGATGGAGAGGCCCAGACTGGCCGACAGGGTGAAGGCGCCTGTTGAATCGCCGATCAGGTTCACGCCGTTGAGACCCGAGAGATTCGAATCGATGGTGCCGCCGTTGGTGAGCTGGAGCGATGACTTGTAGTACATTCCGCTCGCTTCCTGGAAGGCGGCCAAGGATGAGATATTGAGCTGGCTGGCGGCGCCGTCGCTCTCGAATTGGATGGGGCCGGGGCTGCTCCCCGCCGCGCCGCCGTTGATCTGGGTCAGGGCCGGGAACTGGACGCTGCCGCCGGAAGTGGCCTGGATGTGGAGGAACGAGTTATCGTTGTTGATGTTCTCGGTCAAGGTCGTCAAGGCCGGCAGCGAGAGCATGCTGCCGGCGCCGGTGGCCTGGAGCGTGTCCCCGTAGTTCACGCCCCCCGCGAAGCTGGTCAGGGCCGGCAGCGACAGCAAGGCCCCGCCGCTGACCAGGAAGCTCGAGCCATCGGCGTTGGTCAGGCCGGTCAGGCTCAGCGTCCCGCCGCTGAGCGAGAGCGTGTCCGCCGTGAAACTGGTGATCTGCGCGGTGGCGATGGTGCCGGTGCCGTCCAGGATCAGGTTGACGCCGTTCAAGCTGGTCAGCGTGCTGTCGGCGACTGTGCCACCATTCGTGGCCTGCAGCGACGAGCGGTAAGACACCCCGCCGGCCTCCGCGAAGCTGGTCAAGGCACCGAGATTGAGCTGGCTGGCGGCGCCGTCGCTCTCGAATTGGATGGGGCCGGGGCTGCTCCCCGCCGCACCGCCATTGATCTGGGTGAGGGCCGGGAGCTGCACGCTACCCCCCGAAGTGGCCAGGATATGGAGGAACGAGTTATCGTTGTTGGTGTTCTCGGTCAAGGTCGTCAAGGCCGGCAGCGCGAGCACGCTGCCGGTGCCGGTGGCCTGGAGCGTGTCGCCGTAGTTCACGCCCCCCGTGAAGCTGGTCAGGGCCGGCAGCGACAGCGACGCCCCGCCCTGGGCTTCCAGGTCGGCCGCCGAGACCGTCGTGGTCCCCGCGACGGAGAGGGTAACTCCCGTGCCCGTGGCAATCAGCGACCCGCCCGTCATGGTCAGTCCGCCGCTCAGCGTCGAGCTGGTGGCAACCGACAGCGAGCCGCCGCTGATCGAAAGGAGGTCGCTGCTCGTCAACGAGTGGACCGACTGCGTTCCCGAACTGATCTGGATCGTGGGATTGCCGCTGAGACTGATCGTGACATCGTCGCTCGTGGTCGGCACGGCATCGTTGGACCAATTGCCGGCGACCGCCCAGCTTTTCCCATCCGCCGCGCCGGTCCAGTTGACACTGGAAAGAAGCGTTCGCGATTCGAGCGGCTCCAGGAAGGCCAGCGCGAGCTTGTGAGTGACGCGGCGGCCACGACGGCGGTTACCACGGGATTGGCGAAGATTCAGCAGTGACATGGACGGAGCCCTTCCTAGTTGAGGTTCGAGTTGAATGGCGCGACATCCCCATTGGCGTCGGGGGTGGGATCGACGGTGCCCAGGCGCAACGTCGCGGCGGGCGTGACGTCCGACACGGCGCCGGCGTCGAGGGTGGCGAACGCCTGCGCGCCGGCGTCGAGTTGCAGCGGCGTCGGGCTGGGCAGGTTCAAGGTCAAGGTCACGCTGGCGCGGTCATAGCCCTGGATCATCCCCAGGCTCCAGGCCAGGTTCTGTCCGCTCTGGTCGGGCTGCTGCGAGGCGCTAGTGATCGTCTCGCCCGGAGAGAGCGTGTCGGTCAGCAAGACCCCGGTCTCGGGATCGGCCTGCTCGTTGTAGACGGTGTAGGTAATCGTCTCCTGGTTGTTCTGGATGCCGCCGGCGGTGGACGACGAGAGCGTACGCCCCACGACGATGGCCGGCGGAAGCGGATTAGACGGTCCGACGCCGCCATCCAGCATCACCAGTTCCTCCAGCGGCTCGATGGCCACGCGGAGGAACTTCCGGTACCCGCAAAGACGGGAGCCCGAACGATTGCGCCGCCGACGCGTCGGCAGATGGCTTCTCATGCTGACCTCCCAGTGGGTAGCCCCATTGCTGCTTACTCTCGATCTCCGAGTCGGCGGGGAAGCACGAGCTTCCCCGATGGCCGTGGGTGCGGCAGCCGTCACCGCAGGGGAGAGATCATCGGAGGGGCGATGATCCCGCGTGTCCGATCATCGGACGGATGGCCCATGAAAAGGCTCCGTGCGTGCGATCAATCGCCCGATGGGGCCACCATAGCCAGGACCGATTGCCCGCCTTGAGCAGTAGGTCAGCATCCGAACCATAGAATAGATCAAGGACTCAGTTCTCAACTTTCAGAAAATTCTTCAGACTACAGCACGATTACCGGGCGAAATCAGTGAATAAGCAACCATCGCTGTGCGTATTTCCTGATAGAACCCTTTCTTCCAGGAACTCTCTATGCCAGGACCCGGCGAATACCGACCCGACCCCACTGAGGGCATCACCCGCATCGGGGACTTGCCCAAGCCCAAGATCCCCTGCCAGAGCCGAAGGTACGGGCGGCGGCCCTGCGCACGCTGTGGCCATAGCGCCTACCGCGATCGGCAGGTGCGACGCACACTCCACGACCTGAGCAATCGCCTGACCGGACGGCCCTACGACCTCATCGTGATCTACTCCCAGGGGAGTTCCGAGGACACCATGCCTAACTGCTCGGGCGAACTCGGGGAAATCAGGGAGAGAACAGACATTGCGGCTGATGGCCATCCGGGTGCGATTCGTAGCATCTTCTCGATCTGTAATGCGTTACGCCAAGGAGGTCTTCTGACATTGGGCATGGTTCAAATCCTGGGTTTTTCAGGTAACAGTACGGACCGTCCCCATGCCTCGACGGTGGAAGTTCTTTCTGTCGTCGGACCGATGGCCGG
>Ga0209040_10004151_pt1 | contig 10979 bp, 7 predicted proteins | sample BogFormECP12_OM3_FD_188240 | JGI IMG/M metagenome (GOLD analysis project Ga0209040, IMG submission 188240) | Bog forest soil microbial communities from Calvert Island, British Columbia, Canada - ECP12_OM3 (SPAdes) (version 2) | ecosystem: Environmental > Aquatic > Freshwater > Wetlands > Bog ... | reverse complement strand
CCTGCTGAACCGGGCCTCGGCCCGGTTCAGCAGGTCAAACCCCCGGAGATGGGCCGGAATTCGTCAGCACAAGTGGGCCAATATTCATGGACACAGCCAAAAATTGCCGCCGACGATCCTGATAGCCGGCCGCCGGATCGACGTTATCCGGGAAGGCCCACATGGCAGCGCCTGGTTCGCGCATCGGGACGGCGCGGGAATTCTAACCGGCATCGAGATGCGCGGACCCGCCTGGCGTAGTTTCTCGGCCGGCGGCGAGAAGACGCTATTTCGCCTGCCCGGCAGTAACGGCCGTCTCCATCGTGTCACCGTGTGCGAGGCGGCGATCGACGCCTTGAGTCTGGCGGCGATCGAACTCAAGCGGGATGACACGCTCTATACCTCGACTGCCGGCGGTATCGGTCCGGCGACCGTCGCCGCGCTTCGGCAACTCGTGCACGATCTGTCGGCTGATCCGGCCGGCGTTCTAATCGCAGCGACCGACGCCAACCTCGCCGGCCGGCGTTACGCCGTCCGGCTGGAAGAGATGGCGGCGGCGGCCGGCGCGAGGTTCGACAGAATTCTTCCGCCCGGCGGGCTGAATGACTGGAACGACGCGCTGCGCGCGATGACGCTCGTGCCGTAACGCCGATTCGCGGCGTTTCTCCCCTGCCCCGGCGCCCGGCCGGCCACGGACGGGAAAGGAAGACGCAAGAAGAACGCGGGCGAAAAATCCGAAGTCTGAAGAAGGCATGAAAGGACTTACCGCATCGCCGGTTGCCCGCCGCAAGGGGAACTGGCCTGCGGCCACGCGCCGGAGGCGCGCCCTTGCCCCGGTCATCCGGGATGCGGGGCGGGAGGGGTGTTCCAGAAACCCATGAGAGAAGGACACCCCGATGAGCACCACGAACCGCATCACGACAAGCAGGCATGGACACCGCAGTGGCAGGACCGGCCACGCACCGCGCGACCACTATCAGGAAGTCACCGACCGCATCATCGCCGAGCTGGAAGCCGGTACGCCGCCATGGCGCAAACCGTGGGACCCCGACAAGGCGGGAGGCCCTGCCATGCCGCGCAACGCGGCGACCGGCCAGCGCTATCGCGGCATCAATGTGCTGACGCTCGGCATGTCCGTGCTGGCCTTCAGCAGCGGCGATCCGCGCTGGGCAACCTACAAGCAGGCGGAAGACCGTGGCTGGCAGGTTCGCAAGGGCGAACGCGGCACGACCGGGTATTTTTTCAAGCGGCTGGAGCTGCGTGACGACACAAAGCCGGTGGATGACGAGGATGCGGTGAAGCGCATCCCGCTGCTGCGCGCATTCACCTTGTTCCATGCCAGTCAGATCGACGGCATTTCGGCCTATGTTCCGCCGACCGTCGCGGAAGCGCCGTGGCGCGCGCCGGAGGCCGCGGAGATCATCCTCGCGAACAGCGGCGCCGTCGTCCGGATCGGCGGCGAACGCGCCTTCTATTCGCCCACGACGGATCACATCCAGCTGCCGCCGCAATCGGCCTTTGCCACGGCGGAAGGATTTTGTGGGACGCTGATTCATGAGCTCGGGCATTGGACGGGTGCGCCATCCCGGCTCAATCGCGATCTGCGCAACGTGTTCGGTTCGTACGACTACGCCAGGGAGGAACTGAGGGCCGAGATCGGCCAGATGATGGTCTGCGCCGAGCTCGGGATTTCCGACTGCGACTTTTCCAACAACGCCGCCTATGTCGCGGGCTGGCTGGAGAAGCTGCGCTCGGACCGCAAGGAGATCTTTCGCACGGCGGCGGACGCGCAGCGCATCGCCGATTACCTGCTCGCCTTTCACCCCGACTACGCGACCAGCCAGGCCGGGCCCCCGGAGAATACGCCAACCGCCGATGAGGGCGATGCGGCCGACACGCCGGAACCAATGCCGGCTGCGGCGTAATCAGTCCCCTTCCCACAGGCCGAGCCTGGGGCAGGTTTTCCCGATCAACCCAGACCAGTCCGGCTCGACCGCTTCCAGGCGGCCGCGCGCGCGGCTGCCCGCAACCCTGCCACGCCGAGGAGACCACTATGCCGAACGACACCGACTTCACGCTCAGCCTGTTCGACACCACCGCCTTGTCGGGCTGGAACTCCCACGCCCTGCAAACCGTCGTCGAGCCGGATGAGACCGATCCGGACGATGCCGATGCTGCGGATCGAGACGGCGACACGATACAGCCTGCGGCCGATCCGGTCCTGCGCGGCCGCAACTTTCATCTCGCCGGCGACCGCGCGTTGGCCCGTGGCTGGCCCGCGCGCGCGCGGGACAACATCGCCGCGATCGGTTTGTCGAAGATGCTGGAGCAGTCGGGCCGTACGCCAACCGCCGACGAGCAAGCGCAGTTGCTGCGCTTCATCGGCTTCGGCGCTTCGGAACTGGCGCAGAACTGTTTCCGCCGGCCCGGCGAGCAGGAGTTTCGCGCCGGCTGGCAGGAGATCGGCGCCGCGCTCGAGGACGCCACTACGCCGGAAGAATACGCCGCGCTGCAACGCGCCACGCAGTACGCCCACTACACGCCGGAAACGATCATCCGTGGACTCTGGCGAGCCGCCGAACGGCTGGGCTTTACCGGCGGCCGTGTGCTGGAACCCGGCATGGGCACCGGCCTGTTCTTCGCGCTTCTGCCCGAAGCGCTGCGCGAAACCTGCCAGTTCACCGGCATCGAATACGATCCGGTCACCGCCCGCATCGCGCGTCTGGTGCATCCGGAAGCGCGGGTGCGGTGCGAGGACTACACGCGAAGCAGTCTCTCCAGTCGCTTCGACCTTGCGATCGGCAATCCGCCCTTCTCCGGTCGCGTGGTGCGGGCCGATCCCACGACGCGATCTCTGGGTCTGCTGTTGCACGACTACTTCATCGCCCGCTCGATCGCGCGGCTGCGTCCCGGCGGCATCGCGCTGTTCGTCACCAGCACCGGCACCATGGACAAGGTTGACGCCACGGCGCGGGAGCATATCGCCGGCATGGCCGACCTGGTGGGCGCGGTGCGTCTGCCCGAGGGCAGCATGCGCGCCAGCGCCGGCACCGAAGTGGTGATCGATGTGCTGGTGTTCCAGCGTCGCGCCGACGGTCAATCTCCGGGCGGCGCGGCCTGGATCGACCTCGCTCCGGTTGAAAATGCGGCGGCCGATGAAGAAGCCGGCGCAACCGGCGACGTTTCATCGGCGGACATCGAGGTGAACCGCTACTTCGCCAAGCATCCGGAGATGGTGTTGGGCGAACATGCGATGTCGCGCGGCATTTACGGCCCGGCCCCGGCCTATACCTGCCGGCCGCGCAAGGACGGCATGGCCCTTGAAGCTCTGCTGACCGATGCGCTCGATCGGCTGCCAGCCGGCATTTTCACAGCGTCGGCAGAGTCCACGATCGATGCCGATATCGGCACCGAAAGCGCGATCCGCGCGGGCACCGCGGCGGATGGCGCCACGATCAAGGAAGGTTCCTACCTGCTCGGCAAGCCGGACCGGCTGATGCAGATCGTCGACGGCGAAACGCGCACCATCGCGGTCAAGGCGGGCAAAGGCAGCAGCGGCATTCTGGCCCGCGACGCGAAAATCATCCGCGCCCTGCTGCCGATCCGCAACGCGGTGCGCGAGGTGCTGCGCGCCCAGGCCGCCGACCGGCCGTGGGTTGAGGCGCAGGTCCGGCTGCGCATCGCCTACGGCAATTTCACCCGCAGCTTCGGCCCGATCAATCACACCGCCGTCTCGGTAACGACCGATCCGGAGACCGGCGAGGAGCGGGAGACGCATCGCCGGCCGAACCTGGCGCCATTCGCCGACGATCCCGATTGCTGGCTGGTCGCCAGCATTGAGGACTACGATCTCGAAAGCGATCTTGCCCGCATGGGGCCGATCTTCCGCGAGCGGGTGATCGCTCCGCCACCGGCGCCGATGATCGCGACCGCGGCCGACGCGCTCGCCGTCACTCTCAATGAGACCGGCCGTGTCGATGTCGACCACCTGGCCGAGCTGCTTGACCGCGATCCCGAGACCGCTCTCGCTCAGCTCGGCGATGTGGTGTTCCGCAATCCCGCCACCGAGGCATGGGAAACGGACGACGCCTATCTCTCGGGGTCCATCCGCAGCAAGCTGGCGCTTGCCGAGGCGGCGGCCGAGCGCGACCCGCACTATGCGCGCAACGTCGCGGCGCTGCGGCGCGTACAGCCTGAAGACCTGCGGCCATCGGACATCACCGCGCGTCTCGGCGCGCCGTGGATTCCCGCCGCCGATATCGAGGCTTTCGCCGCCGAGGTGATGAGCACCGCGACCGAGGTGCGGCACACCGTCGAGATCGCCTCGTGGTCTGTCAATGTCGCGCCCTTCATTGGCACCGCCGCCGGCACTTCGGAATGGGGCACCGCGCGGCGCAACGCCGGCTGGCTGCTGCACGACGCGCTCAACAGCGCCACGCCGCAGATATTCGATACCGTCATCGAGGACGGGGTGGAGAAGCGGGTGCTCAATGGCGAGGCGACCGAGGCCGCCAAGGTGAAGCTCGCGAAGATCAAGGACGCCTTCACCGGTTGGATCTGGACCGACCCGGATCGTACCGACCGGCTCGCCCGCATTTACAACGACCGCTTCAACAATCTGGTGCCGCGCCGCTTCGACGGTCGGCATCTGACCCTGCCCGGCGCCAGCGGCATCATCCGCCTTTACGACCACCAGAAACGGGTGATCTGGCGCATCGTTGCCTCCGGCTCGACCTATATCGCCCATGCGGTCGGCGCCGGGAAATCCTACGCCATCGCCGGCGCCATCATGGAGCAGAAACGGCTTGGTCTCATCGGCAAGGCCATGCTGGTGGTCCCCGGCCACTGCCTGGCGCAGGTGTCGCGCGAATTCCTGCAACTCTATCCGACCGCCCGCATTCTCGTTGCCGACGAGACCAACTTCGTCAAGGAGAAGCGGTCGCGGTTTCTGGCGCGCGCGGCGACGGCGAACTGGGACGCGGTGATCATCACCCACGCGGCGTTTCGCTTCATCCCGGTGCCGGCCGGTTTCGAACGGGCGATGATCGTGGAGCAGATCGATGCTTGCGAAGACCTCATGCTGCGCGGCGATGACGATGATCGCATCACCCGCAAGCGGCTTGAGGCGATGAAGGAAAAGCTGGCGGAGAAACTGGAGGCGCTGAAGTCGCGACGCGACGACATGGTGACGCTGGAAGAGATCGGCATCGACCAAATCATCGTCGACGAGGCGCAGGAATTCCGCAAGCTCAGCTTCGCCACCAACCAGGTGAACCTGAAGGGGGTCGATCCGGACGGCTCGCAGCGCGCCTGGGACCTATACGTGAAAGCGCGCTACCTCGACCGCAAGCGGCCCGGCCGCGCGCTGATCCAGGCCTCGGGAACGCCGATCACCAATACGCTCGGCGAGATGTACACCTTGCTGCGGTTCCAGGCGCCGGAGGTGCTGCGCGAGCGGGGTGTGCACGAGTTCGACGCCTGGGCGTCAGCCTTCGGCGATACCTGCACCGAGCTCGAGTTGCAGCCGAGCGGCGCCTACAAGCCGGTGACCCGCTTCGCCGCCTTCATCAACGTCGCCGACCTGATGATGATGTTCCGCTCGATAGCGGACGTGGTGCAGAAGACCGACCTGCGCGGTCTCCTGACGCTGCCGCGCATCCGCACCGGCCAACGTCAGCTTGTTACCGCCGAGGCGAGCCCGGCTTTTAAGGACTACCAGCGGCACCTGGCAGAGCGGATCGCGGCGATCGAGGCGCGCACAGGCAGGGTGCAGAAGGGCGACGACATCCTGCTCGCCGTCATCACCGACGGGCGGCATGCCGCGATCGACATGCGCCTCGTCTGGCACCGGAGCGACGACGAACCGGCGAACAAGCTCAACAAGCTGATCGACACCGCGCACCGCATCTGGATCGAGACCGCGGAGCAGAACTATCGGCGGCCCGACGGCACCGACTACCCGATCCCCGGCGCCGGACAGATGATCTTTTCCGATCTCGGCACGATCAACGTCGAGGCCACGCGCGGCTTCTCGGCCTATCGCTGGATCAGGCAGCAGCTCGTCGCCCGCGGCGTTCCCGCCGGGCAGATCGCCTTCATGCAGGACTTCAAGCGCTCGGCGGACAAGCAGCGTCTGTTCGCTGATTTCCGGGCCGGGCGTGTCCGTATCCTGATCGGCTCGTCGGACACGATGGGCACCGGGGTTAACGTGCAGCAGCGGCTGAAAGCGATGCACCATCTCGATGTGCCGTGGCTGCCGAGCCAGATCGAGCAGCGCGAGGGCCGCATCGAGCGGCAGGGCAACCAGCACGAGGAGATCGACATCTACGCCTATGCGACGCTCGGCTCGATGGATGCCACGATGTGGCAGAACAACGAGCGCAAGGCGCGGTTCATCGAGGCGGCGCTGTCCGGCGACCGCACCATCCGCCGGATCGAGGATACCGGCAGCCAGGCCAATCAGTTCGCCATGGCCAAAGCGATTGCGTCCGGTGACAGCCGGCTGATGCAGAAAGCGGGCCTCGAGACCGAGATCGCCCGGCTGGAACGCCAGTGCGCGGCGCATATCGACGACCAGCATGCCGTCCGGCGGCATATCCGCGACGCGAAATATGACATCGCGCATGCCGCGCGGCGGATCGAGGCGATCACCATCGACCTCGCCCGGCGCCGGCCGACCCATGGCGACCGGTTCACCATGGAGGTCGAAGAACGGACCTTTGACCAACGCAAAACCGCCGGCGCCACGCTGCTGACGAAAATTCGGCTCGCGGCGCGGGAACGCACACCGCGAAGCTGGACGGTCGGGCGCATCGGCGGCTTCGACCTGATCTGCGATATCCAATCCGCGCGGCATGACGCGCGGATGGAACCCGCGCTCACGCTGGAACGGACCGGCTTCGCGCAAGAGGTCTGCATCGACGCCGCGACGACGCCGGCCGGACTTATCGCCCGGCTGGAACACGCTCTCGACCGAATGGATGACGAGCTTGAGGATAACCGCCGCCGCCTGGCCGGTGAACGGCTCCGGCTGGCCGGCTTTGAGCCGCGGCTGGGCGAGACGTTTCCATTCCAGGGTGAGCTGGACATGAAGCTCGCCCAGCTCGCCGACATCGAGGCGGATCTGGCCCGCACCGCGAGCGTGGTCGATGAGGCCCGGCCGGCACGATCCAAAAAGGCGGCCTGATCCCGCCGCATTCGCGACCATCCTGCATCCCGGCTTCCCGCCGAAAATCGCCCGCGTGAAAGAGGCCGAGCACCAGGGCAGCCTGTTCTGAACCGGGCGAGCCCCCCGCCCGTGTTTCTGAATATTCCGGTACATGTTCCGATGCACTCTGGGCGGGCCGCTACACCTAGCGTAGGGCCTGCCCACAGACATGCGGCGCGCGAAAGCCACATGCCCGGCATCTGCCGGCATGTGCGTGGCTTCGCCTCACATCGGGCCGATCTTGCAGGCTCCGCATTTCATCAAGGACGCTGAGGATTGCTCTGCGTTGTTCGCTGCCGAATTTCACCGGCCACTTCCGATCCGCAAATTCGATCACCCCCTTGGCCACCCGCTGACCCATGACGTCTTCGACGAGCAGGCAATAGGCATAAAGCTGCGCCAGTTCGCCGGGATAGGGTCCCTTCCCTCCGCATGAGCGTGACTTTACTTCCACGGGAATAGCGGCGGCCTGCGTTTGCACGACATAATCTGGCCGTCCGACAAGTCCGTAGCGGTGCGATACGAGCGTCGGTGCCGAGTGCCGCACATCCGTGTCCTCATATGTGACTTTCCCTGGCGGAAGCGCTCCGGCTTTTTCCTTGCCGCGAAAATGCGCCCAGGCGATCAGCGCGATGATGGCAAGCGCCAGGATGACGATCGCGCTCACCGGGTCACCATCCATAGCCAAACCAGGAAGAGAGTCAGAGCGGTGACCGCACACCACCTCGCCAGCGTTTCAGCCCGATTGGCAGACCGCACGCGGTTTCCGTGCTGCTGATGAAACTTCGTTCCTTTCGTCCGTTCGGGCTCAAGCGATGAGGCTGCACCCGACTGGCTCAAATGCCACGCGCGATGGCAAAACAGGAAGGTCCCTATATCGGACGCCCGAATATACGGTTCGCGTTTCACCGGGCATCATGCGGCGGGCGCGATGATGGCGGGAATTTTCGGCTTGCGGCGATGAGCACGCGGCCGAGCGCTGCTTTTGCTTCGCGAACGCCGTGCCGCATGGCGTGTCGGCGAATGGCGTGAGCGCTTTCGTGGAATCCTCGCTGCTCAAGGTAACCGATAATGGCGGCCACTTCTGCGGACGCGGTTTGGGTTGTCGCCGCGTCGCGTCGCCAGCCGTTCCGCCAGGCCTTTTTTGAAATCGCCTTACCGCTTCGCATGGTTCCTACCTTGCGAGATTTCTTGCGCAATCGGTAGTCCGGATCTGTTTCGCCGGTATCTCGCATTGTCCGTACAGCCTCTCCCTCAGCCAAGCGATCCGCCGCGCTTCTTCGTGGTCGGACGGTGGGGTCTCGAGGATTTGGTCGATCATCGATCGGGCAACATACTCCTTGATCTCCGGCATAAGGCCGGCGGCGGGCTCGGTATCCTCGCGCCGAACGCCGGGTCCTTCTCTAATTCGATCGGGTTGTTTGCAATTGTCGCTCATGGCCCCGTTCCCCGCCCCTTCCAGGCGTTGCTCCGAGCATACTGCCTGATCTCATATAAACATTGCAAACGCGCAAGCATGCGGTTGCTCACGGTCTCCGGCCGCGCGGCGGCATGGCCAGAGCCGGAGGAAAAACCAAGACTAAGGCAGGAAGAAACAGGGACGAACAAACACACATAACATAGGAATAATAAGAAAGAAGAAGCATGAACTGCCTGCCGCATCGCGGCCGTCGCTGCAAGGGGAACTGGCCTGCGGCCACGCGCCAGAGGCGCGCCCTTGCCCCGCCGGACCGGGATGCGCCGTTGCGAAAGGGGTCCTCCGAAGAACGGGGAGGATAAAACCCGAACCGGAAGGCTCATCAAAATGAAATTACACTTCGATGCTCAACTCGTGAAGCGCCTGCTTGATCACAGCAAAGCCGCGCCAGACCATGCACCAACCCTCAGTCAGCGTTTCAGCGGGAAGTTCCGAAAGGATGGACGGGATGTGGGCGCCAACGATGCCTGGCCGACGGCTGCCGATATCGATCCGGCCAAACTGCATGCGGGTCTGTGGCTGGTGGGCGATCAGGGCATTTACCTGATGTCGAATGGAACACCGGGCTTGCTGGCAGAGCCAGGCACCACGAAACATGTCGTTGTCCATGCTGCCGAAGCCGATCCCGCGCTGCCTTTCGATACGTGGTGGGACGTCAAGCGCAGGGCCTTCGGTGTCGACGACGGCGTGATCTATCTCGATCTTGCATTTGTGGAGTGTCTTTTAGCGGGGCAGCGCGATGGCCGTATCTGCCTCGATCTGACACCCACTTCGGTCAAGATCGCCGTGCCGCCTGCCGCGCCAGTAACAGCGCCGAGTTGCGGCCCACATCGAACCAGCGGCAGAAGCAGGCGCGAGATGAAGAAAAGCCAGTCGACGACCGAAGACTGACAAGCCAGTCCGGTATTCATTCCTCACATCCAACACTGGCCCGGCCACTGCGCCGGGCTTTTGCATTTCTGGAGGTTCCACATGGCCGACTACTTCTCACCGACCGTTATTCAGCAACCGATCCCAATTGCCGATATGACGCTGCTCGAACGTCTCGTGCTCAGCCTCATCTTCGAGGCCGAACCCGGCGGCGAGGCGCTGCGCTTCCACACCCGTTTCGGCCCGAGCGACGTGATCGGGCTTTCCATAGCCGATCTCCGGCCGGCGCTCGAAGCGTCCGCTGGAATCGACAGCGCGGTGGCCATCTATGTGGCCGAGCGCCTGGCGGCGGTCCCCGTCGCCGATACCGAGATTGAAATCGATTTCAGCGGCACGTCCTGGGAATTTATCTTTCAGGACATCGTGCGGCGCTCGCCGACGCTCAGTTACGTCACCGCCGTCACGTCCTTCACCTGTTCGAAGCCGCGCCCGGACGCTTTCGGCGGCATGGCGGTGCTCATCACCGCCGACGCCATCATGGGTAAGTCGACCACCGACATCCTGGAGGATTTTGTCTCGGCGATGGAAGACGGCGAGCCCGGCGCACCTGGCCTGGCCGAAGCCCTCCAACATATGCTGGACGTATTCGATCACTGCGGACTTCGCGGACTCGTTCTCACCAGCGGCAAGCGCCATGGCTGGACCAGGGCTGCCGTCGATCGCATGAGCGACGCATGCGACGTGGCAAAGATGGCGCTGCAACGGGTGGGGATGCCGATCAATGGCATTGTCCGGAACCGGGACGCAAAGATCGTTAATCCGGCCCGTGCCCCCCTCCTTCATCGGAGGACCCAGCCATGAGCGATCTCTCTCACTGCCTCGCCCTTCTCAAGACGCTCGGCGTCGATGAAGTCGTCTACGGCTTGAGCGGCGGCGGCGATTCCGGAACCTGCGAGCTCGATCGCGTGGCTTATCTCGATGGCCGCGCAACATCCGCGCTGCCCGCGGTCACCGTCGGCATCACCGATTGCGGCGGGATCGTCTGCCTCGACGAGCGGCTTGAAAGCATCGTGGCTGACCTTCCCGACGGCGACTGGTGCAACAACGAAGGCGGCTACGGCAACGTCATCCTTCGACCGCAAGATGACGACGAAGATGGCCGGGTCGTATGCGACATGACCTACGGCGAGGAAAACGAAGAGCCGGATTTCGAAGACGACGGCGACGAATTCCTCGTCGAGCCCAACCTCGCCGAACCGGACCCTGAATCCGAAAACCGGGTGCTCGTCGTTTGAGTTTATCCCGATTTGTAATTTGACCCCCTTCTGTCACACTGACCCGCAGACGGGAGGCATGACCGATGGTTGGTCTACGGTTCGCTGACATGCGGTTGCGCCCCACGGAGTTCCTGGATTTCACCAGCCTGACCGTTGAGGAGTTTCAGAT
>Ga0209040_10004150_pt1 | contig 10980 bp, 9 predicted proteins | sample BogFormECP12_OM3_FD_188240 | JGI IMG/M metagenome (GOLD analysis project Ga0209040, IMG submission 188240) | Bog forest soil microbial communities from Calvert Island, British Columbia, Canada - ECP12_OM3 (SPAdes) (version 2) | ecosystem: Environmental > Aquatic > Freshwater > Wetlands > Bog ... | reverse complement strand
CGTCGTAGGCCCGGCGGGCGGATTCGGGCAGCAACGCATGGATGTCGGTGTCACCGGCCTCCGCCTTGCTGCGGTCGAAATGCCCTTGCTGACAGAACAATCCAACCAGCCGGCGGCCGCGCTCGTAGGCGTCGAGCTCGTCGTCGGCGACGATGTGGCACACGCCCGACTTCTTGTGGTGAGTCTCCGGGCCGCCGAGCGAGGCCATGTCGACGTCCTCGCCGGTGACGCTGCGCACCACGTCGGGCCCGGTGACGAACACCCGGCTCTCCGGCGCCATCACGACCACGTCGGTCAGCGCCGGTCCGTAGGCGGCGCCGCCGGCTGCGAAACCGACGACCACCGAGACCTGCGGGATGTAGCCGGACGCCCGGATCATGGCCTCGAACACCAAGCCGACCGCGTGCAGGGCCCGGACGCCCTCGGCCAGCCGGGCGCCACCCGAGTGCCAGATGCCCACGATCGGGCTCTGCTCCTCGATGGCGGTGTCGTAGGCGTTGACGATGTGCGTGCAGCCCTCGATACCCATGGCCCCGCCCATCACGGTGCCGTCCGTGCAGAACGCGATGGTGCGCAGACCGTTCACGGTCCCCGCGGCGGAAAGCACGCCCGAGCGGTCACGCTCGTGCAGGAGTTCCACGGTGCCGTCGTCGAAGAAATTGCTCAGACGCAGCAACGGGTCCCGGGGGTCGAGCGACTCGCCAACCGACGCGGGGGCCATGATCGTCATCGCAAATCTCCTGTTCCGAGGGTGCTCGGGCTATAAAGCGGGGTCAGTACCGTCCAAAGGCGAGTGCCACGTTGTGCCCGCCGAATCCGAACGAGTTGTTGATCGCGTACTTGTAGTCGCCCGGCCGCGGCTTACCCGCTACCACGTCCAGATCGATCTCTGGATCGAGGTTTTCCAGGTTCAGTGTCGGCGGAATCACCTGATCCCGCAACGCGAGCACCGTCAGGATCGACTCCACCGCGCCGACCGCGCCCACCGAGTGGCCCAGCGCGGCCTTGGGTGCGTATACCGCAGGCTTGTTGCTGCCCAGCGCGTTGTTGATGGCCCGGCCCTCGGCCACGTCGCCCACCGAGGTGCCGGTGGCATGTGCGTTGACGTGGTCGATGTCGCCCGGGGTCAGGCCACTGCGCATGACCGCGCTATAGTCCGGCGTGTTCACGCCCGGAAAGCGATAGGCCATCGCTTTGCGGAAGTCGCCGTAACGGTCCGACGTCGAGGTCAGATCGAGCATCGTGATGTGCGCCGAGAGCCAGCGGCTTTGCGCCGCGTAGACCTCATCATCCGCTTGCAGCGCCATGGCTTCGACCTGGTCCCAGCTGGCTTGCGCTTTGGCAAGCGCGGCCTGGACTCTGGGCATGTCTGCCGGTTTGATGTCACCCGAGGTGGTGTCGATCGTGTCGAGCACCACGAAGTAATCCTTGAGCGCGTTGACGCTGTCGGTGGCGGCGGTCACCGCGGCGCGCGCGCGGTCGATCGAGCGCACCAGCTCATCTGATGACGTCGTCAACCCTTGCGCGATCGCAGGGTAGTGCGCGATCACCGTTTGCGGCGTCTGCGAGCTGTCGAGCAGCCGTTGGCCCATATCACCGAGCATCGCCTGGTTGTCGTTGATGAGGCCGGGTGCGCTCGACATGACGTCGCCGGTCAGGCCGAGGGATCCGTTGATGTCGATGACCATGCGGTCGAGCGCGCCGATCGCGACGGCAAGGTTGTTATTCGGGGTCTTGGGCTGGCCGAGGTTGGGCACGCCGCCGGACAGCGAGTGCAATTGCGTGCTGAGCGACTCGGCATCCCGAATGCCCCACTTCTCCTGCTCGCGGGCGAGCGCCGAGTCGTTGCGAGTGATGCTCGACGCCTGCTGGATCTCGGCGGCGGTCGACGCGCGTCCGGCGGGATCGAGCTCGAACGCGAACTGGTACTGGGTGCCGGGCGCGGGATGCGGCCACGTGTCTTTGAGCGCGACCTGCACCGCGGCCAGGTGCTCGGAGGCGAGCGTGTCGGTGGGCTGCGCGTGCAGCGCCTGTTGGAAACGATCCGCAGAATACGAGTAGCGGCCTTCGCTCTCATCGTGGATCGCGTCGGCCGTGATCTGCGCGGCGGTGGGATTGTCGAGCGGCCCGTAGCCTTCGAGGTGCGCGATGCGGTCGCTGGGCACCGGGTGGTCCAGGAACGCCTTATCGGCTTTGCTCTCGGGCTGTTCGGACATCTTGCGCAGCGAGTCCATGAAGTCTACCATCGACTGGGGGTCGTAACCGGCGCGCGACATGAGCTGCAGTCCGTACTGGTCGGCCTGCAGCTCGTCTTCGCGCGAGAACTTGGTCATCGCGAGGTCGCCGCCGTAGCCGCTGAAGATCGAAGCGATCGGCGAGAGGATCGACAGCACGCCGATGAGGACGCCGAGGGCTTGGGCCTTCTCCTCCATCGTGATCGCGTGGCGCCGTTCCACATGGCCTATCTCGTGCGCCATCACGCCGGCCAGCTCGTCGTCGGAGGAGACGGCGTTGAGCAGCCCCATGTCGACGTGCACGAAGCCGCCCGGCAGAGAGAACGCATTGATCTCGTCGGAATTGATGATGCTGAACGTGTAATTGATGTCTTCGCGCGCGCGATACTTGGCCAGATTATTGCCGATGCCGGTGACCCAGTTGGTGAGAAACGGGTCGTCGACGAGCAGGCTCTGTCGGTCGACCTCTTTGGAGATCGCCGCGCCTTTGGAGACCTCGGTCGCCGTGCTCATGGCCCGCGCGGGCACGGGCGCGGCGGCGTTGAGCATGAGTGCGGTGAGCACTACGGCGGCAAGTGAGCGCATGCGTTACCTTGGTGCGCGGTCGAATGAATTCGACCGCTCCATATATTTCTTGGTTAGGATTTGTAAATCGTGGCGATGTTATCCTTGAACGCCGCCGGGGTCATGAAGCCGCGGTACACTTTCTGGACGACGCCGTTCGTATCGATGAAAAAGCTGGCAGGCAGAGAGCTGACCTCATACGTATCTGCGAAGCTGCCGGGGTCGAGCGCCACCTGATACGTGATCCCAAAGCGTTTCAGGAACGGGATGACCAGCTCGGCGTCTTCTTGCTCGTCGATGCCCAGGAAGACCACTTTGTCTTTGTATTGCGGGTAGGCTTTGACGATGTCGGGCAACTCCTGTTTGCAAGGCGGGCACCAGGTCGCGAACGTGTTGATGAACACAGGCTTGCCGCGGTATTGCGCGAGCGTGACCGGCTTGCCGTCGATGTCTTTGAGCGCGATCGCCGGAGCTGGCTGGCCAATCATTACCCCGCGGCTCGGTTGGGCGCCGTGAGCGCCTGGCTGCTTTGCGGAGCACCCGGCGGCGAGCATCAGAACCGCCACTAGTAAGAAGATAGAACTGGATCGCATGGCGGGTTCTTCTTGCGCGGGCGGGCGCGTTCTTGCCTTTATCAAAAAAGGGGGGCGTCCGTTGCCGGACGCCCCTGTAGTGTCGGAATCGAGGTTTTTGTTACGATCCCGCGTGGCCCGCGATCGCTTTTTCGACTTGCGCCTTCACCGCTTCCATGTTGAACGATGCGCCCTTTTGCATCGGCGGGAAATCGATGAAGCTCTGGGCTCCCTTGGCGACGACTTCTTGCACCAGGACGAAGCGCCAGAATTGATACGCGAACCAGTTGTAGAAGGCGAGGGATCCACTTAGGCCCGTGCGTTCGAATGGGTCCAACCGCAGGTTGCACAGGATCGGCCAGTCCACTTTCACGGTCCCGCCGAGCCAGCCGTTCGGCTGATCGATGAACCGATACTTGTAATCGTTGACGCGGACCGCACCGAGCGTCCCTTCAGCGAAGTAGAAGATCTCGTGGCGGTTCGACGGGCCTTTTCCGGTGATCACGTTCGTCTGGTCGTAACCATCCAGATGGACCTTGTACGTGCGGTCGCCGAGCTGTTTGCCTTTCTTGAGCTCGTCGACGATGTTCGGATTGCCGGCAGCGGCGACGAGGGTCGGGAACCAGTCAAGACCTGAGAAGATCCCGTTCTCGACCTTGCCGGCCGGTATTTTGCCCGGCCAGCGCGCGACGCACGGCGAGCGGAAACCGCCCTCGAGGACGGTGCCCTTGCCACCGGCGAACGGCGTTTGGCCGCCATCCGGCCAGGTGAAGTTCTCGGTGCCGTTATCGGTCGTGAACACGACGATCGTGTTCTGATCGAGCCCGTCATCCTTGAGCTTCTTCATGACCGAGCCGACGATGTCGTCGAGCTGCGCCATGCCGGCCTCGGATTCGGACCAGCCGTTCTCCGAGTTGCGCAGCGCCTGGTACTTGGGTGAGAGATGGGTCACGACGTGCATGCGCGTCGGGTTCAACCAGCAGAAGAACGGCTTGCCCGCCGCCTTCGCGCCGTCGATGAACTTGAAGGCTGCTGCTTGGATCTCGTCGTCAACGGTCTCCATGCGCTCCGGATACAGCGTGCCCGCATCCTCGATCTTCTGCTTGCCGACTTTGCCCCAGCGCGGGTCGACCGTCGCGTCGTCTTTGTCGGTGGCCCAGGTGTGCACCATGTTGCGCGGGCCGATCTTGTCCTTGAGATTCTGCGGGTAGTTCGGGTGCGACGGGTCTTCCATCGCGTCGAGGTGATACAGATAGCCGAAGAACTCATCGAAGCCGTGAACGGTCGGCAGATATTGGTTCAAGTCGCCGAGGTGGTTCTTGCCGAACTGGCCGGTGGCGTAGCCCATCGACTTGAGCGCGGTGGCGATCGTCGGCGCTTCGTCGGGCATGCCGACCTTGGCACCCGCCTGTCCGACAGTCGTCAGACCGGTGCGGATCGGAAGCTGGCCAGTGATGAAGTTGGCGCGACCTGCGGTGCAGCTCGCCTCTGCGTAGTAGTCTGTGAATCGGATTCCTTCGGCCGCGATCTTGTCGAGGTTCGGCGTCCGCGACGCCATCATGCCTTGGTGATAACAACCAAGGTTGAACCAACCGATGTCGTCGGCCATGATGAATACGATATTCGGGGCATCCTTCGCCATGTTGTCCTCCTGGGCGCTAAGCGTGAACTGGGGTCACACCCGTTCGCTCAATGGCTGACGCTCCCCGCCGGAAAGAGCCTGCTATGCCGCAATGGCTGAACTCTTCGTAGGTACTACTTGGCATCCGCGAACGCGGGATTCAGGCGCCGGCTGCTGTGAGTATGAGATCCGTGCCAAAACCGAGCAAGAACCCCAGCAGAATCCCAGCCGTTGCAAGCTCCTTGTGGCCGATGCGTCCGCCCGCTTTGGTCATCTCGCCGATCACGTAGATGATCGCGCCGGCCGCGAGCGTGAGGAACAGCACCGAGAGCGTCGGCGACACGAAGTGATAGCCGACCAGCGTGCCGAGAAACGTCGGCCCACCACCGATCAGACCGAGCATGAGTATCTCACGTGCGCCGACATTGACCTCGGAACCGACCAGCGGTGCTGCGATCCCGAAACCCTCAGTCATGTTGTGCAGACCGAAGCCGATGATGAGCAGCACCGCTAGTTCGATCGCCCCGGTCGCGGCCGATTGTCCGATCGCCAATCCTTCGCTGAAGTTGTGCAGGCCGATGCCGAGCGCGATCGTGGTGGCCAGCGCCATTGGGCTGAGCATGCCCTCTGCGACGGCTGCGCGCTGCTTTGCTAGCACGATGCGCGAAACGTAGACGAGTCCGAGCAGACCTACGCTCAGGCCTACGACGAAGACGCCCGTGAGCCAGAAAAATGGTGCGCCGCCTAGGCCTTGCTGCCATTTTCCAAGCGCGTCTGCGATCGGCTCGCCGGCCTGGCGCAAGATGTCGAACAACAAGAAGAACAGCACGCCGATGGCGATCGCGTTGAGGAATGCGATCCAACTGCGCGGCACGCGGCGCATGGTCGCGAACGGCAGGCCTAAGAAGATCGTGAAACCGGCGATCGCGCCGAGGATGAGCGTTTCGGTCTGCGTCATCTTCGGGCCGCTCGAGCCGGAGCCATTGGCAGGTGCCATGGCCATCGAGTCTTGCGCGGCCATCGAAGCGAAGCGATCGGGCGCGCCTTCGTACTGGATGGCGGATATCAAGCCGCCGGGCCCGCGATCGCCGTTCATCATGTGGTCGGCGACGTGGCAATGGAACATCCAGGTGCCGGGTTGCGCATCGGCGACGAACTCGATATCGCGCGTCTCGCCGGGACCGAGCGTGATCGTGTCCATCATCTGACGTGAGGCGGGTGCCACCGGCTGGCCGTCCACCGCTACGACCTGGAAGTGATGGCCGTGCGTGTGCATGGTGTGGAACTCGGTGCCGCTGATGTCGATCTCGCGGATGCGGATGCGCTGGCCCTGCGTGACCATGAACGGCTTGCCAAGCGGATAGCTCTTGCCGTTGATGCTGAAATAGTTCTCGCTCGTGCTGTGGATCATCCACGACGAGATGAGCATCAAGTAGTCGCGATCGGCCTTTGGGCCCGGCTCCGGAGCGCGCGGCTCGACGACGACGGCGCCATACAAGCCGCGGTCGAGCTGGTTGAGGTCGTCGACGTGCGTGTGGTAGATGTACGTGCCCGGCTGCTGCACGACGAACTGGTAGACGAAGCTTTGGCCGGGCTGCACCGGTGCTTGACTGAATCCCGGCGTGCCGTCCATGGCGGCCGGCACGTTCATGCCATGCCAGTGGACGGTCGTGGGCGCGGGGAGATGGTTTGTGAAGACGACGCGCAGCGTGTCGCCCTGGCGCACGTGGATGGTGGGGCCGGGGACGGTACCGTTATAGGTCCATGCGTCGACCTTCACGCCGGGCGCGGGCGTCCACGGTTTGACTTCGGCGATGAGATTGATGGTCTTGATCTGACCGCTTAGCAGCGGCGGCAGCGCCGGCAAGAGCGCGTAGTCGGCTTGGGCGTCGGCTTCGGCTTTGGCGACGATGGCGGGCGCAACGTCGGCGGCGACGGGGCCGGGCGGTGCTTGCTCGAGCGTGTCGGCGCGAGCCGGTTGGGCCGCGGCGCCGATCCACGCGGCGGCGCTGATGAGTGCGCTGGCGATGATGGCGGCGGCGGCTAGCGCGCGTCGCGCGGGTCTTGCGGCGGGCTTCAGCTTTACTTGCCTTTCGAGGCTTTCGGGTGCGGATGTTTGACGGTGATCGCGCCGGCGAGCTGCGTGCTCACCGAATGGGTCTTGCCGTTGACGCGCAGGTTCAGCAGCCCGACGGCGCGCTCGAATTTCTCGACGACTACCGCTGTGCCCGGCCGCAAGCCGATCTGCGCGAGATACCTGAGCAGCTCGGGCATATCGTGCTTGACCTCGAGCACCTTGGCGCTCACGCCGACCGGCAGCTCGACGAGGTCGACCACGTCATCATGGTCCCACAGCGAGCCGTCTTCGCGTGGAATCGCGTGGCCGTGCGGACAGGTCGTCGGCTCGCCCGTAAAGCGATAGAGATGACGTTCGACCAGCGGCGAGATCGCGTGCTCGAGGCGGCATGCCTCCGCGTAGGCGAACTCCCATGGGATGCCGAGATGATCGACCAGCAGTCGCTCGGCCAAACGCTGGCGGCGCAACGTGAGGGCGCCGATCTTCGCGCCGGCTGGCGTCGGGAACACGCCGTGGCGTCCGTCGTGCTTGACGTAGCCGTCGGCGTCGAGCTTCTTGAGCATCGCGGATGCGGACGCGGCGGAGACGGAGAGCTCGGCGGCAATCGCCGAGGTCGAGACGGGCTCGCCGTCCCGCTTGAGGCGCACGATCGTCTTGAGGTACATCTCGACGTTGGGACTGACCTCAGGCTCGTCGAGCGGCTCGACCAGGGGAGTCTTGAGGGCGGAGTTGAGCGCGCGTTGCGTGGGCATGTTAGCCTAGCCTAATTCAACGGCTCAGGCGAGCTTATCCTTCGGCCTCAGGCTGGGCTGAGGGTCCCCCGAGCGTTGTACCGGAGAACCGAGGGTACAAGGAAGCTGGAGGAACGTTGCTAGCGCTTGGACACGTTGTATACGTGGGGGTATGAATATATGAAACACACCAGACTCATCGCGGCCGGCCTGATCGGCGCGTTGCTGCTCGCGTTTGCGCCTAAACCGATGGCGCTCGCAGACGGCGCCGCCAGCACTCGCAATATCTTGATCGGCGGAGCCGCTGCGGCCGCAGCCACGCTGATCGTCATCAACCACAACAAAAAGGTGCATGAGAAATACGCACAGGATGCGCAGCAGCAAGCGGCGCTGGCCGAGCAGCGCGACAACGCGCAGGCGGCCGCGCAGCAGTACAAGACGGCCTATCAACATGAGACGATCGTCGCCAGCGAGCTGAAGAAAGAAGTGGCGATCCAGCAGCAACAGATCAGCAAGCTGAACGCAGCGGTCGCCGCGATCAGTCCGGCCGGCTCGAATTTCGTGGCGGCAAAGCCGGTCGTAGCGGTCCAGACGCCGGCCACACCCGTGAACTCCCAGATGGTCGCGTACGGATGGGGCACCTTTTGATCGCGTATAGCCGACTGATCATCGCATGCGTGCTGGCCGCAGGCCTGGTGGCATGCAGCCAGTCGCAGCACAACTCAAGCCCGCAAGACACGGCGACGGCGATCGCGCAGGCCCTGTACAATAACGACTACAATGGCGTCATCGCGAACTTCGACGACACGCTCAAGGGCCAGGCGACGCGCACGCAAGTCGCGATGATCTCCGACAAGATGCACTCGCTCGGCGACTTCCAAGGGCTGAGCGCGACCAAGAGCGACGACGACACGCGCCGTTACGTGTACGACGCGAAGTTCAGCAAGGGCGACATGACGGTGGAGCTGCGGCTGCACGCCAACGGACAGGTCGCCGCCTACCGCATCATTCCGAAGTAACGTACCGGTCGATCTCCCCAAGCCACGTTCGCTTCAGCTGCGCTGGAGCGAACGATGCTTTGAAACCGTTCCGGGCAAGGTTGACGAGCTCGATCTGCGGGAAGCCTTGGTCCGCCAGCTCGACGTATTCGTCCACCAGCGACGCGCCGAAAAACGCCGGATCATCCGAGCTCAGCGTGACGAGCAGCCCTTCGCTGAGGAACTCGTAGAGCGGGTGCGCCTTGATGTGGCGCACGGCGCCGGTGACGACGTTGCTGGTCGGGCAGGCGTCGATGGCGACCGAGTTGGCGCGCAGCAGTTCCATCGTCGCCTTGTCCCCACGAGCGCTCACGCCGTGGCCGATACGCTCGGCGTGGAGCAGCTCGACCGCGTCTTTGATGCTCTCGGGTCCGGCGGCCTCGCCCGCGTGTACGGTTCGGTGCAAGCCCAGCTCTTCTGCTTTGGCGAACGCGGCTTGAAAGTCGCGCGCTGGGAAGTTACGTTCGTCGCCGCCCAGACCGACGCCGACGACGCGATAGCCCCTGCAACGTTGGGCTAGCTCGAGATCTTCAAAGGCGTCGCCCTCACCAAGGTTGCGCACCATGTCGAAAAGCAGCAGCGACGACATGCCGAAATTGCTTTCGGCACGTCCGCACGCTTCGGCAACGGCGTGAACGAGGTGTTCGAGATTCAGGTCCGGTACGAACTTGCGTTGCGTCGCCGGCGATAGAAAAAGCTCGACATGACGCACGCCATCGGCCGCGGCCGATTTGAGATAGTCGTATGTTATTTCGGCGAAATCTTGCGGCTGCCTCAGCACGCGGACGACTTTGAGAAACGCGCGCAAGAACGACTCGAAGTCCGTACATTTGAACATCGCGGCGGGATCCTCGTTGGGCTCGATGCCGTTGCGCTTGGCGATGCGCACGTACGCTTCAGGCGAGATGGTGCCTTCGAGATGCACGTGGAGCTCGGGTTTGGGCAGCCCGCGGATCCATTCGCGGGTTATGGGGCTCATCGCGCGCGCAGGGCGCGCAGATAATCAAGGGTCTGGAGATCGATACAGCCGTCGTCGCGCACGCGGTTTTCGAGATTCTCGCGATGCATGAACGCGACCAAGACCTCGCGCGCTTTGGCGTCGAACGCAACGCCTTTGGGCAGCTCGCCAGCGTTGGCGAGCAGAGCCGCGATCTCGGCTCCGAGCGCATCATCGATCGGGATAATCTCGTGCGGCAAGGGCTTGAAACTATAGAGCTTGTGCATCTCGAGGATGCGCGCCAGTTCGTCGATCGGTCGCGAGTGGTCGTCGACTCTAAGATCGACGTAGCGATCGTTGAAACCGCTGTAGCCCCCCGCCGGTTTGGCGATATAGAGCGCCGCGCTTTGCTGGCCGCGCCGGTCGCCGCCTGCGGCTTGGCCAGCGCTCAATGCAGCGACCAGTCTGTCCGCGAGATGGCCCTTCGTTTGTTCGAAGCCGTCCACCATGGCATCGACAACCTTGGGACCGGCGAGTATATTGCCTTGCGCGGCGTAGTTGATGCCGTTCGTACCGCTGGCCCAATCCTTGCATTTCGCGCCGGTGTACGTGGCCGAACGTCCGTGCGCGTCGACGATGCCGACTTGACGTTCGTCTGCGTGCTCGTCGTCGGCGATCAGCGCGTTAATGGTTTCCTGCGGCGTCGCCCCTTTGCGCATGAGGTCAAGACCGCGTGGCCCGTACGAGGTGTTCGCCCATGATTGCGTGGCGATAGCACCCACGCCGGCCTCGGCCCACGGTACGGCTGACCCGACGGCGAGGAATTTCGATTCAACCGCGACACCGAGTTCGTTCGCTGCCGGATCGAATGCGACGATGCTAAAAGTCGAAGGCCTGAGCATGGTGGGCAGGTACGATTTGCGACTCCAACGTACCTATTAGAGCGGGGTGGAGCAGTCCGGTAGCTCGTCGGGCTCATAACCCGAAGGTCGGTGGTTCAAATCCATCCCCCGCAAGACACTTCTCGCAACCCCTTCTCTTTGGCGGCGTACCTGGCGCGATAACCGAACGCGCATGGACGCCGTCTCGGTTTTAGAGTCGTCTTTTAAGGCCGCCGGGCGGAATCAGGCCCGGGCTTCTTCGGCACATTGTAAACTCCGTATTTATGGAATCCGTCATGCAGCGGTGCGATGATGCCGTTATTCTT
>Ga0209040_10004149_pt1 | contig 10983 bp, 9 predicted proteins | sample BogFormECP12_OM3_FD_188240 | JGI IMG/M metagenome (GOLD analysis project Ga0209040, IMG submission 188240) | Bog forest soil microbial communities from Calvert Island, British Columbia, Canada - ECP12_OM3 (SPAdes) (version 2) | ecosystem: Environmental > Aquatic > Freshwater > Wetlands > Bog ... | reverse complement strand
TACGACGCGAGTGCATTCTTCGGAAGATCTGTTTCAGCGATCGGTAACCGACCAGTTTCCAAGGAAGACACATTCAGCGGCATCAGCGCGGACCAGCAAAGCGAAATGCCCGGCAGCTGAGAGCTATCTGAAATCACTCGGTGTACAATGTGAAACAGAAGCCGAGAATCTTGCAAGGCCTGGTGGTGGTAAAAAGATCTGGGGAATGAACAGGAAATGTCCGCTAATCCGAAAGCGCGCCCCCCTGAAACGCAGAAGCGGACGCTTGATTCGGTGATTCAGCTCCAGAAAACCGAGGGACCGGAACCGCGACGGACCGCTCTCGCGGGGAGCTTCCATCGATCGAAATAATGCGATCCAAAGGAGCCGATGCAGCCGTGAGTCTCATTAATAGCGCAACCACGACAGTCCCGAAGTACCGCGTCGAGATGATCGAAGTGAGCAAGTCTTTCGGCGGCGTGCATGCCCTGCGAGATGTGTCTCTGGGCGTCGAACCGGGCCAGATCCACGCGCTTGTGGGAGAGAACGGGGCCGGAAAATCGACTCTCATGAAGATACTCTCCGGTGTCGTTCAGAAAGATAAGGGAGAAATCCTCATCGACGGTCGTCCAGCGCTGATTCCAGATCCGCGTACGGCGAAAAAGCTGGGCATAGGGATCATTTACCAGGAGTTCGCCCTCGCCCCCGATCTGTCCGTGGTAGAAAACATCTACATTTCCAGGCTCGGCGGGAAATTCGGGCTCGTTCGCCTCAAGCCGCTTAATGCCAAGGCTGCCGAGTTGCTGGGCTCTCTCGGGCTCACATTTGATCTCCGCGAGCGATGCGGAAAGCTCAGCGTTGCCTACCAGCAGGCCGTCGAAATCGTGAAGGCACTCTCGGAAAACACGCGCATCCTCATCCTTGACGAGCCCACCGCAGTGCTCGCGCCACCGGAGGTGGAGAGGCTCTTCGCAGTGTTGCGCCGGCTAAAGAGTCAGGGAGTCAGCATCATCTACATCTCGCACCGGCTGAACGAGATATTCAAGATCGCGGACATCGTCACTGTCATACGAGATGGATCGATTGCTGGCACGGCGAATCCCGCGTCCAGCACCATGGATGAAATCATCAGTCTGATGATAGGGCGCCGCCTGGAGGCTATGTACCCGCCGCGCCGCGCATCCATCGGCGACGACGTGTTTCGCGCGGAGGGAATTCGCTGGGGCGGCCGCGTGAAGGACGTTTCGTTCTGCGTGAAGAGGGGCGAGGTGCTGGGCTTTGCCGGGCTCGTGGGAAGTGGAAGAACGGAAATGGTGAGGGCGATATTCGGCGCAGACCCATTGAGCGCGGGAAAGATTTGGATCGATGGCAGGAGGACGCAAATACGATCTCCCCGGGATGCCGTGAGGGCAGGGCTCGCGCTGGTCCCGGAAGACCGAAAGGCCCAAGGAGTGCTGCTTCTCCTCGCGATCCGTGAAAACCTTTCCATGACCCGCCTGCCGATCCTGACGGCTTTCCTCGGATTCATGAGGCTCAAGAAAGCGAAAGCGATCGCCGAGGATCTCATCCGTCAGCTTGCAATAAAGACGACTGGATCCGACGTTAAAGTGTCACAGCTCAGCGGAGGAAACCAGCAAAAGGTAGCTCTCGCGAAATGGTTTGGCGCAGGCACCCGGAGCAGTGTCGTCTTCCTTGACGAACCGACCAGGGGAGTGGACGTGGCGGCAAAGGTAGAGATTTACAAGCTAGTCAATGACCTTGCAGAGCAGGGTCTCGGCGTCGTCATCATTTCTTCGGAGATGATAGAGCTCATTGGGATGTGCGATAGGGTGCTCGTCATGCATGATGGATCGCTTCAAGGGGAGCTTCCACGGGACGCGCTCACGGAGGAGAATATCATGCGACTGGCCGTTGGCAAAAGCGGGCCCGCCGTATCGAACAGGCGGGACGTGAATAGAGAAGAAATGACATGATGAACCGAAAACTGATAACTGAAGCGCCGGTCGTCGGCCCGGCAGAATTGCCTCGCACCATTGTCCGCACCGCCAGCGCGCTGCTGGTCAAGTACAACATCGTCGTAGTCTTCATTTTGATGGTCATCGTTTCTTCCATGGTGTCGGACGTCTTCATGACTCCGCAGAACATCTCCAACCTGCTCGTCCAGGTGTCGGGCGCCTCCATCGCCAGCCTGGGGATGCTTCTCGTCATCCTCACGGGCGGCATAGACCTATCGGTCGGGTCCGTTTTTGCGCTGTCAAGCGTGGTACTAGCGCTCTCCACATTAAGGTTTCCCCTCGCCCTGGCGCTTCTCATCGCAATTTTGGTTTCCTGCGCGAGCGGATCGTTGGTGGGCTACCTTGTCGCCGGTAGAGGCATGGCCCCGTTCATGGCGACGCTGGCTTTCATGACGATAGACCGGGGAATGGCTTTCATCCTGTCAAAGGGTTCGCCGATATCGCTTCCCGAAAGTGCGTCAGCGCTGAACACGGTGTTCGGCACGGAATCCCTGCTCGGCGTTCCGTATCCTGTCTTGCTCATGTTCGTTGTTTTTGTTTATGTGCTGTTCACGCTGAGATTCAGCGTATTCGGCCGACTGATCGTCGGGATCGGCAGCAACGAAACCGCAGTACTGCTTTCGGGAATCCAGGTGCGCCGCTACAAGTTCCTCGTGTATGTGCTTTCCGCAGGTCTTTCGGCGCTCGGTGGCGTCATCAGCACCGCGCGGACAGGTGTGGGTTCACCGGTTGTTGGGGAGGGAGTCGAGTTGGACGCAATCGCGGCCGTCGTGATCGGCGGAGGCAGTCTCATGGGCGGAAAGGGCACCGCCCTGAACACCCTCCTCGGCGCACTTATCCTCGGGATGATCGGAAACATTATGAATCTCATGAACGTACCTGGCTACCCGCAGGAGGTGGTTAAGGGCGTGATTATAATCGTGGCGCTCCTCCTCCAAGGGATTAGGCGTCCGGAAAGTTGAGGTAAAGCTGTGGAGAGCCTTCAGTCACTAAACTAGACTAGAATAATATTTACCTCTTCAATGAGAATGAAAAGCTGTTGGCGGTTCAACCGGCGGGATGAAGTAGCACTGCGCGAATTTCATTCCGAATGCTGGAGTCGGGGAATAATTGAATTTGTGCCCGGGTTCGCCGCCCATGGTCCACGTTTCTAATAGCAAAAGGAGAGCAATAACATGAGTGCGGTAACCGAAAAGCTGCCGAAAACCATGGCAGCAGTGATGTGTCATGGCCCGGAAGATTATCGGATGGAGGAGCGGGCTGTGCCGAAGGCCGGACCGGGCGAAGTCGTCTTGAAGGTAAAAAGTACCGGGATCTGTGCTAGCGATATCAAGTGTTATACTGGGGCAGCGCTGTTCTGGGGCGACGAGCATCGGACTGGCTATTGTCAGGCTCCGGTGACCCCTGGACACGAGTTCATCGGCGAAGTTGTCGCCCTTGGTGAAGGTGCAGCGGAGAAGTATCACCTGCAGATCGGCGATCACGCCATCAGCGAGCAGATTGTCCCCTGCTGGGAATGCCGCTACTGCAGGCAAGGCGCGTATTGGATGTGCGCAGTGCATGACATCTATGGCTTCCGCCAGCGGACGTTCGGCGCCTGGGCTGACTATATGCTGTTCCCGGCCGGTGCGTTGAACTACAAAGTTCCGGAAACGGTACCGTGGCATCACGCAGTCTTCATCGAACCCTTAGCCTGCTCGCTGCATGCGGTTGAACGAGCTGACATAAACTATCAGGATACCGTAGTGATCGCGGGCTGCGGTCCGCTTGGACTCGGGATGGTGGCGGGTGCGAAGATGAAAGGGACAGAGCGAATCATCGCGCTCGACCTGAGTGACGGCCGATTGGAAGTCGCCAAACGCTGCGGAGCCGATATCGGTCTTAATCCAACGAAGGAAGACGCTATTCAGAAAGTGCTCGATCTCACTGGCGGGTACGGCTGCGAAGTTTACATCGAGGCAACCGGGCACCCGGCGGCGGTCGAACAAGGTCTGCAGATGATTCGCAAGCTCGGCACCTTTGTTGAATTCAGCGTGATGCGAGAGAAGGTGACGACTGACTGGACGATTATCGGCGACACAAAAGAACTGAATATCCATGGCTCCCATCTCGGTCCGCGCTGTTACCCAGTTGCGATTCGAATGATCGAGAAAGGGCTGTTACCGATGGATGAAATCGTTACGCATCGGCTCCCGATCAGGGATTACAAGAAAGGCATCGAAATGGTGATCTCCGGACTTACCTCCGTGAAAGTAACTTTGGAACCCCAAAATTAACATGCGGCAAGATGGGTCGCCGCCCTCGGGGCCAGTAACTCGAATACGCTTGCCACTACCGGTAAGCTGCGAGTCTCCAGGCTCCTTGATCAGATTAAGATCATGAGGCCGGATTCCTAGGATGAGCTTCTGCATCTTTTTCTCTAGAAAGTAGTCCTTCCAGACATCCGGTACCTGAATCTGAGAATTCGCCACAGCAGACCTCAGCCCGAGGTGGCCGTCTGTTTGCGTAACGGAACAACTATGTGCTTTTGCCATTCCGATGTTTTTATCCATGTCACCGTGCCGCCAGGAGACCATGAAACAGTTGAAAAGCAAGATCACCTATGAGACCGAGAACTACCGAGCGCGGTGCGCAATTTGCGAATAACACGATGCCGAGGCGCTTACTGCTAATTCACAGCTTTCTCCGTTTCCAGATTCAGGATCATTAGACGGGAGACTCCCTCGAAGTACAGCCGCCAGCCGCCATTACTGCGGAAGATGCCAGACTAACTTAGGGCACATACCCCATAAAAAGGTGGAAATGTCGAAATACGATTCATGAGCTAGTTCGGCCTGATGACGGTCTTCCGTAGCGAATCGCCAAATCTGATAAGTTATCAAAAATCGGGCCGCTCACTGGAATGTTGATATGGAATACTTCGGCGATAACCCGGGTCCAGCCGTGGATAAAGTAAGTCCAACCATCCTCAATCTGAAGGTGCCGTTCCGCCTGCTGGGCACGTGCTTGATCGAGAAAGAGGAGCTCACCACGGTAGTTCAGTTCCCAGACAATGCCTCGTTCGGGAAATTGACCGTCCTGGGTTATGGGCGATCCTGGAGCGTCTTTGCCAAGCCCGGTGGCATTCACCACCAAGGAACTCGGCTTTAACCGATTAAGAATTGCGTCGTTTTCAATTTGCTTTGGTGCCAGAACGTACTCAACCGGTACGTCAACTCGGGACCCGGCGTGAATACGGCGGATTTCGGTCAGCCGAGGTTGGCTTCGATTGGACACTATAATTCGCGATGGCCGATTGGCAGTTTCGCGGACTGCGTCGCTCAGCGTGAGATACCAAGTCATCGCAATTGCTGAACCGCCGGCTCCCATGACAAACACTTCTGCCCCGGTTGTGGCCCAGTGGTTACGGGGCAGAAAACCTTCCAGCGCAAGGCCGGAGGAAATCGGGTCCTTTGCGTGGCAAACAAGCTTGCCATTTGCCTTTGAGACGCAGCTCGTTTCGCCCATCAGCTGAGCGAACGGATCGATCTCATCGAACATGTCCCGGCAGGCCGCGAAAAGATCGATCTTATGCGTAGTTACCAATGCGCCGGCAGAAAGGGGATCGTTCTTGATAAATTCGACGGCTTGCCGATAAGCCGCTGGGTCGGCGTGTGGAGGGAAATCAATTCCTTTGATCTCGGTGTCGCGCAGACCGAGATATTCCGCCCACAGCGGAAAGATTTTCATGATCGAGGACTTGCTAGTCGTAACCCCGATGAAATAGATAGTTGGCTTGATTGCTGGGCGATAGGATCTAGTCATAAACGTTCTCCTGGTACTTTGCAGGCAATTTGTCGGCTTTGCCAGGGATCTGGATTAATACTTTTGTGCCGGTCTCTTCAAGAACATAGCCAATGCCTGTCTGGCCTCGCAATATTCTTAAGCCGGGAGCGGCAGTTTCGGAAATTAGCTCAGGGTTCAGGGTGTTAAAGCCGAACATACCAAAATGGTGTGCGATCATGACAGGTATTCCAATGCGCCGGCACAGATCGACTGCTTCTTCGAGCGTGAAGTTGCCCGGAATCCCCTTGCTCCGCCGAAGCTCGTCTCGCCCGTTTACCGGCAAAAGGGCTAATTGGATCTGGTGCCTCTCAAGTTGTTCCTGGAGCCCTTCGTAGGGAACAGTGTCGCCCGAGTGGTAGATCACTGATTTTCCAAATCTGATGACGTAGCCCAGAAAATGATGGGAGCCACTGGTATTTAGCTTGATCTCTTCGTGTGCTGCGGCAATAGGAAAAACATGTAGCTCGGGCGTCAAGGTGAGCGGGTTGCCAACATCCGCGGCAACGAGTTTCGCTGGAGGCAGGCCAAGCGACTGTGCGTACTCAATCTCTGCTGCTGGAACGATGAAACGACAGGTTGGATGGAGCTTTGTGAGGATGGGCAACGTTTCTGGATCCATATGATCGCCATGCCGATGGGTACAAAAGACGTAATCCAGGCGATTCAACTCCCAGGGGGCTAGCGGACTCGGCATCATCCTCTGGTGCGATGGTTGTCGACCCTCGTATTTTCTTGCCAAATAATCTGAGAGATAGGGGTCGATCAGGAAACACAGATTGTAACCCGTTACTGCGAACCCCGCTTGCCCCAACCAATATAAAGCGACAGAACCGTCTGACGAAGCAAGCCGGTCGGCAAGCGATTCCGTGAACGGATGGAGGCGAACTTTCAAGATCGTGAGTGGTTATTAGTCTCAATCGAAAGCGTTTAGAAGGTTTTCGACTGCCTTTCGCGTCGCACGCTGGATACTCTCTTCGGTATAGGCTCCGATGTGGGGACTGACTATGACTCTGTCGTGCGTTAACAAAGGGGACGCTGGATCAGGCGGCTCTGTCTGAAAGACATCAGTTGCGTAGGCCGAAAGTTTGCCGGAATCGAGGGACTCTATTACTGCACTTTCGTCGATTAGAGTTCCGCGCGCTGTGTTAACGAGACAACTCCCATCTTTCAAACTGCTTAGCGCTTCGCGGTCTATCAAGGGTCCTCCAGCGGGTGAAGGCGGACAGTGCAAACTGACAATATCGGCCCTTGCTAAGACTTCTTCGAGTGACATCCAACAGAAGTCTTCTCCCGGCTTGAAAGAGCGATCCGGATAGAGATCGAAGGCCGCGACCCGGGCGCCGAGCCCCAGTGCCAGCCGAGCGACGATCTTGCCCACGGCGCCACAGCCGACAAGCCCAAACAGTCGACCGCGAATCTCTGAGCCTCGGATGAGTTTCCATTGCCCCTGCTTTAGCGCGCAGTGAAGCGCAGGAAGATGCCGCAGCGCAGCTAATGCCAGGCAAATAGCGAGTTCTGCGACCCCGCGCGCGTTTGCCGCTTCGGCTCTAAGGACCTTTATCCTCAGCTCTTGCGCCAAGTTCAGTGGGATGTTATCGACTCCGGTACCGTTACGGCTGATCACCTTGAGGTTGGTCGCCGCTCGTAACACTCGCTCCGAGATCGGCTCGACTCCGGCCAACCATCCGACACAATCTGGAACCAGGTCAAGAAGCTCCTCTTCTGTCGGGGTTATGCCGGGCCGCGCATACACCAGCTCGTACCCCGCGTTTTCGAGCGCCTGCAGGTCCGGGCTGTGACGCTGGGTGAGGGATCGAGGAGTAATCAGGATGCGTTTACTCATTTCCGCTCAAGCTCAGATTCTTGGGTTGGGTCGCAGAGCAATAAGATTCGATCATACGATTCCTTCGATGCGTGCTTCGACAACCGCTGATCTAGCGCCTACCGCCCGCTCGCGAATGCCGTCCCAGTCCCCGGCGGCGATCGATTGGCGTGACGCAATCCCGGTGCCACCCAGAGCTAGAACTGTGGGTTCGCGCAACCATTCGGACAAATTTTCAGGTGTGATCCCGCCAGTCGGGATTGTGCGAATTCCAAGGTGCGCGAAGGGAGCAAGGATCGCCCGCATCAGCGTCAGGCCACCCGCGGGTAAAGCTGGAAAAAACTTGAAGACAGATGCACCAGCCTTTAACCCGATTTGGATATCGCTCGGTGTCATGACTCCGGGATAGAAGGGAATACCAAGCTGGTCTGCTCTCGCGATCATCGAAGCATCCACTCCGGGTGCCAAACCAAATGCTGCTCCGGCAGCATGCGCTATAGCGAGGTGGTCGGCGTTCAGCACGGTTCCTGCACCGATAAAAAGTTCAGGTCTTCGCTCATGCAGCCGAGCGATAACCCCTGCAGCTGCTTCGGTTCGAAACGTGATTTCGGCAACCGGCAATCCGCCCTCGATTAGTGCGTCGGCCATGTCGAGTGCCTGGTCGATATGCTCAATCGCGATCACGGGGATCACTCCAATTTGTTCCAGGCGCCGTATGATTTCAGTCATCCTTTGCCGAAATGGGTTTATCGTTCTTCATGTCGTCAGGTTGCTGCTTATTCGGCAGCCTGACAACCGTGGTTTCATTATTCAGGGTAGTTCTGCCTTCTGACGACCGTGTGTGTTTTTGCAGTCGGCTCGTTCTTCAAGCGCTGACGTGACCTCAAGAACCGAGCGCGCTGAACGCGTCCCAATACTCCTCGCTCTGTTCATAGATGCGGTTGAACAAGCTGATCATGGGTTCGTAACGCTCAGACCAAGCGGGGTTCGGCGCGATTTCCGCTTCATACCGCACTAGGCGGGCAACCGCGTCATCTACGGTTTGGAAAAGACCTGCGCCAACGCCCGCCAGAATCGCGCAACCCAGCACCCCGCATTCCGGATCGGCGGGCGTGAGGATAGGACAGCCGTAAATGCTTGCTTTAATCTCAAGCCAGAGCCGTGTCTTGGCGCCGCCGCCTGCCGCCACCATCCGCGCGAGGGGATTTCCCCGCTTTTTAATAGTCTCGATGTTGCGTCTGGAGGCAAACGCGACGCCTTCCATAACTGCTCGATGCAAGTGGCCAGTATCGTGGCTGCTGGTAAGCCCGACAAACTGCGCGCGAGAATTGGTTTTGCGGCCGAGCCGTTCTCCGTTGAGGTAAGGAAGGAACAAGAGCCCTGCGGCGCCCGCAGGCGCATTCCCGGCCAGTCCAACGATTTGATCGTAAGAATACTGTCTCTCATGGAATGCGCGCCGCGCCCAGCGCATCGAGTCACCTGCAGCGTCCAAAACCGTGAAAGCACCCCAACTTCCGGAGATAGCTTGGACGTTGGTAATGATTGGATCCAAAACAGGCGCTTCCGTCATCAGCGTGATCAGAGTTGAAGTTCCGGTGATATCCGAACCCATACCCGGTTGAGTCACACCCGATCCAAGCAGGCTCACCGGATAGTCACCTGCTCCAACAACGACAGGCGTGCCCTCTAGTAAACCGGTTGCCGTCGCCGCACGTTTCGAAATCACACCAAGAACATCCCAGGCCTCACGCAGTGGAGGAAACTTCCGAATATCGAGCTCGAGAACATCAGCAACGTCCTGGCTCCAGGTACGGGTCCGGATATCAAACAAGTAGCTACAGGTCGCCTCGGTGAAATCGATGGCGCGCTCGCCGGTCAACCGGAAATTAATGTAATCCTTCGGCATAAGAAGCGTGCGGGCCGCTTCGTAAGCCCTGGGCTCGTGCTGCTTGATCCAAGCCAGCTTAAACGCCGGAAACGCAACAGTTGGCGGATTGGCTGTGACCTCCAGCAATTTCTCGTGAGCATGGCTTCGCAAGAACTCGTCGACGATTTGGCGAGTCCGCTTGTCGTTCCAGAGCGGCACACGATCCAAAACCAGTTGCCCGTCCTCATCGATTAGAACTGTGCCGTGCATCTGGCCGCATGCCGCGACACCGGCGATCCGGTGGGTGGCGCGGTCGACCTTCTGGAGCACGCTCCGGATATCGGTCACCGCTCCTTCCCACCACTCCAGCGGCTTTTGCTCGGACCAACCGAAATAGGGGACGATCTGGTCATGTTCCTTCGCATAAAAAGCTAAGGTCTCTCCCGTATTCGTAATCAGTGCCGCACGCACAGTGCCAGTACCGACGTCAATCGCTAGAAGAAGATCTTTGTCCATAGCAAAACGCTCAGCGCGCCGCTAAATCATGATAATCGCGATTCCCGATTGGGCACTTTCGTGTCTTCCCCTGGTTGGAAGGAGCATTTCCGATAAAACCCTGGGCTCTTTTACCATTCACTTCTCACTAGTCACCTGTCACGGCGAAGATACTCGCAGCCCTGCCAAGTCGCTTTAAGGTTCCCGGCGGATTCCCGCTCGATTGCTTCGCTTGTCTCCCTTGAGCCAACAAACCAAACTGTAGCGACCTCGTCGCGCTGAGCAAGAATTTTCCCCAGCTCGTCTGGGCGGCCCGTCACGATTATTGATAACACCGCCTGGCAAATCGCTCGTGTCCAAGACTTGGTAGATTAGCATCAGCCAAGCCAGAGAGTCTTTAGAGGGTGTTTGAAAAGTCTCATACAGGGGCGATTCGGTTTAGCATAAGGCGGATTGACGCAAGGTCGATCATCGTCTCTGAGGTTTGCACCCGATACTCGTAGTCTTTGCTCAGTCGACGGTTCCTTCCCGGCCAGGCAAAGCTACGTTCAACGATCCAGTTCAAACCCGTGATCTTGAACGCTCGTTGTCGTCTCTTGACGATCCGTAGCTGCCATCCTTGGTGTTGCTTCAGGGTTCGAGCGCGCTTGCGGCTTTCGTGGCCGGCATCGGCTATTATCGTCCGGATTCTCGGAAACAACGCACTCAATCCGCCAAGCAGCAGAGCGCCCGCGCACCGATCGGATGTGTCTGCCGGTTCGACACAGTTGGCAACCAGTAGGCCGAGTGTGTCGACCAAAATGTGGCGTTTGCGTCCCTTTACGCGCTTGTGCGCGTCGAAACCACGAGCGCCACCACGCTCAGTCGTCTTGACCGATTGACCATCCATGATCACCACCGATGGACAAGCTGCCCGTCCGGCATGACGACGGGCCTGCTCGTAGAGCACGCGATGTAGATGGACCCACACACCGGAGTTT
>Ga0209040_10004148_pt1 | contig 10986 bp, 7 predicted proteins | sample BogFormECP12_OM3_FD_188240 | JGI IMG/M metagenome (GOLD analysis project Ga0209040, IMG submission 188240) | Bog forest soil microbial communities from Calvert Island, British Columbia, Canada - ECP12_OM3 (SPAdes) (version 2) | ecosystem: Environmental > Aquatic > Freshwater > Wetlands > Bog ... | reverse complement strand
CCCACGAATTTCACGGCGACTGGAACTACACCGTCCCCGCGGCACCCAGCGACACGACACACCCGGCCGATGGGAAATAATTATTGCGCGCACGCTTAGTATCCCTGACACCCTGCCCGGTGCCGGGCGGGAGCTGGTGGCAGCGTTTCCACTTGCGGCCTGATCCGCAGGGGCACGGGTCATTGCGGCCGCGCCCGGAGTCCGCGGCGGCGTACCGGCGCACGAGCTCGGATGGCGCCCGGTCAGCCCGCAGCAGCTGGCACATGGCCTCCATCGCGGGCCGGATGTGGGCGAAGAACGCCTTGTAGCTGGGGCACAGGTAGTGCAGGCCCGGCTCGCCATCGGGCGTGGTCGTGAACCGGTTCCTTGGGGCAGCCGCCGTGACAGGCGAACCGGACGTCGCAGCGCAGGCAGTAGCGGGGCAGCGTGTCCCGCTTGGCCTGGCCGAACTCGGCTTGCTGGGGCGAGGCCACCAGGTCGAGCAGGTGTACCTGGCGGATGTTGCCTAGCTTGCAGGCCGGCTCGACGAAGTGATCGCACGAGTACACACCGCCGGTGCTCCAGGGCCAGCGCCAGCCCGCAGGTCTCGGAATGCACGCACAGGCCCGGCGGCTGGCCGTACCAGTTGGCCAGCGCGACGTCGAACATCTGCACGCAGACCTCGCCGATGTCGGCGCGCACCCAGTCCTCCAAGACGTCGATGAGGAACCTGCCGTAGCCCTCCGGGGAGACCGAGCGCTGAGTGACCAGGGTTCCCTGCTGGACATACAGCGGCGGTCACGCACCCGCGCTCCCCGGCCGGCGTTGGCGACGGTGAGAGTCTGCTCGGCGGCCCGTTCGACGATGGGAATGAACTGCATGAACCGCGCCCCGGGCCGCGCTGCTGACCGGCCGTAACCACCACCGGGCCGGGTTCGGCTCCATCGCGGAGTATCCCGGCCCGTTCCCCGGTTACACTGCGGTGCGGCCGAAGAGCTGCACCGCGCTGCCGCGTATCCTGCGGGAGAACGGGTACGTGACCGGCGGGTTCGGCAAGTGGCACCTGACCCCGGACAACGTGCAGGGCCCGGCGGGCCCGTTCGACCACTGGCCGCAGGCGTGGGGGTTCGACCACTGGTGGGGGTTCTTGTCCGGCGCGGCGGGCCAGTACGACCCGATCATCACCCAGGACGACTCCACTCTCGGCGTGCCGGAAGGCAAGGACGGTCAGCAGTACTACTTCCCGGACGACCTGACCGGCAAGGCGGTCGAGTGGCTGCACCGCGTACGGCGGCCAGGCCTGGGTGGTCGCTCGGATTTGAAGCGACCGGCCCCGCCGGCCCGCTTAGCAGCGCACTGCGGGCCACCGCCGCGCTGGTGTTCGCTCACGACATGCCGGGCGGGGTGGAACTCGCCACGGATCACTCCGAGTCCTACGCGGAGTGGCTAGGGGCAGGTACTGTTGCCGCGCACGCGTGAGGCTGCCCGCAGCCACGCGGAACCACGAGCCTCGGCGGTTACGGGGCGCAGCCCGAGCTGAACGGTTGATCCCTGATCCCAGGACGAGGGTGCGCCATGCCGGGCTGATGAGGACATAGCAGCCATCCAGGTCTCTCCGGCAGCAGGACGGGACGGCCGCCGAGCGCATTGCGCGTGGAGACCGGCGATCACGTGACCGGGTCGGCGCGGGCCGGTCAGCCGGAACGGCTGCCCGTCGCGGAGCTGTGCCTGACCCCATCCAAGCCGGGTGGCGCCCGGTCGCCGGGCGTCGGCGGGGACCGGCCGGCCAGCAGCTTGGCGCTGACCTTGATGGCCTTGACCGCGCCGGTGGCCCCGGCTTCGAGCATCAGGCCGATGACGAGCAGCGCCACCCCGAGCGGGAACAGCGTGCTGCCGGGTTTGAGGAGGGTGCGGCCGAGCCGGGCGATCACATACGGCGGCGTGCACACGATGGCGCCGAACAGGCCGGTGACGGCGGCCGCGGCCAGCTTGCCGACACGTCCGGACTGGGCCGTCCCGGCCGGCTGGGCGGTCCGGATGCCGACGATGCGGGCCGGCACCGCGACGTAGCACACCATCATGACGGCGAGCACGATGCCGAGCAGGAGCGCGAACCAGCCCAGCCCCCAGCGCGGGGCCAGCATGGTGGCGACGGCCAGCGCCAGGCCGACGCCGGTGCCCCAGCCGGTGACCGTCCTGACATGCTGGCGCGCTTGGGAGAAGCCGGCTCGCAGGTCCGGGGGGCCGGGCTGGGAGATGGCGAAGGCGAACGCCGCGTTGAGCCAGAACGCGGCGATGGTGATCAGCACCACGGCGGCGAACAGCACCAGGACGATCGGCCCGCGGATGTCGTGGAATGGCTGGCCGCGCAGGACTTTCGCCTTCAGGTCGTAGGTCGCGGCCCAGATCCACATGGCCGGCAGGGCCTGGACCAGCATCAGCCTCCAGTTCGTGACCAGCAGGCGGAGCCCGCTGAACAGCATCACGAACGCGCCCACAGCCAGGCCCAGCGGCGCGAAGATCCTCCTGGTCCCGGCCAGCCGGAGGACCGCTTCCTCGACCTGGTGCTCATCGTTGTCGCGGATCGCGGCGATCAGCCGCCGCACGAGGTGCCTCACCGGTTGCCGCCGGCTTCGTCGTACCTGCTCAGCACCTGTAACGTCCATGCGGCCAGGCCGCCTCCTTCGTCACGGCGATCACCAGGTCCTGGCGCTGGCCGACAGGCAGGACCCGGCACCGGCGGTTGGCTCGCGAGGGCAAACATGCTGCCACGGGCACCGCCATGCCAGCCCGGCAAAATCCGGTCAAGGCCCTGCCAGTCAGGCCAGCTAGATCCAGGCCGGACCTGCGGGAAAAGCCCGGCCCGGGACTGCTAGGCGGCGCCCAGGTTCTCGCGGCTGCCATACGCGTACAGCCCCCACAGCGCCACGATGTCCACCGCGATGATCATCAGCGACCAGAACGGGTAGGCCGGGATGAAAAACATCTGGCCGATGGCGTTGAGCCCGACCACGGCCACCGCGAACCAGCGGGCCAGCTGGTTACCCGCCCACACCCCGAGCGCCGCCAGCAGCTGCACCGCGCCGAAGATCGTCATGACCCAGCCCCAGGCGCGCAGGTCGCCGACCACGTAGTGGGCGTTGCCGATGAAGATGTGCGAGTTGGCCAGCGCCGCGATGCCGTCGAGCAGGTTGAAGAACCCGATCACCGGGCCGGTTGGTGTCCGGTACACGTGCTGGGCGCGCCGGTGAAGGCGGCGGCGCACCGAGCGGAGGGCATCGCGGGCTGGCTTGGCAGCGTTCGCGGCCGGTGACGAGCTGTTCCGGTGAGTGCGCTTGTAAGTCTCCCAGTCCCAGGCAGGCTGCCCGGACGCGCCGTCCAGGAACTTCATGGCCGCCTGGCGTCCCTGGCGGAACAGCAGGTCCTGCGTATCCCGGTCCAGATCGAAGTCGGTCGCTCGCACCGTGCCGGTGTCGATGACAATGGTCCGGGCGGCGGCCGCCGCATCGTCGATGTGCATCCGGTCGTAAAACCCGGTCATGGTGTTGAGCACCGCCCACGACATGGTCTTCGTGTCATGCACCTCGCTGACCGGTCCCGGTGCCGCGCCCAGCTTGATGCCGAACGTCGGCCAGCGTGGCTCCAGACCCGGCGGGACGTCCAACACGCCGATGGGGAAGCGGGACAGCACAGCGCCGTCCACCAGCCAGCGCCTACGGCACCCGTACCAACCTGGCGGCCTAGCACCACCGATTCTGCACTTCCATGGCCTGAGCGAGCTTTGCGAAAGGCATGGAAGTGCAGCTCCCGCTGTGACTTGCCGGGGGGCCGCCTGTCGCGAGCAGCGCACCGTTGGGCGCGTTCGTCCCGGCGGCGATCAGGTGGAGGTAGTGAAGTCACCGGCTCATTTCCAGCCGCCGGTCATGATGTCGGATGCGACCAGCCGGAGCATTGATCGCCCGCGTCAAAGCGCGTGGAGTTAGCCGGCCACGCCGGCGGCCATCTCGTGGTGGGCCGCGTGCGCGTGCAGAGCCTGCTCGTCCTCATGGGTGCCGGGCTGGAGGTCGAACACGACGTCCTTGACCGTGCCGGTGAACGCGTAGGGCGCCTTGTCCTCGTAGTCGAGGTCGACGACGAGGCCGTTGTCCCGCCCGATGTCCATCGCGGCGTAGGTCGTGAAGAAGGACCGAACGGTCTGGGGCATGTCACCTTCGCCTACGACCTCGTCATTGACGAACAAGGTGACGTGGCCTCCTGAGCCGGGCACCTGCTTCTCTGACTCGAACAGCATCTTCACCTTCACGTCGCCGGCGGGCAGCGGCTTGGACGCCGACTGCTTGTACGTCTCGACGCCGAGCATCGAGTACGTGTGATGGAGGATGCCGCCGGAATCGACCCAGAGCCCGAAGCCGCCGATGAAGTCGGCCAGCGCCACGATCACGCCCTCGGCCCCGCCGTCGGGCACCACGAGGTCGCCCTCGATGGCGTACGAACGTCCGGCGATCCTGGGGACCATGCCCCACAGGATGTTCTCGACGTCACCGGCGAAGGAGAAGCGCGTGCGTGTGGGCATCGGCGGGAGCAGGCCGAACATGATCGAGAGCCCGGCCATGAGCGGCAGGACCCGGTTGCGTTCCGCCTCCTTCCACCACAGCTCCTGGAGTTCGGCCACCTTGTGCGGGTTCTCCGCGGCGACATCGCGGGCCTGGGAGAAGTCGTCGCGGAGGTTGTAGAGCTCCCAGCCGACGTCGCGGTCGGGGGCCCAGTCCTGGGTCACGCCGAACTTCGTGAGCGTCTCGGGGGAAAGGTCCCAGGGGAGCCGATCGGGACGCGACGCGGCCCACCAGCCGTCCTTGTAGATGGCCCGGCCACCGAACATCTCAAAGTACTGCACCGTATGCCGCTCGGGAGCCGAGGCGTCGTCGAACGTGTACAGGAAGCTGGTCCCGTCCATCGGCTCCTGGCCGATGCCGTCGACCACCTTCGGTTCGGGGATGCCCGCCGCCTCCAGGATGGCCGGCGCGACGTCGATGCAGTGGGTGAACTGGCTGCGCAGCTCGGCGTCTGGCCTGATCCGCGCAGGCCACGCGATCACCATCGGGTTGCGGGTGCCGCCGAGGTGGCTGGCGACCTGCTTGCCCCACTGGAACGGGGTGTTGCAGGCGTGCGCCCACGCCGCGGAGCAGTGCGGCGCCGTGTGATCGCCGCCGAGCGCCTCGATCCCGCCGTACTTGCCGATCAGCTCGGTCTGCTGCAGGGGATCGAGCAGCAGTCCGTTGAGGAAGGTGAGCTCGTTGAACGAGCCGGTCGTCGTGCCCTCCAGGCTCGCGCCGTTGTCGCCCCAGATGTAGATGATCAGCGTGTTGTCGAGGTCGCCGGTCTCCTCGATCGCGTCGATGAGCCGGCCCACGTTCCAGTCCGCGTTCTCCTGGTAGCCGCAGTACACCTCCATCTGCCGCGCGTACAGCCTCTTGGCATCCTCGTCGAGGGACTCCCAGGCCGGGAACGCGTCCGGACGCGGGGTGAGCTCCGTTTCGGGCGGGACGACCCCGCGCTCCTTCTGGCGGGCGAGGATCTGCTCCCGCAGTGCATCCCAGCCGTCATCGAACCGGCCCTTGTACTTGTCGGCCCACTGCCTGGCCACGTGATGCGGGGCGTGCGCGCACCCGGTGGAGTAGTACATGAACCACGGCTTCTCCGCGTCCTGCGCGCGGACGCGGTGAATCCACTCGACCGCCTTGTCCGTGATGTCGTCGGGGAAGTAATACGGCTTGCCGTCCTTGCCCTCGGGCACGCCGATCACGTAGTCATCCATGGTCAGCACCGGGTCATACTGACCCGCCGCGCCCGACAAGAACCCCCACCAGTGGTTGAAGCCCCACGACTTCGGCCAGTGGTCGAACGGCCCCGCCGCGCCCTGCACGTTGTTCGGCGTGAGGTGCCACTTGCCGAACCCGGCCGTCACGTAGCCGTTCTCCATCAAGATGCGCGGCAGCGCCGCGCAGCTACGCGGCTTGGACGTCGTGTAGCCGGGGAACGGCGCGGGTGCCTCGGCGATCGACCCCATCCCTACCCGGTGCTGGTTCCGGCCGGTCAGCAACGAGGCGCGCGTCGGCGAGCACACCGCCGTCACATGGAAGCAGTTATAGGTCAGCCCCATATCCCGCACCCGCGTGAACGTGGGCGAGGCGACCGGGCCACCGAAGGTCTCAACCGCGCCGAAGCCGGCATCATCGACCAGGACCAGCAGCACGTTGGGCGCTCCCGCCGGTGCCTTCGGGCCCGGAATCATCGACCAGTCCGGGACCGACTCCTTGATCGTCCGGCGCATCACCCCGCCGAAGGTCCGGTCAGGGATCGGCAGCACGCTGCGGTCCTGGTTGAACTTCCCGGCCGCCTGCACCAGCTCGTCCTTCAGACCCCGCACCACCGACTTCTTCGACGGCACCACCGACTTCGCCGGGGAAGTGATCACCCGCTCCGCCGCGGCGAGGTCATCCTCATCGACGATGGTAATGATCGCCGCGGTCCCCGGCGGGATCTGCTCCCCGAGGCCCTCGAAACCGTGCTCCTCCCTGTGCTTCACGAACTTGCCGATCAGCCCACCGACCGCCCCGCCGACCACGACCGACCCGAGCAACGGCGGTGCCGCCAGGCCGACGAGCAAACCGACCCCGCCGCCCCAGCCCATGCCCTTGCGCCCCAGATGGTCACCGGTCTGGCGCACCGTGACCTTCCCATCGGCCGCATGGTCCACGAGAATCACGCCTTCACTGCGCACCGTCTTGTCCGCGACCAGCCGGACCAGTGCGTCGAAGTCGGTCCCGGCCGCGCCCTCGGCTGCGGGGTACACAGCCATGACCAAGGAGTAGTTGTCGCCCACAACCGTCCCTCCATATCGCCCTGCCGGGCGACGGCCCACATAACGTCGCGGGCGCCACCAGGTTCCCCGGAGTCTAAAACGATCCCGGGTGACTCCTCATCGCCCGCTCAGGGTGATCCCGAGCGTCCTACGGTAGCCCTGCACCAGCCAGCCACCCTCCTCGTCGTGGAGCGATGCAGCCGCGCACCGGATGCTACGGCGAGTTACGGTCATGGGATACCGCCTGCCGCTCCACGTGGACCGGTTCGTGGACTGGCGCGCCGGATAATCCCAAGCGCAGCGAGAGCCGTCAGCGCGATGATCCGTGTCATCTGTGCAGCTAGAACGCCGTGAGAGCGGCCCGGCTGAAGCGGAGAAAGCCCAGGTCCAGGGGCTAATAAGTCATTGAGACCTCAGGGAACTCCGGGGTTATTTATTGGCGGCAATGCGTTTCTGCTACCCGACTGGAGTAGAGGTACCGCGGCAGCCGCCAGTCTGGAACGGCCGGATGAGTCACTTCTTGAGATCCTGATCGGCTGGATGACTAGGTCGCGTCCGGCGAGGGAACTGCACCTGTCCCGCCACGCTTTCGTAGCGTTATTCCTGCCTGCGCAGGACCGCGCCAGCTTCGATGTCGATCCGGACTTTGTCGCTGGCCAGGCCGCCGCCGATCGGCACGTTAGTGCAGACGCCGAAGTCCATCCGGTTGATCTCCCCGGCCGCCGAGAACCCGGCCCGGATGCTGCCGTCAGCGGGATCGGTGGCGAACCCGTTGACCTCGAACCTCAGCGAGACCGGGCGGGTCACCCCGCGGATGGTCAGTTCGCCGTCGAGGACGAGGTCCTGGCCGTCGCGGCGGATGCCGACAGAGCGGTAGGTCATCACCGGATAGGTGGCCGCGGCGAAGAAGTTGTCCGAGCGCAGGTCATCGTCGCGGGTCTGGTTGCCGGTGTTGACCGAGTTCATCTGCACGGTCAAGGTAGCCGAGGACTGCAGCGGGTCGGCGGCGGTGACGATCTGGCCGTCGAACTTCTCAAAGCGCCCGCGGACCTTGCTGACAAACATGTGGCGGGCCTCGAAACCGATGTGCGAGTGGACTGGGTCGATGTCCCAGGTGCCCGCGACGTAGCCAGGGATCCCGGTAACCTGCGCGGTCATGGCTCCTCCTTGATCTGCGGTGCCCTCGGGCTGCCCAGGATGGGCAACGCCCCGCCCTGAGCCGCCTCCCGCTCCTCCTTGTCCGGCAGGCCCCGGACGGCATTGATGATAGCCGCGCCGATCACCGGGCCTGCGATGCAGATCCATCACCCGGTGTAGTCGTGGTCGGCGATGTCGGGGCCCAGGGTGCGGCCCGGGTTCATCGACGTGCCGCTGACCGGGCTGGCGAACAGGCCCGGCAGCGCCCGTGGACCCGACCGCGATCGACGCGTTGTGAGATCCAGCTCGGCTGGCATGCTCACGATCTCGATCCCGGCGCCGCTGCCGGCCGTCGTCTGGTTCTCGCCTGGGATCATCGTCGTCTGCCATCTGGTCACTACCCGCCGATGCGCTCCAGCCACGATCCCATGATGGCCTGCCCGGATGTTCAGGGCCGAAGGTCCCGTCTTGGACGAGTGCTAAGCCCCTGTCCAGACAGCTCGCGGGCCTTTGATGCTGGCGGGATAAGGATGAGGTTCCCGCGCCGCGGGGCCGGGAAGGCCGGGAGGTCCCGCGGCGGCCAGGCGGCCGGAACGCCCCCCGAAGACCGAGCTGCCTGGTCCGGGCCGCACGATCTGGGTGACCGGGCCTGCTGCTGCCCCGCCCGGCCGGTGGTGCGGGTCCTCATCCCGCCCGCCGCTGCGCGACGGCATTCGATCCCCGCTTCGGGGATGTACCTCCACGAGGGGGGACCAAGTCCTCGGACACGACATTTCCCCAGGTGAGAGCGTTGTAATTCCCCTTCCGGGGCAGCTCTGATGCCAATCTGATGCTTGTGGCCTCCGGCTCATGCCTGCGCACCTCCGACCAGGGCCGCGAACCGGTCGGCGGCGTCGCGCTGGCTGCCCGGCAACACGTGGGCGTAGACGCTCAGAGTGACGACCGCGGAGGCGTGGCCGAGCCGCTGTGAGACGACGTGCACTGGCACGCCAGCGGTCAGCAAGATGGTCGCGTGGCTATGGCGCAAGTCGTGCTTATGCCGACGTCGGCATAAGCATGATCACCGTCATAGCCAAAGCGATCCGGTCGGGCGCCTAGCAGTCCTGGGCTGACCTCGCCTGAAGCGACTCGCTGCAGGGCCTGGGCGTGCGTGAGGACACGGTGGAGGCCTGGCGACTTCTCGTTCGGCGTCTGAGACGACGATCCGTGCCTGTTCTTCGATCGCCGCGCACCGCCCGGGATCGTCTGCGGCCACGGCGGGGCAGCTGCTGAGCAGCCGGAGCAGCGCGTGGGCGACGGCTGGCCCGCTGGCTCCGTAGCGGCGGATGAGCCCACACATCACCGCGAGGTATTCCCCGAACCGCCGTCCCGGAAGATCACCGCCGCCCGCGGCCGTGACCTAAGGTGCAGTAGCTGATAGAGTCATCATGAAAACATTGCAATAGGCAAGTAAATTGGGGTGCATCGGATGTGACGGAGCAGGTGGCGGACGAGGCCGCGGTGGACGCGGTGCTGACCGCGAGCCGCACCCTGGTCGCGGTGGCCACCCAGTCGCTGGGCGCCGTGGCGGAGGACACCACCATCGCTCAGTACCGGGCGCTAGTGGTGCTCGCCTCCCGGGGACCGCAGCGGATGACCGACCTGGCGGCGGCGCTGGATGTCACGCCGTCCACGGCGGGCCGGATGTGTGACCGGCTGCTGCGCAAGGGCCTGATCCGCCGGCACCGCGCCCGTGCCGACCGCCGCGCGGTGCAGGTCTCGATCACCGCGGCGGGGCGGGAGGTGGTGGACCAGGCCACCGCCCGCCGGCGGGCGCTGATCGCCGGCATCCTGGGCAGGCTCCCGGCCCGTCAGCAGTCGGCCGTGGCCAGCGCGCTTGCGGCGTTCGCGGCGGCGGCCGGGGAGATCCCCGACAGCCAGTGGCCCGCGGATCCCCCGCCAGCGCCGCCGCCGGCGGCGGCGGCCAGGGTGAAACGGGAGCCGGCGCGCTCCGGCAGCACACAGGGACGACCGTGATAGGCGAGACGGCGGCGGGCAGGCCGGCCGGAGCGGTGCGGTGCGGTGGGTCGGCCGGGCGAGCGGGTGGCTGCGGGCCTCACGGAACGGGCTGTTCGCGATCGCGCTGGTGGTGGGCGCCGGGTCGGGGCTGGGCGCGGTCGCGTTCCGGTACCTGATCTACTTCTTCACCTGGCTGGCCACCGGCCATGTCCAGTTCGGCCAGCAGGGCCGCGTCCCCAGTGCTCACGAGGACCTGTGCGACAAGGTGTGGGGGAACCGCCCGGAATGGGCCCGGCCCGCGGCCGGCGGGATCGCGCTCGGGCTGCTGCTGCTCGCCCTCCCGCAGATGTACGGCGTCGGCTACCCGGTCCTGTACAAGGCGGTCGGCGGCAGCTACGCCCTGTGGTTCCTGATCGTGCTGGCGGCCGGGAAGATCATCGCATGCAGCCTGACCATCGGCATCGGCGGATCAGGAGGCGTGTTCGCCCCGTCCCTGTTCATCGGCGCCACCTCCGGCATGGCCTTCGGCGAGATCGCCGGCCACCTGCTCGGCCCGGCCGCCGGGCAGCCCGCCCTGTACGCGGTCGTCGCCATGGGCGCGGTGTTCGCCTCCGCGGCCCGAGCCCCGCTGACATCGCTGGCCAGCGTCGTGGAAATGACCGGCGACTACACCCTCACCCTGCCGGTCATGCTCGCCGTCGCCATCGCCACCGCCACCTCCCGCGCCTTGAGCTACGGCACCATCTACACCACCAAACTGCTGCGCCGCGGCACCGACATCGACCACCCCCCGTCCGCGGACCCGTTCGAGGACCTGACCGCCGCCGACGCCATGCACCCCTTCCGAGCGCCGCTGACCATCGCGGCCGGGCCACCCGGCCCGCCCGGCGGGCCCGGCCCGGGCCAGGCGCCGCTGCCCGGCCCCATCACCCATCGCCACCACCCCCAGATGCTGTTCGCGAGTGAGTCCCTCACCCAGGCGCTGCGCCAGCTCGAGCTCTACGGCCGCG
>Ga0209040_10004147_pt1 | contig 10986 bp, 12 predicted proteins | sample BogFormECP12_OM3_FD_188240 | JGI IMG/M metagenome (GOLD analysis project Ga0209040, IMG submission 188240) | Bog forest soil microbial communities from Calvert Island, British Columbia, Canada - ECP12_OM3 (SPAdes) (version 2) | ecosystem: Environmental > Aquatic > Freshwater > Wetlands > Bog ... | reverse complement strand
CAATTCGTGAACGAAGCCAACCTGGTTGGCGTCCATGAAGCAGGGATCGCACATCATGTTGCAGCGGTTGGTCAGGTCGATGGTCAGCACCGATCCGCGGCCATGCAACACGGTGCTGCTGCCGTGATGGTGCAGCTTCTCGTCGTTGTGTGCGCGAATGTCGCGGCCCGGGAAAACTTCTTCCAGGTGCTTGAAGAAGTCGGTGTCCATCGCCATGACGTCTTCAAAGTGGCCATGCGTCGGGCAGTCTTTTACCATCAGGATCTTGCCGTCGCGCTCGATGATCTGCGCCTTGATTTCGCCGGCCTTCTCGTTCATCAGAACCTCGACTGGCAGTTTGCCGTCGAGGATCTGCTGGCGGATTTCGGGGACGCACTTCGGGCAAAGAGAATCCGTGGAGCGCGGCCAGCCCAGCGGCGGCTTCGACTTCTGGTACGACTTAAGGAGCGGCTTGTCCGACCACTTGGGCGTAAACGAAGGATTGGGATGAATGCTGTTGATCTTGTCGAAAACGACCCACGCGCCTTTGGCAGCGATGGTGACGGCCTTCTCAACGTACTTTACGGGCTTATGCATTTACGCCTCTCGAGTTGGATGTGTGTTGTCGCCCACTCCACATGACGGGCAAGCTACACACTTCTCTTCAATTACGAGATTAGTGACCCGAGGCCGAATGGGCCAAGCAACATAGGCCAAATGGGCGGATTTGGCGGTTTAGCGGGGGTATCGCACATTGAATGGGGAGCTGCGCTGCAAGGTTATGTTGTTGAAAAGCAGGGTGCCTGCAGCAGGCTGGCGCGCACTACCGGAACGGATTCACGATGCGCACACCATCGACCTCTCGCGCCTGCTGCATGTCCTCGGAGAAGAGTACTGCGCAGCCGGTCTGCATGGCGGCTCGCAGGATTAGAGCGTCCCAGAACGAAAATTGGTGAAGACGGTGCAGGTCAATGGCAGCCAGGATGTCGGGGAGGCCCAGGGCAGCCACGTCGAACTCAGCCAGCAACTCAACCTTGCGACGGGCAACCTGCGGCTCGACGCGCAGCTTTCGCGTGACCGTGACGAAGTATTCTTGCAGCACTTGCAGCGATACGACGCCCGTGCCCTCCCGCCTGTGTTCCGCCACCAGTTCGAGCGCGCGACGCTGCTTCGCTGGCGCCGCCCTGTCGTCGGTGTAAATCAGAACATTGGAGTCGAAGAAGCTACGAGCGCTCATGAATGTCGTCCCGGTTGAAGCGCCAGCCCCGCGAATGGCCGCGGCCTGAGAGGCGCTTGAACTCGGCAACGCTGCTCTCCGCATCGTCTCCGCCGGCGAGCCTTTGCAGGTATTCGCGGACCAGCTGATTCAGGCTCTTGCCGAGGGCATCCGCCTTCTTGCGGGCGCGTTCGACGAGCTGCTCGTCGAGAGACAGAGTGACGTTCATGAACACAGGATATGTGCCCACGTACTCTGTGTCAAGCGCGGCAATCCAATGCTCGGCAGCATTGCAGGCAGAGCGCCTTGCTCATTCATCAAACTGGTCGGGGTTGATCGGCTCCGTAGGCTCCAGTTGCCGCGCGGCGGACCGGCCACCAGGGCGCTAACGCGGCGCCCAGGGACGTGAATTCCACGATCCTGCACGTCAGCCTGAAGGCTCGTTCAAGTGTTCTGCCAAAGGCAGAGTTCGTTCCCATCCGGATCGTGGAAAAACGCCAGCAGGCCGCCGGTTTCCTCCTTGACCTCGCTGGTCGTCACTCCACGTGCCCGCAACTGGCGAACGGCTTGGTGAATATCGTCCGTGCCGAGGCTCAAGCGGGCGTTGCCGGAGGCAGCAACTACCGTGCCCGAAGAGTGCGGCACGAGTTCGAAGAGCACACCATTAACGTTGAACCGCGCCACATAGTCACGCGAGACCAGGGGAAACCCCAGCTTCTCCTGGTAGAAGGCGATGGATTTTTCCAAGTCATTAACGTAGTAGAAGACGGCATCAAACTTGAACTTCAGTTCCGAACTAGCATTAGTCTGCGTCATGAGGTGGCCTCCGTTTGGATCGATGCAGTTTTGGCGCCGACATCACACATGCCTATTTTATCGGTGCGGCGCTCAGTCGGCGGCGGAATCGCTTGGCTGGTAAGCCTCCGCTGCGCCATGCCGGACCGGCCACCAGGCGGCAAACGCCGCGCCGAGATACATGGATCCCACAATCCAGAATCCGTAAGTCAGCCCGTCGCGATGCGCAGCCTCGCCCGCGATAAGCGCAGTGACGATCTGCAGCGCGCTGGCGCCAAAGGAGAACATATTCTGCACCCGGCCCATCATGTAGCGCGGGACAATCTCCATCATCTCGCTGGTGATGGCTATGCCACCCACACCGCGGCTGGATCCCATGATGAAGTAGATCGCCACCGCCAACAAAACCCATCGCGACGCCGGCAGGAGAAAAAGCGACAACGCAATGACCGACATCGTGATTGTCACCGAGCGGTGCGCGCCGCGCCGGCGGATGAACCTCGCAGCGTAGAATACGCTCACAAACGCCCCCACCGCCCAACCGGCATTCAGCCAGCCATAGCCGACCGCACCGCCGTGCAGGATGCGCTCGCTTAAGGGCGCCGTGGTCACACCCTGCGTCATCATACCCGCGACAAACAGCGCCCACGCAATGCCGATCAGCAGCACCGGCCGGTTTCGCCAGACGAAGCGGTGTCCTTCCGCCAATTCATGCATGAAACGTGCGACTGCCCCCGCTGGCGGTGGAGAGATCGCTGCGCCCTCCGGTTTTGGGCGTGAAACAATCACTCGTCCCTTGCGCACAAAGAAAACGCACGCGATGGAAGCCGCGTAACTGGCGCAATCGATCAACAGCACGCCGCCCAGCCCGATGCGGTTGTACACAAAGCCGACCACCGCGCCCGCTAGCAGCCAGCCTCCCTGCAACGCGGCGAGAAACAGCGAGTTCGAATCCAGCATCTTGTTGTCGGGGGTCAACTCCTGGATTAAGGCGTTCACTGTCGGAAAGAACATCCAGAATCCGATGGCGACCAGGATGTTCATCGCGTACAAGTGCCACAGCCTTACGTGGTGCGTGAACACGAGCACGGCGACGAACAGAATGATTGCCCCGCGCGCAGAGTCGAGCCACATCATCAGATGGCGCCGGTCTTCGCGGTCGATGAGCACACCGGTGAAGGGGAGGAGCAGCATCGAGGGAATCGTTTGCAGAGCGATCAGCATACCCAGCGAAACTTCCGAATGAGTGGTCTTGAGGATGTACCAGATGACGGCGGCGGAATTCATGCCGCTGCCGATCATGGAGATGAGATTGGCCAGGAAAATTAGCCGCATCCCCCGCTGCTGCCACATCTGTTTCATGTTGTTTCCACTGTAACCCAGTCGCGGAGCATGTTGCTGCTCAACGATACCGAGCAGTTGGCTTAGCGATTTGCTTCTTACGCGATAGATGGATGTTTGACAAACGAGCTCAACAAATTCTTCCACGAAATTCCGCTGGGGTAACCAAGCACCTGACTCAGGCGCAAGAATCAGCCCCAGGGGGCGGCATTTGTTTTAGCCCCCCGGGCGTAAGCCCGGGGTAGCCGAACTCAAATCATCCGAGCCGCGTAGCGGCGGCACACGACGTTTGGGATCCTTGTGTCGCCGCTCCGCGGCTCACTGCATTTAGGATCTCTCACCGCGGGCTCACGCCCGCGGCTAACACCGATGTCGCCGCTGCGCGGCTGCCGTTCCACTTCGAGAACAAGCAAACCAGGAATCACCACTTGCGTCTTCCGCAAAATTTCAAATATCTTCGGCTAGCATTTAGCATTGAACAGATCGACTGTCATGAAGAAAATCGTGCGAAAGACGCTTACTGACCACAAGCTCACCCCCAGACAGAAGCGGGAGCTGGCGAAGCTCGCAAGGCGGTCCGAGAGCGAAATCGACTATTCCGATATTCCACCGCTCAGCGAGAAGTTCTGGCAGAACGCCGTGCGAAATCCGTTCTATCGTCCGGTGAAGCAGCAAGTCACCCTGCGGATCGACGCCGATGTCCTGGCGTGGCTTCGCCAGCATGGAAAAGGCTATCAGTCCAGGCTGAACTCACTGTTGCGATCCGCGATGATCGAGCAGCTCCGCGGCAAAGAGAAGAGCGCCTAGATGGGCCTACGCCGCTTCTTCCGCAAAGAAAAGCAAGAGCACCGCATCATGCGGGAGGCCGCGGCGCGGGCGGGCGCCATCGTCCCCGAGTATCACCGGCCGACGCCGGAGTGCCCGCATCCCGAGCGCTGGAGCATGTATGACTCGATGACCGCCGAGGTCGAAGTGCTGGAGTTCTTGCGCGGCGTGGTCACCACAGTCAAGCCAGAGCTGGTCGTGGAGACCGGAACTTTCCTGGGCGTCAGCACGCTGGTGATCGCTGAGGCGCTGCGGATGAACGGCTTCGGGCGGATCATAAGCTGCGAATTTGATCCCAAGGTTTTCGCTGCGGCGAAGGAGAAGATCGCAGCTTCTAAATTTCGCGACGTGATTGATCTGCGCAACGAGTCCAGCCTGGAGACGAAGGTTGACGGCACGATCGACCTTCTCTTTAGCGACAGTGACATGCCCATTCGCGAGCAGGAGGTGCGCCGTTACCTGCCCCAGATTTCCCCGTTCGGACTCATCCTGATGCATGACGCCAGCTCGCACCTGAAGCAGGTGCGCGATGCCGCGCTTAAGCTGGAGCGCGAAGGGCTGATCTCGGTCGTGTTCCTGCCCACACCTCGCGGACTTGTAGTCGCACAAAGGAAAGAAGGTCGGAAGTAGAGGAGCTTCATGACCTCACTCGTCGATGTGCGCTAGCTCATAGCACATCTCCTCGAAAAGCGCTACGATTCCTGCGAATAGAAAGTCCGGGCGGCCCTCCGCTTAGTGCGCCTGCCCGCAGTACATTGAGGTGCATCATGCGTTTCGCACATCAACTGATTCTCTCCGGCTTGCTGAGCCTCGGTCTTGGAGGGTGGTCGCAGAACGTCAAGATCATCATTCCGGCTGGAACGCCAGAGGACAGGGAGATCTCCGCCATCGCGGCGGAGGGCGATGCGCAGAAGCGCATCGCGTCCTATGAGGAGTTCATCAAGAAGTACGCCGACAACAAGCCGGCACTGGCTTATGGGGAGTGGCAGCTCTCGATCCAATACTTGTCCGCGGGCAACGCAGCCAAGGCGCTGGAGTACGGCGATGAGGCCTTGGAACTGTATCCCAACAACCTCGACATCATCGTTTCGCAAGCCGGTGTTGCCCAGGCGATGAAGGACAATACCAGGGTTGTAGATTACGCCGTGCGCGGCGCCGCAGTTTTTCATTCGATCGCGAGCCAGCCGAAATCGGCCGACGTATCCGAAGCGGAATGGGCCAGCCGGATGAGTGAGGAGCAGAACTCGGCCAAGGCCAGCTACGAGTTCCTGGAAGGCGCGGCTTACAGCGCCATTGCCGCCGAGCAGGACCCCGGCAAGCGGATGACCGACATCGAGAAGTTCACACCGGCGTTTCCCAAGTCGCAGTATGAGTTACAAGTCTCACAGCTCGCGCTGTACAGCCTGCAGCAATTGAATCAGTCGCAACGCGTTGAGGCTTACGGTGAGAAGGCACTGGCCACCAATCCCGACAGCGTGCCCATGCTGTTGATGCTCGCCAATGCCTACGCTGAGGATCCGAAGCAGATGGCAAAAGCCGTGACATATTGCAACAAAGTGATCACATTGACGGAAACCGGCACGGACAAAAACCAGAAGTTGTCCGCGGGCGTGGCACACTCCACACTCGGTTACGTTTACCTGAAACAGGACAAGCTGGCAGCGGCAGTGCCGGAGCTCAAGACGGCCGTGAATTTGCTGCAGGACGATCAGCAGGCTGAGCAGGCGGCACTCTTCCGGCTCGGTTATGCCTACGCCAAGCGGAACGACAAATCTGATGCCGTGGCCGCGCTGCAAAAGGCCGCAGCCATCGATGGACCCTATCAGGCGCCTGCGAAAGACATGCTGGCAAAAGTGAGCGGGGCAGGCAAGAAATAGAAGTTATGCCGCGGGCTTCATTTCTTGACTAGGGCATCGGCCAGCAAGTGTGCTTTCACCGCGAGGTTGTAGGCACGCTCGAAGTCGCGGTCTTTAGTAGCACTGCGTGATTGCGTGATATAAGACTTGATCTGCGTCACCATGGTTTCCTCATCGTGATTCAGGCCCTTAAGTCCCGCCAGGTTCTTTTCCGCGGACTCCAGCAATTCCGACGTTGTCTTTTGCTGTTGGCTGAGCTGCTGGCTGGTGACATCGGCAGCGATAGCCGTGTCAGTTGGGGCTTCTACTGCAGGATTGACGGGCGGACGATTGACGGCGACAGTGGTATTGCCTTGATTGGCGGCGGGAGGCTGGGTTGCGGTAGGCGTGGCCGGTTTCTTCGGGCTGCGGTGTTTCTGTGGCGTCTTCTTGGGCGGCGGTTCCTCTACCGTCGCCTCCTGTTGGGCCGGGGGCGGTTCCGGAGGAAGAGCCTCCTCGGGAATCTGGTCGGGGCCCGGCACGGCCAACGTCGGAGCCTGCCTGTTCACCGCAAGCTGTTGTTTCTTCTTGTTGCAGCCTGTACCGAGCAACAGCCCTAAGGCTACAACGAAGACGGCGAATTGGCGGCTGCATGTCATGCGAAGTGGAATCACGCTGCCCCGCTAGTTTCGACAGCAACCATTGCCGAAACCAGCAAGCAGCATTATTATGCCCCATCATAAACCCCGAGCGAGAACGCTGTAACCGCCCCTGAAATCCCTCGTCACTGGTCACGTGTGAGTGACCGCTTCCACGTTTTCCCGCTCCAGGACAGTAGTTAGTGGAAGCACCAGACGGAATGTTGTGCCGCTGCCCATCTCGGTGACGAAGTCGAGCGCACCGTTGTGTAGTTGCAGTACACGATAGCTCATCGCCAAGCCGATTCCGCTCCCCGTCCGCTTGGTGGTGAAGTACAGATTGAAAATTTTATCGCGAATCTCAGGCGCAATGCCGCTTCCCTGGTCGCGCACCTCGATAATGGCGGCTGCATCATCGCGGCGCGCCATGACGCGAAGCGTTCCGCCGTCACTCATGGCTTGCACGCCATTCAGAACGACGTTGAGCAGGGCTTGCTTGATGAGGTCGCCGTCGGCGCGAACCGGGAGCGGTCCACCAGCGAAATCGATTTCGACTTTCACGCCCTGGCGTGCGGCCTCGGGCGAGGCAAGCGAGACGACGTCTTCGGTCAATCGGCGCAGGTCAAAATCGGAAAGTCGCAGCTCAACTGGCCGGTTGAAATCCACCAGCGTCTGCACCACGCGGTCCAGACGATGGATTTCCGTCCCAATGATGTCCATGTGGCGGCTTGTATCGGGATCGACCGTACGCATCTTTTCCCGCAGCAGTTCCAGGTGCACGACAATTGCGTTGATAGGGTTCTTGACTTCGTGAGCAACACCCGAGGTAAGGCGTCCGATCGCGGCCAGGCGGCGGGAAAGTTCGATCTCGTTCTCGATGCGACGGACCGATTCAGCGTCGCGCATGGTGAGAAGTGCGCCAATGCGCTCTCCGCGCTCGGCGATGAAATCCAGCGCGATCTGGATGCGGCGGCCGTTCTCCAGTTCGATCTCCCGTTGCGGGATCGGCTGGTGCAGAGCAAAGGAGTCAAGCACGATACGCCCTAGTTTGTTGGCGTCGCTAAAAACACTTTCCACCAGGTTACCCAGAATCGCGTCCCGTGGCCTCCCAACAAAGCGCTCGGCTGAGGCGCTTACGAGCACGACGCGAGTGTCGCTCGTGAACAGGACCAGGCCGTCCTGCAAAGTCCCCATGATCTGATCGAGGTTTTCCTTCAGAGCGCTGAATACTTCCTTGACGTCGCGGATCTGCCGGCCTAGACGATCGATCTTGGTGTTGACCATCCCAAATTCGTCGGTTGCTCTCGGGTCGGGTTCCGGCGTGATGTCGGGGACTCCAGCGGTCATCTGGTCGAGACGCCGGCCGATGGCCTCCAGAGGTCGCAAAGCGATGTTCGAGACCCCCGCTGCCAGGGCGAGCGATACCAGGATCGCGAGGATGGAGAAGCCGATGGCACGGCTCAATTGCGGCTGGACTTGATTCTTCAGGAAAACAGTGGAAATACCGACCCGGATCTCACCAAAGGGCTGCCCCTGGCGCTGAATCGGCAGCTTAACGTCATAAACCCTCGGCTTGCCATAAACCACCTTCAACTGTTGCAGAAAGCTTCCATTGCTTACCTGAGTAAAATCCTCACGCGTCTCGAGCTTGTTACCGACGGCAACGGTGTCAGTATCCACGATCGCATTGCCACTGACATCGGCAATCGAGGCATCGAAGATGGTCTGAGAGTAGCCGACAATCGATTGCAGCAGTGTGCTGAGTCCTGGATCGTTCTGTAGAGCGTCGTTCAAAACCGCCTGCACTTGCTTGGGATCGTTGGTCCCGGCGAAGGTGCCGCTGGGATCAATCTGCGAGGCTTCTCGGGCGCTCTCCCGCATCTCCTTGGCGACAAAATCGGCACTGTCATAGGCTTCGGCTGTGCGCTGCCGCACCAGGTGCGACACGTACAGATACGAGAACATGGCAACCAGAGCAAAGACCATGCCGCTGATGGCCAGCACCAGCTTTGTTTTCAACCGGAGTCGAGCCATGGAGATTACCGCCCTGCGGGGGTATTGGCGGAATCATATCAGCCCAACGCCGTGGCAGGAAACCCAGGGCTGGGGAACCAGTCAGTTAGAATTTCACCAGGTCAATCGTAAGCCCCGAGGCTGGCAGAAGCTTGGATTTGATCGGCAATCCTGACGCCGGCGGTATGCTATGGTTGGTACTCGAATCCGGAAACCGAACAGCGAAAACTGCTGCATTCAGACCTTCTTGCGGACGGTCGACACCGTAGCTTTCGATCCACAGGCAGGAGGAAGAAGGTGATCCACTTCGCTATGGAGGAGAGCAAGAAGTCACAGAGCGAGACGATTAGCAAACTGCGTACCCTGGCACACGATCTCAGTAATTCCATCGAAACTATCATGCAGGCCTCCTATCTTCTGGCCCAGGCAAAGCTTGACGACAATAATCGGAAGTGGCTCGACTTGATCGACAGTGCGGCCCGGGACGCGGCACAAATCAATCGCGAAATCAGGGAAATCCTGCGCAACCAGAGCTGATCATCGCAGTTTGCATCTCGCCGTCGCGATGCGAAGCGCCGGCGAACACGGCGGCCGGTGTGACTTCAGGGTCTCCGTTCCTTGCCCCCGAGGTGGAACGGGGAAAGGTTGGCTGCCCAGCTTCGAGCCGGGCAGCCGCGAGAAACGTTCAAGAGATGAGTTTCGCGTCCATGGTGATATTGGCGTTCAGGACCCGTGAAACGGGGCACCCTTTCTTGGCATTCTGTGCCGCTTGATCGAATTTCGCCGGATCGCCACCCGGGATATTTACGCTGACGTCAAGATGCACGGCTGTGATCGTGAAGCCGGCATCGGTCTTTTCCATCGTCAAGGTCGCTTTGGTGTCGATGCTGTCAGCTTTCATACCGGCCTCTCCCAGTTGTGCGGAGAGCGCCATGGAAAAACACCCGGCGTGTGCCGCCGCGATAAGTTCTTCAGGATTGGTGCCGGCACCGTTTTCAAAGCGCGTGCTGAAGGAGTACTGCGTTTGGTTTAGGACCCCGCTCTGTGTGGAAACGGTTCCCTTGCCGTCTTTCAAACCACCTGACCAGTGGGCGCTGGCTGTGCGTTGCATTCTGTCCTCCTAAAGGTTCGTGTTCATTCTATCTCCACAATAACTGAACCCGTTAAATCTTGGGTGAATGGTAAGCGGCGTTCCAAGGCCCAAGGGTTGATTGGAGAAAACTCAGCGATATCGGCTGTCGGCTTGCTAGGGGATCAGTGGAAGTCCGAACAACTGAGGAAGTATCCGCATTGCGGGCAGACCAGCTTGCAACCTTGTTCCTGCAGTGTAGTTGAACAGTTGGGACAAACCCGCATTGCATTCGGCGATCTATTCGAGGCGGTTTCGGCCGCGGGATTATAGGAGGGCGTGCGGTTCGGGTTGAAACGTGTCTCGTTATTCATCCTGATGGGCGCGCCTAGTACCGGCGCGCGCACTCAGGATAGACCAGATTCCAGTGCTAGTGGAGAAAAAAGCACACAGGTGTCCCGGAAATCAGGGCGGCTGGCCCCAAAGGTGGTACATGTACCTTCGTAACTAAAGGTGAACCCGAATTCACTGGAATTCTGCACGCCCGGCAATATAATTCGAAGCGGGGTGCTAGATGCATCCGGGACCTCGTAGGCAGCCCAACACGCGAACAAGCATTTGGAACGCCCAGCCTGTTGTTTTGTCGGTTCTGTGTACTAAGTAAGCACTAGCCTTTAGCTCGATACTAGATTATATAGCAAAGCTCTAACTCAGGAGGTTGTGAATGAAAAAGACAATGATCGCCACCCTAGCCGCCTTGATGCTTGCTGGAGCTCTCAGTGCCGTCGGCGGCGCGACCTCCGCGAGTTCAACCACCACCGTCCTCGTCGTTGGGGAAGGGTCTGCGCCAATACCGCTGACCTTGCCCACTTCGGACTCCAACAGCGACTCATTGTCGCTCGCCACCAAGTTTTAAATTCAGGTCGAACCGACCAAGGAGAACGTTCAAGTGAAAACGCTTCTGTTCGCTATTGTTACCACGCTGATGCTCGCTGGCTCGCTGTTTGCCGGCGCTGACCCAATTCTGACTACCAACACCACACAGGCGGTTTTCATTGATGAAAGCTCTTTCCTATCGCAGTTCTGCGCTTCTCGGAATCTCGGCGACAAGAATCAATTTGCTTTGCCTCTTGACAATGGATCGCTAGCAGCGGTGTGCGCTCGCGGAAAGGACTCCAACAACGATCAGTTCCAGTTGCGAGCAGGCGATGGATCGCCCATGCCGGTGTGCCAGCCGGGCAAGGATTGCAACAACGATCAGTTCCAGTTGCGAGC
>Ga0209040_10004146_pt1 | contig 10987 bp, 7 predicted proteins | sample BogFormECP12_OM3_FD_188240 | JGI IMG/M metagenome (GOLD analysis project Ga0209040, IMG submission 188240) | Bog forest soil microbial communities from Calvert Island, British Columbia, Canada - ECP12_OM3 (SPAdes) (version 2) | ecosystem: Environmental > Aquatic > Freshwater > Wetlands > Bog ... | reverse complement strand
TCGGCCGCCCCGCCTTGCACGAGCGCCGGCGAGACGCTATGGTCCGATTACTCCACTAATTTTGTATACTATAGAACGGACCACTGAAGAACGATGTACGAAGCTCTATGCCCGCATTTGTCACATCGGCAAGGGGACTTTAAAGCTATGCAACGCGAATTCGAGGGAGGAAACGATGTCTCACAAACCTGAAACCCTGGCGCTTCACGCAGGCTGGCGCGCCGATCCGGCGACGGGCGCCGTCGCGGTGCCGATCTATCAAACGACGTCGTACCAGTTCCAAAGCGCCGAACACGCGGCCAACCTGTTCGCGCTGAAGGAGCTTGGCAACATCTACACCCGCATCATGAACCCGACCAACGACGTGCTCGAGAAACGCGTCGCTGCGCTCGAAGGCGGCGTCGCGGCTCTGGCGTTGGCGAGCGGGCAGGCGGCCTCGGCCTTTGCGGTGCAGAATCTCGCCCGTGCGGGCGACAACATCGTTTCCTCGACTGACCTTTACGGGGGCACCTGGAACCAGTTCGCCAACACGCTGAAGGACCAGGGGATCGAGGTGCGCTTCGTCGATCCCGAGGATCCGGAGAACTTCCGCAAGGCGACCGATGCGCGCACCCGCGCCTACTATGCCGAGACGCTGCCCAATCCGAAGCTGATCGCGTTCCCGATCGGCGAGGTGGCTGCGATCGGCCGTCCGCTTGGCATTCCGCTGATCATGGACAACACCGCCGCGCCGATCATCACCCGGCCCTTCGACCACGGCGCCGCGTTGATCGTCTATTCCACCACCAAATATCTCGGCGGCCATGGCAACTCGATCGGCGGCCTCCTCGTCGACAGCGGCAAATTCCCGTGGGAGGAGCACGCCGAACGCCAGCCCGCGCTCAACACCCCCGACCCGAGTTATCACGGCGCGGTCTGGGTCGAGGCGGTGAAGCCTTTGGGGCCGATCGCCTACATCATCAAGGCGCGGGTGACGCTGCTCCGCGATCTCGGCTCGTGCATGTCGCCGTTCAACGCATTCCTGACCCTGCAGGGCGTCGAGACCGTGGCGCTGCGCATGGAGCGCCATTGCGCCAACACCTCCGCCGTCGCAGCCTGGCTCGCCAAACGGCCCGAGATAACCAAAGTGTTCCATCCTTCGCAGCAGACGGGAGTGGGCAAGCAGCGCGCGGAAAAATACCTGCGCGGCGGGCAAGGCGGCCTCGTCGGCTTCGAGCTCAGGGGCGGGCGCGAAGCGGGACCAAAGTTCATCGACTCGCTGAAACTCTTCTATCACGTCGCCAACATCGGCGACGCTCGCTCGCTCGTCATCCACCCGGCGACGACGACCCACTCGCAGCTCTCGCCCGCAGAACAGCTCGCGACCGGCGTGACCGAGGGCTACGTGCGCCTGTCGATCGGCATCGAGCATATCGACGACATCCTGGCCGACCTCGACCAGGCGCTGAAGGCGGCGGCGTAGGAAGAGAAAGCGCCGACCTGAGTTTGTGAGTAGCCGCGCGTAACCCATGGCCCCCGCGTTGGCCGGGCCATTTCGTCGAACGCCGGGCTATCGCCGTGCGTGGGCGCCCGCCTCGGCGGCCGCGCTCGCGGCTCGATCAATCAGATCCTCCCAGGCCGTGTACGAGCCCGGGACGACTGAGTTTAGCCGGGCTGCATACGCGGCCTGAGCGTAGGCGGATTCCGCATCGGCCCAAAGCTTCGCCGCGGCGAAGGCGTCCGCCATCTGCAAAAGGTCGTAGTAGGAGCCGATGAGCCGAGCGCGCCCTTGCGGCTTCATGGCGAGCTGCGCCCAAAGGCCAAGCGCCTCGCGGTAGAGCGAGAGCTGATAATTCGCTCCGACGTGATCGCCGAGCTCTTTCGCCGCGCGCGCGTATTTGGCTTGCCACCGATCATTGGCCTTGTCGATCTGCGCGAGTTCCTTGCGATTGACATACTCGCTGCGCAGCGTCGCACGCATTTCGCTCGTCAGGTTCAACCGCTCGTAAAGGTTCGCCACCTTGCGGTAATCGCCGGAGAGCCAATCGCGATAACGTGGCGCGCGCGGATCGTTCTCGACGATCTCCTCCTGCAGCTTGACCCCCTGATTGTAGGCCGCCAGGGCCTCGATCAAGGCGTGCTGCGCCATCCACAGGTCGCCGAGCCGGTTATAGGTCGCCGCGAGATTCGACTTCACGGTCTCGTCGTCGGGGTATTTGTCGGCGAGGGCCGTCTGATCGCTGAGCGCGTCGCCAAAGGCGGCGTAGGCCCTGTCCCACGATCCGATCGAAATGTATTCGAGGCCCGTGCGATAATTGGCCCAGCCATGATCGCGCAACGCGTCCTTGTCGTTCGGACTCTTGCGCAACATGTTCCCGCTGAGCGCGAGCGTCGAGGCGTATTCCTGAAGGGCCTCGCCCGTCGACGGCGGATCGGCGTCACGGTAGAGGTCGCCGAGCTTTAGATGCGCCTTGGCCAGATCGTCGACCGGCTTTTCGCTCTTGTCGAGCGATCGCAGCGCCAGCGCCGTTGACAGGGCCTCGCTGTATTTCGCAAAAGCGTCGGCAATCTTGTCGGACGTGTAAGGCCATGTCATGCGCGCATCGCCAATCCGGGTGAGACTGTCGAACTTCTCCTGAAGGGATTCGGCGTCCGCGGGATGGCGGGAGACGATGCTTTCGGCGAGGTCCTTCGCCGCGGTCGCGAGCGCCAACGCTTCGTCCGGCTTCTCGGAATTGGTCAGGAGATCGGCCTTGACGTTGAGGAACTCGACCCACAATTTGTCCGCTTCGAGCGTATTCGCAGATCCGCGCAGTTTGCTGACGAAGGCCTCGATCATCTGCGCGAGACTTCGCGAGCCCGCCTCGGTGATGCTCCCCTTGATGTATTCGTCGCGAAACTGGTCCAGGAGACCCCGCGCCGCGGTCATCTCGCCTCGCATCGCCGCCTGTCTCGCTTCGTAGGCCTGCCCGACGAACAGCGCGCCGATCAATCCGCCGCACGCAACGATCGCCGCGACGCCGATGCGTCGATTGCGCTTCCGCTTTCGCTGCGCCTCCGTCAACTGGCGTTTGGCCGCGATGTTGTCGTCGATCAGTTTCCTGACCGCATAGTATTTCCCACCGTACCTCTCGGCCCAGGCCGGCGTGCGCGGCAGGCTGTCCCACCAGCGCTTGGTGTCCTCGGGGTCGGTCAGGGTGGCCTTTTCGCCACCGGCTTCGTCGCCCAAGAGCGAAACCAGCGTGCGGTAGCGCTGGCCGTCCGCCTGCTCCAACGCTAGCCAACCCTTCGCGGCGCGACCCGATCGGCCCGTTGTTGATGGGCAGTCGCCCGCGATCGCCTTCCATCGGCGCAGCAACGCCTCATGACCGATGTCGACCCGTTCGTCCGCGGCGAGCGACGGCGACGTCGACGGCGGGGGCACCAGAAATGAACAGGTCGGCGCCCGAAACTCATCGAGCACATCGCGCAAGTCCTGCTCGCTGGCGCCGGTCTCGGCCAAGAGCTGGTCGAAGCGCAGCGCGCGGCGGACGGCGCGGCCCTCCCGATCGAGTTCAGACAGCGCGCGGAACGCTTGCTCAACCGCGAGTTTCTTTCCAGCGCATTCCTGCAGCGCCTCGTCGGCATGGCGAGACAGGGCCTCGGCCATGCGTCCGATCTCGTCGTAAGTCTGTCGGGTAACACGGCGGGGGCCGGTCAGGGTCATCGCGCTGGCCTGATCCCACAACCGCATGAGACAGTGCTGCAGCACCGGAAGCTGATCGAACTCGGCGCCGCAATCGTTGATCAGCCTCTCGACGAGTTCGGGCTAGATGATCGCGCCGGCCTTCTCGACCGGTTTGTGGATTGCTTCTTCGAGCTGGCTGCGCGTCAGGTTCGGAACGAGATATTGCGTCGCGCTCACCGCCTCGGATAGCCCGTGGAAAAATGCGCAATCGCCAATGAAGTCCGACCGCATGGTGATGAGCACGCGCACGTTTTCGAGCCGACGGCGATCGGCGTCGAGCAAGATCTGCACAAACTGCGTCGCTTCCTCGCGCGCTTGCGTCTCTCCAATTCCCGCGCGGCGCTGGCCGAGGCCGGCGAGGCCGAAGCGAAACAGTTCCTCGAACTGGTCAATGATCAGCAGCAGAGTCCTGCCGTTGAGACCGTCCGCTTCGGCGAGCGCCTCACCCAGGCTGAAACTCGACTGACGCAACCGATACTCGACACGGTCGCAGCGCCGGGCCGATTCGTCGGCGCTGTCAGTCCCGGAAAGGCGCGCAAGCGCCTTGGCGAGGCGCGACAGCGGAGAGGCTCCCGGGCGCATATCGAGACAGACCCAGTGTGGCCCGCCTGGGTCCTCGCCCTCCTCTGCGAGCAACCGGCACAGGCCGGCGAGGACCAGAGAAGATTTTCCGCTGCCCGAACTTCCGATGACAGCGATGAACCGTCCGTGCTCGACCAGCCGATACAGCGCAAAAGTCTGACTCTGACGGCCGAAGAAATAGTCTCGATCGGCGTAGCCGAAGGGCCGCAGGCCGGGAAAGGGCCGCTCCGCCGACAGCGTGGACTCGTCGCCTTCACCCGCCACCGGCGAAAAACCGGAGAGCGCGGGCAGCGCCGGCTCGACGACGACGTTCATGGACCCGGGCCGGAGGAGTGCGGTGCGAGGTCGGCGAGCAGTTCGGGCGTCGGCGACCCTTTGTCCACCAGATCGAGGACCTTATCGAATTGGCCGTCCTGAAACAAAATCCTCATGAATTGCGCTCTTTTGTGCGGGACCGGCGGCGGCCCGGCGATCAGGCTTCGGCAAGCGAATTGCTGTTTGCGCCCGAGTGTCTCCCAGTTTTTCAGCTTGTCGGCTTCCGACCTTACCCAGACTTCCGAGGCGTTCGCCCAGCACAGGGCTACGGCGCCGCATTTGACGAGAAGATCGTCGTTGTAACGTCGCGTTTCGGCGTCCGACCCGGCAGCGGGCACTTGGATTTTCAACGGGCTTTCGCGCAGCGCCTCAACGACAGCGCCCGCGTACTCTTCATCGTTGCCGTGATAGGAAAGAAAGACCTCGAGCTTGCCGTCCGCGGGCGCCTTCGCGTTGCGTTTCGGAGCTATCTCGGCGAGAAATTGGAACAGGAATTCGATGAACTTGCCGAGGATGTCGCCATCGATCTTGTCTGTGGCGATCTGGGCGTCGAAGCGCTCCAGAAGCTTCAGCGGATCGCGTTCTTGCGCCGGGCCGGCAGGTTGACCTGCGCCGTCCAGAATCTTCGGCGCCCAGACGATCCGGCGGAAGACGCGCCCAGTTTGAGTGGCGCTGTCAGCTGTTTGTTGGCGCGCACGTATGAGTTGCAGCCTCACGATGGGATCGGGCGGGTCGACATCCGGCACGAATCCCCGCCTCTCGCCGACAAGATGGACAGAGGCTTCAGCCTTCGTCAGAGCGTCATCGATGTAGGCGAGCGCGCTCGAGTCTTTCGGGATGTCGGAATTGACGTCTGGAACGACGCCAAAACCCTTCCCCTGGAGCTCGAAAGCAAGGCGGTGGTAGGCCGCCTCCATGTCACAGGCCGCCTTTGCCAGGTAAATGGTTCTTCCGTTCTGAGGGAAGATCGGCTGCGTCGCGCACGGTGTGCCTGTCGCTTGGCCCCTGGCGATCAGGTCCACGCGCTTTTGCAGAATAACGGCAAGGGCGTCGTGTCTGTCGTAATATCGGGGGTCCCTCACTTCTCCGCGGGTGAAGAAAGGCGTCATTTCGGCGACGTCATTCTGATCGTCTCGTGCGTAGAATAAACTTCCTTCTTGGAGCTGAAGAAGTGGCGGTCGTTTCAGTCTGTCGACATGTCCTTTTCCAACCACGTTTATCGGCTCGGCGACGTTGTCGATTCGGGCTGCTCGCCTCAGCTCGACAATTGAATCGAATTCCTTCCGGCAATAGGGACGCTGCGTCCAATTGTTCGACATGATAACGAGCAGGATCTGAGCTTTCCTGAGGCCGTCATCGATCTTGCCGTCAAATTGATCGGCGTCGTCTATGCGCTGGCGGTCGATCCAGATCTTGGCGCGGGTAACCCCGAGGTCTCTCAGCTTCGCCTTCAGTATTTCGGTGAAGAACGTGACGAAGCCTTTCTCCTCCTTCGCGGCCGAAAGCCGTAAATCGTCGTCATGAGCGTAGGATATGAAGATCCAGGCGTCTTGATCGTCCACGGAGGCTGTTCCTTCTCCCTTAGACTGGTAATGTCTTCGACATCTCTATCGAGCGAAGTGAATCTCTATCGTTGTATTGGGTGCAAACATAGTAATGTCGGATCTGGCTCAAGGACCCGACCGCGGGAGTCTGAATACGCGACACGGAAGAGAGCACTTTTTCGCCCTCGGCGCTGTGATACAACTCACAGTATCGTCCTTGAGGGGCCCGGAAATCACCGTTCAACGCCTTCCCAACGGGGATCGAGACCTTGCCTTTGGGCATGGGGCGCCGCTACGCCAACACGACGGCATTCCCGCAATGGCTCGGGAAGCGCCCCGAAGTAACGAGAATCATCATCAGACGGGGCGTCGGCAAGCAACGCGCCGAGAAATGTCTTAGGGGCGGGCACGGCGGCAATCGGCGCGCCGATCACCTTTCCGTTGGCATTCCCGGCGCACGAGCGTAAAGATCGCGTAACTCGCGCTTCAGCACTTTGCCGATGGCGCTGCGGGGCAGGCTGTCGACGATCGTCAGTTTGGCGACACGCTGCGTCTTGCCGAGCCTCGCGTTGAGCCAATCCATCAGCCTGGGGCCGTCGATCGCCGCGGCCTGTCGAAGCGCGACGAAAGCGACCGGGGTTTCCCCCCAGCGCTCGGAAGCCGCCCCGATGACCGCCGCCTCGGCGACCGCGTCGTGTCGGACGAGCTCGGCCTCGATGTCCGACGGATAGATATTGAAGCCGCCCGAGATGATGACGTCCTTGCTCCGGTCGATGAGGATCAAAAAGCCGTCCTCGTCGAAACGGCCGATATCGCCGGTGCGGACGAAGCGTCGCCCTTCGGCGTCGAACCACTCCGCCTCGCGCGTCTTCTCCGGCAGGTTGTGGTATCCGGTCATCATCGCTTCCGATCGGCCGACCACCTCGCCGACCTTGCCGCTTGCGACCTCGTGGCCCATCTCGTCGATCAGGCGGATGTCGTGGCCCGTCATCGGCTGGCCGACCGTGTGCAGCTTGTGCGGAAACTCATGGGCGAGGAGAGCCGTCGCGCCGCCGCCTTCCGTCATGCCGTAGAACTCGACGAGGCCGCCGGGCCAGCGCCTGAGAACGTCGGCCTTCAGCGCGGCGGGGAAGGGCGCGCTGGTCGAGAGTTTCAGGACATAGCTCGAGAGATCGTATTGCCCGAAATCGTCGCGCTGCATGATGCGGCGATATTGCACTGGAACGAGCATGGCGTGGGTCGCGCGGCGCGCTTCCGAGAGGCGAAGGAATTGCCCGGCGTCGAACTTGGGCATCAACACCGCCGTGCCGCCATGCGCCAGCGTCGGCAGGAAGACGACGAGAGTCGTATTCGAATAGAGCGGCGTCGATACGACCGTCACGGCGCCCCTGTAGGAAACCCTCGTGAAATGTCCCCACCGCATGCGGTGCGGCTGAACGATGCCTTTGGGCGCGCCGGTCGTGCCCGACGAATAGATGATGTTGAACGGCTGGTCAGGGGCGATCGATACGCCGGCAGGCTTCGCGCCTTCCGGCGCGAGCCATTGCGAGAACGGTTCGCCCGCGTCGCTCTCGTCGAGGGCGACGCGCCTGACCGCCTTTTCATAACCGGTCTCTTTCAGCGCCTCGGCTGTCTCACGGTCGAGCAGGAAGACCTTGGCGCTGCTGTCTTTCAGCATCATCATGAGGCTCGTCGCCGTCGAGGACGGCGCGAGCAGCGCGACCGCGCCCCCCGCGGCGAGGATGCCGAGAAAGGCCCCCCCATAGGGGATCGACGTCCGCGCGCAGATCGCGACTGCATCGCCGCTGCTGACGCCGTCCCGCTGAAGAGCGAAGGCGATGCGATCCATCAGCGCGGCGAGCGCGCCATAGGTCAGCGTCTCGTCGCCTTCGATGAGCGCGGGATGACTCGGGCGCTCCGCCGCGTGGGCGCGGATGAGGTCCGGCAGCGCGGCGAAGTCGCTCGCCAGAAGACCTTCCGCCGTCATGCCGTGTCCTCCATGGCGCGAGAACCGCCATCCGCCGGTTGAAGCGCTTCGCCTCAGCCCCGCTCGCGCATGAGCCGCGACTTGTCGCGGCTCCAGTCGCGCGCCTTTTCGCTCTCACGCTTGTCATGCAGCTTCTTGCCGCGCCCGAGCGCAATCGCGATCTTGGCGCGGCCCTTGGCGTTGAAATAGATGCGCAAGGGGACGATCGTCATGCCCTCGCGCTCGACGCCCTTGGCGAGTCGCGCGATCTCCTTGGCGTGCAAAAGGAGCTTCCGCGGGCGCTTGGGCTCGTGGTTGAACCGGTTCGCCTGCAAATATTCGGGGATGTTGGCGTTGTAGAGGATCACCTCGCCGTTGCGGTCGACCGCGGCGTAGCTTTCGGCCACCGTCGCCTTGCCGCTGCGCAATGACTTGACCTCCGGACCGGTCAGCATGAGGCCGGCTTCGAACGTCTCGCCGATTTCATAGTCGAAGCGCGCACGGCGATTGTCGGCGACGACCTTGAAGTTGGGCCTCTCCTTCTCAGCCATGGATCAGCGCCTCGGGCGGCCAGCCGTCGCCGCAATTCCGCCGCAATAAGGCAGCGGCAGACCTCGGCGCGCCTCGAATTGTCCGCAGCGAAATGCGGCAAATGAACGCAAGGGCATGGCTGGCTCTAAGCGTTCAAGAGGCCCGCGTGCACCATGGCGCGGCGGATCAGCGCCTCGGTCGTCTGGCTCACCGGCATGAGCGGCAGGCGGGTCTCGCTGCGCGCGCGACCCAGCAGGCTTAGCGCGTATTTCGTGCCGTTTACGCCCGGTTCGGCGAAGATTGCGGCATGCAGCGGGGTCAGCCGGTCCTGGATCTTCAGCGCGTGGCTCCAGTCGTCCTTGAACACGGCTTCCATCAATTCGGCGCAGAGGCCCGGCGCGACATTGGCGGTGACCGAGATGCAGCCGTGCCCGCCCGCCGCCATTACGGCGAGCGCCGTCATGTCTTCGCCAGAAAGTTGGATAAAGTCTGCCCCCATGGCGTGTCTTTGGCGCGAAATGCGACTAACATCGCCAGTCGCGTCCTTGACGCCGACAATGTTGGGCAATTCGGTGAGCCGCTTCATCGTGTCGACCGTCATGTCGACGACGCTGCGCGGAGGAATGTTGTAGATGATGATCGGAATGCCGATCGCGTCGTTGACGGCCTTGAAGTGCTGGTAGAGCCCTTCCTGGGTCGGCTTGTTGTAGTAGGGCGTGACGACGAGCACGGCGTCGGCGCCGACGCGTTCGGCGTGCAGCGCCAGCGCGATCGCTTCGGCCGTGTTGTTCGAGCCCGCTCCGGCGATCACTGGAACGCGGCCGCGCGCTTCGTCGATGCAGATGTCGACCGCGCGGCTGTGCTCCTCATGCGTCAACGTCGGGCTCTCGCCGGTCGTACCGACCGGCACCAACCCGTGCGACCCGGATGCGATCTGCCAGTCGATCAGCCCGCGATAGGCCTGCTCGTCGATCTGGCCGTCCTTGAACGGCGTCACGAGGGCCGGCATCGAACCGTGAAACTTCGCCCGCTTGTCCATTTCCCGCTTCCGGCTGGCCGTACGGCCGGACCATCGTCTCGTTCCAACCGCGCCCGGACACATAGACCCGTCGGGGCGCGCGCGAAAGGGGGAGGGCGCGCTTCGGGCGTGGTTAACCCTTCGTCAAGAATGTCGTTCCATCCATGCGCTGAAGGATCGAACCCATGACCCGTTGGCGCATGACCCGTTGGCGCATGCGCGCGCTTCTCGGCGCCTCGGCCGCCGCGCTTCTGATCGCCTTCGTTCCGTTCCGGAACGGCGCGCTTCATGAATTCGGCGTCTTGAAGCGGATCGCCGAAGAGCGCGCAGCGCTCCTGAAAGCCGCAGGGCTCTCCACCGACGCTCTGCCGCGCAGCCTTGTCGGACCCGGCCGGGAAGCCTCGGCGGACGCTTCGTCTCCCTCACAGGCCAATTCTCCCTCTCAGGCCAAGCCCGAAATCGACGCTTCGTCGATGGCGAGCCTCGAGATCCCGATACCGCCCCAATCGCCGACCGCGGCGCCTGAATCGCCGGCCGCCGCGCCTGAATCGCCGGCCGCGGCGTCGCAAGCCGCTTCCGGCCAGGCGGCCACTCCGGCGACCATCCCCATTTCCCCCGCGGCCCTGGCCTATCGCAAGGGCGACGCCGCGGCGCTCACGGCGCTGGCGAACGCGGCCAGCGATCCGGACGAGCGGCTGGCTCTCGAGTGGGCAGCGCTGCGCACGGATCCGCATCCGCCGGAAGCCGCACTCGCCGAATTCGCCAGGGCCCATCCGAAATGGCTGGGCAACAGCTATATCCACTACAGGCAGGAAGCCGATCTTCTGGTTCATCCGTTGTCGCCGTCGGGAGTTGCCGCGTTTTTCGCCGGCGATCCGCCGCAGTCGAGCGCCGGCAGGCTCGTCCTCGCGCGTGCAGAGGCCGAGGCGGGCCATGTGGAGGAAGCGATCAACGCGGTCCGCGAGCTGTGGCGCAACGGCGATTTCGATTCCTGGACCGAAGGCCAGATCCTGCGCGAATTCGGCGGCTCGCTGTTAAGAGCCGACCACAAGGCGCGAGCCGATCGGCTTCTCTACGCCGAGAATTACGGTCCGGCGCTCCGGGCCGCCGCGCTCGCCGGCGCCGACGAAATGGCGCTCGCCGAGGCGCGCGTCGCCGCCGCGCGCGGGCCGCTCAGTCCCGCGCTTCTCAGGGCGGTGCCCCCGGCGCTGAAGAACGATCCGGGCCTCCTGTTCGCGCGGATCCAGGACGCGCGGCGCTCGGGTCGCGCCTACGAGGCCGCGACGCTGATCGGCCTCGCGCCGAACGACCGCGCGGCTCTCATC
>Ga0209040_10004145_pt1 | contig 10988 bp, 7 predicted proteins | sample BogFormECP12_OM3_FD_188240 | JGI IMG/M metagenome (GOLD analysis project Ga0209040, IMG submission 188240) | Bog forest soil microbial communities from Calvert Island, British Columbia, Canada - ECP12_OM3 (SPAdes) (version 2) | ecosystem: Environmental > Aquatic > Freshwater > Wetlands > Bog ... | reverse complement strand
CCCGGCGGCAGGGGCTTGACGGCGCCTCGCCCGCCGCAGCCCGTTCCACCAAGAGATCAATGGATCCCTGTCGCTCAGCCCTGAACACTCCGAGCGCCGCCGGCGACATTTCTATCGGTCAGAATTTAGGACTTTTCTATCGGTGAGAAACAAAATCTGTAAGCGCAATATAGAGATGACACCCCTGTGCAAAGTTGAGGTGACACTCCCTCGGGTTTTGGGGTCCTGGGAGTTGCACCATGGCCCGAGACGAGACGCCGGGCGAGGCCCCTATCCTTCCCGTTGACGCCGAGGCCCAAATCAGGGCAAGCAGGAAGTCGGGAGAGATCATGGCCGATCGAAAGCCAAAGCCCGAAATCAGCGACCCGCAGCTAGCCGGGGCGCTTGCACGTCTCGGCGCGGCAATCCGGCCGAACCCCAACAACTACCAGCCGGAGCGGCCGCCGCCTGCAAAGGTCATACAGCTTCCCCTATGGCCCGAAGCGGCGCCGGCGGTGAGCCGGAGCAAATCAGTTACCCGGTCGGCGCCGAGGAGGCTCTCGCGGCTGCGGTAGCCGCTTCCGCCATGGGGAGGTAGCAGAGTGGTTGGGTCGTATGTCTTGGCGGTCGATCAGGGCACGACAGGGACGACCGTCCTTGTCTTTGACCGTGAAAACGAGATCAAGGCACGCGCCTATGCCGAGCTCACCCAGTACTATCCGAGGCCGGGGTGGGTGGAACACGATGCGCGGGAGATCTGGCAGGTCACGGTCAGCCTGATAGTCGACGCGCTGAGGATGGCCAACGCTCGCGTCAGTGATCTGCATGCCATCGGCATCACCAACCAGCGTGAGACCGTGGTCATGTGGGACCGCACGACCGGAGAGCCGGTCTCGCGGGCCATCGTGTGGCAGGACCGGCGGACGGCCGACTTCTGCGATGAGCTCCGGGCGCGCTCGGGGTTGGAGGAGACGATCCGCCACAAGACCGGCCTCGTGCTCGATCCCTACTTCTCCGCCACGAAGGTCAAATGGCTGTTGGATCACGTCGCCGGATTACGGCGGCGCGCAGACCGGAACGAGATCGCCTTCGGCACGGTGGACTCGTGGTTGGTCTGGAACCTTACCGGCGGCAAGGAGCACATCACCGATTATTCGAATGCGTCTCGAACTTTGCTTTACAACATCGAGAAGCTTCAATGGGATCAGGAGCTTCTTGATCTGCTCGATATGCCACGGTCAATCCTGCCCGAGGTCAAGCCGTCTTGCCACGTCTACGGCCGGACCGCTCCGGGCGTATTTCCGGGCGCTCGACCTGTCCCGATCGCCGGGATCGCCGGCGACCAGCAAGCGGCTCTGTTCGGCCAAGCCTGCTGGGGAGCGGGCTTGGCCAAGAACACCTACGGCACAGGCTCGTTCCTGCTGGTGAACACCGGCACCAACATGGTGCGCAGCAGGGAAGGGCTGTTGACGACCATTGCTTGGGGCATCGCGGACGAACCGGTCGAATACGCGCTGGAAGGCGCCATCTTCATCACCGGTGCAGCCGTGCAGTGGTTGCGCGATGGGTTGGGCATCATCAAAACCGCGGCGGAGACCGAACTCCTCGCCCGTTCGGTCGTGTCCAACGAGGGGGTTTACTTCGTGCCGGCGTTGGTCGGCCTCGGCGCCCCGCATTGGGACCCGCACGCCCGCGGCACCCTGATCGGGATCACCCGCGGGACAACCAGGGCGCATCTCGCCCGGGCGGCTCTGGAGTGCATGTGTTATCAGACGCGCGACGTGGTCGAGGCCATGGAGCGCGATGCGGGGCTTCCGCTCAAAGAACTGCGCGCCGACGGCGGCGCCTCGGTCAACGGCTTCCTTATGCAGTTCCAGGCCGATCTGCTCGGCATCCCGGTCGAGGTGCCGCAGATCACCGAGACCACGGCCCTGGGGGCCGCCTATCTGGCCGGGCTCGCGACCGGTTTTTGGCAAGGCCGGGAAGAGCTGGACGCGAGGTGGAAGCTTGCGCACCGGTATGAGCCGCGCATGTCGAGCAGCGAACGGGGACGGCTCTACCGACGTTGGCGCCAGGCACTGGAACGGGCCAAAGGCTGGGCAATGGAGGAGCCGCCGGAGCACGAGGCGAGCTGAGTGCCCGGCAGTGAATAATCGCGCCGAAATTACACCGTCATGCCCGGACTTGTTCCGGGCATCCACGTGTTGCGGCCGTCACCAAGCTCCTGAAAAATATGGCTTGACGGCACTGCGTAGATGGCCGGACGTACTTTTGTACCTCAGGTTAATTGATTGTTCGCGGACGGGCTCTAGACGGCTTCGCCTCGTCCTTGAGATCGGCAGCGTTTGCTCGTTACCGACAAGCTGATGCGTCGAAGTCCGACCATGACCATTATGGACCGGGACTCCTGTCTGGAACGGTTGCGGCAGCGGCCCGAGTTCTGGGACGTGATTGTCATTGGCGGCGGCGCCACAGGATTGGGCACCGCGCTCGAGGCCGCCGCCCGCGGCTACCGCACCCTCCTCCTGGAGCAGCACGACTTCGCCAAGGCGACGTCCAGCCGCAGCACCAAGCTCGTCCACGGCGGTGTGCGCTACCTCCAGCAGGGCAACGTGTCCCTGGTCATGGAGGCGCTGAAGGAACGGGGACGTCTGCTCGAGAACGCCCCCCACATCGCCCACAACCTTCGCTTCGTCATCCCGGTCTACGACTGGTGGGAGGGACCGTTCTACGGCGTGGGCATGAAGCTCTACGATCTTCTGGCTGGCAAGCTCGGGCTCGGACCGTCCAAGATGCTCTCCCGGGAGGAGACCCTGAAGCTCTTGCCGAACATCGAGGCGAACGGCCTGCGTAACGGAATCATCTATTACGACGGCCAATTCGACGATGCCCGCCTCGCCATCAGCCTTGCCGCGACGATCGCCGACATGGGCGGCACGCCGCTCAACTATGTCAAGGTGACCAAGCTGAAGAAGAGCGGCGGGCTGGTCAGCGGGGTGCAGGCTCAGGACATGGAGACCGGCGAAGAGCTGGAGTTCGACGGGCGCGTGGTCGTCAATGCGACCGGCATCTTCTCGGACGACATCCGCCAGATGGACGATCCCGCCGAGCAACGGCTGATCGCCCCGAGCCAGGGCGTGCATCTGGTGCTCGACGGCGCCTTTCTCTCGGGCGAGAGCGCCATCATGGTGCCGAAGACCGCCGACGGGCGGGTTCTCTTCGCCGTTCCCTGGCACGGCCGCATCATCGTCGGCACGACCGACACGGCGATCGAGAACACGCCTCTGGAGCCGAGGGCGCGCGAGGAGGAGGTCCAATTCCTGCTCGAGCATGCCGCCCTCTATCTCGACCGCGACCCGACCCGCGAGGACGTGCTCAGCATCTACTGCGGTGTGCGGCCGCTGGTCCGCTCCCCCGGCGACAAGGGTACGGCAGTCCTTTCGCGCGACCACGTGCTGATGATCGCCAAGTCCAACCTGGTCACAATCACCGGCGGCAAGTGGACGACCTACCGCAAGATGGCGGAGGACACGATCGATGCCGCGGCCTTGGTCGCCGGGCTCGAGGAACGCCCGTCGCAGACGGCGCGGTTGCGCCTCCACGGCTGGCTCGAGCATCCGATCGAAACCCGGGGTCTGCTGTCGCTCTATGGCTCCGAGGGACCCTTGGTCCAACGGGTCATGGCGGAAGAGCCTGGTTGGGACGAGGCGCTCCACCCGAGGCTTCCCTACTTTGCCGGCGAGGTCGCGTGGGCCGTGCGCCGCGAGATGGCGCGCACGGTCGAGGACGTGCTCTCACGCCGCACACGGGCGCTGCTGCTCGATGCCAGGGCCAGCCTCGAAGCCGCACCCAAGGTCGCCGCGATCATGGCCAAGGAGCTCGGGCGCGACGAGAGCTGGGCGAAGACACAGGTTGCCGCGTATCGCGATCTGGCTCGAGGTTATATCCTGAAACCAACCCTCACCCACCCACCCCCACGGGCTGGGTCCCCCCTCTCCCGCGGTGCGGGCGAGGGGCTTTGAGAAATGCGGCTTGCAAGCCCCTCGCCCGCATCGCGCCCTCTCGGCGAAGCGCAGCTTCGCCTGTCGGCATGGCGCGCGCACAACCACAGACTCTGTCGCCGTCCCCCCTTGCGGAGGTCGAATGCGTGTGATAAAGTTAATTATCGTGTGGGTTATGATGATGAATTAACAAGCATGAGGACGTCTGCCGAATTCCGCTGCCAATTCCTCTGCCAATTCCTCTGCCAATTCCTCTGACAACCGCGATAGCGGCGCAAAAATTCCGCTGCCGGCCGGTTCCATCTAGCACATGCAAGTGACTGATTCACATAATATTATTAACGCCGACCGGGCGCTTTTCGAGGGCTGAAACGCGTTTTTCCCCTGCCGTCAGGGGAATTGATGCGACGGGATGAGCCATGGCCCGCGGATCGTCGTGCCGGAAAGGATTAAGGGTGGGGACAAGGTTGGGGGTCGGCCTGTTCGCGCTGCTCCTGGTGCTCGGCGGCGGGCTCTACCTTTATCTGCTGTCATCCCTGCCGCAGACCGAGGGCAGGCTCGTCGTCCCCGGGTCGAGGGCCGAGATTCGCATCGAGCGCGACGCCGACGGCGTGCCGGTGATCACCGCCCAAGACGACGAGGACGCCGCCTTCGGTCTCGGCTTTGTTCATGCCCAAGACCGCCTGTTCCAGATGGAGCTGCAGCGCCGCTACGGTGCGGGACGGCTCGCCGAGATATTCGGGCGCGACGCGGTCGCGACCGACCGGCAGACGCGCGTCCTCGGTCTCTACCGCGCCGCCGAGGCCGAGATCCCGTTCCTGTCGGCGACGGTGAGGCGCGGGATCGAGGCTTATGCGGCGGGGGTCAACGCCTTCCTGGCGTCGCGCCGCGGCGCGTTGCCGCCCGAGTTTCTGCTGCTGCGCTTTACCCCCGAGCCCTGGCGGCCGGCGGACACCCTGGTCTGGGGCAAACTGATGGCCGTGCGGCTCGGCGGCAACTATCGCGGCGAACTGCTGCGCGCCCGGATGGCGCGCACCATCCCGGCGGCGGATCTCGCTTTCCTCTATCCGGAATATCCGAAGGATGCGCCGACGACCTTGTCGGAGATGCTGCCGATCTATCGCCGGCTGGCGCTCGACCCCCTCTACGAGGCGTTGCCGTCGGTCGTGGGCCCGATCTACGCCTCGAACAGCTGGGTCGTCGACGGCGGGCACAGCCCCAGCGGAAAACCGCTCTTGGCGAACGATCCGCACCTCGAATTCGGCGCGCCGGGCTTCTGGTATCTCGCCCGGTTACGAACGCCGCAGCACGAGATCGCCGGCGGGACCGCCGCCGGCAGCCCGTTTGTCCTGGTCGGCCACAATGAGCGGATCGCCTGGGGTTTGACGACGACCACCGCCGATGTCGAGGATCTCTTCGTCGAGAGGGTGGATCCGGTCGACCCCGGCCGCTACCTGACCCCGCAAGGAAGTGCGCCCTTCTCGTCGCGGAGCGAAACCATCCTCGTGCGCGGAGAGGCGCCGGTCGAGATCACGATCCGGACCACCCGGCACGGTCCGGTGCTGTCCGACGTCCTGCCCCCTGGCGCGGCTGATCCGGGATTTGTCTTGGCCCTGGCCGCGACCTTCACGATCCCGGAAGACCGCAGCGCCGAGGCGCTGTGGGCGCTCAACCGGGCGGCCGACTGGCCGAGCTTCCGCGAGGCATTAAGGAATTTCGTCGGACCGATCGAAAACATCGTCTACGCCGATGTGGGCGGCACGATCGGCTTTATCGCGCCGGGATTGGTGCCGATCCGCCGCAGCGGCGAAGGATGGCTACCGGCGCCGGGTTGGACCGGAGAATATGATTGGGTTGGATTCATCCCATTCTCGGCGCTGCCCAGCAGGATCAACCCGCCTTCGGGCCATTTCGCCAACGCCAACAACAAGATCGTGCCGGACACCTACCCGTACTTCCTGAGCCGCGACTGGGATCTGCCGAACCGCGCAGAACGGATCGAAGCGCTGCTTGCCGCAACCCCCGTGCAGACCCCCGCCTCGAGCGCCGCGATCGAGGCCGATACGCTGTCCCTGATGGCCCAGCGCCTGGTTCCCCTGATGATCCGAGGTACCCCTCGCAGCGACGCCTCGGGGGACGCCATCGACCGGCTGCGAGGTTGGGACTTTCGCATGGATCGAGAGAAGGTCGAGCCACTGCTGTTCACGGCTTGGCTGCGCGAATTCAGCCGCCAGATTCTATTCGGTCGCTTTGGCGACGCCGTGACGGGCTATTGGGACTTGAAGCCGCGGGTGATGGAAGCGGTCTTGACCGAGCGGCCGGATTGGTGCGACGACCCGAAGCGGCCCGGGCAACAAGGCTGCGCCGGGCGGCTCGCGGATTCCCTTGCAGCCGCACTTGCGCAGCTGCGGCAAGCCTACGGGGCTGATATGACGCAATGGCGGTGGGGGCGGGCGCACGTCGCCCTGTTTGCAAACCAGGTTTTCAGCCGGATCCCGGTGCTGCGCGATTGGCTCGACGTCTCGATCCCGACCTCGGGCGGATACGACACGCTCGATCGCGGCCCAAGCACGGTCCGCGACGACGCCCGGCCCTTCGCGCAGGGCTTTGGTGCCGGGCTTCGGATCATCACCGATCTCACAGCACCAAACGGATCGATGATGATGATCACGCCCGGACAATCCGGAAACCCGCTCTCCGGTCACTTCGCCGATCTGCTGCGGCGCTGGCGCAATTTCGGCCGGCTCGTGCCCGGCCGATCGGCGGCCGTTTCCACCCTTGTTTTGGTGCCAGAACCGTTGGAGTCCGGGCGATGAATGACCTGCCGGTAACACCTGCGGCGGTTCGCGAGGCCGCCGCGGCGATCGCGGGTGCGATCGCGCATTCGCCGCTTATTGCTGCTCCTGCGCTCTCCGAACTGGCCGGTACCGAGATCCATCTCAAGCTCGAGACTTTGCATCGTACCGGTTCGTTCAAGGAGCGCGGCGCGCTGCACAAGCTTCTGAGGCTCGACACGGACAAGCAACGCGCCGGGGTCGTCGCGATGTCTGCCGGCAACCATGCGCAGGGCGTCGCCTACCACGCCCGCCGGCTCGGGATTCCGGCGACGATCGTGATGCCCGAGGGCACCCCGTTCATCAAGATTGACCGCACCGAGGCGTTCGGCGCCACGGTCGTGCTGAAAGGCGATAGCCTTATCGCGGCCCGCGAGGCGGCCGACACGCTCGCTCGCGAGAGCGGGCTCGTGCTCGTCCATCCCTATGATGATCCTGCTGTGATCGCCGGACAGGGAACGATCGGGCTCGAACTCCTGACCGACCGGCCGGATCTCGATACGCTCGTCGTGCCGATCGGCGGAGGCGGGCTGATTTCCGGGATTGCGGTCGCCGCCAAGGCATTGAAGCCCGAGATCGAGATCATCGGTGTCCAGTCGACGCTCTACCCCTCGATGGATCGCCTGCTGCGCGGCGAGGACCCGGGTCCGCCCGCCGCGGCCGCGACGCTCGCAGAAGGGATCGCGGTCAAGGAGCCGGGCCGGCTGACCCGCCAAATCGTCAAGGCGCTCGTCTCAGAGATCCGGCTCGTCGACGAGGCAATGCTCGAAGGCGCGGTCGAGACCCTGCTCGAGCGCCAGAAGCTCGTCGTCGAAGGCGCCGGGGCTGCCGGTCTCGCGGCCGTACTCGCAGCACCCGAGCGGTTTTGCGGCCGGCGGGTCGGGATCGTGATCACCGGCGGCAATGTGGACTCGCGTCTGCTTGCCTCGATCCTGATGCGCGGCCTGGTGCGTGAGGGCCGGCTTGTGCGCCTGCGTTGCGAGCTGCCTGACGTGCCTGGCGCGCTCTCGCGCCTCTCGGGGGTGATCGGCAAGCATGCCGGCAACATCGTCGAGGTTCATCACCAGCGTCTGTTCCACGATACCTCGGTCAAACGTGCCGAGCTCGATGTTGTGGTCGAAACCCAGAACCGGCGCCATGTCGAGATCCTGATCGCGGCATTGGTGGCGGCCGGCTTCCCGACGCAGTTATTGTTGAGCTCGGCCGACGACCAGCACGCCACGAATAACCGCTAGCTCGCCCCCTCGACCAGAAACAATCGGCTGCGCGAACCGCCTGCCCGATCTTCGGCGCACTCTGGTATTCCTCGGAACGAAAGAGCCGCGCTGAAGCGGGCGCACGGAACGGGCACTTCCCATTCCTCCATCAGCGGGCCCGGTCCGGGTCACCGCCATCGCGATCGGGCAAATGAAGGGATGCGATTGGAGTCGCGCTCGTATCATAGTTAAAAGCGTGATCCCGAAAGTCGAGCAAAGATGGCCCGCAACCTCGGCGCTGGTCGATTTCTCGGCCCCGCCGCTCCAGAGCAAGGTTCGACGAGCGCACACCTCTTCTGCGGATTCAAGCCGGCACCCGAGGTCACCGGTTCGCCCAGGCGGACACGGCAGGCCCTGATTTCAAGCGGGCGCACCTGCCACACCTGCTCATGGTTAAGATTGCGAGCAAACAATTACACCCTTTGCGTTTGCGCGCCGTTCGGTACCGGCTGAACTATGCCCTCAACGCTCATCCAGTCCGTGAACCGCGGCGGTGCGTATTTTCGGGAGATGCAGGTCTCAGCCCCGAAGACTTCTCAAGAGTTGTTTCGACTGTTTTTGCTTTATGATAAAGACATCGGGTTGTCGGGTTTGGCCAAGCGAATTAACTTCGAGAAGGTTACATCTCGCCAACTCTACTTCAGCATTCTGCGGCGACCACCGGAAAGTCGACATTTGGTCAGATTGGACGATGCGGCGTACGATCCGAGCCAACATTTCTGCGAGATATTGAGGTCAGACGAATTCCAGAGGCGTGTCATCCGGCTGCTTGTCGATAGCTTTCCGGAAAAACGACGGCTGATCCACATTCACATTCCAAAATCCGCTGGCACGCATTTCTTCGTCAGGATGGCGCCGTTATACCCGTGTATCAATCAGCTTATCGAGGTCTCGAGCTGGACATCGAAGCAAGAACTTATGGAGATACTTTCGGGATTGGCATCGATCATCGATTTTTATGATTACCTCATGGTGCACGGCCATCTCACCCTAAACTACGTGATACAAGAGATCGGGCTTCGTGTTGGTGACGAAATTTCCACAGTGGTGCGTGACCCGGTGATGTCGGCGGTTTCCATGGCCAATTATGTGGCGAGCAGGCTGATGGCCGACCCGTGCGGAAGTTATCCCGATACGCGCCAATGGCTGAACCAGCTCGGCATGGATAGTTTTCGAGAAGGACGTTCGAATGGGTACGTCAAGGCGGTCGCGCTCGCTGCGCTTCAGGACGACCGCATCGCCCATCTAAACCCCATCTGCCATTACCTTGGCGACGGCACCAGCGATTCGGCGATCAACAATATTGTCATCAACAACATCGAGTTCACGGATATGCGCCGATATGATCGATGGCTCGAAACGAGGTGGAATATTCCGACGGGCTTGCGAATAAACCAGTCCCTGCCGATCCTCAACCGCGACGATGTGATCCCCCGCCTGAGCGAGCGCCTGCGCTATATGTGCTCGGAGGATATGAAGGTATTCGAAGCGGTGACAAACTTGCTCGATGCCCGGGATGAGCCGTCCATCAAGGGTCATGAACTCGCGTGAACGTCGCCCGTCAGCATCCTCCTACTGGCCTTCCCTAAGCGCTCGCACGAGAGCACGCCGAGCTCGACGTGGTGGACCGCCTGAACCGGTGCCATGTCGACGTACCGATCGCGGCGGTGGTGGCGGCCGGCTTCCCGACTCAGCTATTGTTGAGCTCGGCCGACGACCAGCACGCCGCGAATAACCGCTAGCTCACCCCCTCGACCAGGAACAGCCGGCCGCGCGAGGCCGCCTCCCGAATCTTGACCGCACTCTGATACTCCTCGGAATGGTGCCAGCGCCGAGCCGTCTCCGCGTCAGGGAATTCGATGACGACGATCCGCTCGGGCTGAGGTTCGCCCTCGAGCAGCTCAACCGGCCCGCCCCTTACCATGAAACGGCCGCCAAACCGCGCGATGCTGGCCCCGGCAAGCGGGCGGTAAGGCTCATACGCGGCGGGGTCGGTCACCCGAATATCTGCGACGACATAGGCGGGCATGGGAATCCGCCTGATCGAGCTCGATGCGGGGACTATGCTGTTCTAGCCCGATGCAAGTTCATTTCTGCGCCCACTTTCCGAGCGCCCGCGTGCAAAAGGCCCGAAGCTTGTGCCACGGAGAGTTTTCCCAGGCGTCTATTCGCGCGGCCAGCTCGGCCTGGATGCGATCACGATCCGCTACCGCCTGCTCCCGTTCCCCCACCGCCACCTCCCGCTCGCGTCGCGCTCTTTGAAGAGCATCGGAACTCTGCTCGATCCACGATCCCGCGGCGGCTTGCAGCGACGCTGACGCGCACTCCCATGCGCGCCGTTCTGCCTCCCACTCCGCGCGCACTTGCGTCAGCTCTGCCCTCAGCGCCGCGATATCCGCCTCCGAGGCGTCGGCCTGCGTCTTGCCTGCTGTCAGGGTCTGGGACAGCGTCTCCTGCTCGTCGGCAAACCGCCGTGTCTCGTCATCTAGGGCAGCGCGCAGCTGCACGACTTGGCCGCCAAGCCGCCTTGCCTCGGCGGATGCTTCAGCCAGGCTCGACTTTACCGCATCACGTTCGCCTACGAGCCGGGCTATTTCCGCGTCCTTTTCCACGCCGCGCTCGCGCTCGGATGCCAGCTCCGAGCTCGCTCGCCTGGACGTTGCGCGCAGCGTCGCCAAAGGAGAATCCAGGTCCCGGCCGCTAAGCAACGGCATGGTATCAGGATCCCGATATGATTTTTCCCCGTCGAACATCGCTATTGGATGCAGCATCAGGAAGGAGAGGTCACGGGGGTAACCCCGCTCCTCGAGGTCCTGGTGGGCTGTCTCGATGCCGGCGAACATCCTTGTAAACGCCTCGACATTCCAAAGCACTTCGAACCGGCGGAGGCCATCGACCGGTACGAGCTCTCGATCGGC
>Ga0209040_10004144_pt1 | contig 10990 bp, 12 predicted proteins | sample BogFormECP12_OM3_FD_188240 | JGI IMG/M metagenome (GOLD analysis project Ga0209040, IMG submission 188240) | Bog forest soil microbial communities from Calvert Island, British Columbia, Canada - ECP12_OM3 (SPAdes) (version 2) | ecosystem: Environmental > Aquatic > Freshwater > Wetlands > Bog ... | reverse complement strand
CATGGCTTCCCTGATGGGGCCGCGGCTTATCGCCAGCTCCTTGGACAGCGCTACCTCGGACAGCTCGGTTCCGGGCAGGAGGTGATCAGCCAGGATCTCTTCGCGCAAGTGCTCATAGACCCGCTGCGACAGCGTCAGGTTGTCGAACGCTACCGTCACTAGCTCATCCCTCCGCCGCATCTAACCTATGAAGCTGAACCGGCGGCCGCCGGCAGCCCCTGCCGGGTCCCGCTAAAGCGCCTCGCCCCAGCCAGGTATAGCAGCGATGCTACGGCGAATCCGACGATCCACGAGATATCCGCACCGCCCAGGTCGTGGACGAACGGGTCCGGTGTAGAAAGTCTGGTCTAGGAACGGTACCTGCACCGCCAGGGTGATCACGTAGCAAATGCACGCCCACCACTGGATTCGCCCGTATATGCCGTTGGGGGTGAAGAACGACGCCACATCGTAGCGGCCGCGCTTGACCAGGTAGTAGTCGACGAGGTTGATGGCGCTCCGACGCGATCATCGCCACCAACACCTCGGGCATCGGTGTCAGCTCGATCGCCAGCGCGCTGCAACACCCGGCCCGCTTCATCGGCATGCACTGGTCCAACCCGCCGCACCTGGTCCCGATGATCGAGGTCGTGCCGGGCGAGCAGACCACGGCAGGGACGACGCAGAAGATCGTCGAGAAGGCTCCCCGCTCGATCATGGTCTGTCTCCTTCGGGTATGCACCATGACGAGCCTCAACCATAGCGATACAGCGCGAGACATTTTCGCAGGTCTGAGTACGTAGGAGCTGGTCTCTAGCCATTACGATCATGACGTGCCGAAGATCGACCCCACCGGCCCAGTGCGCCCTACCTCCAGGTTGCGGAGATCATCCGCAGCCAGATCCGCTCAGGCCAGCTGCCTGCTGGCAGCCGGATCAACGAAGCGGAGATCACCGAGACCTACGAGGTCGCACGCTCAACCGCCCGCCGCACGCGGCAGTACTCAGGGACGAGGGCCTGATCTTCACGGTTCCGCAGCGCGGAAGCTACGTCCGCTGACTCTACCTCCGCGCTGTGCGGCCTCTTCGTCCCGAAGCCAACCGTTATCATTCCGCACATCGCACGTCTCTAGCAACGCTCGAGCAGCAGGACGCCGGAAGCAGAAGAGAATAGTGAAACGCATACAGCCATATCTACCGGCCGCCGCCATCTTCTGCCTGGCGCTGCTGGTGCGCATTATCTACAACGCCACCGTTGCCCATGGCTACATTCCCGAATACGACGCACGCAGTTACAATACTATCGCGCTCAATCTTATCAACGAGCACTGCTTCTGCCAGGCTGCCCACGCCGCCGCCGTGGGTCGGGCGCCCTTCTGGCCCTGGTTGATCGCGGGCATCTATATCTTGACAGGACAAGATAACGCACATGCACGCCTCTTTCTCTGTTTCATCGGCGCGAGCACGTGCACCATCGTCTATCTCTGGACCAGAGATATCTTTAGCAAGCGCATAGGCATCATCACCGGGATCATCGCGGCACTCTACCCCGGGCTGTTCATCTACGATGGCTGGCTCTATACCGAATCGCTCTATACCTTCCTGCTGCTGATATTCGCCTATTGCCTCTACCGCCTGCAATATACGGCACAACTGCGCTGGGCCGGGCTCAGTGGCCTCGCGTTGGCCGCGGCATCTCTGACACGCCCAAACGGTCTATTCTACCTCGGCCTGCTCTTCGTCTGGGCCATTCTTGTCATACGCGCAAAGCTGCTCCCCTGGCGAACAACCGCGCGAGGCGTGCTCATCGTGACGTTGCTCACCGTTGGCCTCGTCGCTCCCTGGACGGTTCGCAACTATACCATCAGCCACACCTTTATCCCGGTGGCAACGGGCAACGGAAAGGTGCTGGCGGGAGCATACAACGACGTCGTCCTGACGGACCTAAAGTTCGGCTATCCGGGCGGTTATCCGGGCCTGTGGGTGTCGCCGGGCCTCATTCGCCCGCCCATTGACTACCACGGCCATACCCCCTGTGGTTATACCTGCGACACCTATGACGACGCCTACGTCCGGCAGTGGATACGCACGCATCCTGCCCAGACCCTTGAGCTGTTCGGCCTGCACTTCATCAACATGTGGCGACCCTACACCTCCGAGGAGGGTCTGCCCGTCAGGGAATTTCCTGACCGCGCCTCCTCCAAGCTCGTCTGGAGCATGATGAATATAATGCCCATCCCGATTATCCTGCTGGCCTTTTTCGGCCTTCTCGTGACCTGGAGGCAGCGCCGGCAACAACTCCTGCTCCCGGTGCTGCTGCTCCTTATGGACATCGCGCAATGCATAGTCTTCTATGGCAGTTCACGCTTCCGTGCACCCATTGAGCCCATTCTGGTGCTGCTGGTGGGTGGAGCCCTCTGGTGGCTGGCACAGGGGTCCCCGAAGATACTGCGCTCTCATCCATCCCAAGATGCCCATCCAGAAAGCGCGCAATCACGCTGATAACGAGACTGCGGCGGCTGCCGGCGAGCTTGGAGAGACATGGCGTCACGTCCAGTGGTCCCAGGGCCGCCCAGGCCGACGGCCCGCCAGCGCCTCGGTCTCCGGCGGATGATGGCCAGGACGGGCGGCGTGGGGCAGCGCTCCATGCCGCGCCGCCCCTCGCCACCTCGGTTTCCTAGCCCGCCCGCTAGGTAGATGTGCCTGAGTGCTGGCGGCCCGCCTTTGCGGCAGGCGGGCCGCCAGCCTCACCGGCGCGGAACCAGGGGGGAGCGCCGGGGCTCGGATTACCTGGTGACCAGGTCCCGGCGCTCCCCTTGCTGACGCCCCCCATAACTGGCTCCCTGTGTTAAGAACGCGATACCTCGCTATTGCCAGCGCTTTTTTGAAAAGATTCTGCGGAGATCTTGGAGGTGCAGGTGACGGACGCGGAACCGCCCGGGTCGGCTGGTGACGGCACCGAACCCGATCCCAGGTTCACCTTCGCCAACGAGCGCACCTTCCTGGCCTGGAGCCGCACAGCCCTCGCGCTGGTGGTGGCGGGTCTCGGCGTGGTCCAGCTGTTGCCGCCGTTTCCCGGCGTCCCCTGGGGCCGGCGCGTGCTCGGCTTGCCGCTGATCGTGTTCGGCGCGGTCGTGGCCGTGGTCGCGTACCGCGAATGGGGCAGGAGCCAGCGGGCGATGCGGCACGGCCAGCCGCTGCCCCGGTCAGTCATGCCGTGGCTGCTCGCCGCGGTCATCACCGTCATTGCCGTCATCGCGGCCGTCGTGGTCGTGGTCTCGGCCCTGCGATGAAGGCTAGCGATGAAGGGCCAGCGATGAAGGGCCAGCGATGAAGGGCCAGCGATGAAGGGCCAGCGATGACGTCCGGCCACGACGATCACGAGGACGGCGACCCGGGCCTGGCCCGGGCGCGCACCTCGCTGGCCTGGACCCGGACGGCGCTATCCTTCGCCGCCGTTGGCGGCGTGGTGCTGAAGAAGGACCTCGTCGTCGGGCTGATCATCATGGCCGCCACCCCGGTGATCTGGCAGCTCGGCCGCCTCGCCTACCATCGCCCGGGCCGGCTCAAGCTGGTCACCGCGACGATCGTCGCCATTTCCCTGGTCTCCCTGGCCGTAGCCGTGACCCACTGAAGGCCGCCAGCGCAACAGTTAAGCCGCCACTTGACCATTGGCCCGGTCCGGTCCTATAGTCAAGCCAATGCCTAACCAATTGAGCTCGCTGGACCAGGTGTTCCAGGCGCTCGCCGATCCGACCCGGCGGGGCATGGTCGAGCGGCTCGTCCGCGGCCCGGCGTCGGTCAGCGAGCTGTCGCGGCCCCTGGCCATGTCGCTGCCCGCGGTGATGCAGCACCTGCAGGTGCTCGAGGCCTGCGGCCTGGTCAGGTCCGAGAAGGCCGGCCGGGTCCGGACCTGCCACATCGAGCCGGTCGCGCTGCGGGCGGCCGAGGCCTGGATCGCCGAGCAGCGCACCGCCTGGGAAAGCCGGCTCGACCGGCTCGGCGAGTACCTGGCCGAGCCGGTCGAGCCCAGCATGGCCGAACCCGGCCCAGACGACCACGAACAAAGGAGCAGTTGACGATGGACCGCTATGTCACGCATGCCACGTTCAGCCTCGAGCGCAGCTACCCGGTGCCGCCCGCCCGGGTCTTCGCGGCCTGGGCCGATCCCGCCGCGAAGGCCAGGTGGTTCGCGGCCGAGCCGGACGCCGGGCACCAGCTTGATTTCCGGGTCGGCGGCCGGGAGGTGGCCCACGGCGGCCCGGACGGTGGCCCCGTCATGACCTTCGAGTCGATCTACCGGGACATCGTCCCCCAGGAGCGGATCGTCTATACGTCCACCCTGTCGACCGGGAATGACGTCATGACGGTCTCCCTCACCACCGTGGAGTTCAGGCCCGCCGAGGCCGGCGCCCGGCTGGTCCTCACCGAGCAAGGAACGTTCCTCGACGGCCGGGAGGAACCGGCCTGGCGGGAGCACGGCACCGCCGCGCAACTAGACGCCCTCGCCGCGGAGCTCAAGGAAGATGGCTGACGTTCAGGCCGGGATTCAGGCCGCGGCGGACGAGATGGTGACCTCCGGTACGGAGACGGGTTTGCAGATCGCGGTGCGCCAGCACGGCCACGTGGTCGCCGACGTGGTGAGCGGCGTCGCCGACCCCCGGACCGGAGCCGGGGTCCGCCCCGGCACCCTGTTCTACGCGGCGTCCGCGGCCAAGGGCGTCGCCGCCTCGCTCGCGCACGTCCTGGCCGAACGCGGCGACCTCGGTTACGACCTGCGGGTGGCCGACGTGTGGCCGGAGTTCGGGTCGCGCGGCAAGGACCGGGTGACGCTGCGGCACGTGCTGCTGCACACCGCGGGCCTGCCCGGCCTCCCCAGCCAGACCACAATCGAGCAGCTGTGCGACTGGGACCACATGTGCGCGGTGCTGGCCGCTGCCGAACCGTGGTGGGAGCCGGGCACCCGGTTCGGCTACCACGCACTGACCTTCGGTTTCCTCCTCGGCGAGACCATACGCCGGGCCACCGGCCGGACCGTGACCGAGCTCCTGCGTGAGGTGCTTACCGGCCCGCTCGGCGTCCAGGACGAGGTCTGCTTCGCTGTCCCGCGCCCGCTGCTGTCCCGGGTGGCGCGGCCACCTACGTCACAAGAGCCGCCCAAGCCACCAGAAAGAGGCTCACCGCTCGACCGGGCCACGCCCCCCGCGCTGCGCGACGCCGCCAGCTTCGGTAACCGCGCCGACGTGCTCGCCTCCGACATCCCGTCCCTTGGCACGATGACCGCGCGCGGCGTGGCCCGGATGTACTCCGCCCTGCTCGGGCACGTCGACGGCGTGGCGCTGGTGTCCAAGCGGCGGCTCGCGGCCATGACGGCCATCGCCTTCACCGGGATGGATGAGGTGATGGGCTTCCCCACGAGGTGGGCGTTCGGCTACAGCCCGGACCGCCCGGGTGGCGTCCCGTCGCGCCGCGGCTCGACGTTCGGCATGGTCGGCGCCAACGGCTCGGCCGCCTACGCCGACGTGGACTCCGGCCTCGCGGTGGCCGTCATGCGCAACGGCCCGGCCGCAGGCGGCCTGGCCGCGGTCACGCGGATCGACCGGCTCATCGCAGAAAAGGAGAAACACCAATGAACACCACGCTTGACCAGCGGTTCAGCGACCCCGACGCAACACCCGCCGGCTGGGACGAGACCCGCCGGGTGCTCGAGGAGGCTCAGCTGTCCTGGATCTGCACGGTCCGCGCCGACGGCCGGCCGCACCTCACTCCCCTGGTGGCCGTGTGGCTGGACGGAGCGCTCTACTTCTGCACTGGCTCCGGCGAGCAGAAGGCCGTCAACCTACTGGGCAACCCGCACGTGCTGCTGCTGACCGGCTGCCACCGCTGGGACGAGGGACTCGACGTGGTGGCCGAGGGCGACGCCGTCCGGCTGACCGACGACGCCCTGCTCACCCGGCTGGCGCAGGCCTGGGCCACGAAGTGGGACGGGCAATGGCAGTTCCAGGTGCGCGACGGCAGCTTCCAGAACCCCGGCGGCGGGGAGGGGGAGGCGCTGGTGTTCGAAGTCCGCCCCACCAAGGTCCTCGCGTTCGCCAAGGGCCGCTTCGGCCAGACACGCCACAGCTTCAGTTAGTACTCTGGCCGAGCCGAACCCGCGGGAGGACCCATGGACACGCTGCTACCCGGCATTACGGCCGAACGGGTCCCGACCAGTCGCCTGACGGTCAACGTGCTCTCGGTGGCCGGGCGCACCGCCGACGGCACGGTGCCGGTGCTGTTCGTGCACGGCAACGTGTCGTCCTCGCTGTTCTGGCAGCCGATGATGCTGGCGCTGCCGGAGACCTTCCGGCCGCTGGCCATCGACCTGCGCGGCTTCGGCGACACCGATGACGAGCCGGTGGACGCCACCCGCGGAGTGCGCGACTTCTCCGACGACCTGGCTGCCGCCATCGAGGCCTTCGGCCTGGACACGGTGCACCTAGTCGGCTGGAGCATGGGCGGCGGGGTGGTCCTGCAGTACCTGGTGGACCGGCCGGGCGCGCACCGGGTCGCGTCGCTGACGCTGGTGGATCCGGTCTCGCCGTTCGGGTTCGGCGGGACCAAGGGCGTAGACGGCACGTTGTGCGACCCGTCGGGCGCCGGGTCCGGCGCGGGCGGCGCCAATCCGGAATTCGTGGAGCGGCTGGCGGGCAAGGACCGCGCCGACTCCAGCGTGCTGTCGCCGCGGCGGGTGCTGCTCGTGCACTACGTCAAGCCGCCGCACGTGCCCGAGCACCTGGACATCTTCGTGGAATCGATGCTGTCCACCCGGGTCGGCCAGTACCACTACCCGGGCACCTCGCGCCAGGTGGACGCCTGGCCGGGCTTCGCGCCCGGCGACTGGGGCGTGCTCAACACCATGGCCCCGACGCATTTGCGGATCGCCGACCTGTCGGAGGTGGAACCCAAGCCGCCGGTGCTCTGGCTGCGCGGCGCCGACGACATCATCGTCTCCGACACCTCCCTGTACGACCTGGCCTACCTGGGCTCGATGGGCGCGGTCCCCGGCTGGCCCGGCGAGCAGGTCTGCCCGCCGCAGCCTATGGTGGCGCAGACCCGGGCCGTGCTGAACGGCTATGCCGTGGCCGGCGGTCGCTACCGCGAGGTGGTCATCGAGGACGCAGGCCACGGCCCGCACCTGGACCAGCCGGAGCGGTTCCTGACCGAACTAAGGGATCATCTAGCCGGCGGCTGACCGCTGGCTGGCTGGCCGGCCGGCGGCTTGAGCCGTCCGGACACCCCCGTTATGCGGGGGTGTCCGCTCGTCGTCCCGGCGGCGTATCGTGGCCCCAAACTCCGCGCCGTCCGGCGCGGGGATCTGGGAGGGTTCAGACATGAGTGTGCTGGTCATCGCGAAATTCCAGGGCGACACGGCCAAGTTCCGCCAGGCTCTCACCGACCGGGCCCACGAGTTCGCGAAGATCTCCGACGGGTCCAGGTCCGTCGGCGCGCTGCACCACAGGTTCGGGGTGGGCGACGGCATCGTCGTGGTCGTCGACGAATGGGAGAGCATGGAGCAGTTCCAAGCCTTCTTCGCTAACCCGGACCTGCAGGCCTTCATCGGGTCGGTCGGCGCCGAGCCCGGTCCGCCGGAGATCATCGTCGCCGAGGCGGTCACCTCGTCGGACCAGTTCTGACCTCCCGCCCGGTTCTGGACCGAGACGGGCGTGCTGGCAGGCGGCGTGATGGTCGGCCGGGACGCGGAGCTCGCGGTCCTGGATGCGCTGATCGCGCAGGCTAAAGCCGGGGTCGGCGGGGTCGTGCTGCTCACCGGGGAGCCCGGTGTCGGCAAGACCCGGCTGGCCCGGGCGGGCACTGAACGCGCCGCCGGGGCGACGGTATCGTGGGGCGCCTGCCGGGAGAGCGAGGGCGCCCCTCCGCTATGGCCGTGGATGCAGGTGCTGCGCCACCTCGGCGGACCCAGGATCGCCGCCGGGGCCGCCGAGGGCGCCGAGGCCCGGTACCGCCTGTACGAGCGGGTCGGGTCGACGCTCCGCGAGCAAGCAGAAACCCAGCCGCACCTAGTGGTCATCGACGACCTGCACCGCGCCGACGAGGCCTCGCTCCGCCTGCTCGCCTACCTCAGCGAGACGCTGTGGCCGGCGTCGATCGGGATGGTCGTCACCTACCGGGATACCGAGGTGCCGCCCGCATCCTTGACGGCGAACGTCCTGGCCGGCCTGGCCCGCGGACCGGGCTGTCACCGATGCGAGCTGACCGGGCTGAGCCCCGGCAGCGTCGCGCAATGGCTGGGCGCCGCGGGCCTGGACCGCGTCGACCCGGCTGACCTGCATGCGCGTACTGCAGGGAATCCGCTATTCATCTCAGAAAGCATCCAGCTGCTCCTCGACGGGTCCCGGCCTGACGCCTCGCTGCGCAGCGTCGGCGAGGTGATCAGGGAGCGGCTCGCTCCGCTTCCGCCCGTGTGCCGCGATGCGCTCGAGGTCGCCTCGGTGCTCGGCCGCGACTTCGAGTATCCGCCGCTGGCCACCGCCCTGGCGATCAGCCCGGCGGCCGTGATCGCGGCCCTGGATCCCGCGGTCAACGCCCGGCTGATCGGCCCGGTCGGCGACCGTGCCGGGGCCTACCGTTTCGTCCACACGCTGATCAGGGACGCGGTGGAGGAGCAACTCGCGCCGTCCCGGCGGGCCGAACTGCACGCTTGCGCCTTCACCGCGCTGCGGGACACCGGCTGGGGCCAGGCGGCCGACCTGGCCCACCATGCCGCCCACGGCAGGCCTGGTGTGAGTGACGAGGTCGCCGCCGATGCCGCCCGGTCCGCGGCCGAGGCCGCCGACCGCTTGCTGGCCTTCCAGGACGCGGTGACCTGGTGGCGGACGGCGATCGCGCTCAGCCAGCGGCGGGACGGCCTGGACACCGACCTGGAAATGCGGCTCGGCCGGAGCCTCCTGCACGCCGGGCAGGTCGATCAGGCCCGGGACTGCTTCGAGGCGGCCGCTCGCGAGGCGGCCAGGACTGATGACGGAGTGACGCTAGCCGCCAGCGCCCTGGCGGCCGGGGACACGGTCGCCGAGGTCGCCGCCGACCACCGGCTGGTCGCCCTGCTCGACCTCGCGCTCCGCCATCCCGGAGTCCCGCCCGGGCCCCGGGCCCGGCTGACCGCCCGCCGGGCCATCGCGACCTACTGGCAGCCCGGCGGGCAGGACGAGAGCCGGCGCATCAGCTCACAGGCGGTGACGCTGGCCGAGCAGGCTGGTGACACCGAGGCGCTGGGCGCGGCCCTGATCGCCAGGCAGTTCACCCTGCGCGGCCCGGACTTGCTGGAGGACCGGCTGTCGGCCGGACTGGCGGTACTCGACATCGCCGCCCGCCTGGGTGACCAGGATCTGCTGTTCCGCGCGCACCAGTGGCTGGTCCCCGACCGCTTCCAGGCCGGCGCGCTCACTGAAGTGGCCGCCGATGTCGAGCAGATGGCCGCGATCGCCGGCGCGCGCCGCAGCCCGCTGCAACGTTGGTGGGTGCTGATCTACCGGGGCCTGCTGGCTGGCTTCGCCGGGCGGGACGCCGAAGCGGAAACAACGGCCCACGACGCCGCGGCATTGGGGCGCCGGCTCGGCTTGCCGGCTGCCGACGCCTACCGGATCGGGCAGCTGAGCCGGATCTACTGGAAGCAGGGACGGCTGCCCGAACTCGACGACGACATCGCCGACGCGGTAGTGCGCTTCCCCGGGCTGGTCACGCTGCGCTGCATGCGGGCGCTAGCCCGCGCCACGGCGGGCCGCCGCGCCGACGCCGCCGCCGAGATCGAAGCGCTGGCGAACGACGGCTTCGCCGCACTGCCCAGGGACTCGCTCTACCTGGCCAGCCTGGCCATCCTGGCCGAGGCGGCGGTGACCTGCCGCGTCACGGACGTGGCCAGGAAGATCCTGGCCGAACTGACGCCGTACGCGGCCCGGAACCTGATCCAGGGCGTCCCGGTGGGCTGGGGCGCCGCCGCCTGGTACATCGCGCGCCTGCAGTGGCTGCTCGGGCGGCAGGCCGAAGCGACCAGGTCCGCCGCCACGGCGCAGCGGCTGCACCGCCAGTGGGGGGCCGCCGGGCTGGGTGATCCGCTGGCCGGTCTCCGCCGGAACGCCGCGGCGGCTCCGCTGAGCCAGCGCGAGACCGAGGTCATCACGCTGCTCTCGTCGGGCCGGGAAAACTCCGAGATCGCGGCCGTGCTCGGGGTGAGCGTGCACACCGTCGAGCGGCACGTCGCCAACGTCTTCGTCAAGATCGGCGTCCGCAACCGGGCCGAGGCCACGGCCTGGGCTCATCGCGGCGGCCTGGTCCCGTAAACCCCGTAAATCCCGTAGACCCCATGAAGTCCCTGAAGCCGGCTGAGTACATAGTTTCCGTGATGCGCGGCTCAGCCGCCCGATGCGAGCATCAGCGAGACGATGACCGCTGGGGAGGAAACCATGACTGACCGCAAGATCGAGATCGTGCAGGGTCTGTACGAGGCATTCGGCCGGGGCGACATCGACTACATCTTGGACCAGGTCACCGACGACGTGGACTGGGCGTCCTGCCCGGACAGCGATATCGCGCCCTGGCACGGCATTCACCGGGGCCGGGCCGAGGTCCCCGCCTTCTTCAAGGCACTGGGCGACACCCTGCAGATCACCGAGTTCACGCCACTGTCGTTCACGTCGAACGAGACCGACGTCATGGTCGTGACGCACTGGGCCGCGACCGCCCCGGCCACCGGGAAGTCCACCGCGATGGACATCCATCACTGGTGGCGCTTCCGCGACGGCAAGATCTACTTCTACCGGGGCACCGAGGACACCGCGCGCACTGCCGACCTGCTCAGCACAAACTAAGACCCGGGTCAGCGGCTGGCCTGGGCGGCCAGAATGCGGCGGATGTCCCTGGTCTCGGTGTCGCTGTACCGGTCCAGGATCGCGTGCAGGTCGTCCAGGTCGGCCGCGCTGCTGTAACTGGCCAGCTCGCGCTCGAGCGCCGCCCGT
>Ga0209040_10004143_pt1 | contig 10991 bp, 11 predicted proteins | sample BogFormECP12_OM3_FD_188240 | JGI IMG/M metagenome (GOLD analysis project Ga0209040, IMG submission 188240) | Bog forest soil microbial communities from Calvert Island, British Columbia, Canada - ECP12_OM3 (SPAdes) (version 2) | ecosystem: Environmental > Aquatic > Freshwater > Wetlands > Bog ... | reverse complement strand
TTTATCAGGCCAGATAAGAAACTCAGGAGAGAATGAGATAGTATCATTCGTCATATTAAGTGATCTAATTTCTTGGTGAGCATGGTTAAAAAGAATATTTACTAGTCCTCTTTTAGAGATATTAATAATGGTGGCACCACGTAGATAAGTAAGTTCCTCTTCTATTAGACGAAGCACCATTATCACAATGGCTTGAGATCCATTATTAACAGACTCATCAAAGTATAACAAAGTACCATCAGCAATAAGCATTTCTGGCATTAGAAAGATGCCATAAGCTTTATGATCTTTGCCGTATTGACATACTAATGTATGGCCCAAAGTCATTTTATTATATTTACTGCCATCAATATTGTCAAAAAGAACATAACAAAATTGTATAGGCATTAACGAACTGAGTAGTTTAAAACTTTCCGATCCACGCAATAATTCAGCATCTTGTGGTGTCGTTACAAAGAGAAATTCGCAGTCACGCACTTTTACCAGTGACGGTATATTATTTGGAGATAGTAATGTTGGGATTGTATAATCTATTAGTTGCTTTGTATGGTATTCCCCCCAAAAAACAACATTGAAAAGGAATGGGCGGCTCATTTGAATAACTCTTCTGTTGCTACAACAAATTCTTCTATAGTATAAATCTTACGGTTTTTCGGTCGTCTGAAAAACACCCTATTTACCACATCATAATCATGTACGCCAGCCCTACACCAAATGGCATTAGTTATATCATTAGGTAATGTGGGTTTAGCCAGCAAAGCAAATCCAGCCTTGTCGAATTTATCGAATAATTCAGCCCTCGGTCCACCACAACCTAAGCATTGAGCTAAGATAAAACCATCTGGTTCTAGTACTATATCTATCAGTCGTAGGTACTCTTCTAATGCTGCATCACTAAATTCTGAAAATGCTGCATTGGCTGTTACAATTTGGAATTTAAAGTTGTATAAATTCTTAATGGACCACCAAGGAACATGAATACAACGTGGGTTGTGTGGCACATTAACAAAATGCGGTTCTTCAATATGTTCAGAATCACTCCTCCAATTATATTTAACTGCCCTCGGCAATAGAGCAAGTTCATCAAAATCCGCACCAAAACAATGTGTATTAATTAGATTTTGTAATAGATAGAAACTTTCACATGTTTCTATTTGCACATATTTTAGTGGTTTATGAGTACGCTGAGATAAAAATAATGATAAATAGCCACAACCTGGACCGATCTCCAACACGGATTCGAACATTGGGTTAATCCCGCGTAGTTTCTTATATATACAGAATGACGATAATAGTGTTGATAGTGGTAATATTGGTAATTGATGTGGTAAATAATTCAACTGAAACATAACTGAACTATAGCATGCACTTAACATTAAATCATATTCAAATGGTGATAATCCTCCTAATTCTTGCATGTAACCATCAAATCGGTTCTCCTGCATTGTATCTAATAATTGCCCTATATCATTTATGTTACTTACCCGTATAGGAAATCCAACATTTTCAAATACAATTGGATCAAACATCCGTGAATCTGTATTTCCTTCTTTGAATAAAGCTTCTTCTTTTCTATAAGAGTATTGGTCTAGCACGGTGCGTCCTTTCTTGACTGTGTTTACCCTTTAGGAGTTACTACACACCAATGACGAAAATTGAAAGTTTCCCGGAACCTGAGCCGGGTTAAAAGTGTACAAAGCGATCCGCGAATGAAATATATCTAAAGCATGTCAAGATTGTTATAAAGGACAAAACTAATGCGACCGATACATTTTTGGGAAGAGTTCCTGCCTAATCAATTAGAATATAGTAAACTAGCACCATTTAAAAGTTTGCCTAATTTCTGTAACGAGGCGGCTCTTTTTGAATTCATCTGTAACTTTAATGGCTTCTCAGATTATAGTGATCTAGATCTGGAAGTACCCGAAAATACTCCAATAACAACGATGGCATCCAATCCAATTACGATTCAATTTCTTCAATTCCTAATACGAACAAACGATATAAAGAGTATATTAGAGATTGGCACATATATTGGAATTTCTGCCATTAAAATGGCATTGGTTGCACCTTTAACCGCAACTATTTTTACTATCGAAAAGGGGGAGGAGTTCGCTAAACTTGCTAGAGCTAACTTTAAGAGATATATACCGTATACGTGTCCTATCGAATTATATAATGATGACGCCCTCCCTATCCTGGATAAATTTTTTGCTCAACGAGATTTAATCTTCCTGGATGCCGATAAAGAAAACTATGATAAATATTTAGAGAAGCTTGTTCCATTATTAGCACCCGGTGGTTTTATCGTTGTAGACGATGTTCTGTTCCACGGCGACGTTTTGAATAAGGAACCGACAACTGCCAAGGGAAAGGGGTGTAAAAGGCTTCTGGAAGCCGCTAGGACACTACCTCTGGCTAAAGTGCTATTACCCCTAGCCAACGGCATTCTCCTACTCAGAAAGCCTTTGACGTAACTCCCTAATTTGATTAATTACCCTCTCACGCTCGACAGTTCGCCAAGCATGCCAAACTGGATGATCTTCGCTTGCGTATTTCCCATACGCCATATCGTAAGTTTCATCTCTTTCCCCCATGCCGCGATCAACGTGTAAGTGCGCTATCGTTACATCAGGGCAAGCATGTTCTTTGAAACTCCAACACCCGGAATGTTGCCCAAGATCTTCTAGTATGTCATCTAAATAAACATGATGCATTCCTGGGGGATATATATACCCAATTGTTCGAAGCAGTTCCCCAGAATAAAGTATGGTACCGGCTATTCGACCGCCCCTTTCATTGATCTGCCAACCATCATCGTAACAACTAACAAGGTTCCAACCTTTAAGCCACTCAATGAGTTTTAGATCCCAATGCTCAGTCTGTACAACTTGATCATCGCCAAGCAACCCGGCCCAATCCTTATCCATATAGCGTTGGGCAATCTCTCTGAGTTTGTCTCCCTGGCTATCGCCGTCGGTCTTGACAAGTTCCCATTTGTCGGGAAGTTCCAATTCCGCGTAGCCTTTAGCTAAAGCAGGATCATTGAATTCTTCAGCTTTAATGATAATTAATCCAGGGGTAGTTGTATGCATACTGTGCAAGGATTCACAGAACCGTTTTAGGTTTGCCGGACGTTTGCGGCTTGGCACAAGCCAATAGCCGTTATCTGGATCAATCATGGCTGACCGTATTAACAGTAGAGATAAGGGAGCCCGAGGCGAGAGGTTGTTCTCTAAAGTTTTGATAGGACATGGAGTCGAAGCTCGTAGAGGGCAACAATATCATGGTGGGGAAGATAGCCCGGACATTATTTGTGATATTCCTTGGGCTCACTTTGAAGTTAAATTCACCGAGCGGTTTAGTCTTTACGAAGCTTTAGCACAAGCCATTTCGGATGCCCCAGAAACAAAGATCCCTATCGTAGCCCATAAGAGAAAACGAAAGGAGTGGGTTGTAGTCATGCGTATGGAGGATTTCATGAAATTCCGATTGAAGTTGGAATATCTTATCGGGAAAACAAAGCTCAACCCTAAATAGTATGGAGGCATTATAAAATGAAACCGATTCCTATCGTCGCGGCTAGGAAAATAGCTGAACAATATGATTATGATCAAGTTGTAATCATAGCTCGCAAAGTAGGGCCGCAGAACGTTGGTGGTGAGCATGTCACTACATACGGTAGAGATAAAGCTCATTGCGATGTCGCTGCCAGCATTGGTAACTTCATTAAATTTAGAGTTATGAACTGGGAAGCAGAAAAAGTAATAGGAACGGAGGAATAATGAAGTAAGTCTAATACATCTATACAACGCTAAACCACCTAAACTAAAGGATCTCTATCATGAATAATCTAACTAACTTTATGTGCTCTGTAAGTATGATTGTCCTCACAGCCGGTTGTGCTGCACAAGCTGGCGATACACGTACCAATCCAACCTATAATGGCCCTGTTACTTCAGAGGGTCAGCCGGACATGAATGCAAATTACCTGCTTCTCCCTGATGGGTCACAGGTACGTGTCTGGCAGGCAACTCGTGCATCTGATGATGAAGGGTTGTTTCAGTATGGTGTAGTTGGTACCGCCCGCACTTATCCTGGTGGTCGTACCGAAATGGTTACGGCACCAATGTACAATCAAAGTGCTGGTGGCTGGTGGGCAAATGCCGGTGTCGGCCTTGTACAGTCCGGTGCGGCTGAGCTTGGTGGTCTGGTGTTCCTTGGTGGGCATCAGGCATCCAGCAATATCAACATTGCTGGTAACAACACCAATACTAATACCAATGGTAACTCTGCTACTTCTTCTAGTTCTAGCAGTGTTCATAATTCGAATTCAAGTACAAACGTGAATTCGTTGTTCCAGCAGCAGCAGCAGCAACAGCACCAAGGGCAACATCAAGGTCAGCACCAATTTTTGGTAGACCCTGTTGTAGCCCCTCCAACAATCCGGTAATATTTAGTAGTTTCCTCCCAGACTTAGAGGGGCCTCGTGCCCCTCGCTTTTTTGGTGCAACAATGTCGATGTTGCTTACCGCCGACATACATCTCAATTCTAACCCAGAAGATGAGATGCGTTGGGGCCTAATCCCTTGGATTATTAAACAATGCGATTCTTATGGAATTAAGGAAGTCGGCATACTAGGTGATTTGACGACGGCTAAAGATAAGCATAACGCCATTCTTGTTAATCGTTTTGCTAAACAGATAAAAGATTTAGCTAGATACGCTCAGGTTGATATATTAAAAGGGAATCATGATTTTATTACACCTGAAACGCCGTTCTTTGAATTCCTTAATCAGATAATAAATGTAAAGTTTATAGTAACGCCTTATAAATTATATCAAATAGATAGGGGTAATATTTGTTTTTTCTTACCGGCAACAAAACACCCAGAGGAATGGGAGAAGATTCAATTTGCCGATTGTGATTATATTTTTACCCACGCCACATTTAAAGGCGTTGTAACAGAAACAGGCTTCCCACTGCCTGGAATAGACCCTAACATTTTTGGTGATACTGATGCCCGCATACTCTCAGGTGATATACACATGCCGGTCAAAATCGAAGGAACCAATATTGAATATGTGGGAGCCCCATACAGGACTAACTACGGAGATACCTTCACCCCTAGAGTTATATATATCGACGATGAAGGTCGTGAGCGAGATTTACACTATCCCTGCCCCTCAAAGCACTTGCTTGAAGTATCCAGTCTACAGGATATTCAGCGTACCGACTTGGAGATTAAAAAAGGAGATTTCGTCAAAATTCGCGTCAGATTGCATCGGGCGGAATACCCGGAGTGGCAAAAAACAAAGCAAGAAATTATAGATTATGTACAAAAACAGGATTGGGTACTGCATGGTAAGCCAGAGCTTACAGCTTTAGTTGATAATAGGCCGCGCCTAAACCCTGTAAACAAAGTTGGCTATCACTCACCAAAGGAGCTGATTAGTAGCTACGCCAAAGACCAAGACTTTGACGATGAAACAACACAGTTTGGCTTAAGTCTTTTGGATAATTTAGATGCATAATCTAGTATTCAAGACGCTAATATGGTATGACTGCGGCTCATACACAGGTGGCCCACATATAATAGACTTTGGAGAACACGGGCAACTTATTTATATAACAGGCGAGAATAAGAAGGAGCCGGCATTAGGCTCAAACGATATCGGAAAAAGCTCTATACTTAATATTTTTTATTGGGTGCTAACAGGTAAAACGCTTAGATCTCCTCGTCCAGGGGCAGCACTAGAAACATGGGATAGCAAAGCTACTGTAAGGGCGTATGTTTACTTTGTTAAGAATGGAATAGAACATTGTATATACCGCACCCGCAGGCCCAACTCATTAATGTTGGATACTCAAGTGGTGACCCAAGAACACATCACTACTCTAATAGGTCTATCGGATGAGGCTATTTGCCATACATTAATTATTGGGCAATTCAACGAGTTGTTCCTCGACCTACAACCGGAGAAGCAATCATCTTTATTCGCTGAATTATTGGATCTAAATGTTTGGGTTAGGCTTATAGATCTTTGTTCTAGCAAAACAAAGGCTGTTGAAGCACAGGTAAGATCACTTGAACAAAGTATTAACCGCCTAGAAGGCAGTAAAGCATCAAATGATGCTACGTTGAAGGAAACACAAAAATCTTCAGATGAGTTTGAAAGTACTAAAGCAAAGAAACTAATTGCACTTAAATCAGAGCTAACTATAGCTGAAAAAGAATACACAGAATTACATAATTCTTTTCTTATTGCAGAGAAAGAAGTAAAGGGGTTGCCGGATATATCAGAACAAGAGGAACACTATAAAAATTTAGGTAAACAGCAAAACAAATTAAATGATGCTATCTACACTTCAAAACTGAACAAGTCTCGGAATGAGGCTGAATTATCAGAAACCGAAAGCACTTTAAAACAATATAGAGAATCAGATGATCGATGCCCTGCTTGTGGACAGCCTGTAGAACAAGATCACATAGATGAGATGATCTCGGGTTACGAGGTTAAGAGGCGTAAACTATTAGAGGCTGTAGAAAACAGTAGGACGCTTCTAACTAGGCGTGAAAAAGATCTCAAAAAGATCCAGAATGAAGTTGTAACCCTTGAAACCGCTATGGCAGGTGATCGAGAAAAGGCAAGACATTGGCAGCAATGTTATAGTTCTTGCCTCTTACAGGCGAACCAAGCAAAAGCCGATATGGGTCAAATTCAAGGAAAAGTTGACGACTTGGTACGGGCCACTAATCCTTATCTTAATATGTTGTCTGATCTTAATAAGCGTAAGTTATCTATTGAATTGGATCTCAATACCAACGCCGAGAATCTTACCAAATCAAATAGATGTCTTGGACATCTAAAGCTTTGGTATGATGGATATAAACAAATCCGCCTGGACTTGATCGATGAAACTCTAAGTGAGCTTGAGATTACTGCTAACAAGCATGTAGCTAGACTAGGTTTGGATGATTGGGAGATCGCCTTTCACACTGAACGGGAGACTAAAAGTGGTGACATACGGCATAAGTTCACCACAAACATTTTCCCCCCAGACATTGATGATCCAGTGCCCCTCGACACGTTGGGTGGTGGGGTATCAACAAGATTGCAGTTGGCCACCTTCTTTGGTTTATCTGAGATATTATTGGCCCGAGCCGGGATTAATCCTAATATAGAATATCTGGATGAGCCAACACGACATATGTCAGATGATGGAATAGAAGATCTTCTAGAAGACCTAAAGGAACGAGCAACAGAAACAGATCGCTCTATCTACTTTATAGACCACCGAGTACTTGACAAAGGTATGTTCGATGAAACGATCTGGATCGAGAAGACCGACAACGGTTCACACATTACGTAACAAAACAATAATCTTGCTTTGATCTTGAAACCGTCCTAGACTCACCGATGTTTGTGGGTTGACGGGTGGTATCGCACAAAAATCCGGGAATTGCGTGCATAGATCCTGGCAGATCGTATCTTAGAGGTTGTTGCCCCGGCTCCTCGCACCCGTCGCCTAATCGTTTCTGAAGCCCTACAAGCCCCCTATTTTTCTAATGGTCACACCGGTACCGGGAATGTGCATTCCCCTACTCCACGGGCTTTGTAGAGGCTTTGGATTGGGTATTTAAAAAGCCTTCTACCTGACCATTGGAATATTTCACCTTCACGTAGCCGTCAGCTTTATCAAGAAAAATGAAAGCTTCGCCGGCTAAAGGTGTCGGCGGTTCTACCGTAGAATATAAAGTTACCCCTTTTAAATTTAATGGTATACTAGCTTTATGTGGTTCAGGATCTATTATCCCACCATTTTTAAGATAATTAAGTATTTCATAAGACTCAACAGAATGGCTCTCATGTGGCTTAACGCCTTCTTGTGAAGTAACAACATAATGGTCTGAATCTACATATCTCCAAGTGTTCATATAGCTGTTCCATTCAATTCGGCACCAGTAAAGTATAACCAAGCATTGGCATTATAAGTCATTAGATTATTCCCTTCACCAGGACTGATATTGGTACCAGAGAATTGCCAAGAACCTGTACCGACAGGGGTACAAATCAAAGACCCACATAAGGTACTTGTACCAACTTGCCCACTGGCACCAAGATTTAAGGACATACCACCGCATTGTGTTTGGGCTCCACGAACATTGATAGCCCAATCACCCGGACTTGATACGGTCAACCCAGTAGGAGATATACGTGTAGGTGTGAAAAACGGGACGGATACACCAATAGCAGTGGCAGGACTGCTGGTGCTACCAAATCCTGGTACCCATCCACCAGCTACACCTGGATTAAAGGCCGGAAGATACCGGCTGCATTGTAATAGTTCTATAAAGTATGCACGCAGTTCAGGGAATAAAACTGCCCCAAGGGAAGCAACCCGGATATCAGCATCCGATATAGCTACAACTCTACCGGAAGCACCAAGCGTTGTCCCAAAGTCTAATGATATAGAAACCCCATTTACCGCTCCAGATGGCATTGAAAACTGATAATAAACTAAAGTTGTTGCTCCTGTAGCACAAGTTGGCAGAGCAACGCCACTAATAACATACGTAGAAGATGACCAAGTATCTAAAGCATTCGCAGTTTTAACCGAAAGCGTAGGGACGAATGATATAGCATTAGGATTGTTTATTCTGGCTTGGTAGAGGATACTATTACCAGCTAATGGGGCCGAATCTATACTTTCAATAACTTGATATAATCTTGTTCCAATGACACCAACCTGCCCTGTGATACTCAAAGACTTTGGCGACTGACCTATCCTACCACTTTGAGCGACACTAACAGAGACGGAAGCTCCAGACGCGCATGCAGCACTAACAAGCCAACCATCTAATGTATATATAGGTGTACCAAAACCGGCTGGGCTAAGTGAATTATTCACACTTACTGTGATAGGCAATGTTCGTTGAGCTATAGTAAAAGTGCCATTCCTAAATTTATTGATAAATGCGCCAAATGGGGTTGAATTTATAATGGTATTTACTGATGTACTACGGTACTGCCAAATACCATCCAATGCAGCAAACTGACCGTTGATGCCATTACCAACAGGCACAGAAGCTGCACCAGTGCCTACCTGTCCACTGAACCCATAAATTAAATCGATACCACTTGCAGCAACAGTTACCCCACTAACAAGTGGATTGATAGAATAGATCGTACCATTCGATACATTTAGTGGGGGTAATGTTATTGTACCGCTGGCATTGACAAGCAAATCTCTACCATCGTAACCAGTAACTGGAAGAGCTATGCTTCCTGTAATTGGAATTATTTGAGTATTGTTTAGGCCCGTTGCCCTAGTTTGATATGTGGGATCAAGGGCGGCAATCCCCGTAGACCCGGAAGTTAAAGTCGTTCTAAACAACTCAAATGTATTATAATTATCAGCAGCCGAAACCGATGCTGTTAAAGCGATACTATCTACTAAAGTTGAGTACGCATTATACGGTTGGAAATTTGGATTGAAATCAGGATGTCCTGGAGGCGGCCCTATAATAGCATAGGAATTTTGTTGTATCTGTTGATAAGAAGCTAATAGATAAGTTGTGGTTAAACCACTACCGGCCACTACCCCTGAAAAGGATACTGTATAAGTCTGTGTATCGGCACCGTTAACGGTGCCGTGGGCTGATGATATGTTTCCATTTCCAAAAAGGATTTGGAATGGGGAAGGTAAAGTTACTGAGACGCTTAGCCCGGTTGCTCCTGTTGTTATAACATTAGGGAGCGTTAAGCCTGGATGAAATAAACCAACTGCTAATGCTGTATCAGATGCATCAGCATTATTGGCTAACGCACTTAAACTGGCCGCGTCTATAAATTGTTGCGGATTAAAAGTAGATGTATTTGACATTTACTTCACAAAAGAATCCCGCCCATTCTAAGGATTCAAGGTTGGGTCCACAAACAACAAATCTGGTATAAGGGATTGGGCGCTGTTTGTCGAAGCCGGAATATTCAACTGTATAGGTGCATTATCACCTAGATAAGCTCCGGTAACCCGGCCAATTATCACTGTAGCTGCTTTAAGATTACCTACTGTCCCATAATAGTTAATGGTATTAAGATAAGTCCCAATTTGAGACTGAACAAGAAACGGTACACCGGCAGGTCTTATGTATTTAAGATCTAAAATAACTCTACGAATTGTTGGTATATCTTCTGCTGTAGGGAAATAGATTGTGTATCCTACAGGGGAGCGCTCAAGTACCGTAGTCGTAATATTTTCTACAGTAGCTGTAAATTTCTCTATAGCAACTAAACTATCTCGCCATGCTAATACAGTTTGTTGAATTCGATTTAGATAAACAACATTAGATTCATTTGTATTACGCTGAATACCAGCTAGACCGCCCCAAACATCTATCCACCCTTCCTGAGAGGTATTATAGTTATATTGATTTTGTAAGGCATCCCCCGCTTGGCAAAACATATATAACCCAGCGGTAATTGAATCGATAAGCCATGAATAAGGTTGGCCATCTCTTCTGAAGGTGGGAGGCAGATCTTGTAACTGCCCCCAAATTGCTGGGAAATCCATTACTGAGTTAAGACTACAGATAAATCATTAAGAATAACCCGTTGGAACAGCGCCCCAACAACATCTGATACAGGTGTTTGTGTAGTGTCTGTCGCATAAGTTAACACCGCATCATATGAAATAAGCACCCCAAGAGCGGCATTAGATCCTACAGCAGCTATAGCACCTTGTTGAGCAGACATACCAAAAGGTAAAGTAAAGTAAGATATAATGGCATTATTTATATTATTAGTTACAGAAGCCAGATTTGCATTTGTCATAATAGATCCGGTAATCGAAACATTAGCCAATACCGGACTATCAGCATAAACAAAATAAGGGACGCCACTTGGACGATAAGCCGGTGTATTAGTATTTATATTACCATTAAGCTTTGCCGTTACAGCGGTGATTAAGTTAGCACTTGCACCACCTG
>Ga0209040_10004142_pt1 | contig 10991 bp, 15 predicted proteins | sample BogFormECP12_OM3_FD_188240 | JGI IMG/M metagenome (GOLD analysis project Ga0209040, IMG submission 188240) | Bog forest soil microbial communities from Calvert Island, British Columbia, Canada - ECP12_OM3 (SPAdes) (version 2) | ecosystem: Environmental > Aquatic > Freshwater > Wetlands > Bog ... | reverse complement strand
TTCGGCGTCCTCGCCCTGTATGCTGATCGCCTCTCCGACGTTGGCCCTTGCCGCCACCCAGTCGCCGGGCTTGGGAGGGCCGTATGCTCCGTACATGGCATGAAGATAGTCCGCATCGCCGCTGAATGCGGACGGCCCGAGCTGCAAAACCATCATGGTCTTGCCGGAGTGGATGTCCTCGTTCTGCTTATCACCGGTGAACTCCAACCCGGCTCTGGTGCGGCCGGGGCGGACATAGACGGCGCACAGGACCTGCCGCCCGAACACCATGCTTTCGCTGATGTCGCCTAGCTGACGAAGGATATGCTCATGCGCAACCGCATAGTCGTCGTGATGCCAGCGGTGCAGATGATCGTATGTGACGCTACCCATGAAGCCCCTTGTAGATTTCCTGGATGATGGCCTTGGCGGCGTTCAGGCCTGCTATCCGGCCCTGGTACAGTCTGAGCACCGCGATATCGGCTTGCGTGTGTTCCACCAGATATGAGGTGCATTGTGCGATCTCCATATCGATGGAAATAGCGATCGCCTGTTTGAACTCGTGCGTAGACACGGCGGACTACCTTCCGGCGGTGATACGGAACGGGCCGTAGTCGCGGCGGTCGGGGACTTCGATGTTGATCGGTTCATCGCCCGGCAGCACCGTCTCCCCGGCCGCAATCTGGACTGCCATGATGGCGGCCTGGCGGAGTGCTTTCGGGTCTATGGTGCTGATCTGGGCTCTGGCCCCGTCGAACTTAACCAAGCCATGCGTCGCGGTGACAATCGCCGATTGCAGGTTAAGAAGCGCCGGTGCGCTGATCACGAGCATTCAAGGGCCTTGGCGTGATTTCCCTGCGGCCACGGATGCTGCTTGACCACGACCAAGGCGGCCTCTCCATAAGCATGAGAAATCGCCAATTTCAAAGAGTGCGCTAGCACGGTATCGCTGTCATCACGCGGTTCGGCGCCGATAAGAAGACCGTTCTCATCACGCAGACCACGCACCGCCGCCCTGATGGCGTGCATTGCGGCCATGAAGTTGGCTTCGGTTAGGTAGACGCGATCGCTCATAGCGCGCCACCGGCCCTACGGCGATGATGCTCACGCACACGCACCTCACCGCCGTCTTTCTGCCCCGGCGGCCGCATGCCTGGAGGCGGCATTCCGGCTCCCGGAGGGGGCGCCATCGGCGGTCGAGGCGGCATGGCACCGGGGGGCATTGCGCCCGGAGGCATACCGGCACCCGGAGGCATCGCGCCCGGAGGAGGCGCCATCGGCGGCCGCGGAGGAGGAGCACCGCCGGGGGCGCCATGAGCCGCCATCGCGGCACCCTTCTGCATTCCGATCTGCATGCCGGCCTGCACGCCCTGTTGCTTCGCCATCTGCTCCTTTTCGGGGTTGCCGATGGCGATGTTGACGGCGCCGATGTGATGGCCCTTGCCACCTCCGCCTTTATGCTTCGGCTCCTCGCCACCGCGGGCGCGACCGTCCGCCTCACCGCTATCGCCGGCGTCGCCTTCCTTCATGTGGCCGGAGTATTCCTTGTCGTCCTCGTCCTTGCGAAGATGCTCGGACTCGCCGCCGCGGGCACGGCGGTCGGGGCGATGCTTGGAGCGTTCGCCATCCACGGCGCCGCCGGCCTTCAGCTTCAGCTTTTCATGATGGCCTTCGTGCTCGGCGTTTTCGTGCTGGCGGAGTGCCTTGACGATAGTCCGCTTGGCAATGGCGTGGACGGGACCGCCCTCGGCATGACACTCGCCGCCCTTGGAATAGCCGTGCCTGCTAAGGAAAGAATGCGCCCGTTCCCGGGATTCCGTACCATGATCACGCATGAAAGTTCCCTGCCTCGCCTTGCCGCGCCCCGCCGGGCCCTGCCTTACCGGGCCTTGCCACGCACCTGAATGTGTTCCGTTCCGGCCATCCGGGCAAGGGTTCCTGCATCACGGAAGACCCTCCACGATGACGGTGCCGCTGAATGTTCCTCCGCCTCCGGGGTAGACCTGAGCCGAATTGACGACCCCGCCGGCATTGCATGCGCCGTTAATGAAGTTTGATACCCAGAAACTTCCGGCATTCAGCCCCCATGAGCTTCCACGCATGTAGTATATGCCTATGAAACCGGTGTTGTTGTATCCCGGATATATGTCGAACGAGGCATCGGATGATGCTCCGCTTAGGATTGACTGAGTAAGTGAGAATGCCGTCGATGCGTTGACTGAGTAGGTGATTGAGCTTGTTGACGTGGCCCCGCAGTTAAGGAGTCCCTCAACATATTGGGCGGGGCTGCTCAGGAATGTAGAGCCTCCGTTTATGGATAGCTGCATGGAGATGTTCGATCCGGAAACCGACGTGCGGATGTTCTGCAGCGTCATCCTGAAGCGCCTGAACGGAGTCGGAAATGCGACGAACTGCGCAGCCGATGATGCCGGGGAATAGATTGTCGTCTCGCGCCATCCGGGCCTGGTGACGTAGCCGATGTTGGTTCCATCGCTGAATAGCATGGCGCGGTCGCCTTGCGGCAGGCTGACCGAGGCTCCGCCTCCGGCCGCGGTCTGGACCGTGACGTAAAAGTTGCCGGTCGTATTGTTCTGGATGATCCAGAAGCCCCCGACCTGGGGCATGATCAACGCCACGTTCGCGGTCAACAGGCCGGTCAGGTTGATATTCAGGTCCTGGGCCTGAGCCGTCGTCAGCGTGACGTTCACCCCGCCGGCCATGTTGATGGCGGAGGTTCCGCCAAGGACGGCATCCAGGATCGGAGGATTGAGGTTAATTTCAGGCCCCCACAGGCCGATATCTCCCTGCACCGTGGGGATTGCCAGACCCAAGTTAGGGGTAAAGGTTGCCACCTACCGGGGTTCCTCCGGGTACTCAATGACCGGTCTGGCGTTCGGGTGTTCGTCGCAATAGCTATCAGCGAACGCCTGCGCCAGTTCCAGAGTCCCGAAGTTCTCCACGACATCGATCGAACGGCCCCCGGTGAGGGAGCCGTCGACGTAGTTCTTGATCCGGACCCTATACATTACCCGTCTGTCCCTCCGCCGCGCCGGCCGGCGCCGTCAATTGCTGCTGCTGTTCATGTTGGTGGTCAGCCTGCTGCTGTACGGTGGCATGTTGGATGTCGGCCGCCTTATGAACATCCGCCTGTTGGCGATCCGCCGCATCTGAAGCGGCTTTATGAGCGGTTTCGTGGACCGTTCCGGCCAGATCGTGGGCTGCCTTGATGCGCGCGGCTTCCAGCGACATCGCCGCGCGAGTTTCGGCGGACTCGCGGTCGGACTGGCGCTGTTGATCCTCGGATGCGAGCTCGGTCATGCGCTCCTGGTGTTTGAGGCCTTCGGTCTGCTGTTGCATGCCGGCTTTCTGCTGGTCCGACTGGGCCTTTATCTGTGCCGCCATAATGCGCGGATCGGGCGGTGCCGGCGCGGCTTGTTGCTCGGGTAACGTGAATTCCTCCGCACGTTCTCCGGTAAGTGCTTCCACCAGAAGCTGCCAGATTGCGCGCTGGTTGGCGACACCCTGGAACTGCGGTTGCTGTCCGGCGGTGACCAGAGCCTGGACCTTGAGGAGCCGGTGGATCTCGCTCGGCGTGTTCGGATCGGACGCCGGCACCAACTCCGGCGACATGATCTCCTCGGCGATCTGCCACTTGCGGGCCGGACGGCGGACGCCGCGGACCAGCGCATCGGGGTCCTCGGCGAACAGATCGCGTAGCACGGAGAACTCCTGTTGCTGCGCGATGTGGGTGTCCTTGTGTACCGAGCCGCCCACCTGTGAGACGGATTCGATGTAGGCCATGATGGTGCCGACCGGCGTATTACCGAGCCGGCCTTCTCCGACCGGGATTTCTACGACGGACGACACGCTCTTGACGTCGCGCTCCAGCTTTTCGATCAGCGCGATCACTTCCGGCGACGGCGGCCGGTACGGCATCCCCATGAACATCTGGCGGATGTCGGTGAATGAGCCCATGCGGATCGGCACGAACTCACCGGGATTGGGGCGGAAGACGGTATTGGTCTGCCCGGGCCCGGTCTGTCCGATGACACCGCCGGGGAAGTTGGAAAACAGGGAACTATCGACCGCGGCCCGTTGGATCATGGTGGCGGATTGGGTCGGGTTGCCGACGAGATGGATCAGGCCGATGTCGTAGTATCCGAACGACGGGATGAAGCCGAACTTGATGTATCGCCGTCGCGGGTTGTGGTCCTTGTCGCCCTTCTTCCAATTCCGTCTGATTTCCAGGACCTTCCTGGAGTCGAGGTCGATCGAGACGCGGTAGGGCAGAGGATATCCCGGCTTCTTGCCGGTCTCGTCCTTGTCAAGCTTTTCCAGTCCGCCGTCCAGGCTATCGACGGTTCCGGAGCCGAGCTCGGTGTAGCATTCATATACGGTGTGCTCGTAATCGCCCGGCAGCGATGACACCGCGGCGATGCCCTCGGTTTCCGAGACCGATAGCTCGGTCGGGGACGGCTTCGCGGTCGGGCGGACGAGCTCGATGTCCAGGTAATGCCCGAGCTTCATGAGCCGGCGCATCGTTGATTGCGAGGTCGGGATGCGTTCGGTGCGGCGGGTGCGTTCGGAGAGATGGGAGGCGGTGTTGGCGATAATGAAATTCTGCGCCTTCACCCAGCGCGACACCGGGCGGCGCAGCAGAGGATCGCGGTAGACCTTCTTGAAGGCCATGCCGATCAGGATGCGGTGCATCAGCATCTGCGACGTGTCGGGATAGTACGGTTCGTCCACCACGGTCAGGTAGTGGTTCATGTCCACTTCGAGTGCGCGGGCCAGTTTGTCGCCGTCCGAGCTCGGGGTCATTGACGGCGGCACGGCAGCTGCTATGCCTGACGAGTTTCCTATCCTGGCTGAAACTTCGGAAGGGACTGCCCCCATGGTTCCTTCCGCCTCTTCTTGAGGCGAAGGTTCCGGCGGGGTGTCACGGCGTACCTTGACCGGGCCGGTCACCGGCAGGCATTCGGCTCTGGCTATGCCCCAAAGCTTCATGGCGGCTTCCAGCATGCAGGTCGCAACCGACTTGCAGACCGTCCCGTCTACGCTTACCGATGCCGAGGGATCTTCCAGCTTGATCCCTAGATAGGATGCCGTACGGTTGACGGTCTCCTCCCAGTCCTTGCGGGAGAGCTCGTCATCCTCGATCTCGCGCAGCAGCTTGCCGGCCAGGCCGTTCAGCTCGTGCTCATCGACTTTCTCGGCCAGATTGCGATCGAACGTATCGTCCGGACCTTCGTCGTCGTCTTCCTCATCCATCCTGTCGAAGACGATGCGCAGACCGCCGCCCTCGGTCTCCTCGCTGGTGAACGACTGCAGCCCCCCTTTCGAGGGCTCTTCAAGGATAACATCCGGGCGGAGGGGGACTACAGCCATACATCAGAATAGGCCGCGATCCCGTTCCCAGTCTATTGGCATGGGCGGCATCTGACTACGCCGCGATCCGCCGGGTTTCCTCCGCGATAAGCTCCAGGTTCCGCCGTGTCCATACATGCCTGTAATCGTCACCAGACCATTGGAACGCTCACGCGTTGCCGGCTTGATCCAAACCTCGGACCAGGATTCCGCAGACCATCATGGCCAGCCAGCAGCCGTCGCTCCAGTAATCGTCCCGGGCACCGAGCCGTATCGCCGCACGCGCGGCAGCCAGCACGCCGGCCGCCGTCTCCGGCAGCATCCTCTCGATGGTACAGATGGTTTCGTCTTGACGGTGACTCAGGCGCTCAGTTTCATGGTTTGCCAGACTTTCGTCGTCTATCGTCACCGAAGCCTCATCAATAGCATCTATACGGTCTTCGATGGCTATAAGCTCTTCGAACAGAGCAATGACTTCCGCATCACGGCCGATGATCTCGACCGGTACCGCATGAAAGCTGGGCAGGGGAATCGAATCAGCAGCGGTACAAGAACATAGCGTAGACATGGGTAATCTCCATGGTTGCGTTAGACCTGATCGGGTGTTTCCAGCGCCCGATCGGGTCGTCTGACATTATGGTCTCGCGCCGGATGCTGTCAAACAGAATTACAACGGGGGGTGTCCCGTATAGGTAAACGTTTACGGGCGCGTGAGCATCGGGTCACTCGGGGTAAAACGTTTTGTGGAATATACGTACTGAGGCGTACTCAGAAAGACAATTGCATCCATGATGCCCGGGGCGGCGTGGGACTACGGCCATGCCGGCATGCTATGCGCCGGACGCAACCTTATTCAGCTTAGGATCACACTTCTCGCACCATGCCCGGAGCGGCTTGGCCTCTCGGTTCTCCTTCAGCTCCACGATGTCGAACCAGCGTTGCGCGTCGGCGGCGTGGCCGGGATCGCAGCGGACCCACAGAGGGGAGCCGCAGACGCAGCAGACGATCATCCGGCCCTCAGATCGCGTACGGCACGCTTAGGGGTTTTCTCCATTGCTTCTTCTCAGTCTCCTGAATGTCCCACTCCTGCCGGCGCAGCACGACGCCGTTGCGGCGGATGAAACCCAGAGCCAACGAGACCGCATCGACGTAATCGTCATGCGATCCTTTCGGGAATGCTGCGACCTCCTCGATGACGGCATCGGCCCACATGCGGTCGGGGGCCGATATCACGCCGCCGGTGTAGAATTCGATCCCGGTAGTCGGGTCCCTGAGCATATCACCGCTGAACAGATGGGAGACCGCCTTCAGCCGGGCTACCTTGGTCGCAACCACGTCGATCAGGATGGTTTGCCACGTGCTCGTCCCGAACAGACGGATGATCTCGTCGTGGACATCCTTGCCGCGGGTGCGACGCTCGATCAGCAGATAGTCCACCTTGCGGTAGCGGCAGATTTCCTCGACGTTCTTGACCAGCTCGGCCAGCTGACAGCGCCAGCGCGCGGCGGACGTGAGGATCAGCCGCGGCTCACCATCGAGCCCCGGATACGCGCCGAAGGTGACGAGCGCGTTGAAGTCGTTCTTGACGCCTTCCTCAATTGCAGTATCGAGGGCGGCGATGACGGTTCCTAGCTCGGGGAGCTCGCCTTGGTGAACCCCCCACCAATCACGCCGGATGATAGCGCCGCCGCGGATTGATGGTTCTTGTTGGTACTGACCGGCGTAAGCATGATCACCCAGGGCATGCCTCAGTTTATCGCACGCCTCTGCGGAGAACCGCTCCGGCCAGGCCAGCTCGCCTTCAGCCAGCGCCATCGGACTGCCGGGCTTGAGCTGGAGCTTGCCGCGGGCGTCGGTGAACAAACCATCGAGCCGGCGGCCTGATGAGGCATCCAAAGCGCGCGGGTCCATCCATTGCCGGACGGGCTCGCCGTCCCGGCCGCGCTCCAGCGTCACCGGGAAGATCCGCATCGGATCGAAGTGCATCGGCACGCAGCACCAATCGTACTCCCCGAACTTCGCCAGCGTGCCGGTGGCGTCGTCCTCGTGCGTCCTCTGCTGAATGGAGATGATTACGGAACGCTCGGCATGGTTAAGACGAGACGGCATAACCTCACGGAGCCAGGTGTTGGTAGTGGCCCGCACGATGTCGGATTCGACATCCAGAGGATTGTTAGCATCGTCAATGAGAATGAAATCGCCACGAAAACCGGTAGTAGCACCGCCGGACATGGTGACCACCCGCTTGGAGCCGGTCTTGTCATTCTCCACCAGCCCCGCATTGTCCTTCACCACCTTGAACCGGTGTCCCCACAGAGTCCTGTATTCGACGCTGTTGATCAACCGCGAGAACCGGCCTACATCACCGCCATTGTCGCGTTCGGCCAGCGCACCGGCGTAGCTCGCCGCGAGGAACCGTTCTCCCGGGCGGTTCCTCGGCCCCCAGAGCCAGGCCGGGAAGAACACGTTGGTGCAATAGCTTTTTGAGAATCCTGGCGGGACGTTGATTATTATCCGCTTGATGTGTCCGGCCTCGATCGCGGTGAAGACGTCGCACAGCAATCTGAGCGGCCAGCCATCCACCAATTTGGTCACCGGCTCGACCACCGGCCACAGCAGCTTCACGAAGGAGAGGAAATCCCGCTCGCAAACCACCCGTTGCCGCTTCAGCTCGGCTTCCCGCCGGTCGGCCCGGTCAAGCACGGCAAACATCTCACGAGCGGAAAGATCAGCGGAAACCGCGTTCCCCGGGCCCCGGTCTCTCACTATGCTCATCCTCGTCCCCCGGCTTTCAGCTTAACCGCCGCAGCTCCACGAGGAAGCTAATGCGCGCACTCCATGTCGTCACCGCCATTTCCAACCCGCTGCTTCTACGCTCCCGCATCACCCTCCACCAAGCATTCGCCGAGCACATGATCGCTTCCGGCGTCCACCTCACCACCGTGGAATGCGCCTACGGCGGCCGAGACTTCGAAACCGCGTCCCACCCCGGCCGCCACATCGGCGTCCGCGCCCCCGGCGAAGCCATCGTCTGGAACAAGGAAAACTTGCTCAACATCGGCATCGCCTCATTGCCCGACAACGCCGACCGCATCGGAACCTTCGACGCCGATATCCGCTTCCGCAACCCGAGCTGGGTCAGCGACTGCCTCAACGCGCTGGATATCCGCCACGTCATCCAGCCATGGGCCGACTGCTACGACCTGGGCCCGAACGACGAGAATATCGGCACCCACCGCTCACTCGGCCGGTTGGTAGCCGAAGGACACCCCTTCGATACCAAAGACCAGCCCGAAACCCGCCGCGGCCCGTACGACCGCCATCACCACCACCCGCCGCATCCCCGCCCACGGCCGATCCGCATCGAAGGACACCCCGGATACGCTTGGGCATGGCGCCGATCAGTGCTGGAAGCCACCAACGGCCTGCTGGAAACCGCAGCGATGGGTGCCGGAGACCGCCATATGGCCTACTCCTTGATCGGACACGCCTCCGACAGCTTCGAGCCGTCCCTGACCGACGACTACAAACTCCACATCACCCGGTGGCAGAACAAAGCCGTCCAAGCCGCCAATTACAACATCGGCCACTCCCGAGGGAGCATCGAACACTATTTCCACGGTTCGAAGGACGATCGCTCCTACCATTCCAGATGGCAAACACTCGTGAGACACCGCTTCTCCCCATCCTTCGATCTGGCGAAGAACCTCCAAGGCGTCATCATGCTATCCGGCAACAAACCCGAGCTGCGGGACGATATCCTCCGCTACCTCGCATCCAGAAAAGAAGACGCCAACTGCCTGTGACGCCAATCCTGATGCTCGCCCGGCACGAAGGCCTCAGCTCCTGGATCTCCGGCATGATCGCAAGAGGCCTCACATACCGGGCAATCAACGCCCTCACATATAACATGAACCCGATGGCGATCATGGTACTGGCCGCCATCGCCATCATCATCGCTTGGAACATGAGACACCGCTAGCACAACCACGGGTAGCGTTACACGCAATCGGAGGTAGAGATTCTCTGAGAATTTTTCAGCCCGGAATGCAGGTGGATGACAAGCGATTTTGCGAGCCCACCCCCGCCGCCGCAACGGGCGGGGCCTCTCTCGCAGGGTCCGGAACCGCTTCGGGTCCCTCGAAGCCGGCACCATCCTGTCTCAAGCCCCCCTTAAGCATCAGGTGCCTGACTGATGACGGATGCCACCTGGTGCCCCCTCGCGGGGTGCGTTCTCTCATGGCCTCAAGGTAAATGCATATCTGTTGCAGTGTCTTACCTGGCATCAGCGCTTTGATCAGCGGGATAAGCCGATTCTCCGGACACCGTACCGGGGCCTGTTTCAGCAGTGCCGCATCGGCGCGCCCGAGAGCTACCAAGCACCTGACGGCACGGCGCAATCTCTCTCCGGTCATGCCGATCGCACGTGCCGTATCGTTCCATGACGACCCGGAGGCCCTCAGCTCACACACGGCAGGCAACCAGGCCGCGGACTCATCGATCAACCGGGCCTCACGGACTGCCGATCTAGCTGCCGTGATCTTGCGAATGGCCTCGGCATCGCCAGCCCGCAATCCGGGATTACCGCCGATTCTTCCCTTGGCCCTGGCCTCCAATAGACCAACCTTGGTCAGATGGCCGTGGTCCGAACGCCACTCAACACCATGAATGCGGCCGTGACAATTCTTGCACACCCAGATCATCGGGGATGAATGACCCCCTATGTGATGCTTGTCAGTGGCTCTCTCATCACACCCGACAACAGAGCATAAACGATTGATATTACCCATGGACAAGACATGACACGTACAAAGGGCGTTTGCAATAGCACTCGTGCATGACGCCCAAACGGTCGTTTGGACAGTAGGCCGGGTGCTTTGTACGAGGCTGTAGAGGGCCGGATTCTATCCCGTGTCTGTGCGCGCGGCCACGAGGAGCGAACGAACAGGCATCCGGTGCGCATCCCGGCCATCCCCGATGTTCGATCACCGGTATGTGCCATTCCGGGAACATTGAGTTCCCGTCTCGGCTTTCCGGCAGTTACCATGGTTCATGGATGGTTAAGGTATGGTTACCGAGGGTAGTACCCGGGTTCACCGGGCGGGGATCGGTTTCGATGCGCTCGGTCGCACCGCGGTTGTCCCCGCCCGGTGCTTCCGCATCCCTGCGGGAGCTCTAATGTTCCGTGTATGTATATTCTGCTTCGTGTTCTACCAGGTTGATTCCGAGTTGTTTTGCAAGTTTAGTTTTGAGTGTTCTCCGTTCTTCGAACGTTAGATCCTCGAAGTCATTGATAGTCCGCACTTCTACTTGGTTCACTGGCCTGCCCCAACCGTATGCCATGAGGGTAGTTGCTGCGGCTACGCGTTCTCCGGGGACCTCGAGTGCGGCGGCGAGGGCTTCCACGGATTTGCGTGTGTAGGGTCTGGCTTCGTCGCGCGCGGATTGCTGTTGTTGCCGCCGTGAGGGCTTTGGGGGTTCCGGTGGTGTGGGGGTAGCGCCGCCGGCTGCTGCGGCTGCGGCGGCTAGCTTGGCGCGGTGTTTGGGTCGTCCTGCCATCTGAGGGTTTGGCTCCTTGCATAGGATTGATTGAAACAGAAGCCAAATACCACAATCACGGCTAGAGATGGAACGAAGAGCTCTGC
>Ga0209040_10004141_pt1 | contig 10991 bp, 12 predicted proteins | sample BogFormECP12_OM3_FD_188240 | JGI IMG/M metagenome (GOLD analysis project Ga0209040, IMG submission 188240) | Bog forest soil microbial communities from Calvert Island, British Columbia, Canada - ECP12_OM3 (SPAdes) (version 2) | ecosystem: Environmental > Aquatic > Freshwater > Wetlands > Bog ... | reverse complement strand
TCGCAACGCGTCCTTTGTGGCCTCAAGGACGTTGAAAAAGACCGTGAAGGGCAAGATCGCTCCCGAAGACCATGAGAAGTCGTTTCCAAGGCGTTGCTTTCGGCGCTGTTGCAGAGCTCTGTTGAATGAGCTTAAGCGATGCCATTTCGGCCTTCGAGCTTCGGAGTGTTCCGGTTCCGCGAATCCACATGAGTGCGAAGTCGCCTACGCGTGGGCTAGGGAAAGGTCGCAAGAAAGCGGACAACCCGACGCCCAAACGTGTACGGGCCGACAATAGGAGCATGTCTTACGATTGGGCGGTGGTCGGCGCCGGCGTGTTCGGCTCCTGGATCGCGCACTTCTTGCGTCAGGCGGGCCAGAGCGTTCTGCTGCTGGATGCGTACGGGCCGGCGAACAGCCGGGCCAGCAGCGGGGGCGAGTCGAGGCTGATCCGCGCTTCCTACGGCGCGGATGAGATTTACACTCGCTGGACCAAGCAGTCGCTGCCGCATTGGATGGCGCTTTCACGGCGCAGCACCTTGCCGCTTTTTCATCAGGTGGGAGTAATGCGCTGGGCGGGGCGTGGCGATGCCCATCTTGCCGCCAGCGTGGCCTGTCTTGAGCGCTGCGCGATTCCTTTCGAACTGCTGGAAGGCGCGGAGCTATCCCGGCGTTTTCCGCAGATTGCTTTCGACTCCGATACCGCGGCCGTGCTCGAGCCGGAAGCCGGGGTGCTCATGGCCCGCCGGTCGATTGGGACGCTGGTTGGAGAGTTAATCGCTCAAGGAGTGGAATACCGGCAGGAGGCGGTCCAGCCGTCAACTTCGACCCAGGCAGGCAACGTCGTTTTCGCGTGCGGTCCCTGGCTGCCGAAGCTCTTTCCGGAGGTAGTGGGGAAACGCATCCGCTCGACGCGTCAGGAAATCTTTTTCTTCGGGCCGCCTCCGGCGGCGTTCTTCGGGCCGCCTCCGGCGGCGTTCTTCGGGCCGCCAGCCGTGCGGTTTGCGATTCCGGGATGGATTGACTCCGGGGATCCGAGAAATCCCTATGGATTCCCCGATCTGGAGAATCGCGGCCTCAAGGTCGCTTTCCATGATCTGGGTCCCGAGTTCGACCCGGACACGGGCGATCGTCAGGTTTCCGCCGAGGGCGTCGCCGCTGCACGAGAGTATCTGGCAATGCGCTTCCCCGCCCTGCGCGATGCGCCTCTGGTCGAGTCGCGCGTATGCCAGTACGAGAATACCTCCAGCGCCGACTTCCTCATCGATCGGCATCCTGAGAAGGACAACGTCTGGCTGGTAGGAGGCGGTTCGGGCCACGGCTTCAAACATGGGCCAGCGTTGGGCGAGTACTTGGTGAATCTGGCGCTCCACAACGCGCCCGCAGACCCGCGATTCTCGCTGGCAAGCAAGGAGGAAGAATTCGCCGGAACGCGCCTTTGAACGATCCCAGGTAACGCTCAGGCCTTCTACTCCGTCCAAGTTTCTGTTACAGCACACTTTCCGGCCAAAGCGCAAGAAGAATTACTTTTGTTTCTTTTTCAATGACTTGCGCGAAGGAAGTTGCGGAACCCGAAGGAATCGTTTAATCATCAAAGAAGATAGCAATGACGGATTGGCACATCATCAACCATCGCGACTACATCGACGGCCCATTTGGGACGTTTGATGATGCGAAGGCGGAAGCGTTAATGCTCGGCAACGATCAGCGCGCAAACCCCCGCTTTATTCGCCGGGCCCGTGACTTCTATGTCTACCGGCCACCTTATGACCGTAAGGAACGGTGGCAGGCGGAATACTGGATTTGCACCCAGGAATCAGCGTTGCGCGAAGGCGTTCCGGAAAGCCTCTTTACCAGCAGTTCGAAAGCCGCCTGATAACGCATCTTACCGCCAGGCTTATCACACCTGGCGAAAACCGCATCGACGAAACAGACCACGCGCTGGCGGTCGTAGCTCGGAGTATGTTTACCGGGTTGTGATCGGCGGCGCGTGCTTGCATTTAGCTTGGGAACCCGCGCAGGTCCCGAGTGTTGAAGTGCACAAGTGGGGCGGTCCCCCTGGGCCGCGACAGACGGCCAGGTCGGTCTCTCCGTCCTAAGTTCCTACGCTTCCCGCTTCGCCCATCCCCTCACTGACGTTCGGGGCTAGACAGACTATTCGCGCTTCGCAGCGCGGGCTTTGGCTTGTGCTTGGCCGGAAGACTACTGGTTGGCCTGCTTCTGAGCCAGTTCGCCAATGACGGGCAGCATGATCTTCTCGCCGTTATACGTTTTGAACAGCATGAAGAGCCACAGAAGAAAGCTGCCCAACCCCAGTGCCAAGCTTACCAACAGACCTAAGAGCGCCCCTATTACTGGAATCGTGTGCAGCATGAGGCTCAAGATCGTCAGCGCGATATACGTCACAATCAACGCCAGGTGCATGAAGATCGATTGGAACGCGTGAAACTTGATGTTGCGGTTCTGATTGTAGGGCGCCAAGACCAGAAACACGATGCCGGTGACGAGCCCCAAGGCGTAACAGAGCGCGGAGGCCATATTCTCGGTCATCCCAGCGGCGGCGGCCGGCGCTGCCGTGCCTGGATTGGTGGAATACTGGGCACCCGGCGGCGGACCTGCCGGCGCGGCGGCATCGCCTACAGCCGAGCCGCATTTCGGGCAGAATCGCCCGTCCACTGACGAACCACAACTTGGACAAAAAGCCATAAGACAGCTCTCCTTCTAGAACTCTACGCGCAAACAGTCTTCATAGAGTATGTTCGACCACTCTAGCTCAAGCTTTAGACGTACGCAAGGCTTACAGTCATTTACCTGACATTACGCAACCGTCGCAATCCTTCCTAGGGTTTTTCCGTCCCATGTAGTAGGAGACCGAAATGAAACTTTTTGGTACAAAAATCTTGATCTTGACTACCGCGGCTACTCTTACTGCCGGCGCTTTGCTGGCGGCCGTACCGCACAACCGTATGAACAGGCTGACAACTCAACTCGGTTTGAGCACTGACCAACAGGCGCAGGCCAAGTCCATCTTTAGCGCCGCCCGTCAAACCGCACAGCCGATCCGGACGCAACTCCGGCAGGAACGCCAGGCGGTTCAGCAGGCCATCCAAGCCGGACAGACGGATCAGCAGGTCCAGCAACTGGCTAGCGCGGAAGGTCCGCAATTGGCTCAACTGGCGGCGATTCGCGCCAGTGCTTTCGCTAAGTTTTACGCGACGCTGACGCCCAGTCAGCAGCAGAAACTGCAAGCGTTGCATGAGGCGCGCGGTCATCGGGCACAGCAACAATAAGTCCCGCGGCGGGCTGCCCGTTTGGGCCGCCCGCCGCTCGTTTTTTGCGCCGCTAATTCCTTGTATTGCGAACCACAAAAAGGCTTTGACAGCCCTGACACTTTCTGTAACACTAGAAAGGAAGTTTGGAGAGATTGGTCATTTCCGCTCGGTCACGGCGTAGTCACAGTGGGTCCGCAGTCGTTAAGACTCCCTCCTCCTCAGAAAGTGCAAGGTGTTTCCAATGATGAAATTGTTTGTGGGGAACCTCCCCTACACGGCCACCGAACAAGATTTGCAAAACTTCTTTGCTCAGGCTGGTGTCACCGTGGATACTGTAAACGTAATGCGGGATCGGTTCTCCGGTGAGGCTCGCGGGTTTGGGTTTGTGGAAATTAACGACGATCAGGCGGCCAATCATGCGATTGAAGCCTGCAACGGCCGCGATCTCATGGGTCGCGCGTTGGTGGTCAACGAAGCTCGGCCGATGGCGCCTCGCGAGGGAGGCGGTGGGCGTGGGTTTGGCGGGGGCGGTGGAAATCGTGGTGGCGGGGGCGGTGGAAGTCGCCGCGGCGGGGGCGGTGGAGGCGGCGGAGACCGCAACCGCTGGTAAGAGTTTTCTAACTTCCCAAAATCTTCTCGATGGCTTCGGCGTCATTCGGTACAACTATCGGTTGATTCTGAAAGCCGGCGGAGATTTTCGCGTTTCCTGGGCCGGTCAACTGGCCAGTGTGGTAGTGGTAAATGTAATCGGGATCCTTCAGTACGTGGCCGGTAAGAACGGCCACCATGTCGGCGTCCTGGCGGATTGCGCCGGATGCCACTAGTTTCTTGATTCCAGCCAGCGTCGCGGCCGAAGCGGGTTCGCATCCAATGCCCGCCCGTCCAATGATCGCTTTGGCGTCGGCAATCTCCCGCTCACTCACTTTCTCGACCACGCCGCGTGTCGCTTCAATTTCACTTAGCGCTTTGGGATAGCTCACCGGATCGCCGATCTTGATGGCGGTGGCGAGCGTCTCGGGATGCTCCACTTTGCGGAATGGGCCGCCGCGCGAGTACTCATAAAACGGCGCGGCGCCTTCAGCCTGAATCACAGCCAGACGAGGTAAGCGCGGAATCAGGCCGTGGGCCAGTAGCTCCCGCAACGCCTTGCCAAATGCCGAGGTATTGCCGAGATTGCCGCCTGGCAGGACAATCCAATCCGGCGGGTTCCAGTCCCGCTGATCCAGCATTTCGAAAACAATGGTCTTCTGGCCTTCGATGCGGAAGGGATTGATGGAATTAAGCAGATAAATGCCGAGTTTTTCAGCCAGCAGCCGCACCAGCGCCAGAATCTCGTCGAAGTTGGCGCCTTCCACCTGCAAGGTGCGGGCACCATACTCGAGGGCCTGCGCGAGTTTGCCATAAGAAATGTTGCCATGCGGAATCAGGACTATGGCCTCTAGGCCCGCCGCCGCCGCGTATGCCGCCATTGACGCCGAGGTGTTGCCCGTGGACACGCATGCCACGCGCCGCATGCCCAAGCGCACTGCCTGCGTGGCCCCGCAGGTCATTCCATTGTCTTTAAAGGAACCGGTTGGATTGTAGCCTTGGTGTTTGAACGCGATGCGATCGAGCCCCGCGTAAGAAGCCGCGCGTGGAGCGTCCAACAGCGGCGTGTCGCCTTCGCGCAGCGTGACGGCGTTCTCCGCGCCGCCAAAGGGGAGCAGTTCGCGATAGCGCCAGACGCCGCTCTGGTCGATGGGCGTGTTGCAGGTGCGCCGCTGGCGCCAGAGCGATTTCACATCGGCGGGCAGTTGGCCGGTCAGTTCCACTTCGAGCAACGCGCCGCACTTTGGGCAATTGTAGATGACTTCGTCGATGGGAAAGCGGGCGCGGCAGGTCGGCTCGAAACAGACTAACTCACTCAACATGTTCTTAGTATGAAGTATGCTCGCTGTTCACTTGGAAGGCGGCGCGGTGATGGTGCGCCAGGTCGCCAAACCGCGCCGGCCGGCAGGGTTTGCGTCCATTCGCCTGATTTATGCCGGCATCTGCAACACTGACCTCGAACTGCGCCGCGGCTACTACGGGTTTCGCGGTACGCCCGGGCATGAATTCGTTGGCGAGGTAATTGACGCCGACACGCGCGAGCTGATCGGCAAGCATGTAGTGGGAGAGATCAACCTTTCTTGCGGGCGCTGCGAATGGTGTGCGCGCAGTCTGGGCCGCCATTGCCCAACGCGCACCGTGTTGGGCATCGTGAAGCACCCCGGCGCATTTAGGGAAATCCTGACTCTGCCCGAACGGAACCTGCATGTGATCCCGGAATCGATTCCGCTCGAACATGCCGTGTTTGTGGAGCCGCTGGCCGCCGCGTGTGAGATTCTCGATCAGGTTCAAATGGTGCGCGGCGAACGCGTCGCGGTGTTGGGCGACGGGAAGCTCGGCTTGCTGATCGCGCTGATGCTGCACACCGTTGGGGCCGAGGTCCACCATTTCGGACGGCACAAAGAAAAGCTGCAAATTTCTCGAAACGCCGGGATACGCACTCCGCGCAAGCCCGCAGCCTATGATTACGTGGTCGATGCGACTGGCTCGCCCGATGGCTTGCGGCAAGCGGTCGCGATCACGCGCCCGCGCGGGAAACTGATTCTCAAGAGCACCATGCATGGCCTGGTTCCGGTAGACACGGCGCCGATTATCGTGAACGAATTGACTCTGGTTGGTTCGCGCTGCGGCCGTTTTGAACCCGCTCTGCGGCTGTTGCAATTGGGCAAGGTCAACGTCGCGCCGCTCATTTCCGAGATCATGCCGCTGAAAGAGGCTGCTGCGGCTTTCGATCGCGCCGGCCAGAGCGGCGTGCTGAAGGTGCTGCTGGCGCCCGAGTAGGCGCTAGTGAGCCGTTTGCAGGGCTTGCCTCAGCAACTCAAAAACGAAAATCAACATCACCACGCCAGCCACGCGGTAGACCAGCAAGAGCCAGCGATTCTCAAGCGCGCTGGGAATCGGCTTGCCGAACGCGAGGGCGCGGAAGGTCTTGAGCGGACTCAGCGCAAGACACAGGCCAAATGCCATCAGAATACAGCAGTAAAACACCTCTAGAAAAACCAGCATCCTCTATCTATCATGCCCTAGTGGCCTCGGATGTAGGACGGTCCCGTGGCTGCGGCACCTACTACCCCTGGTGCCACGAGATGATGCTGACTTGCCCCCCCGTTTAGCCCCGAACGTTAGTGAGGGGATTGGCGCTCGGCCCCCTCACTGACGTTCGGGCTAGACATGGGCTAGACAATTCAATACTCTTCACTTAACGATTATGAGGGCCGCGGAGATGTCGATGAGAGGCGGGCGGGGGTAGCCGCGGCGCTGTTGCCCTTCTCGTCATCGCATCAACGACTCTTGACCCACTTCAGCGGTCAGCCGGCGTTCCCGTGATCGGTGTTCCGATTATGTCGCCCGACACCACCATCTCCACCCGCCGGTTCTGTTGGCGGCCGGCGTTGGTGTCATTGGAGGCAACGGGATTGGCCTTTCCAAAGCCCTTGGAGCTTACATTGTCGGGGCTCACGCCTTGTTCGATAAGATAAGCGCGAACGGAATCGGCACGCTGTTCCGACAGCCTCAGATTGTAGGCGTCGCTGCCGATACTGTCGGTGAAGCCGTCCAATTCCAACTTCAGCCCGGGGTGCGCCAGCACTATACCGGAAACTTTCGCCAGCTTCTCGCGCGCTCCCGGACGCAGCGTGTATTTGTCGAAATCAAACAGGACGTCCGAGATGTTCACAATCAATCCACGCGCGGTATCCCGCGTCTCCAAGATCGCGTTAAGCTGCGCCAACAATTGCTGCCGCAACTGCTGCTGGCTCTGCTCCGCTTGGACGCGCAAACGATCGGCTTCTTGCGCTTCCGCGCGCGCCTGGTTCGCCGCCTGTTGCTGTGCCAGAGCCTCCGCCTTCGACTGCTCGGCAGCCGCGCGATCCTGCTGCGCCTGCGTCTGCGCGATTTGCGCTTGCGCGCGAGCTTGCTCGGCCGCGGCACGGTCTTGCGCGGCTTGCCGGGCAGCGGCGTCGGCCTGCGAACGCGCCTGATCGGCCGCGCTGCGCTCCGCCGCCGCTTGAGCTTCGGCTGCTGCCTGACGATCTGCCGCTGCCTGCTTGTCGCGGGCGATTTGTTCTTCTTCCGCGCGTTTTACGGCCAACAACCGGGCGGTCTCGGCGGTCTGCACCGCTTCCCGCGCCGTCATAATCACCGGACGGCTGCCGGCATTGCGCAATTGATAGGCCTCGGCTTGATGCAACAAGTCGACCGATTTCCGATAGGAGTCCGGCGCATAGTTCGGAGCGCCCGCAACTTGAGAAATCTCGACGGCATTCTGTGCTTCGAGCAATTGCAACGGCGTCTTGGGATCGATGCTGACCGGCTTGAATACTCCCGGCGCAACGTTCATCACGTAAGCGCCGCGCTTCAGCAGGTCATATTTCACGCTGGTTTGCTCGATCTTGCCCTGGGTGTCGTCGCGAATGATATTCTCCATCACTACGACATCGCTGGGCTGGGTCACCCCAAAATAGGGCTCGGCCGTCACGATCAACGCGAAGGCTTGCAAGTCGGTGGTGACGTCCAAATGGGAGTCGCCGTCGCCATTCAAGACGACTTCGCCGAGGTTCTTGGCGCGTCCTTCCGGCGTGATTGCCCACAGCACATAGGTTAGGTATTCGGGGCCATAGCGCCATGCCTGCTGCAGATGTTTCATCTGCGTCTTCACCTCGATGTAGCCCGGCCGGCTGTTCACGTCGGCGTGTCCGTCCGCTTCCGGAGCCAAGGGTGTGCCGCGCAGATCTACTTTGGTCCAGCCGCTGCGGTGACGGTAGCTCACCGCGTTTGTCGACCGCTCCACTACCGTAACGCGGAAAATGGGCTGCGGGTCTTGGCCATGCACCGATTGGCCATAAACACATGCCGCCAAGGCCAGACCGGCTATCGCTTTCCACATTTCATTTCCTCCTCGAGGCAGGTAGAATGCATTTGGTTTGCCAAGCGACTCGCAGCATTACCTATGTGGGAGTTACCGTTACTTCGCGTCAATATTGCCCGCCTGAACAGGAAAAATCTTCCGCCCGCGGACCCCGATGCTATACTGTAGGCACGCATTCGCCATGGGGTGAACATGGTCGCGAAATCGCCGACTCAGCTCCGTTACGCCCGATTCCTAGCCTCCATCTTTGTCCTGGCGTGTCTACACGCGGCGGATGAGAAAGTCGCGATCGAGCCTCGCGCCAAACCCAGCGACAAAGATAAAGTTGCCGTGCTGGAGCGGCGTCCCGGAAACATCCGAGTCGACGCCACCTTGGTTCAAATCAACGTCACCGTCACCGACCCGCTGAATCGTTTCGTCACCGGGCTCGAGAAGGAGCACTTCCGCCTCTTCGAGGATAAGGTGGAGCAGGAAATCCTGCAGTTCTCCGCCGAAGATGCGCCGCTGTCGATTGGCTTGGTTTTCGACACCAGCGGGAGCATGGGGAGCAAATTGCAAAAGTCCCGGCAGGCGGCGGCGCAGTTCTTCAAAACCGCGAATCCAGCCGATGAGTTCTTCTTGGTACAGTTCAACGACCGTCCCGAACTCGTCACCCCGTTCACCACGGACACTGAAGACATTCAGAACCGGCTCACTTTCACCCAGTCGAAGGGCCGCACTGCGCTGCTCGATGGCGTGTACCTCGCCATGAACGAGATGAAGAAGGCGCGCAATCCGCGCAAGGCAATTCTCATCATTTCCGATGGCGGAGACAACAGCAGCCGCTACACCGAAACCGAGATCAAGAACGCCGTGCGCGAATCTGACGTTCAGGTTTACGCGATCGGCATTTTCGAGCCGATTTCAGGCCGTGGGCGCACGCCGGAAGAGATGATGGGGCCCGGCCTGTTGAATGAGATGGCGGAACAAACCGGCGGGCGTGCGTTTCCGGTGGAGAACATCGCTGAGCTGCCTGATATCGCCGCTAAAATCGGCGTGGAGCTGAGAAATCAATACGTGTTGTATTATTCGCCGAAAAACATTACTCGCGATGGAAAGTATCGGCGCGTGAACGTGAAGCTGGTTCAGCCGCGCGGTCTGCCTTCGCTCAAGGCCTTTTACCGACTTGGATACTATGCGCCTGCTCAGTAGTCTGGTGCTTTTGGGCTTCTTCGCCGCAGCCCAAACGCCTCCGGCTAGCCCGCCTGCGGCTAGTGACGAAGCGCCAACCTTCCGCACCGACGCCCGGTTGGTCGTCCTTCCCGTTAGCGTGTCGGACAGAAGCGGAAAGCTGGTCACCAATCTTTCACAGGAATCGTTCAAAGTTTTCGAGAATGGCGCGGAGCAGCCCATCAAATTGTTTCGCCGCGAGGATGTCCCGGTATCGCTGGGCATTATCGTGGACAACAGCGGCAGCATGCACGACAAGCGCTCCAAGGTCGAGACTGCCGCAGTCGATTTGGTCAAGGAGTCCAATCCCCACGATGAGGTCTTCATCGTGAACTTCAACGACGAAGCTTATCTCGACGTCGAATTCACCAACGACCTCAAGAAGCTGGAGGAAGGACTGGCTCGCATCGATTCGCGCGGCGGCACGGCCCTGCGCGATTCCATCAGTATGTCCATCGACTATCTGAAGCAGAAGGGCAAGAAGGACAAGAAAGTGCTTCTCGTCGTGACCGACGGCAACGATACGGCCAGCACCGGGACGCTGGAGAAGCTGGTGGACAAAGCCCGGCAGGCCGAAGTTTTAATTTACGCGATCGGCTTGCTCAGCGAGGAAGAGAAGCATGAGGCGAAGAAAGCGAAGCGCGAACTGGACGCCGTGACGCGCGAGAGCGGCGGGCTTTCCTTCTATCCACGCGATCTTACCGAAGTCGACCGGATCACGCGTGAGGTGGCGCACGAGATCCGCAATCAGTACACCATCGCGTATTCGCCCACGATCCAAGCCTTGGACGGCAGCTTCCGCCAAATCCGAGTCACGGTGAATGCCTCGGGCCATCCCAGCGTGCGCACTCGGACTGGCTACTATGCGACGCCCGACAGCAAGCAAGCTCACAAGGCCACATCCGCCAGCCTCGAGGAATGATCGGGTACTTGTGGCGAGCCACCTGTGGTTACCGGCTGCAACCGTGGAACAGCCCGTACCTGCGATGGCGCCTGGAGACGTACCTAGGGACTCCCGCGGCCGACATCGACTTCCGCCAGTTCTGGCGCCTGGCGTGGGACAACCGGGCCGATCTGTTTCGCTTCCTCCGCTGGGCTGGCCGCATGCGGTGACTCAGGGATTGAATTTTCTGCGCAAGCCCGATACGAACCTCGTAGTCCAGGAGCCGAAGGGTTGATCGGTTATCAGGTAGGTCCAGACCGCGCCACGCTCGCCGGGAGCTTCGCCGGTGGTCTGCGCTTGCTCTAAACGGCGCGCGATTTCGACGGGCAAGTCGGCTTCCAGTTCCGAAAACCACTGGTGAATTTTCTGAGCGTACTCATAATGGGCGTCGCGTCCGGAAAACATTGGGGGCCCGGCTAGTCCCCAGCTTAACCAGGGCAGACCGGATCGAAACTCGGCCAGGCGCGCCAGATAGTCGGACCACAAGTCATCGATGGTACGGAGTGTAACCAATCTTTCCAATTCCGACGAGCAAGTTCCACCCTCCAGCACCTCCTGTCGAAAAGTGTGGATCCGGTGACGCTGGCCTTCGACCGGCAGGTCGTACTTGTTGAGGAAAAGTCTCTGATCGAGG
>Ga0209040_10004140_pt1 | contig 10996 bp, 10 predicted proteins | sample BogFormECP12_OM3_FD_188240 | JGI IMG/M metagenome (GOLD analysis project Ga0209040, IMG submission 188240) | Bog forest soil microbial communities from Calvert Island, British Columbia, Canada - ECP12_OM3 (SPAdes) (version 2) | ecosystem: Environmental > Aquatic > Freshwater > Wetlands > Bog ... | reverse complement strand
GCGGAGCAACCATGACACCGAAACCTGAACTTTCTCCCGATCGGCACCCTCGCCCGGCGCACCGGCACGATCTTCATCCGCTGTCAGCAGGCTCACCCGCAACCGGGTCAACCTCCCTCCTCTGGTCGACCGACGGAGGCCGTACCCACACCGGCAAACTCCGCCCGCCCGCCACGGCCCGCTGCGTCGCGTTATCTCACCGACGCGGGGCAGGCCATGACGGCCCCGAAACCTACCTCGTTCCCGCCTCGAACGTCTACGACCAGCTCCACGAGATCGCGGCCATCACCGCCGAGGCCCGAAGAACGGCCAAACGCGCGGAAGACATCCGGTGGCTGGTGCACCTGGCCGCCCGGCAACGCCGCCGCCTCGGCCACGCCTACCTCGACATCGGGGAGCCGATTGCACCGCGCGAGTGGCTGGCACTCGAGGTCTCTCACCGCATCAACCCAGCGACCCCCGTAACGCCGAGTGCAGTGGTCACCCATACCGAGCCGAGGACCCCCGATGACGGTCGCTGACTTTTATCGTGGCGGCTCCGGTACGCCGCTGGTGCTGCTGCACGGGGCCACCGGGTCGTGGCACGTGTGGGGCCCGGTGCTGGGCCTACTCGAGGTGACCCACGAGGTGTATGCGCCAACGTTGCTGGGCCACCGCGGCGGCCCGGTCCCGGACAACCCGCCTCCGGCGTTCTTCTGCGTCGCCGACTTCGCCGACGCGGTGCAGCGTCAGCTCGTCGAGGCGGGCCTGTCCACCGCGCACCTGGTCGGCAACTCACTCGGCGGTGCCGTCGCCCTCGAACTCGCCCGGCGTGGGCACGCGCGGTCGGTGGTGGCGATCGCTCCCTACGGGGCGTGGCGGTCCCGACGAGACCTCGAGCGCCTGATCCTGCTGGTACGCGCGTTGGGTCGCTTCGCCCTCAATCCCGCCGTGCGGCGCCTGCTCGCCCGCCCGGGACCACGCCGACATCTGCTGCGGGTCGCCGCCGAACACGGTGACCGCATCCCCGCATCGGAGCTGCGGGGGATGCTGGACGACATCCTGGCGTGCACGGTCCTCGACGGCATCATCGCCGGCACCCGCCGCGACGGGCCGATGGAGCCGTTCGAACCTGCTGGCTACCCGGTCCGCATCGCCTGGCCACAGCACGATCGAACCATCCCGTATCGCCGCTACGGCGCGCCCCTGCTGGCACGCGTCCCCGGCGCCGAGGTGCTCGTGCTGCCCGGTGTCGGGCACGTCCCGATGTACGACGACCCCGCACTGGTTGCCCGATCGATCCTGCACGTCACCACCGCGGTGGATGCGGCCGCCGACAATCGACCCGAACCCAGAGAAGACGAGTCCCCGCAATGATCGCGCCGGAGGATCTGGAGTTCGCCGGCACACACGGTCGGCTGGTCGTGCGCCGCTGGCCTCACCCCGAGCCCCGGCTGGTCGTGCTGATCGCGCATGGCTACGGTGAGCATTCCGGGCGCTACATCCACGTCGCGGACGTGTTCAGCAGCTACGGCGCCGTGATCTATGCACCCGACCACGCCGGACACGGGCGCTCGGATGGTGATCGCGCAAATCTGAGTGTGCTCGAGGACATGGTGACCGACCTGCGGGCCCTCGCGGCACTAGCCGCCGCCGATCATCCTTGGCTTCCTGTCGTGCTCGTTGGCCATTCCATGGGCGGCATCATCGCCACCCGCTACGTTCAGCGCTACGGCGGCAAGGACCTGGTGGCGCTGGTGCTCTCGGGCCCCGCCGTCGGCGGCAACCCCGCCCTCACCATGTTGCTCGAGTTCGACCCCCTCCCGAACATCCCGATCGACCCGACGATTCTTTCCCGTGACCCGCATGTGGGCCAGGCCTACGCCGAGGACCCGCTCGTCTACCACGGCCCGCTGCAGCGGGAGTCCCTGCAAGCGTTCGTCACCTCAGCGCGCGCCGTGGCCGGCGGCGGCAGCCTCGCGGAACTGCCGACCCTGTGGATTCACGGTGAAGACGATCAACTCGCTCCGCTGGCCGTAACCCGCGAGGCGATCGAGCGGATCCGCGGCCCACGTCTGCAAGAGAAGGTCTACCCGGGCGCCCGGCACGAGATTTTCAACGAGACCAATTCCGCCGAGGTCTTCGCCGATATCCTCGAATTTCTCGATCGCACCCTCACCGACGTGCCCTGACGCCGTGGCGTTTGCACTTGCACAGTTATCCGAAACGTCAAGTCTCGTTCGAGTTGTCGGGCACTCGACGCTCAGGCTTTGAGCAGTCGATGGACGTAGGTGTTGAGGGTGCTGACGGTGTGGGCCGCAGGATCATCCGCTCTGGTCGGCGAGCCTCCAGCGGGGCTGCCCGCACCGCCTCATCGGGCGAAACGAGATTCGGACTCGACTCGCCCGCCGGCGCCGTGGCCGACACCAGGACTCGATGTCGGACCCATCGATTCCACCGACCACTGTCCGATGAGGCGCTCACGCGTCGGGCCCCGCGAATTCCATGGTTGTGCGAATGACGACGGTGTGCTGGGCGGAAACCGGCACACCGACCGAATGGGCTGACGGACTTGTCATGGCGAGATGTCTATGCTCTAATAAGTGAATGGCTACTAGTCCACGACGGGGGCTGGTGAGTCGTCGACGCGCGGTGGTTGCCGGAGTGGGGATGATCCCGTTCACCACGCCCCGAAACAGCGAGACATACGACGTTATGGGCGAGAAAGCGGCCCGAGCCGCGCTGGTCGATGCTGGCGTGGCGTACCCGGATGTGAAGCAGGCCTACGTCGGCTATGTGTACGGGGATTCGACGTGCGGTCAGGCCGCGCTGTATGGCATCGGCCAGACCGGCATCCCGGTGATCAACGTGAACAACAACTGCGCGACCGGTTCGTCGGCGTTGTTCCTGGCGCGCCAGGCCGTCGAGACGGGGGCGGCGGAATGTGTCATCGCGCTGGGTTTCGAACAGATGCAGCGCGGCGCACTCGCGTTGGGCTACACCGATCGTCCGACACCGTTCGACCGCTTCAACGCCGTGATGGATCAGATCCAGGTGCGTGACGAATCGCCGTTCGCCGCCCAGATGTTCGGCGGCGCCGGACAGCGGTACGCCGAACAGTACGGCACCGCCCCGGAGACGTTCGCACAGATCTCGGTCAAGGCGCGCCGGCATGCAGCCAACAATCCGTACGCCGTGTTCCGCGACCCGGTCACCGTCGAGGAGGTGCTGGCGTCCCCGCACATCTACGGACCGCTGACACGCCTGCAGTGCTGCCCACCCACCTGTGGCGCCGCCGCGGCGGTGATCGTCAGTAAGGACTTCGCCGATAGGAACGGGATCGACGCCTCGGTGGTGATCAGGGCTCAGGCGATGACGACGGACTTCTCCTCGACGTTTACCGAGCACGACATGACCAAGATCGTCGGCTACGACATGTCCAGGGCTGCGGCCCACCAGGTTTATGAGGCATCCGGGGTTTCCCCGGACGACATCCGCGTGGTCGAGCTTCACGATTGCTTTACCGCCAACGAGTTGCTGACGTATGAAGCGCTCGGCCTCACCGCGCAAGGCACCGCCGAGAAGTTCATCAACGACGGTGACAACACCTACGGTGGGCGGGTCGTCACCAACCCGTCAGGCGGCCTGCTGTCGAAGGGACACCCTTTGGGCGCAACAGGATTGGCACAGTGTGCCGAACTCGTCTGGCAGCTGCGCGGGCAGGCCGCCGCCCGCCAAGTCGACGGCGTCACGCTCGCCCTCCAGCACAACATCGGCCTCGGCGGCGCGGCCGTGGTGACCCTGTACGAGAAAGTGAGCTGACCATGCCCGTGGCCGACTTGGTGATCGGCACCGAATTGCCACCGACAACGCTCACCGTCGACGCGGGGCGCCTGCGCTTCTTCGCCAAGACGATCGGCGAGACGAACCCGGTCTACCCCGACACCGCCGCCGCGAACGACGCCGGACACCCCGATCTGCCGGTGCCGCCGACGTTTCTTTTCTCGATCGAGCTCGACGACCCGGACCCGTTCGATTTCCTCGCCAAGGCGGGGGTCGACCTGCGGTTCGTCCTGCACGGCGAGCAGACCTTCACCTACCACTCGATCGCCTACCCCGGCGACGTGTTGACCGCGACGCCGCGCATCGCCGACGTGTACAGCAAGAAGGGCGGCACCCTCGAGTTCATCGTCAAGGAAACCGCGGTGACCCGAGCGGGCGGCTCGCCCGTCGCCGACCTGAAGTCCGTCATCATCGTCCGAGACCCAGGAGTAGGCCCATGACCAACGCCGAAGTCATCGAGGTCGGAGCCGAACTGCCGGCCCTGGAAATACCACCGATCTCACGGGCGACGCTCGCATTGTTCGCGGGGGCATCCGGTGATCACAATCCCATGCATATCGACCTCGACGTGGCGAAGTCATCCGGTCTCAGCGACGTCTTCGCGCACGGCATGCTGTCGATGGCCTACCTGGGTAGGTTGCTGACCAATTGGGTTCCGCAGCACACGATTCGCCACTACCGGGTGCGCTTCGCGTCGATCACCCCGGTACATGGCAAGCCGACGGCCACCGGCAAGGTCGTCACCATCAACGAGGTCGACGGTGAACGCCGCGCCATCCTCGAACTCGCCGTCACCCTTGCCGACGGCACGATCACGCTCACCGGCGACGCTGTCGTCGCGCTGTGACGTTTCCCCGTAGCTTCGGCCGCCCATAATCGAAAGGACCTGCAGCACATGGGAACCCTGAACAACAAGGTGGCGATCGTGTCCGGCTCCGGACGCGGCATCGGCCGCGAGATCGCGCTCAAGCTGGCCAGCGAGGGCGCCAACGTCGTGGTGAACGACCTCGATGCCGAGCCTGCCAAGGAAACCGTCGCCGCGGTCGAGGCCGCCGGCGGAAAGGCTGTCGCCTGTGTCGGCAACGTGACCGACCCCGACTTCGGTGACCGTTTCGTAGCGACCGCCGTCGACACCTACGGCGGGCTGGACATCATCGTCAACAATGCCGGCTACACCTGGGATTCGGTGATCCAGAAGATGACCGACGAACAGTGGGACGCCATCCTCGACGTGCATCTGAAGGCGCCGTTCCGGATCCTGCGGGCCGCGCAGCCGGTGATCGCCGCGGCCGCCAAGAAGGCCAAGGAAGCCGGCGAGCCGACCCCGTGTCGCAAAGTCGTCAACATCTCCTCGCTCGCCGGAACGGGCGGCAACCCCGGGCAGGTGAACTACTCCTCGGCGAAGGCCGGCGTCACCGGCTTGACCAAGACGCTGTCCAAGGAATGGGGCCGCTACAACGTCACCGTCAACACCGTGGCGTTCGGGCTGATCAAGACCCGGCTCACCGAAACCTCCGCGGCCGGCCGCAGCACCATCGACGTACAGGGTCGCGAAATCAAGGTCGGTGTCAATCCGGAGCTGCTCGCCGCGATGGAGCAGATGATCCCGCTCGGTCGCGCCGGCACCCCCAGCGAGGCTGCGGGGTCGGTCTACCTGTTCTGCCTAACCGAATCCGACTACGTCAGCGGCCAGACCCTGGTCTGCGGCGGCGGCTTCAACTTCTAGGACGACAACCATGACCCCTACTAGCTACCGATCGTCATGGGTCGACGACGAGATCGTCGCACTCAAGGAGATGGCGACCAAGTTCTTCGAAGCCGAACTGCTGCCCCACCAGGAGCGGTACGCCGCTCAGAAGTACGTCGACCGCGAATTCTGGAACAAGGCCGGCGAACTCGGTCTGCTGTGCGCATCAATCCCCGAGGAGTACGGCGGTGGTGGCGGAACGTTCGCGCATGACTTCGCCATCTTCGACGCGCAATCTGGGCTGGGCGACACCAGCTTCGGCAACATGGTGCACAGCGGGTTGGTCGCACACTACATCCTGGCCTACGGCACCGAGGAACAGAAGCAGCGCTGGCTGCCCGGCATGGCCACCGGCGAGCTGGTCGGCGCCATCGCCATGACCGAGCCCGGAGCCGGGTCGGACCTGAAAGCGTTGCGCACCACCGCGGTACACGACGGCGACAGCTACGTCGTCAACGGCGCGAAAACGTTCATCTCGAACGGGAAACACGCGGGCCTGGTGATCGTCGCGGCCAAGACCGAGCCGGCGGCCGGGTCCAAGGGCGTGTCGCTGATCGTGGTGGAGACCGCGGATGCCGACGGCTACCGCGTCGGGCGCCTGCTCGACAAGATCGGCATGAAGGGCCAGGACACCGCGGAGCTGTTCTTCGACAACGTGCGCGTTCCCGAGTCGAACATGCTCGGCGACGAGGGCGCCGGCTACACGTACTTGATGAAGCAGCTCGCCCACGAGCGGCTCGTCATCGCGGTGATCGCGGCGGCCGCGACCGAGTCGGCGGTCGCGCTGACAGTGCAGTACACCAAGGAACGCAACGCGTTCGGCGCGAATCTGTTCGAGATGCAGAACACGCGCTTCCAGCTCGCCGACTGCGCGACCCTTGCTCACGTGTCACGCGTATTCGTCGACAACGGCATCGAACGGCACCTGCGCGGTGAACTCGACGCAGCGACCGCGTCGATGGCCAAGGCGTACTGCACCGAAGTCCAGGGCCAGGTCGTCGACAAGTGTGTGCAGTTCTTCGGCGGCTACGGCTACATGCTCGAGTATCCGATCGCACGAATGTACGCCGACGCGCGTGTGCAGCGAATCTACGGCGGCGCAAACGAAGTCATGAAAGAACTCATCGCGCGCTCACTGTAGCGGCGTTGTGGCCCAATCGATTGGAGGAGACCATGGTAACTATTGGCGAGACGTTGCGCGCCACGGCAAGGCGGGTGCCGGACCGCGACGCGCTGGTGTTCGGCGGCATGCGCTACACCTACGCCGAACTGGACGAGCAGGTCGATCGGGTCGCCGGAGTGCTTGCCGGGCACGGAATAGGCAAAGGCGACCGTATTGCGCTGATGGCGACGAACTCCGACCTGTTCGTCATCACCTTCTACGCCGTGCACCGTCTCGGCGCCATCTTCGTGCCGATCAACCCGGCCTCTGCCGCACCGGAACTGGATTACCTGATGCGCGACTCGGGGGCGTCGGCGCTGGTGTTCGACGCGGCCCTGGAGACCCTGGTCCGCACGGCCCTCGACGGCGGTCTACCGGACACTTTGCAGATCTTTGCCATGTCGGATGTCGACGGGTTTCCGGATCTGTTCGCGCTGGCCGCCGCCCATGACGGCCCACCAGTTGACGTGGCCGTCGACGAGTCCGACGACGCGCAGATCCTCTACACCTCCGGCACCACCGGCTCGCCCAAGGGCGCCCTGTTCGACCACCATCGCACAATGTGGGTGTCGGTCGGCTGCATCGCCGCCTGCGGCATGACCGACGGCGACCGGTTCCTGCATGCTGCACCGCTGTATCACGCGGCCGGGCTGTGCATCATGCTGATCCCCGGCACGATGATCGGCGCGACGCACATCGTGCAAAGCGGGTTCGATCCGGCGAAGGTGCTCGACGCACTCGAGCGGGAGCGGATCACCATGTTCTTCGGTGTCCCCACCATGTTCCAGTTCCTACTTCGAATGCCCGATCTCGCCGACCGTGATCTGTCCGCATGGCGCACAGGCATGTTCGGCGCCGCACCGATGCCGGCGAGCGCGGTCGAGGAGTTGACGACGACGCTGCCGAACCTCAACCTGATGCAGCTGTGCGGGCAGACCGAGGCCGGCCCGGGCGGGATCTTCTCCAACCGCGACCAGGTGCGCGAACGACCCGACGCCAGCGGCCGGCAGGCATTGGTGATGAGCGAATGCCGGGTCGTCGACCAGCACGGCAACAATGTGGCACCGGGCGAGGTGGGTGAGCTGCTGCTGCGCGGCGAGACCATCATGAAGGGTTACTGGAACAAACCGGAGGCGACCGCCGACACCATCCGCGACGGGTGGCTGCACACCGGCGATCTGGCCCGCCTGGACCCCGACGGCTACATGACCCTTGTGGACCGGCTCAAGGACCTGATCATCACCGGCGGCCGCAACGTCTACTCGGTCGAGGTGGAAAACGCGATCGCCGCCCACCCTAGCGTGCTGGACTGCGCCGTGATCGCGAGGCCGCACCCCGAATACGGCGAGAGCATCGTCGCGGTTGCGGTGCTGAAGGAGAACGCGTCGCTGCGTCTCGACGAGCTGCGCAACTTCTGCCGCGCACACATCTCCGCCTACAAACTGCCGCACGATCTGGTGATCACCCAGCAGATACCCCGCAACGCGTCCGGCAAGATCCTCAAGCGCAAACTGAGCGAAGCTCTGACTCGGCGTACGCCTAGCGTCGACGAACAGCAGTGATGATGGCGAACGGGCGTGGGCGTCGGACGGACTCCAAACCCGCCCGTGGAACGCGTCCTGCGAACCGTCGCGAACTCATCCTTGATGCGGCCGAAGACCTGTTCTACCGCAATGGTTTCGCCAACGTCTCGATGATCGAGATCGGCGACGCCGTCGAGATCGGGCCCTCGGCATTGTATCGGCACTTCGGCAGCAAGCGTGAGCTGCTCGCGACGGTTGTCGGCGACGCCCTCGATTCGACGGAGAAGATGCTCGCGGCGTCGGATCCGCGACCAGGACAGCTCGCCGCGAATATCGCCACCGAAATGCTCGCGCACCGTTCGGTGGGCGTGTTGTGGCGGCGCGAATCGCGAAACCTGGCGCCGGACACGCGGACAGCCTTTCAGAACCAGGTGCGCGACATCGGTTCCTCCCTGGCGAGGATGATCATCACCGCCCGGCCCGACGTGGGACCGGCCGAGGCCGACCTGCTCGGTTGGTGTGCGCTCGGCGTCGCAACCAGCATCTCCTTCCATGGTCTGAAACTCCCCGACGGTGAGTTTGCGCGCCTGCTGGCGGGGTTGGTGGCCACGGTGATCGGGTTCGACATGCCCAAGCTGATCGAGTCACCCACGCACGACGCCTCCCGGTCGACTACGATGGCTTCGGGTCCGTCACGGCGCGAAGCGCTCCTGACTGCCGCGGCGAGGCTGTTCGCGGACCAAGGGTTCCCCAATGTCGGCATCGAAGACATCGGCGCCGCCGTCGGGATCGCGGGGCCCAGTATCTACAATCATTTCGAAAGCAAGGCCGACATCCTGGTGGCCATCATCGACCGCGGCAACGCGTGGCTACGTATGGACATGAGCCGCGGGCTCGGTCGTGCCGACGGGGCCGTCGACGGGTTACGACGACTATTGGGCAGCTACACCGATTTCGCCTGGGAATTCCCCCCAGTCGTGCACCTGCTCATCACCGAAATCGTGCAACTCCCCGCCGAACAGCAACGCCGCATGCGTGCCGCCCAGCGCGACTACATCGCCGAGTGGGTCCACCTGTTGCAAAGCGTGCATCCGGAATGGGACCCGACGAGCGCAAGGATCCGGGTTCAGGCCGCCCTCAACATGATCAACGACATCGCCTTGATGCCGCACCTGCATCGCTACGCGAACCTCGCGCCGTCGCTCATCGACATCGGCACAAACCTCCTCACCGAACGGATCTGACGCATGTATCACCGCGAACTGCAGAATTCCACGACGCCTGCTGGCTCATCGTCGGCCCCGGGTTCGGGCCCGACACGTCCGCGCAATTCCACCAGAAGCGACGCGAAGGCACGGCCCCCCATCACGACACCTGAAGCACAAGAGGAATAGCCATGCAACAGCAACACCTAGGCCAAGACACACGAGCCGCAACCGGCGAGGTGGCGGTCCGCAACCCCGGTGACGGCCGGGTGGTGGGCACCGTCGCCGAGATGCCGCGCGAGGACGTTTTGCGCGTTATCGAGGAGCTGCGTTCACACCAGCCGGCGTGGGAGGCGCTGGGACCCGAGGGGCGGGCGGCCTGGCTGCGGCGACTGCGGGACTGGTGCCTGGACAACGAGTCTCGGATCGCCGACATCCTGCAATCCGAGACAGCCAAGGCCCGAGCCGAGGCCGGCATCGAGGTCCCGGTGATCTGCGATCTGCTCAATTACTACGCCCGCCACGCGTCGGCGTTCCTCGCCGACGAGCACCCCCGCCCGCATGGGGCGCTGACCGCCGCCAAGCGACTAACCCGGACGTTTCGTCCGTATCCGGTGGTCGGGGTCATCACCCCATGGAACTTTCCCTTCGCCATGCCGGCGATGGACGCGGTGCCCGCGCTGACCGCGGGGGCTGCCGTCGTCATAAAGCCGTCCGAGGTGACGCCGCTGTCGGCGCTCGAGCTGGTGCGGGGCTGGGCGGAGATCGGTGCTCCGCCTGTGCTGGCCTGTGTCACCGGCACCGGTCCCGCGGGTGCGGCTGTCGTCGATGGCGTCGATTATGTCCAGTTCACCGGCTCCACCCGCACCGGGCGGCTGATCGCCCGCCGGGCCGCGGAGCGTCTCATCCCGTGCGGCCTGGAGTTGGGCGGCAAGGACGCGGCGATCGTGCTGGCCGACGCCAACCTGGAGCGGGCGGTCAACGGGGTCGCGTGGGGCGCGTTGATGAACACCGGGCAGGTGTGTATCTCGATCGAGCGGGTCTACGTCGAAGCAGCGATCTACGACCGCTTCGTGCACCGCCTCGTCGAGCGGGTGACGGAGCTTCGTCAGGGACTCGACCGGGGCGATTTCGCCGCGGATGTCGGTGCGCTGGCCACCCAAGCGCAGGTCGACATCGTGCAGGCGCACCTCGCCGACGCCACGGCGCGGGGCGCCCGGGTGCTCTGCGGTGGCCGACGGACGGGGGTGGGCAACTTCTTCGAACCCACCGTGCTGGTGGACGTCGATCACTCCATGGCCTGTATGCGCGAGGAGACCTTCGGCCCGACGATCCCGGTGATGAGGGTCGCCGGCGTCGAGGAGGCGATCCGGCTGGCCAACGACTCCCCCTATGGGCTGTCGGCGACCGTCTGGACCGCCGATCGTCGACGGGGTGAACAGGTGGCGCGACGCCTTGAGGTCGGTGCGGTCAACATCGACGATGCCTTCATCAACCTGTTCTGCCAACCCCTCCCGCAGGGCGGATGGAAATCCTC